>Ga0209488_10002259_pt1 | contig 15929 bp, 12 predicted proteins | sample Rivendell_Oct201_8_FD_188349 | JGI IMG/M metagenome (GOLD analysis project Ga0209488, IMG submission 188349) | Vadose zone soil microbial communities from the Eel River Critical Zone Observatory, Northern California, USA -... | ecosystem: Environmental > Terrestrial > Soil > Vadose zone >... | reverse complement strand
AGTCGCCCTGCGATGTGTACAACGCGACGGCGGTCGTGAGTGTACGTGTGGAGCCGCGGATGTTGCCGCCGACGATCATCGCCGCGCCGATCTCGGCGACGACCTGGCCAAAGGCGGCGGTGATCACCGCGACGAGTGCGAAGCGGGCTTCGCGCGCCACCGTCCATGCTGTTCGCCATGATCCCGCGCCCAGCGTCTCCGCGGTGCGGCGGATGCGGGGGTCCACGCCCTGGATCGCGGCGGCCGAGAGCGCGGCGGCGATCGGCAGTGCCAGCAGCACGTCGCCCACGACAATCGCCTGCCAGGTGTAGAGCCAGCCGAGGCCACCGAGCGGGCCGCGCCGGGAGAGAAGGCCATACAGCAGCAGGCCGACGACGACGGTAGGGAAGGCGAGCGCGCTATTGACGACGGTCAGCGCCGCGCGACGTCCCCAGAAGCGGCGGGTCGCGAGGAAGTAGCCCAGCGGCAGCCCCACGATGCAGGAGATGGCTGTCGCGACGACGGCGACTTTGAGAGTGAGCAGGGCGATCCCGTACACCTCGGGATCACCCGCAACGAGTAGTCCCCACGCCCGCCGGAAGGCCTCGGCTAGAAAATCCATCCAATGCCGAGACTGACCCAGGGATGCAGCGTCCAGTCATTGAGGGGCTGGGTCAGGGGAAGCACACGTGACCCGTCGGAAGCCTGCGTCGCGTCATGGAAAGAGATGGGGTACTTCAGACGCCAGAGCTGAGCGCGCACGTCGGCGTTGATCATCAGGTGACGAGCGGGATACCACCGCACGCCGGTCGCGAGCGCGAGCGTCAGCTTGGTGCCGAACTGGTAGCCGCTCCCCGTCGTGTCCCCAGGCGATTTCACGTCGAATATCAAGCCGAGGCCGGTACCCACGTAGGGAGCAAAACCGCGCCACGTTTTGCCGCCGGTGAGCCGGAGCTGCATTCCGACCTCGACCAACGCCAGGTCGGAAGTGAACGGCCCGGTCTTGCGAGCGGGGGACGCCGAATCGGCGCCGGGATTGATGATGAATCGGTCGCCATGCAGGTAGGCGCCGGTGAACTGGAAATGCAGCGTCTTACCGGCGGGGATCTCGTAGCGCGCGCCGAACGTCAGCGCGTTGCTCGTACCAGCGCCCGCCACGCCGCGGTCCGCGCCCAGGTGACCGACAAAGACCACGGGTCCCGGATGCAGGAGGATGTCGCGATAGGGCGAGTGAGCGGGGTCGTGGCCCACCTGCGCGGAAAGATGGAACGATGGAACGATGGAAAGTAGAACGAGCGCTCGCGCGAGCTTCGTTCTCCATCTTCCGTCATTCCCGATGTTCATCATTCCAACATTCCATCGTTCCATCAGTCCACCTCTCGTAGGTCGCGTCCCGTCATTTCCCGCGGTGGCTCAATATCGAGCAGGCGTAAGATCGTAGGCCCGACGTCGCGAAGCGAGCCACCGGTGCGGAGATGCCGCGTGGGGGCGCCCTCGCCAATCATGACCAATGGAACGGGATTTGTGGTATGCGCCGTGTGCGGGCCGCCGGTGGCGGGATCGATCATCAGCTCGCAGTTGCCGTGATCGGCGGTCACCAGGACCGTCGCGCCGGTCGTTTCCGCCGTGGTCAGGACTCGCGCAAGACAGCGGTCGACGGTTTCGACCGCCTTGATCGTCGCCGGCAGGACGCCCGAATGCCCCACCATGTCGCCGTTGGCGTAGTTGCACAGAATGAACTCGTGATGCTTGGCCGCGATCGCTTGGCACAGCACGTCGGTCACGCCAGGCGCACTCATCTCCGGCGCCAAGTCGTAGGTGGCGACCTTTTGCGACGGGACGAGCACCCGTTCCTCTCCTTTGTACGGTGGCTCGTAGCCCCCGTTAAAGAAGTAGGTGACGTGCGCGTACTTCTCCGTCTCCGCCGTGCGGAACTGCGTCAAACCGCGCTCGGACAACACCTCCGCCATGATGCGTGACAGCACGATCGGCTCGAACGCGGCGGGGAACGGGAGCTTCTGGTCGTAGCGCGTCATCGTCACCAGTCGCACGGCGGGCCGGCCCGTCAGGTCGAAGCCATCGAAGTCGGGAGCGGCGAGCGCGCGCACGATCTGGCGCATGCGATCGGCGCGGTAATTGAAACAGAAGATCCCGTCGCCATCGCGGATCAGGGGCGCGCCGGCGATGACGCGCGGCTTGATGAACTCGTCGGTCTCACCCGCGGCGTACGCCTGCTTGATCGCGGTGATCGGATCGGGGACGGGCACTCCGATGCCGTTCACCATCGCGTCATACGCGAGCTTGGTGCGCTCCCACCGTTTGTCGCGGTCCATTGCGTAATAGCGTCCGATAACGGTGCTGACGGTCTGACGGTCTGACGATCGGACGGTCTGCAACAGCTGCTCCATAAAGGCCAGGCCGGATTTCGGCGGCGTATCACGTCCATCAAGCCACGCGTGGACGGCAACGGGTACCTCGTGACGCCTGGCGAGCTCGATAGCCGCAACGAGATGCTTGTCGAGCGCGTGGACACCACCGGTTCCAATCAATCCCATCACGTGCAACGTGCCGTCGTGCCGACGTGTACTCTCGACCAGTTCCACCAGCGCTGGAATGCGGAAGAACTCTCCAGACTCAATGGACTGTGAGATGCGGACGAGATCCTGAGGCACGACGCGGCCCGCACCCAGATTCAGGTGGCCGACTTCGCTGTTGCCGATTTGTCCCTCGGGAAGGCCGACGGCGAGACCCGATGCTTCGAGCAGCGTGCGCGGCGCGCGATCCCACAGCTTGTGCCACACCGGCGTGTCGCCGAGCTCGATGGCATTGCCCTCGCGGCCCGGCCGGAAGCCCCACCCGTCGAGCACGACGAGGACCACCGGGGTGCGCGTGCTGCGGCTCGTTGTCATATTGGAGGGGATGCAAGTTAGTCAGATCACTCCCGTGCTACTAGCGGTTCTGAGCCTCGCGACGCCGCAGCCGGCGGCTTCACAGGGCGGGAACCGCTATCGCGTCAACGTCGATAATGCCTGGTTCTATCAGGACGTCGCAGGCCGCCGCATCGCGCGCCTCGCGCGGGGTGCCACGTTGACCGGCGGCGCAACTCGGAACGACTGGATTCAGGTCACGCTCGACGGTTGGATCTTCGCGACGTCGGTCGGACGCAGCGACCGGCCCGAGTTCGACTTGCTCGTCACCCGCGCGCCGAACGAGAATCTCCGCGCCGCGCCCGCCGGCCCGCTGGTCGCCGAGCTGTCGCAGGGCTTTGGTCTCAAGCGCGCGCCGCCGGACAGCAGCGGGCGTTGGCTGCATGTCGTCCGCGAGGGGTGGGTGCAGCGCAGCGCACTCGCGCCAATGGCCGACGTGGTGGCGACGCGCACAGTCGACAGTGTGGGCACCGACACAACGCAGGCTGCGCCAGCCCCGGGTCCAAGCCCCGGGGTCAGTGTGGACTCGAGTCGCGCCCAACCGGTCCGCATGACCACCCTCTTCCGGGCCCCGGACGGCCCTGAAGCCGGCACCGTCGCGACCGACACGCCGCTCCACGTTCTGAGCCGCAACGGCGAATGGACTCGCGTGCAATTCGAAGGCTGGGTCAAAGGCGGCGATCTGCAGGCCGCGCCCGCCGGTGTGCTGGTGGGCATCACGGCCGCAGAGCTGCGCGCCGAGCCGCAGCGCTACGCGGGACAAGTGCTGCGGTGGAATCTCGAGTTCATTGCCATCCAAAAAGCCGACGACCTGCGCCCCGACATTCCCAGCGGTTCCTCGTACGTGCTCGCCCGCGGACCGCTGCCCGAGCGCGGCTTCGTCTACGTGATCGTACCCGATACCAAGCTTCCCGTATTCCGCGCGCTCACGCCGCTCGTCACGATGACGATCACGGCCCGGGTGCGAAACGGCCGGAGTCGCTATCTCGGTAATCCGATCGTGGACCTGATTTCGCTGGATGGAGGAGTCACGCCGTGAACGACCTATTGAACGAGCGCATTCGGCGCAAGCTCGACGTCATGCCGGATGAGCAGGCGTACCAGGTGCTCGATTACATCGAGTTTCTCGAGTCGAAGTACTCGCAACGGGCGGCGGGCGCCCCGGCGTTCCAGAAGGTCGCCGAGACGCTGGAAGACACGATGCGCGCGGGACGCGTGCCGATCACCATCATTCGCGGCACGATGGACGCGGTCGGGAAGGCGGGGAAGTTCTTCGAAGGACTAGCCGCGGCGGGGAAAGCCGCGGTGGAAGAGGCCCGGCGGAAGCCGGCGCCGCCCGAAAAACAGGTTGAGGAAACGAAGCCCCCCCAGTAACTTCCGAGATGGGAACCTTCCGATCCGACGTCGCCCTCACCTTTGACGACGTCCTGCTCGTCCCCCGTCACTCGACGGTGCATCCCCGCAACGTCTCTGTCGCCAGCCGCTTCACGCGCGCCATTCCCCTGAAGATTCCGATCGTTTCCGCGGCCATGGATACCGTGACCGAAGCGGAAATGGCGATGGGGATGGCGCGACTCGGCGGCATCGGCGTGATCCACAAGAACATGCCGATCGACCGGCAGGCCGCCGAGGTCGACCGCGTCAAACGCAGCGAGTCGGGGATGATCATGAACCCGATTACCCTCGGCCCCGACCGGCCGCTGCGCGAAGCGCAGCAGCTGATGATGCGCTTCAAGATCTCCGGCGTGCCGATCGTGGACGGGGCGGGGAAGCTGGTGGGCATCATCACGAATCGCGATCTGCAGTTCGAGCGCGAGCTCGACCGGCCGATTCGCGACGTGATGACCAAAGACAAGCTCGTGACGGCGCCGGTCGGCACGACACTGGACGACGCCGAGCGCATGCTCGCGAAACATCGCATCGAGAAGTTGCCGGTCGTGGACAAGCAGGGATTATTGAAGGGCCTCATCACCATCAAGGACATCTTCAAGCGGCGCCAATATCCCGACGCCAACAAGGACCAGCACGGTCGCCTGCGCGTCGCCGCGGCGGTCGGCGGAACGCAGGACGCGCGCGCTCGCGCCCAGGCGTTGATCGACGCCGGGTGCGACGTGATCGTCATCGATTCGGCGCATGGGCACAGCCAGGGCGTGCTGGACACGGTCGCCTGTCTGCGCGACGTCTTCCCCGATGCCCAGCTCGTCGCCGGCAACGTGGCGACGGAAGCGGGCGCGCGCGCCCTGGTCGAGCGCGGCGTCGATGCGGTGAAGGTCGGCGTCGGACCCGGATCGATTTGTACGACGCGCGTGGTCACCGGCATCGGCGTCCCGCAGATCACCGCCATTGTGGACGCGGTGCGCGGCGCGGGCGACATCCCGATCATCGCTGACGGTGGCATCAAGTATTCCGGTGACGCGGTGAAAGCGCTCGCCGCCGGCGCCGAGTGCGTCATGATGGGATCGATGCTCGCTGGGACCGAGGAAAGTCCGGGCGAGTCGTTCCTGCTCGAGGGCCGGCGCTTCAAGGTGATCCGGGGGATGGGCAGCCTGTCCGCCATGGAAGAGGGCTCCGCCGACCGCTATTTCCAGGAAGGCGAAGTCTCGCTGCAGAAGCTCGTGCCGGAAGGAATCGAAGGACGGGTGCCCTACCGCGGTCCAGTCGCCGATGTGGTGTTCCAAATGGTCGGCGGGCTGCGGAGCGGAATGGGCTACTGCGGGGTATCCGACATCGCCGCGCTGCGGACGGAAACCGAGTTCATTCGGATAACGACCGCGGGGCTGCGAGAGTCGCATCCGCACGACGTGGTGATCACGAGAGAGGCACCGAACTACAGCCTGTAGGGTCGCCATGCGTTCAGCATTGCTCGTTGCCGTCGCTTCACTGATTCCCGCCGCCACTCCGGCGCAACAACCCGCCGACTCAACTCTCCGCGCTGATACGGCGCGCGAGTACGTCTCGCGCCCCGACGGCGACCTGGAGCCGTACCGAACCGGCTCACGCTTTTCCGATTTACTCGTCGTTCGCGGCGAGCGCGTCGGATTGAGAGTTTCACCGGCTGCCGGCCCGCTTGGTCTTACCGGGCGACTGCGCTTTCGCGGACCGCAGACGATGTTCGACGACCGCCTCCCCCTCGTGATCCTGGACGGTATGCGCCTCGACGCCGCGTCAGGTCTGCTCGGCGGTACGTTGCGACTCGAGGAGATCAATCCGGAGGACATCGAGTCGATAGAGGTGCTGTCGCCGGCGCAGGGCGTCCGGTACGGTCCGGGAGCGGCGAACGGTGTGCTCATCGTTCAGACACGCCAAGGCCACCGCGGTGCGCCGCAGTGGGGAGGGTATGCGGACGTCGGAACGCGCACGCCCTCGGAACCTATGCTGCCGCTCGTGGGCGGCTTTGATGCCGGCAATCCTGACTCCGTCCTGCGCAACGGCGGATGCACGCTGCTGGCAGTCGCCGCGAGCAGATGCACGCAGGATTCGATCGTCGCCCTGGCATCGCCGCTGAGCCAACAGCTGCGAAGTGCTGTGCGCCGGCAATATGGCCTCTCCGTTACGGGCGGTTGGGATCGCTTGTCCTACTATGTCGCCGGCGACTTCGATGGAGACGGCGGTCCCTTTTCGCTTTCGCAGGGCGAGATCGGTCGTTTGCAGCGGGGCGGGCAAACGGTTTCTCGCTCGATTCGCTTTCCCGAGCACCTTGGTCGGGCGAATGTGAGCGCCAACATTCGCGTGCGTCCTGTCCCGGCACTCACAATCGGTCTTCGCGGGCTGCATGTGTCGAGCGATATCCGTGCCCCGACATTCTTGGATGATCAGCCGACCAGTGCGGCGCTGTTTGATCTCCAAACCGGGTACATCGCGCCCGGTGACGCTTTCCAACTCCAGACCGTGAGCGAGGCAACGCGCTGGCTCGGAAACTTCGACGTCGCATGGACCCCCACCCGGGCGCTGACTCTGACCGGCAACCTCGGTCTTGATGGCGCGCGGTTTAGGAGCGCTCGTCAAGGTGCACCTGGAGTGTTGACGGAGTCTGCGGTCATCAATTCCAACACGCTCGGCTTTGGCGCGGATTACGTCTGGGGATTGTCAGGGCTGCGCCTGATGTCACATGTCGGCTTCGATCGCTCCAACATCAATCGCGATTCATTGGAGTGCGCGAGTGGCACCTCGCCGAACTGCACGAGTGGCGCGTATCGCACGTACGAGGAACGATATTGGCAACGCTTTTGGAGTATCGTGGTGGAGCAACGGGCGGTCATCCACGACGCGTTGGAGCTCGTCGGCACAGTACGGCGGGATCAGATCCGATTCTGGAACAAGAGGCCGGTACACGCGGCACTCCACGCGTCGTGGTGGCATAAGGCCTTGCGCCTGCACGCCGACTACGGCACCGCTGGACGTCGACCATTCTTCTTTTTTCCGAAGCCCGAACGCACCCGCGAGCTGTCGACGGGTTTCGATGTCACGGGCCTCTCCGGTCGTCTCTCTGCGGCCGCAACGGTCTACGACATGCGGTCCACGATCTTCGCCTGGGTACAGACTCCTCAGTCGTCAGGCTTTGGTGTGATCCCCGTTCCCGGAACGATCGCTAATCGCGGAATCGAGCTGAACGCGACGGCTCATCTCCTCGAGCGCCCGAACATGACGCTCAAAGTTGACGCCAGCGCGTGGGGAAATAGGAATCGTTTTCTTTCCGCGAGCTTGCCGGGAGGCTTCGTTTTTGCGGGCAACCAGCAGGGATCGTTCGTGGGCTATCCGATCGGTGGCTACTGGGCGTACCGTCCCCCAGCGTATTCAGACGCGAACGGCAACGGGATCATCGAGCGCAATGAAATCAGCGGCCCCACCGACGTGACGTGGGTCGGAACTCCATATCCCACGCAAGGCGCAACCCTCGCGCCTGAGTTTGGCCTTCGGGCGATACGAATGGGCGCGAGTCTCGACTACCAGGCTGGACATGTGGTCTTCAATCAGAGCCACTGGTATTCATGCTTCGCCGGGCAGTGCCCCTGGGCGGTTGACCCGGCAACGCCGCTCGCCGAGCAGGCGGACGTCGCGTATGGTCGACCGACGCCGCGCTTTTTCGAGAAGGGCGACTTCCTCGCGTTGCGCGAGCTGTGGGTCTCCGTAGACGCACCACCGGCAATCGCCGGTGCCCTTCACGTGAAATCGGCATCCGTCACGCTCGCGGGCCGGAACCTGCACACCTGGAGCGGATATTCCGGCATCTCTCCCGAGCCCTACGCCGCCGAAACGCAGTTCGGCGACGCCGAGGCGTTTACGGAGCCTATGATGCCCGCGCTGCAGCAATGGTCATTGCGCGTGCGCATTTCGTACTGAGCGTTCACCCATACCTCTATTGACAGATCGTTGGCCCGGGCGAACGTTGGGTCGGTCTGGACCGTCGATTCGTCACTTCCTCGAACGGAGTCCCGCATGAATTTGTGGGCTACCAAATCCATCGCGACCTTACGTGCCGAAGCCGATTCAGTGGGCGAGCACCAGCTGAAACGTGCGCTCGGCCCGCTGAACCTGATCACGCTGGGCATCGGCGCCATCATCGGCGCCGGCATCTTCGTGCTCACCGGCCAGGCTGCGGCACTCCATGCAGGACCCGCCGTGCCGATCTCGATGGCGCTCGTCGGCGTTGCCTGCGCCTTCGCGGGATTGTGCTATGCGGAGATGGCGGCGGCCGTTCCGGTCGCCGGCAGCGCGTACACCTACTCGTACGCCACGATGGGCGAGCTCGTTGCCTGGATCATCGGCTGGGACCTGGTGCTCGAGTATGCGGCAGGCGCCGCGACCGTCGGTGTGGGCTGGTCCGGCCACCTCGTCTCGCTCCTCGGCCAGCTTGGCATCACGATTCCGCCGCACCTCGCCGCCTCGCCCACGCAATGGTGCACCGCGATCCAGGTGCAACAGGCGGTCGCCGGTTGCGGGCACACGGGCCTCAACTTCACGGGAGCGTGGCTCAATCTCCCAGCCGTATTCATCGTCATCCTGATGTCCACGATCCTCGTCATCGGCATCAAGGAATCGGCGAGTGTCAACAACCTGATCGTGATCCTCAAGGTCACGATCATTCTTTTGGTCGTCGCGGTGGGCCTGGGACACATCAACCCCGCCAACTACAAGCCGTTCATCCCGCCCAATGCCGGTGAATGGGGCACGTTCGGCTGGTCCGGTGTGTTGCGCGGCGCCGGCCTCGTGTTCTTCGCCTACATCGGATTCGATGCCGTCTCGACGGCGGCGCAGGAAGCGCGGAATCCGCAAAAGGATATGCCCATCGGGATCCTGGGGTCGCTGGCGATCTGCACGATTCTCTACGTTGTGGTGTCGGCGATTCTCGTCGGGATGGTGCCGTACAACGAATTGAACCTGCCCGCGCCGGTCGCGTACGCGATGGAGAAGGTCGGCGCGCCGCACTGGGTCCGGATTTCGATCGACGTCGGTGCCGTGCTCGGGCTCGCGTCGGTGATTCTCGTGATGCTCCTGGGCCAGTCGCGCGTGTTCTATTCGATGTCGCGTGACGGCTTGCTCGGCAAATGGGCCGGCGCCGTGCATCCGAAATACCGCACGCCGTACCTTTCGACGATTTTCACCGGCATCGCGGTGAGCTTCGCCACGGGACTGCTGCCGCTCCAGCTGCTCGGCCAGCTCGTGAACATCGGGACGCTGCTCGCGTTCGTGCTCGTCTGCGCCGGTGTCTGGATCCTGCGCAAGAAGCGCCCGGACCTCGACCGTCCCTTCCGCACGCCTTGGGTTCCCGTCATCCCGATCCTCGGCGTCGTGTTTTGCCTGGGCCTGATGGCGACGTTGCCGGGAGATACCTGGATTCGGCTGATCGTGTGGTTGTTGATCGGGTTTGTGATCTACTTCGGCTACAGCCGGAAACACAGCCGCCTGCAGCGGGAGTTGGCCGCGGGTGGAACAGGTGGGCCCGGGAGACCTGGCGCTCCTGGTATGGGTGGCGGTCCGGGAGGCCAGCCCCCCAGGCGCTAGATCAACCCAAGGAACTAGATCCTGGGCGTGGTGGTGGCGGGCGCTAGGTACGAGGCGATTATCTTGTCCGAAATGAATTCGAACGGCGTTCCCGTTCCGCCGCATCGTGCTCAAGCGGCCAGCGATGTGGCGGCGGCGCTCACGAGCGCCCATCACGTCGTTTTGACCACGCACGTCAATGCCGACGGCGACGGCGTCGGCAGCGAAGTCGGGCTGTGGCACCTGTTGCGCGCCCGCGGCGTCTCCGTCTCGATTGCGAATCCCACCGGCATTCCCGAGCGCTTCAATTTCATGGTCCCCGAAGGTGCCGACGCGAGCCGCGACGCCGCGCGCGAGATCGAACGCGCCGACATCGTCGCCTCGCTCGACATTGGCGACATCAGTCGCCTGGGGGCACTCGCGGCCATCATTCGGAAGCGCGACCCGTCGTTCGTCTGCATCGACCATCACGTCGGTCCCATCAAGCTGCCCGAAGGTCCGTGTCTCATCGCTCCAGAGGCGACGGCCACGGCGGAGCTGGTGTTCGATCTCGCGACCGTGGCCGGGTGGCCGCTCACGCCCGAAGTTGCGCAGGCGCTGTATGTCGGGCTGCTCACCGACACCGGAGGATTCCGTTTCTCCAACACCACGGCCCGCGCGCTGCGCGTCGCCGCGGCATTACTGGAGAAGGGCGTGGACCCGGAGGCGATCTATGCGGCGGTCTACGCCAGCGCCCCCGAAGGCCGCGTGCGGCTGCTCGCCGAGGTGCTGCAGACGCTCGTCGTGGAGCCGGAGGTCGGGTTGGCGTGGGTCAGCGTGCCGGCGGATGCGCTGCGGCGCCACGAAGTGACCGCGGACGACCTCGACGGCATCGTCGAGTTTCCGCGCTCGATTGCCGGCGTTCGCATGGCGCTCCTGTTCCGCCACATCGGCAACGGCCGGATCAAGATCTCGTTCCGGTCGATGGGCGCGGTAGACGTCGCGGCGCTGGCGGGTCAGTTCGGCGGCGGCGGGCATCATCGGGCGGCGGGCGCCTCGTTGGCGGGAACGATGGCGGAAGTCGAGGAGCAGGTCCTTGGTGCCGCACGAGTCTTCCTCGGAAACGGTGGTGGGGAGACCAAGTCGCGGTGAGTGAACCGGGGATCAAGGCGAGCGTCGAGCGAGCACTGAGCGGAGTCACGAACCCGCGCCACGGCCGCGATATCGTCACCGCCGGCATGGTGAAAGACGTCGCGGTCGACGAGGTCGGGGCGGTGTCGTTCACGTTCGTGCTCACACGCGAGGATCCCGGGGCGCTCGCGCGGCAGGCGCGCAAGGCCGTCGAGAGCCTGCCCGGCGTGACCGCCGTGAAAATGAACGTGGTGGATTCCGCCGAGAGCGGACCGGGTGCACCAAACCGGCCGCCAGCTCGCCAGCCCGCTCCGCCCGCCCCACCGACACCGAACGAGATCCCAGCCCTGGGAAAAGTGCTCGCGATTTCGAGCGGCAAGGGCGGGGTCGGGAAATCCACGGTGTCCGCCAACCTCGCGGCCGCGCTCGCGCGCGATGGTCACCGCGTCGGTCTGATGGACGCCGACATCTATGGCCCCAACGTCCCGCGCATGTTCGGGGTCACCGGCAAGCCCGAAGTTCAGGGCGGAAAAATCCAGCCGCTCGAGGCACACGGTGTGAAGTTGATGTCGCTCGGCTTCATCGTGGAGCGCGACGCGCCGGCGATCTGGCGCGGCCCGATCGTCATGAAGATCATCACGCAATTCATGCACGACGTGTCGTGGGGCGAGCTGGATTATTTTCTCGTCGACCTTCCGCCCGGCACCGGCGACGCGCAGCTCTCCTTGACGCAAATCGTGCGGCTGCACGGCGCGCTGATCGTGACGACACCGCAGGAGATGGCCGTCGGCGATTCGCTGCGCGGGGCGAAGATGTTCGAGCGCGTCGGCGTCCCGGTGGTCGGGATCGTCGAGAACATGAGCTACTTCGTGTGCCCCGATTGCCACGCGCGCTCCGAGATCTTCCTGGCGGGCGGCGGTAGCCGTCTCGCCGCCGAGCTGGGCGTCCCGCTCCTGGGTCAGATTCCGTTGCAGGCCGGGATGGCGGAGCTGGCGGATCGCGGAGAGCCCATTGTCGTGAGCCAACCCGAATCGCCGGCCGGCCTCGCGTTGCGAGAGTTGGCGCGGACGCTCACGACCCGCACCGCGAGTCTGGCTCCCGCCCTTCCGATTACCGCCGCGCCGCGCTGAGGTGCCGGTGCTCGCCGCGATTGTGCTGGTCCTGCAGAGCGCGTTTCGGCCTCCCGATGGCGTGCAAGCTCTGCGGGCCGGCCTCGATACGCTCTATGGCGGCGACTTCGAGCGGGCCGCCGCGTATTTCGCGGCTCTGGCCGCGCGCGCGCCGGGCGATCCGGCACCGGTCGTCTTTCAGGCGGGCGCATACATCTGGTGGGCATCGGCCCGCGACTCCGCCGACTTCGCGCTGCCGCGCATCGACTCGCTGCTCGGCGTGGCGTTGGCGCGCGCGCGTGCGACGCCCGGGACATCCGGCGACTTCTGGCTGGCGACGGCGCTCGGCTATCGCGCACGGCAACGCGAGGAGCACGGCCATGGATATGCCGCCGCGAAAGATGCGAAGGCCATGCGGGACATTTACCGCCGCCTCCTCGCGACGGATTCGTCCTGTGCGGACTGTTATCTCGGTTTGGGTGTGTACGACTACGGGTTGGCGCGCGCCGGCGCCTTCGCGCGATTCTTCGCGCGCCTCATCGGCCTCGGCAGCGGCAACGCGGAGCGCGGCATCCGCTACATGCGCCGGGCGGCGCACGACGGCGATCTCGCGCGCGTCGAGAGCACGTGGGTGCTCGCGGCGGCGCTGATGCGCGAAGCGGCGCGGGATCCGGGGGGACGCGCGGTGCTGGAAAGAGAAGCGCGCGGCTACGTCGAGGGGCTGGCCGCGCGCTATCCTGCAAATCCGGTTTTTCAGCGATTCTTGCGGGAGATGACTCCTCCCGCCAAGACCTCAGCGGGTGAAGCGATAGGAGCGCCGGCTCGTGCCGCGACGGCTGCGATTGCCCGAACGCCGTCGATCCGGCGGCGTGAGCGCGGCGAGCTTGCCGAGCATGTTGTGCACGTGACTCTTCACCGTGTTCGTCGCGATGTTGAGCCGCTGCGCAATCTCCTTGTTGCCGAGTCCGCCGGCGATCAGATCCTTGATCTCTTGCTCCCGCTTGGTCAGCCGCACGCTGCCGGGCGTCGCCGCGACGCTGCCGGCGGCGCCGATCGTGGCGACGTCGGGATGACTCGAGCGTGGCGGGGCGGGCGGCGGCGGCAGATCGGTGCCGCTGGCGACAGAACGAATCGCTTTCACGATGTCCTCTGCGGTCGCATCCTTCATGATGAACCCGTTGGCGCCGCCGTCGATGAATTGATTCACATCCTGCTGGGCGGGAACGAAATCCATCACGACGGCCTTCGCGTCCGGCGCGATCGCTTTGAGATTGGCGAGGAAGGAATAGCTGTCGCCGTTCGCCAGACCGGCGTCGAGCAGCACCACCTGCGGCTTCGTTTCCCGCAGCGGCTGCATCGCGGTATTCGCGCTTTCGGCGCTCGCTACGATGTCGACGTCGCCGTACCCGGCGAGCAGTCGGGCGAGCCCATCGCGCATGAGCCGGTTGTCTTCGACGACGAGTACGCGAATGCGTGCGGCCGCAGTCGGAGTCGCGCCGGCACGACGCTCTGCACGACGACGGTTCATCGAACCTTCGCGATCCGCAGTTCTATTATCCAATCCGCGCCTACGCTGGGGAGAAACCCGACGCTCGACACGGCGAATGGTCCAAGGCACAATCCACCCCCGATCTTGGGCGTAATGTATTGGCGGGCGGGAAGCAGCGGCATTCATCGTGAGGATGAATCGGGTCATGCCAAATCGCTCCTTTAGCTTAGGCCAGATGAGCCAATCATTACGCCGTCTGGCGTTGTTGCTGGGCATCGGCCTCGCCTACTATCTCGCGGCGAAGCTGGGTTTGCGGTTCGCATACATCGACAGAAACGTCACCACGGTCTGGCCGCCCACGGGTATCGCCCTCGCCGCGTTCGTTCTGTACGGATACCGCGTGTGGCCCGCGATTTTCGGCGGCGCGTTGCTCGCAAACATCACGACATCGGGGGCGGTGCTACCGTCGCTCGGCATCGCGGTGGGCAATACAGTGGAAGGCCTGCTCGGCGCCTACCTCGTCAATCGGTTCGCGCGCGGCGGCCGCGTCTTCGATCGGGTGCGCGACATCTTCCGCTTCACGCTCCTCGCGGCGTTGATCAGTACCACCGTTGCCGCGACGCTCGGTGTCGCGGCACTCGTGTTGAGCGGCGAGCGCTCGTTCGCCGAGGCGGGGCGCGTCTGGCTCACGTGGTGGTTGGGCGACGCGGTCGGCGACATCGTGTTCGCTCCCGCGTTGATCCTGTGGATCGGCGTGAAGCCGGCGCCCCAGTGGAGCTCGCGGCAAGTGCTCGAAGCCGTCGCCGCGGGAATCGCGACGGCCGCGGTGACGTTCGCGATTTTCGGCGGCGTGTTTCCCGAGCGGCATTATGCACTCACCGTGCTGTTGTGGCCGGTGCTGATCTGGGTGGCGTTCCGGTTCGGCCCGCGCGAATCGGCGACGACGATTCTCATCGTCTCGATCGTTTCGATTCTGCAGACCAAGCGCGGATACGGCCCGTTCGCGCGGCTGTCGCCCAGCGAATCGTTCGTGCTGCTGCAGGTGTGGACCGGCATCACCGCGGTGACGAGTCTCGTGCTCGCGGCCGTCGTGGCGGCGCAGCGCGACATCCAGGGAACGTGGCGCGAGCTCGCCGTCACCGATCCGTTGACCGGCCTCGCGAATCATCGGCAGCTGGTGCAGGCGCTCGAAGCCGAGATCAAGCGCTCGCGCCGCACGGCGCAGCCGCTCGCCGTGGTGCTGCTCGACCTGGACGGCTTGAAGCAGATCAACGACCGCCACGGCCATCTCGCCGGCAGTCTTGCAATTCGCCGTGTCGCCGAAGCCCTGCTCGGGTCGTGCCGCGCCACGGACACCGCGGCTCGCTTCGGCGGGGACGAGTTCGCTCTGGTGTTGCCGGAGACGGGGGAGGCCGCCGCGTGGCACGTCGCCCGGGGCGTGGTGGACCGGCTCGCCACGGACGCGGAAAAGCCGAACTTATCGATTAGTGTGGGGGTAGCAGTCTACCCCGGCCACGGCGAAACCGTCGAGGCTCTGCTAAACGCAGCCGATGTCGCCCTATACGAGACCAAGGAACGTCGTAAGAGCAGGTCTGCGGGCCTTGCTCCCTAACTGACCCTTACTAGGTTTCGACCCATGGACACCAAGAAAAGCATGAGCGTCTCGACGCGGGCGTCGGAAGCCCCGGCGTTGTCGGAATCCTCGGCCGGGCTGCTGCGCGAGCTGGTCGCGCACTTGCGACAGAACCGCACGCAGCTGCGCGAGGAATGGGCGCGGCGCATTACGCGCGCCGAGCTGCTGACGGCGATGACCGAGGAAGAAATCTTCGCCGAAGCGACCGCGGTGTACGACAACTACGTGGAAGCGCTCGAGACCGGAACGTTCGAGGCCCTGCAAGCGTACTCGCGGCGACTGTCGGAGCGAATCATTCCGCGGGGCGTCGAAACAGACGAAGTCGTCGGCATCGTGCTCCTGCTCCGTGACGTACTCGCCCGCTCGCTGTTCAATAAATACCAGGACAATGTCGAAAAGCTGAACCGAATCCTCGACAGCTACGAGCCCGCGGCGAACCGCATCGCGAACACGGTGGCCGTCGGATTCGTCGAAGAGCGCGAGCGCATCATCCGGCAGCAACAGGAAGCGATCCGGGAGCTGTCGACGCCAGTGCTCCAGGTGCGCGAGCGGCTGCTGATTCTGCCCATCATCGGCGTCATCGATCCGCAGCGCGCGCGCCAGCTCACCGAACAGCTGTTGCGCGCGATTCGCGCCAACCGCGCCAAGGTCGTCGTGATCGACGTGACCGGTGTGGCGGCCATGGACTCCGGCGTCGCCAA
>Ga0209488_10002258_pt1 | contig 15935 bp, 16 predicted proteins | sample Rivendell_Oct201_8_FD_188349 | JGI IMG/M metagenome (GOLD analysis project Ga0209488, IMG submission 188349) | Vadose zone soil microbial communities from the Eel River Critical Zone Observatory, Northern California, USA -... | ecosystem: Environmental > Terrestrial > Soil > Vadose zone >... | reverse complement strand
CCGCTGGAAAACATCCCCCTGGTGTGGAAGCCGACTTCGCAAGCCAATTTCGGCGCGGTCAACCTGACCGAGATCGGCAACACGAAAGTTCAAGTCAGTAAATTCCGCGATTTGCGCAAGCCGCCGGAATTGATCGCGGAAAACCGCGAGCAGGCGACCCCGAAGCCGGTGACCACGCGCGACGATGTCGGAGAATTCGTCGCCCGCCACATGAGCCAGATCCTGGGCACCGCCGGGCTCGACATGGTGGACGGCAACGGCGACGTCGTGGTGTCCGGCGAGGTGCGACAGTTCTTCGTCGAGGAGACCTCGACCTATAACGGCAACGTGGTGCTGCACGTGACGGTGCGCGACCGCGCCGGCAAGGTCCTGTGGAACGGCGCTGCCTCTGGCTCCGCCAGACACTTCGGCCGTTCCTACTCGGCGGAAAACTACTACGAGACGCTGTCCGATGCGGTGGTCGACGCCACCGGGAAGCTCCTCCACGATGCCGACTTCCGACGCGCGCTGGTGCGCAGATAGCCTTGTCGCCGAACGCCGGTGCACAGTCGCTGCAGCATAACGGCGCTCAAGCGGCCCGGCCGGCCGCGTGGTCGCCGGCGCCGGCCGTCTGGGTCTCGCTCTGGATCCATGCCGTCGCGCTTCTGGCCGCGGCGTCCTTCCCGACGACCTTGCCTTGGGTGCTCGCCGTTCTGGCGGGCAACCACCTCGTGCTCGGTCTCGCGGGCTTGAGCCCGCGGAGCCGCTTGCTCGGACCCAATCTGGCGCGCCTGCCCGAGCGCAGTGTCCGCCGCCAGGAGGTGGCGCTCACCTTCGACGATGGACCGGACCCGCGGACGACCCCGCACGTGCTCGATCTGCTCGACCGCTACGCCGCCAAAGCGAGCTTCTTCTGCGTCGGCGAAAATGCCGCCGCCCATACGGCCATCGTGCGCGAGATCGTGCGCCGCGGCCACAGCGTCGAGAACCACAGCCACCGACATCCCCATGCGTTCGCCTTCTATGGGTGGGGAGCGATGCGCCGCGAGGTCGAGGTCGCTCAGAGCATCCTCGGCAGCATCGCCGGCCGGTCGCCGCGCTTCTTCCGTGCTCCCATGGGCCTGCGCAATCCGCTGCTGGACCCCGTCCTCGCCCGCGCCGGCTTGCGCCACGTCGGCTGGGCCCGGCGCGGCTGCGATGGCATCAGCGGCGATCCGGCGGCGGTCCTCAGTCGGCTCGTTCGCAAGCTCGCCGCAGGCGACGTGCTGATGCTTCACGATGGTCGCTCGGCTCGAACGCTCGCCGGACAGCCGGTTGTATTGGTCGTCCTTCCCGCTCTGCTCGAACAATTCGCGACGCGCGGGCTGAAGGCCGTGTCCCTGCCGATGGCATTCGACGAGGAACCCCACGATTGTGAACCCGACAATTCTCGGCTTGTCGACGACTTGCCCGGCTCCGATCCTCAGCCTCTCGCCGCCGCCGAGACTTGCGCGTCATAGAGGATGGTTCGTCCGACGCTCGCTGCTGGGCCGGAGATGATGCGCTCGATGGTTCGACTCTGGTGCAAATCCGCGCCCGGACTGTAGCACTCGGCGCACGATGTATAGGTTTCACGTGATACGCGCGGCGCGGAACGCGCGCTTTCCCGCGAGATTCCGTCGCGCGCCCGGCCCGCGGCCGCTACCACCCTGGTGTAATGTATAGCACTCAGCCCTTGGCCGCTGCCGCGGTGACCTGCGCGTCATAGACGGCGATGGCGGTCATGTTGAGGAGGCCGCGCACGGTGATCGAGGGCGTCACCACATGCGCCGCGCCGTTGATGCCGAGCAGGATGGGGCCGACCGACTGGGCGTCGCCCAGCACCTTCACCGTGTTCAAGGCGATGTTGGCGGCGTCGAGATTGGGCATGATCAAGAGATTGGCCGGGCCCTTGAGCAGCGCGTGGGGAAAGATCCGCTGGCGGATCTCTTCGGAGAGCGCCGCGTCGGCGTGCATCTCGCCCTCGACCTCGAGCGCGGGCGCGCGCTGGCGCAGCAGCGCCAGGGCCTGGCGCATCTTGCGCGCCGAGGGCGTGTCGGCGCTGCCGAAATTCGAATGCGACAGCAGCGCCACCTTGGGCTCGATGCCGAAATGCCTGACCGCGTCGGCGGCGCGCAGGGTCATCTCCACCACCTGCTCCGCCGCGGGCTCGTCGACGACGTAGGTGTCGCACAGGAAATAGATGCCCTTCTGCATGATGAGGGCGCTGAGCGCCGCCGGCGCGCTGGCGCCGGGCACCAATCCCAGGATGTCGACGAGATGGCGCAGATGGCGGTGGTACTGGCCGATCGCGCCGCACAGCATCGCATCGGCCTCGCCGCGCCGCACCATCAGCGCGGCGATGACGGTGGCGCGCGTCCGCACCAGCGCGCGCGCGAAATCGGGCGAGACGCCCTTGCGCTCCATGATGCGGTGATAGGTCGTCCAATATTCGTGGTAGCGCGGATCGCTCTCGGGATCGACCAGCGCCACGTCCCGGTCGAGTTGGAGGCGCAGATTGAGCTTCTCGATGCGCCGCCGCACCACCTCGCGGCGGCCGACGATGATCGGCTTCGCGAGGCGGTCGTCGAGCACCTGCTGCACGGCGCGCAGCACGCGCTCGTCCTCGCCCTCGGCATAGACGAGGCGCTTGGGATCGCTGCGGGCGTGGTCGAACACCGGCTTCATGGCGAGGCCGGAGCGGAAGACGAATTGCGACAGGCGCTGGCGGTAGGCGGCGAAATCCTCGATCGGCCGCGTCGCCACGCCGGAATCCATCGCCGCCTTCGCCACCGCCGGCGCCAGCTGCAGGATGAGGCGCGGATCGAACGGCTTGGGGATGAGGTAGTCGGGGCCGAAGGTGAGCGGCGTATCGCCATAGGCCGCCGCCACCACGTCCGAGGGCTCGGCCAGCGCCAGATCCGCCAGCGCCTCGACGCAGGCGAGCTTCATCGCCTCGTTGATCGCGGTGGCCCCGACATCGAGCGCGCCGCGGAAGATGAAGGGAAAGCACAGGACGTTGTTGACCTGGTTGGGGTAGTCGGTGCGCCCCGTGGCGATGATGGCGTCCGGGCGCGCCGCCTTCGCCAGCTCGGGCCTGATCTCCGAATCGGGATTGGCCAGTGCCAGGATGAGCGGGCGCTCCGCCATCTTCGCCACCATCTCCGGCTTGAGCACGTCGGGCGCGGAGAGGCCGAGGAAGATGTCGGCGCCGCCGATCACCTCGCCCAGGGTGCGCGCGTTGGTGTCCTTGGCGTAGCGGTCCTTGCGCGGGTCCATCTCCTCCTTGCGGCCGCGCCAGACCACGCCGTATTTGTCGGTGACGATGATGTTCTCGACCGGCAGGCCCATATCGACCAGCAGGTCGAGGCAGGCGATCGCCGCGGCGCCGGCGCCGGAGGCGACCAGCTTCACCTGGGCGAGCGACTTGCCGACCAGCCTGAGCCCGTTGCGCACCGCGGCGCCGACGATGATCGCGGTGCCGTGCTGATCGTCGTGGAAGACGGGGATCTTGAGGCGCCGGCGCAGCTTGGCCTCGATCTCGAAACATTCGGGCGCCTTGATGTCCTCGAGATTGATGCCGCCGAAGGTCGGCTCGAGCGCGGCGATGATGTCGACGAGCTTGTCGGGATCGCGCTCGGCGACCTCGATGTCGAACACGTCGATGCCGGCGAATTTCTTGAACAGCACCGCCTTGCCTTCCATCACCGGCTTGGCCGCGAGCGGGCCGATGGCGCCGAGGCCGAGCACCGCCGTGCCGTTGGTGATGACGGCGACGAGATTGCTGCGGACGGTGAGGCTCGAGGCTTCCGCGGGATCGGCGACGATGGCCATGCAGGCGGCGGCGACGCCGGGCGTATAGGCGAGCGCCAGATCGCGCTGGTTGGCGAGCGGCTTGGTGGCGATGACGCCGATCTTGCCGGGCGTGGGCAGGCGGTGGTATTCGAGCGCGCTTTCGCGCAATTCCTCGGTCATGGGCTCGGTTCTCCTGCGGCCTCCGACCCTCTTCTATACCACCGTCGCGCGTCGAGCCATGCCCGGCCGGTGCCGCAAGCGCGCGCGATGCCTATCTATCGGGAGCAATAAGGATGGTGCGGTCGAGAAGACTCGAACTTCCAAGCCCTTTCGGGCACTAGCACCTCAAGCTAGCGCGTCTACCAATTCCGCCACGACCGCGGGACAGCAACGGCCCTTTGGGGGCGCGGCTGATGAGGCGGTGATTACCAAATCCGGCGCGGCATAGCAAGATAGAGGCGAGGCTGAGGTAAGGAGCATGGGCGAGGCGATGGTCGATATCGAGTGGCGGATCAGTGACGCTCCCGTCCCCTACCCCGCGGCGGTGGCGGCGATGGAGGAGCGCGTCGCCGCGATCCGCGCCGGAAGCGCGCCGGAACTGGTCTGGCTGCTCGAGCACCCGCCGCTCTACACCGCCGGCACCAGCGCAACCGACGGCGATCTCGTCGATCCCCAGCTTTTCCCCGTCTACCGCTCGGGTCGCGGCGGGCAATACACCTATCACGGCCCGGGTCAGCGCGTCGGCTATGTCATGCTCGACCTGCAGCGGCGCGGCGCCGACCTGCGTCTTTACGTCGGACGGCTCGAGGAGTGGCTCATCCGCACGCTCGCGCTGTTCAATGTGCAAGGCGAGCGCCGGCCGGGCCGCGTCGGCATCTGGATCGCCGAGGGCGGCGGGCGCGAGAGCAAGATCGCCGCCATCGGCGTGCGCGTGCGCCGCTGGGTCAGCTTCCACGGCGTCGCCCTCAACGTCGATCCCGACCTGTCGCATTACCGCGGCATCATTCCCTGCGGCGTGCGCGAGCACGGCGTCACCTCGCTGGCCGAGCGGGGCATCGTCGCCGCCATGCCGGAAGTCGACGCGGCGATGAAGCGCGCCTTCGCCGCCGTTTTCGCCGAGCGCCACGCCTAGGCTTGCGCCCGTGATAAGCCGCCATCGCGCAAAAGCTGGTAAATCTTTCGGTAATAAATATCAGTGATTTTTTAAGCAAGACCGTCCTAAATGTTCTCCAATACCGATGCCGTTATCGCTGCCATTACGGTAGCATTGTCCGCTTAGGCGCGTAATTTGGCAGGGATTTCGCGCCGGCAGCGGCGCTGTGGAGATCATTGATGTACGTCATCGCCGTCGCGTCCCAAAAGGGCGGTTCCGGCAAGACGACGCTCGCAGGCCATCTCGCCGTCCAGGCCGATCGCACCGGCTTCGGGCCGGTGGCGCTGGTGGATACGGACCCGCAGGGCAGCCTGTCGGAATGGTGGAACGCGCGCGCGGCGGAGACGCCGCTGTTCGCGCGCGCCAGCGCGGGGCGGTTCGCCGCGGATATCGAGCGTATGCGCGAGCTCGGCATCAAGCTCCTCGTCGTCGACACGCCGCCAGCGATCGAGGCGACCATCACCGAGGTCATCAGTCTCGCCGATCTGGTGGTCATCCCGGCGCGGCCGAGCCCGCACGATCTGCGCGCCGCCGGCGCCACCGTCGAGCTCATCGAGCGCGTCGGCAAGCCGCTGGTCTTCGTCATCAACGCCGCGACGCCGCGCGCCCGCATCACCTCGGAGGCGGTGATGGCGCTGTCGCAGCACGGCACGCTGGCGCCGGTCATCGTCCATCACCGCACCGGCTTCGCCGCGGCCATGATCGACGGCCGCACCGTCATGGAAGTGCCGGGCGAAGCGCGCTGCGCCGAGGAGATCGTGCTGCTCTGGGAATATCTCGGCAAGCGCCTCAGGCGCGAGCACGGCACCATGCTGCCCGCCTCGCTGCTGTCGGTGGCGCCCAAGGAAGGCGACGCCGGTGGCCGCGCCGCCGACCAGTCCGGCTCGCCGGAATAGCGGCGCATGAGCAACAAGGCGGCATCGCTCACCGGCGCGCTGCTCTCGGGCAAGGACGGCGCCGCGCACACGCTCTCGACCAGCCGCGTGCCAAGCCCGCAAGGGCCGGCCGCGCCACCCGCCGCCGCGGAGGGAGGCGACGCCCTTCGCCAGTTCTCGCTGCCGCTCGACCCGGCGCGGCACCGGCGCCTCCGTCTTGCCGCCGCCCATCTCGATCAGACCGAGGAGGCGCTGATGCTCGCCGCCCTCGACCACTATCTTGACCGCGTGGTGTCGCCGCTCCTTGACGGCCGCTGCGCCTGTCTTGAGGAGGGCCGCACGAGCGGCCAAGGCTGCGTCGCGGCAACTTTCTCCAGCGCCAAATCGGAGCGCGCGCAATGAAACCCGACGAGACGCCGCCCGGCGGGCAGCCTACCCCGGAGACACCGCCCGCCTCGCTGACCGCGGTACGCGTCGGCCGCCGCCGCGGCGTTGCCGAGGTCACCGGCAAGGCCGGCGACCTGACGCAGCAGCTCGGCGCCGCGGCGCCGGCCGTACGCGACACCGCCCGCGGCGACGCCACGCCCGTCGCCGCGGCGCCCCTGCCGCGCGCTGCTGCGCCGCCCCCGCCCACGCCGGAGCCGCCGCCCGCTGCTGCGCCCCCGCCGCCCACGCCGGAGCCGCCGCCCGCGCGCCTGCTGGGCGAGGACGAGATTGGCCAGCTGCTGGATCCGCCAGAGCGCCGCGCCGCGCCGAAGCCGCCGCCCGCGCCGCCGCTGATGATCGATCCCGACGAGCGCGAAGCGATCCCGCCCGCGCCCACCGCGCCCGAGTTGCGGCTCGTGGCCGAAGGACCTCTGGCAGAGCCGAAGGCGGAGGCGCCCGTCACCGAGCGCCAGCCGAGCGCCGCGGCGCCGGTGAGCAGCATCGACCAGATCATCGATTACTGGGACAGCCTGCGCGGCGGCAAGCCCGTCCCGCCGCTCGACGCGCTCGATCGCGGCCATGTGCGCCAATCCTGGCCCAACTGCATGCTCGTCGCCTATGGCGCGGCGGACACGGTGACGCCGAAGCTCACCCGGATCGGCGAGGAGAACGGCGAGATCGAATATTTGGAGATGGTCATCCACTGGATCCTGTCGCGCGGGCAGCTTGCCGCGCGCCGCGGCGAGCCGATGGAAGAGGAGAAGCGCTTCCCCGTCACCGGCGGCAACGCGCGCTATCAACTCCTGCTGCTGCCGCTCGCCGCGCCCGACGGCAAGAGCGAGCACGTGCTCTGCCATCTCTCGCGCGCCAAGGAAGCCGCCAAGGGCGGCGCCTTCAAGCGCTGGCTCGCGTCCTAGCCCCAAGGCTGGCGCCGGAGCCGGCGCGCCCCTAGATTTGCAGGCATGTTGAAGCGCCTGCTCATTGCCTTCCTTGCACTGTCCCTCACCCTACCCGCATCGGCGCAGACGCGCGGACCGCCGGCGAGCCGCGAGGTCGTCCGGCTTTCCTTCGCGCCGGTGGTGAAGAAGGCGGCGCCGGCGGTGGTCAATGTCTTCTCGCGCCGCGTCGTCCGGAGCGGCGGCGGCCCGGCCGCGCTGTTCAATGATCCCTTCTTCCGCCGCTTCTTCGGCGATCAATCGCCCTTCGGCATGCCGCGCGAGCGCGTCGAGCAGTCGCTCGGCTCGGGCGTCATCCTCGACGCCACCGGCCTCATCGTCACCAACCGCCACGTCATCAGCGACGCGCAGGAGATCACCGTTGTGCTCGCCGACCGGCGCGAGTTCGAGGCGCGCCTCGTGCTCGCCGACGAGCGCGCCGATCTGGCCGTGCTCAAGCTCGACACGCATGGCGAGCGTCTGCCGGTGCTCGAGATCGGCGACAGCGACCAGCTCGAGGTCGGCGACCTCGTGCTGGCCATCGGCAATCCCTTCGGCGTCGGCCAGACCGTCACCAGCGGCATCGTCTCCGGCTTGGCGCGCACCATCGGCATCAGCGATTTCCGCTCCTTCATCCAGACCGACGCGGCCATCAACCCCGGCAATTCCGGCGGCGCGCTGGTCGATCTCGACGGTCGCCTCGTCGGCATCAACACGGCGATCTTCTCGCAATCGGGCGGCTCGGTCGGCATCGGCTTCGCCATCCCGACGAGCCTGGTGCGCAGCACGCTCCAGGCCGCCGCCAGCGGCGGCAAGATCGTGCGGCCCTGGCTCGGCGCCTCCGGCCAGAGCGTCACCACCGACATCGCGCAAAGCCTCGGCCTGCCGCATCCCGAGGGCGTGCTCGTCAAGGATGTCGCGCCCGGCAGCCCGGCAGCGCAAGCGGGCGTGCGCGTCGGCGACGTGATCCTCGCCGTCGAGGGTCACGACATCGACGATCCCGAGGGCCTGCGCTTCCGCCTGGCCACACTACCGGTCGACGCGCCGGTGCGGCTCGCGCTGTGGCGCAGCGGCGCGCGCCGCGAGGTGGTCGCCACCATCGCCGCGCCGCCGGAGCAGCCGCCGCGTCAGCTCACCACCCTCACCGGTCGACACCCGCTGTCGGGCGCGGTCATCGCCAACCTCAACCCGGCCTTCGCCGACGAGCTCGGCCTCGATCCGACGCAGCACGGCGTGGTCGTCACCACGCTGCGCAACGGCAGCGTCGCCGAGCGGCTCGGGATCGAGCCCGGCGACATGCTCGTCAGCATCAACAAGCGGCCGGTCGAGAGCGTCGCGCAGCTGCAGCAGCTTCTCGCGACGACGCCACCGCCCTGGATCGTGACGATCAAGCGCGGCGACAAGCTGCTGACCACGCCGCCGCTGAGGGGCTGACATGGCCGAGACGAGCCTCTTCGAAAGCCACGCGCCGCGCCCGCTTGCCGACAAGCTGCGGCCGAAGACGCTCTCCGAGGTCGTCGGACAGGACCATCTGCTGGCGCCGCAGGGCGCGATCGGGCGCATGGTGGCGGCGCATCGCCTCGCCTCGATGGTGCTGTGGGGTCCGCCGGGATGCGGCAAGACGACGATCGCCCGCCTCCTCGCCGAGGCGACGTCGATGCATTTCGAGGCGATCTCCGCGGTGTTCTCGGGCGTCGCCGATCTGCGCAAGGTGTTCGACGCCGCGAAGAAGCGGCGTGTCGGCGGCCAGGGCACGCTGCTCTTCGTCGACGAGATCCACCGCTTCAACCGGGCGCAGCAGGACGGGTTCCTGCCTTACGTCGAGGACGGCACCGTCGTGCTGGTCGGCGCCACCACCGAGAACCCGTCCTTCGAGCTGAACGGCGCGCTGCTCTCGCGGGCGCAGGTCTTCGTGCTGCACCGGCTCGACGAGGCGGCGCTCGACACGCTGCTGGAGCGCGCCGAGGCAGCGCTCGGCCGCAAGCTGCCGCTCGACGACGGCGCGCGCCAGGCGCTCAAAGCCATGGCCGACGGCGACGGGCGCTTCCTGCTGAACCTCGCCGAGGAGCTGGCGCAACTGCCGGCGGACGCGCGGCTCGACAACGCCGGCCTGGCCGCGGCGGTGCAGAAGCGCGCGCCGCTCTACGACAAGGCGCAGGAGGGCCACTACAACCTCATCAGCGCGCTGCACAAGGCGGTGCGCGGCTCCGACGTGGATGCGGCGCTCTATTGGCTGGCGCGCATGCTGGCGGGCGGCGAGCATCCCGAATACATCGCGCGCCGCGTCCTGCGCATGGCGATCGAGGATATCGGCCTCGCCGATCCCCAAGGCCTGGTCCAGGCGCTCGCGGCGTGGCAGGCCTATGAGCGGCTCGGCTCGCCCGAGGGCGAGCTCGCCATCGCGCAAGCCGTGATCTATCTCGCCACCGCGCCCAAATCGGTGGCGGCCTACATGGCCTTGGGCGAGGCGCAGCGCGCCGCCAAGAAAACCGGCTCGCTGATGCCGCCGATGCACAGCGTCAACGCGCCGACGAAGCTGATGAAGGAGCTCGGCTACGGCAAGGGCTATGTCTACGATCCCGACACGGAGGAAGGTTTCTCCGGCCAGAACTATTTTCCCGACGAGCTGCCCCGCCAGGCCTTCTACCGCCCGATCGACCGCGGCTTCGAGCGCGAGATCAAGAAGCGGCTCGATTATTGGGAGAAGCTCAGGAACCGCTCATGAGCCCGTTCGATGCCAAGACGAGGAGCCAGGCGATGAGACCCTCACGCCGCGCCTTTGCCACCGTGCTGGCGTTCATGCTCCACCCCGCCTCGCTCGCGTGGCCCGATCCGGCAGCGCAAGAGATCAAACTCGAGCCGGCGATCGAGGTGAAGGCGATCGAGGTGAAGATGATCAGCCGCGAACGGTGGGACCGGTCGACACCGGAAAAGTCGTATTTCGGCGTCCATAGCGCCAACAAGAACGGCGACGTGGAATGGATCGTCGCGGGCTTTGCGCCGGCCGAGCGGGACTCGATTCGGAAATACGTCGGCGACAAGCAGCTGCTCGACGCCAACACGGCGCTGTTCAGGAGCATCACCCGCGAGACGATCATCAAGAAGGTCACCTACGGCGATTACGTCATCCTGGTGCTGGAGGCGCGCCGGTCGGACGGGCGTCGCTTCCTGCGCAACATTCCGTTCAAGTCGGTCGGTCGGGACTGGCTGGTCACCAATGATCTGTCAGCCGATCCGGTCTTTCTCGGACTGAAATCGGGCTACGTCGACCAGTAGGTCGCCGGCCATCCGGGTCGCATGCACGGCGCTCGTGGTGAGCATGTCGTCCGAGGGCACCGGCCGGGCACGCCGCCGGCGCTCGCTGCCTATAATCGCCCGGTAGCATCTTGCGGAGCTTCGTCATGACTGGTTCGCCTACGGCATCGCTGCGCAGCGGGGCCGCGCTTCTCGTGCTTCTGGCCGGCATCGCCGCGGCTGGCGCGCAGGGTTATCCCCCGCCGCTGCCGGGCGCCGCGCCGCCACCCCCGTCGGGCGCCGCACCGGCGCCGGGTCCGGCCATCGGCGGTCCGACGATGGCGCCGCCGCCGCCGCCCGCCGAGGCGATCCCGCCGCCGCCGGGCCCGCGCTGGGTCTGGCAGCCCGGCTTCTGGGCGTGGAACGGGTATCAGTATGTCTGGGCGCCCGGCCATTACGTGCGACCGCCGCATCGCCATGCGATCTGGATCGCCGGCCATTGGGCGGCGCGCCCGCATGGCTGGGTCTGGGTCCCCGGCCATTGGGGCTGAGCCTCCGTAAATCGGTGAACAGCCACTAGGCGGGGTGGCGACGAAGCCGCGCCGCCGCTAGGATGCGTGGCCTCCGCAACCGAGGAAAGCGCGCAATCGCCGATGAGCGGCGTCCAGACCATTTCCGTCGCCGCCGATGACGGCGAGCTGCGGCTCGACCGCTGGTTCCGCCGGCACTATCCCGGGCTGGGGCACGGTCGCCTCGAGAAGCTGCTGCGCACCGGCCAGGTCCGCGTCGACGGACGGCGCGCGCAGGCCGGCGACCGCGTCGCGCCCGGCCAGGTCATCCGCGTGCCGCCGCTCGGCGATCTCAGCACGCCGCCGCCGCGCGGCGAGCCGCCGGCGCCCAGGCCGCGCGACCTCGAGATGATCCGCCGCACCGTGCTGCACAAGGATGACGAAATCATCGTCATCGACAAGCCGGCTGGCCTCGCCGTCCAGGGCGGCACCAACACCGAGCGGCATCTCGACGCGCTGCTCGACGCGCTGCGCTTCGACGCCGCGGAGCGCCCGCGCCTCGTCCACCGCCTCGACCGCGACACCAGCGGCGTGCTGGTGCTGGCGCGCAACGCGGCGGCGGCGGCGAAGCTCGCCGCGTCCTTCCGCGCCAATGCCACGCGCAAGATCTATTGGGCCGCCGTGGTCGGCGCGCCCAAGCGGCGCCGCGGCCGCATCGACCAAGCGCTCGCCAAGCTGCCCGGCCCGGCCGGCGAGCGCGTCGCGCCCGACGACGACGAAGGCAAGCGCGCCGTCACCTATTACCGCACCGTCTCGCATGCCGGCGACAAGATCGCCTGGCTCGCGCTGCAGCCGGTCACCGGACGCACGCATCAGCTCCGGGCGCACGCCGCGACGCTGGGCACGCCCATCCTCGGCGACGGCAAGTATGGCGGCGCCGCCGCGCATCCCGCCGGCGTGCCGCAGCCGCGCAAGCTGCATCTGCACGCCCGCGCGCTGGCGCTGCCGCATCCGCGCGGCGGCACGCTGGTGGTGACCGCGCCGCTGCCGCCGCATATGCGGGAGACCTGGGCCTTCTTCGGCTTCGACGAGAGTGAGGAGCGCGACCCCTTCGCGGATCTCGCGCCCGAGCGATGACGCGAATGAAGCGCTCCTACAAGGCCGCGGACGTGGCACCCGCCGGTGGCGGCTATGGCGTGACACTCGACGGCAAGCCGCTGCGGACGCCGGCCAAGGCGCCGCTCACCGTGCCGAGCCGCGCGCTCGCCGAGGCGGTCGCCGCGGAGTGGCGGGCGCAGGGCGAGGAGATCGAGCTCGCCGCGCTGCCGCTGACGCGCCTCGCCAGCACCGGCATCGACCTGGTGACGCCGCGCCGCGCCGAGGTCGCGGCGGAAGTCGCGCGCTACGCCGGCACCGACCTCGTCTGCTACCGCGCCGGCCACCCGCCGCAGCTCGCCCGGCGCCAGCACGCGGCGTGGCAGCCGCTGATCGACTGGGCGACGCTGCGCTACGACGCGGCGCTCGAGGTCACCGTGGGCGTCGTGCCGATCGCCCAGCCGGTGGCGAGCCTGCGCGCCTTGGCCGCCGCGGTCGCGGCCTATCCGCCGCTCGAGCTGGCGGCGCTCCATCTGGCGACGGCGGCCTCAGGCTCGCTGGTGCTGGCGCTGGCGCTGCTCGAGGGCCGGCTCGATGCCGAGGAGGCCTTCGCCGCGGCGCAGCTCGACGAGAGCTTCGAGATCGAGCTGTGGGGCGAGGATGCCGAGCTGGCGCAGCGCCGTGTCCTGCTCCAGGACGACATCGCCCTCGCCCGCCGCTTCATCGACCTGCTTCGCACCTGAAGCCGGCGCGGCGGCGCCCGCGATCCCGACTGCTACACACTGCTACAGCTATTCGGCTTCCGGAAACGCCCGGCCGCGGGCCGCAGCCGCGCGTTCGCGCGGACCCGGCTGCCGCAATCCCGCGCAAATCCGCGGTTGCCGTCGTGTGTGCAGCGCGGCCCGGGCGATGCGCGTTACACGTGAAACCTACATGTGGTGGTGCTAGTGGACCATTTCGGCTGCGGCAGTGGACCAGATTCGGACCACGAAGCGCACCAGCTGAGCTTCAGATGTGAATGACGCGCGGACACAGGAGCACCATATCCGGCCGAACTTGCTGGCGTGGCGCCATAAGGAAACCGCTCGCCTCGGCGGGCCACGACGGCAGGCAGCGGGCCACGCAAATCTCGACTCCCTATGCGATCATTTTCGGAGGCGCTTGAGTTCAGCGGTTGCAACGGCGTAGGCGGCGGTGCTCTTGGCGCAAGTAGCACCCGCCTTCGTGAAAAAGCTTTCGGCGACGCCGGTGTCCTGCTTGATCAGGCCAGCAAGGGGCCGTCCACACATGACCCCAGTTTTACCATTCCAACGATACAGGGACATTGCGCCGTCGCTCTTGGCGCGTCCGAGATGGGCGCTGGTTCATTTTTCTCTGCCGCCCTGTTCAGCGGATTTCTCATTTTCGTTCGATTCAATGAAGTTATACGCGGTCCATGGGATAGTGACTGGTAGGACAACTGCGTCTGCAACCAAGGAGAACGGCATATCGAGACAGACCGCGTGTGCGCATTTCAGCTCGATGTGTCTGATGGTCCCAGAAAATATCTTGTTCTTGGTCTCTGGCTCAGTAAGAGTTCCAATCGTTGCGCATCCCGAGAGCGCCAGTAGCGCAATGCATGTCGTTATGATTTTTTGACCGTGCGCCCTCGTCATGGCTCTTGCTCCGCCCAACGTCCGCGCCCACGCGCCGGCGCGGAAGATGAATCGTCGAATTGCAATGCTTCTCGCCCGTCGCGGTGGGGCGCGCTGTTAGGCCGCAACATTTACTTAACCTCAATGACCTTTAGCACAGCGGCCTTGATCCTTGCCCGTCTGGCATTAACAAAGTACCTCCGCCCAAGCTGGACAGCCAAGGCGCGAACCATCGGACACGCCGACAACAGAGCTGGTTGCATTCCGGGCGAGGCGGCTGCCGCAGTCCCGCGCAAATCCGCGGCCGCCATCGCGCGCGCGACGCGGCCCCGGCGACGCGCCTGCCACGTGAAACCTACATGTGCTGGTGCGAATGGACCATCTCGCTCGCGGGAGTGGACCAGATTCGAACCACAGAGCGCACCAGCCGAGCCTCACAAGTGAATGACGCGCCGACCCCAGAGAACCATGGCCGGTCGCGCCTTGCCGGCGGCGACGCCATCAGCAAAGCGCTTGCCGGTGGTTCGCGATGGCAGGACAGCGCGCGCGAGACGACTCTCGCCTCTGACCACTCCCCGCTTACTCGGCCGCCGCCGCGGCCGGCGATGCCGGCGCGAGGTCCAGGGTAATCGGTACGCCCGACTGCAGGATGTCGAGCACCGGGCAATGCGCGTCAACGACCTGCTTCAGCCGCGCGAGATCGGCGTTGCTCGCGCTGCTCTTCAGCAGCACCGTTCCGCGCACGTTTTGGAAGCCGGGACGCACGCCATCCTTGACGGCGAAGAAGCCGCGAAGATCGAGATTGCCTTCGATCTTCACCGAAACCGCCTCGAGCGGAATGCCCAACGCCTCGGCATAGGCTCGGTAGGTGATTTCCTGGCACGAGGCGAGCGCGCCCAGAACGAGCTCGACCGGATTGGGGCCGGTGTCGGTGCCGCCGAGCGTTTCAGGCTCATCGACGGTCACGCTGAACTGGCGGATTTTCGTCTCGCTCCGCAGCCCTTCGACCTGACGGGAATCGGCCGAAAAGGTGGCGATCGCGTTGTCGGGATTGGCGCGCAAGTCAGCTTGCATCGCCACGATAGCGTCTTTGAGCGACATTGCGGTGTCTCCCTGATGGTCCAGTTTTTACCCCCTCGCGCGGAACCGCATCGAAATATTACAGTAATACGTCGGTAAATTACCGCGAATCACAGTTTATGACCGGAAATCGGCAAAGTCAAAGCGTGTCCGCACCGGGTAGTGCCTCAGTTCGGCTTCTCCAAGAAATTCGAGAACCACTGCCACATGGTGGCGCTTTACACGGTCTGGTACAACTTCGTGAAGATGCACAAGACGCTGAAGATGACGCCGGCAATGGCGGCTGGCGTGAGCGACAAGCTTTGGTCGGTCGGCGATATCGTGGACTTGATCGAGCATACCGAAGCGATGGAAGATGGCTCCCTGCTAGTCGGCTAAGGGGGCATCAATGCCGTACATTCTCGTTATCATGTACTTTGTCAGTCAGGCCGATACGCAGCAGGCCAAACTCGACCACGTTGATAGCATTCGATTCGAAGACGAGAAGGCGTGCAAGGCTGCATGGGCGTGGCTAGCTGATCGTCTCAATGGGATCATGGTCCCAGGCGGTGGCTACAGCCCGAACAATTTGCGTATCGACTGCCTGCCTGCCAAATCGGTCGCCCCCTAGCGGCTTCTTGTTACAATTCAAACTGAGGCACTACCCCGCACCGCCGGGCCCGCATGGTGTATCCACAAGCTCGGTCGCTGTCAGACGCACGAGGCTTGAGCGCCCTGAATTCTCTTATCTGCGTTGCCCGAGGGCGCCTGCGCGCCTAAGCTTCCCGCCGGCGCACTAGCCTGCCCACCAAAGGAGCAAGCCTGTGCCGAGCAGGAGCATTCCCGGGACGGCGTGCGCAACCCAGCGCAGGCGCCAGTTGCGAAGTAATGCGATGCCGGTGAGCCACAGCGATGCCGCCAAGGGCGTTGTCGCCAGAAAGGCGAGCCATGACCACTCCTCATAGCGTGCGCGCGGATCCGAGTCTGGCAGAAAAGCGCCCCAGAGTGATTCGAGACTGACGAAAGTCAGGATCGCTGCCAAAAAGAGCTCAGCCCACGCGGCGGCCGTAGGGACAGCAAAGACATGTTGTGAAGGATTCCAATATTTGATGAGCCAATATATTATCGTGGCAAAGAAACCAATCTGGGCGATTACCACGAGAACGCAAGAAACCACCTCCGCGACACCAAACAATCCGCGCACCAAGAAGTATTCGAGCACC
>Ga0209488_10002257_pt1 | contig 15937 bp, 11 predicted proteins | sample Rivendell_Oct201_8_FD_188349 | JGI IMG/M metagenome (GOLD analysis project Ga0209488, IMG submission 188349) | Vadose zone soil microbial communities from the Eel River Critical Zone Observatory, Northern California, USA -... | ecosystem: Environmental > Terrestrial > Soil > Vadose zone >... | reverse complement strand
GAAGCGCAGCTTGTAGATGATTTCGTCGCGGGTGTAGGTGGAATGCGGCCAGAAGAGCAGGTCGCCTTCGCCTAGTCCCATGCAGCTGCGATGCGTGAGCAGGTCGCGGATAGTCATCTCGTGTGAGACGTAAGGATCGTACATGACGAAACCGGGCAGTCTCTGATAGACGGGATCGTCCCAGGAAAGCTTGCCTTCGTCGACCAGCGTGGCCAGGGCAGCGGTGGTGAATGCCTTGGTGTTCGAACCGATACCGAACAAGGTGTGCTCATCTACCGGAGTGGGATCGCCCAGTTTTCGCAGACCGTAGCCTTTGGCGATGATGACTTTATTGTCCTTTACGATTGCGAGCGCGATGCCCGGAACTTCGAAGGTCTTCATGACCTTCGTCACGTAGGCGTCGAGGTCAGCGGGGGGCGCCGATTGAGCATACAACGAGTGCACAAGAACCAACGCATAGAGGGCCACAGCAAGACGTCTCAATCGGCGATGCAGCATGGGATCTCCCGAGATTCTTGATGCTGATGAAGTGACGCGGAATTAGAACACACTTTGGAAGATTCTCCGAGCGGGACAGCAGAGCAGTCAGTATTCTCGCGGCGCGCGGGTCACATGCAATTGGGACGCATTTGAGGACTAGGGGGACTCAGTGACGGTCTTTGTCGCGATCGTGGTCTCCGTGGTTGTGGCGCCAAGTCCAGTATTCTTTTTGTTCTTCGGGGGGAATCTTGCGAAAGTCGCGGCCAGCGTCGCGATGATTCTCATTGGACCACTGGCGATAGAAGACTACTTCGTCATCGTTCCACACGTGATAGTCGGTGTAGTAGGGGTCGTAAACGCGGTAGTAGTGGTGGTGCTCCGCGCAGGCCAGGCTTGCGGCGGCCAGTGCGGTGGCCAGGGAAAGGCAGATGAGGGATTGAAAATGGGGACGCATGGCCTTCCTCCCAAACGTTTAGTTGCGTGGGCCGGGCAGAGTGTTGCAGGGCAGTCTGCACCGGCGTGAGAACTGATGTTGCGTCAGGGTGCCAATTAGGAGCAGCGCGCAGTTGCCCGTTCCCTGCGGCAGTTCGCCGCTTCCTTTATATTGATTTCACGATGAACCGAAAATCTGAAGTGACTGTGCGACCGGCGCACAATGTTCGTGGGAGTGTGCGCCTGCCGGGGGACAAATCCATTTCCCACCGTTATGCCATGCTGGCTGGGATCGCGGAAGGTCCGTCGCGCCTGGAGAATTACTCGACCGGCGCGGATTGCGCCAGTACGCTCGAATGCATGCGTGCGTTGGGCGTGTCGTGGATTCGCAACACAGAAGGGGACAATGTGATCGAAGTGCAGGGGCGCGGGACCTTGGCAGCCCCCCAAAGCGCTCTTGATTGCGGCAACTCCGGGTCGACTATGCGCATGCTGAGCGGGATTGTGGCGGCGCAAAGTTTCTTCAGTGAGATGGTGGGCGACGATTCTTTGTCGCGCCGTCCGATGGAGCGCGTGATTACCCCTCTGACAGCGATGGGCGCACAAATCGCATCGCAGAATGGGCGGCCTCCGCTGCGTGTTACGGGAGCAAGGCTGAAAGGCATCGACTACAAAATGCCGGTGGCTAGCGCCCAGGTGAAGTCCTGCCTGCTGTTTGCCGGCTTGCTGGCCGAGGGAGAAACGCGCGTCGAAGAGCCGATACGTACGCGCGATCACGGGGAAGTAGCGCTGCGGGCGTTTGGAGCGCACCTGGAGCGCAAGGGAAACGAAGTGCGAATCCGCGGCGGGCAGAAGTTGCATGGGATTGAGGCGCGCGTCCCGGGCGATCTCTCAACCGCGGCATTTTTTCTCTGTGCGGCCGCACTGTTTCCCGGCTCGCAACTTACGATTCCGCATGTGCTGATGAATCCCACGCGCGCGCGCCTGCTGGATGTGTTGACGCAAATGGGGTTGCAGATTTCGGTGACGCAGCTCGAAGAAATTCAGGGCGAGTTGGTTGGGACTCTGCAGGTTGAAGGCGGAAAGTTGAAAGGAGCAACCATCGCGGGCGCAGACTCGGCCGCGTTGATTGATGAGATTCCCGTGCTGGCTGCGATTGCGCCATACACCGAGCAAGGCATTGAAGTGAAGGACGCCAAAGAGCTACGCGTAAAAGAATCCGACCGCATTGCGGCAGTGGCCAGCAATCTGCGTCTTATGGGCGCACACGTGGAAGAGCGCGAAGATGGCCTGAAAATTCCAGGCGGACAGACCCTGCATGGCGCCGAGCTCGACTCCTTTGACGATCACAGAATTGCCATGGCCTTCGCCGTCGCGGCTCTACGGGCGCAGGGAGAGACGCTTATCGGGAACGCCGCGGCTGCCGCAATCTCCTACCCTGCGTTTTTTCAGTCGATCGAGCAACTGGTTGAAAGATAACGGGCCAGCGAACGTTACCTGCGGACAATTACTTGCGTGATCTGTTTCGTGTCGGGAAGGAATAGAAGAATAATCCATGGAGCCGGAAGCGCGGCTGTGGCTGCGCTTTGTCGTTCTGCACTGGGTCCATTTTCTAATTCGTTGCCGGGGGGGGAACTTACATGCGTTGCAAGTTATTCTTGTGCGTTCTGCTTCTTGCTGCAGTGGCCTACGCCAAGGAGCCGAAGGTGTACCAGACGGGGAAGTTGCTGCAGATGGATTCTGTCGCGTGCGGGATGGACGAGAAAGACGGAAAAAGTCTTGCCGGCGAAATGCTGGGTACAGATTCCGGCCACAAGAAAACTCATGAGCTGCTTTGCCAGGAATATGTTTTGCAGGCAGAGAGGGTGACCTACAGGATTCGTCCTCGCGACGAGAAGCATCCCGTGCTGCTGCCCGTGGGCGAAAAAGCGCAGTTTCGTCTGGTGAAGGACAAGATGCTGCTGCGCGTTGAAGACCTGGACAGCAAAGAACGTGAATACATTGTGGTCTCCATGACGCCGCGCACCGACAGCAGTACGGCGGAAGCCAGCCCGTCCCGATTGAATCACTTGCAGTAAGATCCGCGCAGTCAGTGGCGAAGTTTGTTAGTTGTGCGGAATTGCTACACGTCGCGCGGATGGGTTTGAATCCGCGGCACATGCCTGATTGCCTTGCTGCGAAGGCCTTTCGGGTCCGGAATCAACGGGCAGGCAAGCCAACCTTCCGCCTCCCCCGCTCATCAAAATCACAAGTCTGCCGAGACGTGCCCCGCATAAATTCCACGCCGTGGGTGAAGTGTGGGCGCTTAATAATGGAGAACACAACAACCATGAAGCGTTATCTCGGGTTATTCATAGCCTTGCTATTTGTGACTGCTGCCCCGATGGTACTGGCGCAGCATTCTGATCACGTGGAAGTCGGTGCTTTCGCGGAATACTTCCGCTTCAGCCAGACCAACCCATCGATCAATTTCCTGGGTTTGGGCGGACGGGTCGCCTTCAATATGCACCCGAGCGTGCAACTGGAAGCAGAAATGGGGTACGACTTCAAGCGAAGCTTTGCCAACGAATTCAGGAATACTCTGACTACCGAAACGGTAACCACGAGACTCCGCACTTTGCATGGCCTCTTTGGACCGAAATTCCAGACTGGGTCGGGACCATTTCGTATCTTCCTGACCGGCAAGGTTGGATTCGACAACTTCACCGTGACGAACTCAAGCCCAACCCAGGGCTTTACGAGCTCAGTCGGGCTTGACGCCGGCAGAACGGATTTTGCCGTGTATCCGGGCGGAGGCATCGAAGCATTCGCCGGCCCAATCGGTCTTCGGGCTGAAATCGGTGACGAGGTCTACTTCGATCACGGCGCCCACAACAACATGAAGGTCACCTTCGGACCGCAGATCCGGTTCTAGGGCCGCAACCCGGTGCCAAACCGGCGGCATTCGTGCCGCCGGTTTTCTTTTTGCACGAGAGCTGGACCAGCGCTCTGCCCGGCTGCTATCCCTCATTTCTTAGCTCGTGATACAGTATTGCCTACCCAGTCCGGGGCTGTCGGCCTCGGCCTCATTCTGCGCCGCTTGCCTGCCGAGGAGCTAGTTATGACGACCCTTCGCGATATCGTGAAAGACCGCAGAGTTTATTCCATCGATGCCGGACGCACCGTCCTAGAGGCTGCACGCTTTATGATGGAACACAATATCGGCGCCCTGCCGGTGCTGCGCGACGGAGTGCTGACGGGAATCGTTTCCGAGCGCGACATCATGAACCGCGTGGTCGCCGTGGGCCGAACCCCGGGGACGACCGCGGTGTCTGAGGTGATGACCGCGAACCCACGCGCCGTCGACGCGGAAGAAAGCATTGAGGAGTGTCTCTTCATCATGCGCGAGTTCGGCTTCCGCCACCTGCCGATTGTGGAGGGCAAAGAGCTTAAGGGAGTGGTCTCGTTGCGCGATGTCCTGCTGCGGCAGTCTGCGGAGATCGACCGCGAGGCGCGCCGGGCGGCATCGTAGGCGGCCTACGTCTTGCCGGGGCTATAATCCGGAAGCCGAGCGCCGGTCGCCGGTTCTTTTACTCGCGACGGCGCAATATTAATTCGCCTTCCCTGGGCGGAAGTCGGAAGGGAAACTCGAAAATCTTTCCTGCGAGCGGCATGCGGAGAATAAATTCCTCCTGCTTCTTCCATCCCCCAATCCACTTGCTGTGGGTACTGAACAGAACCCATCCCTTGACCTCCGGGTTCGCCGTGGTGAGGCGCGCCGCCCGCAGGCTGTTCTTGCTGACGAACTCCAGCAGTTCAGCCGCGTCTTTCTGAAAGGCGCGCATGTAGAGTTCCTTGCTCTCTTTTTGTTCCGGATGCTTTTCGATTTCCCGCGCCGTCTGATGGTCGAGTTCGTCGGCGTCGTTCTGTACTCGCGCGGAGAAGTCGTCAGGGTCTAGCGATGGTTGAACCACCTGGAAATGCTTTACGAATTCGAGCGAGCTGTTCTCAGCGCTGACGTCGAGGCCTCCCTGGCCACGATAGCGCACGTTCAGCAACACGCCGAAAAAGGGTTCATGGCGGCGGCGAACTTTTTCCAGTTCCTGGGAGTCGACGGTCACGGTGATCCCGACGTCGTCGAACCACAGCCCATAGCGATATTTGCCATCCTCAGTGCGGGAAAAGGTGCAGCCCGGGCGGGCCTCGTCCCAGCGGACAACGGGAGATTTGGGAAGGTCTTTGCCGGCCAGTGCACCATTCGCCGCGACGCAAAGAAACGACATCAGCGCCAGGCAACGGAGTACGAATTGCCGGGAGTGGCGCATGAGGTCGTCCTGATCAGCTCACCGCGTTAGTTCACCGTCAGGCTCACGGTCTGAGTACCGTTGCTGGGAGCCAGCGCATGCGTATCCGCCGCGCTGACGGTGAAGGTGTAACCGTTTTTGGGAGTGCCCGTGGTGCTGGTGCCGCTGGAACTCGTGGTGTTGCACGCGGGCAGGAGCACGAAGCCTGCGGCCATGGCACAGAGAAGCGAGAGATCGAGTAGGCGACTGCGGCGCTTCCCCGCCTTGCCGAATCCCAGCGCAATCAGAGCCATCCCCGGAAGAGGAAGCCAAAACCCATAAAAAACGCTTCGACGGGAAGTCGCTGCCGCATGCGGTCCAGTCGTGCTGATGGTCAGCGTTGAAGTCTGTGCCGCGCTGGTGGTAATTGCAACTGAAGCGGGGTTGAAGGCGCATGTGGGTGCGGGTGTCGCTGTGGGCGTGATCGTGCTGCAGGAAAGCGTGACGGTCCCCGTATATCCGTTGATCGGAGTAACGGTAAAGACCGCGGTAGCTGCGCTGCCGGCGTGAACACTGGTTGGAGTCAGAGCCGTGGTGATGGTCACCGTGTACTCCGGAATCGCCGTAAGGACCGTGAGGTTCACCGTTATGTTGCTTGTGCCGGAGGGGTCCGTGCCCGTGACCGTCACGGTGTAGAGCGTCGCCGGAGTGGTGCTGCTGGTTGTGATAGTAAGACTGGGGTTGGCAGGCGTTGTTACTGACGCCGGGCTTATGACGCAGGTGGGCGTCCCAATTGACTGCAGCGGAGTGACCTGGCAACTGAGATCCACAGTGACTGCGCTGATGGAGTTGAGCGCGCTCACATTGATGGTTGAAGTCGCTGCCTGTCCCCCGGGAAAGACGGCCGCGGGGGATACAGGAGAGGCCACAAGAGTGAAATCCTGCGCGAAGGCTGCCGATAGCAGCGTTAGAACGGTGATGGACAAGAGTGCGAGAGGGCGCGCAGGATTCCGGGATTTCAACATGAGAAAGTTTTGCTTCAAGTAGCTTCGATTCACAGGGTATAGCAAAGGCTGCCCGACAGCCGTGTGAATAGCCGGGGCATGACCGAAAATTTTAGTCCATTTCGTCAGTTGACTGGAAGACGAAGGCTATTTTACAGCACGAATGGTGGGATCTTCGGAACTCTGAATTCTTCCCGAAAAAATTAGGGCCGTCCTGCCATGAGGGACGGCCCGAGTCCTGAGCTGAGTTCGCTCTAGTTCACGGTCAAAGTCAGAGCTGGGCTAGCGGGGTTTGTGATGGTTCCGTCCGTACCCGTAACTGTGACGGTGTAGGTCCCCTTCGGTGTGCAGCCAGTGCACCCGCCTCCGCCGCCACCGCTACTGCTGCTGCCGCCGCACGCTGGTAAAAAGAACAACGCAGAGATGACCATACCGAGAAGCAGAAACCCTAACAACTTCTTGCGCGTGGAAGGTGCATAGCTGAAGCGAATTCCCATCAGCGATAAGCCGAACGCCGGCAGCAACGTGGCGTAGAAGATATTTGATGGGTGGAGCAACGCACCACTGGCTCCAGTCGTGGTGACAGTAAGAGTTGAAGAGCCTCCGCCACTAGTTGACGGGGGGATGAGAGAGCACTTCGGAGCGGGACTTCCGCCGCCCGTGACGGCGCAAGTCAGGTTCACTGTTTTCGAATATCCGTTCAAAGCCGTAACCGTGACCGCAGAAGTAGCCGATCCCCCCTGGGTCACGGTGGCGGGATTCAGCGCGGCAGCTGATATGGCGAAGTCGGGTAGCGTTGCTGGCGTGTAGGCGGCGATGAAAGCATCGGTGCATGGAACGCTGATGCTTCCGGTTGAAATCACACAGGTTCCACCGCCGTAAGTTCCGCCTCCAACGACAGGGTTCTTAGTGGGAAAAGCGGCGGTCGAGCCGGTTCCCGAGTCGGTATCGCCGGTGACATAAATGTTCTGCAATGTGTCAAAGGCAATGCTGCCTCCCAATTGGTCTTCGTCACCACCACCTCCGAGAAAGGTGGAGAATAGCAGGCGGTTGGGACTAGCACTGAGCACGCTTACGAAAGCGTCCGTGTTGCCACCAAATGATTGCGTTGGGTTAAGCGTCGGGAAGTCAGACGAACTTGTTTGCCCCGTAACGTAGGCATTTTCCGAGCTGTCTACGGCGATTCCAAGACCCATATCTGTGCCTGTGCCACCCAAATATGTGGCATGCGTGGCGGAACTGCCGCTGATATTCAATTGGAGGACGAACGCATTCTCTGCTCCCAACAGTGCGCTCTGAAACGGGGTACCTGCGGTCTTGAAGTCTGTGGAGAGAGTCGTGCCGGTTAGGAACACATGCCCTCCTGCATCGACGGCAATGGCAAGGCCATCATCGACGCCGCTGCCTCCGTAGTAGGTTACATATTTATAACCGGTGAGATTGGCTTTAATGGCTGCGACGAAAGCATCATCTTGGGGACCCGTAGTATTTGGATTACAGTTGCCATCCGTGCCACATGCGGGTTGCACGACGCCGGCAGTTGTGGGTAGGTCATTGGAGACGGTCTCGCCGCTGACATAGATGTTGTTGGTGGCATCCAGAGCGATACCCGTTGCCAGGTCAGCATTGCTGCCGCCGAGATAACTTACGAGAAGGTATGCTGTACCCGATGGGTTGAGCTCGACAATGTAGCCATCGTCGTTCGTGTTGTTCAATCCCAGATTGAGAGCGCTGCCATTGGGAAGCGGGTTTATGCCACCGGGACTGCCGCCCAGATTCGTGGAGAACGTTTCTCCTACGACATAGACGTTGTGAGTAGTATCCACGGCGATTCCAAGACCGGAATCGCTCTCGATCCCCGCGATGTAGGTGGCCCAGCAAGTTGAGCAGGTGGGAAAGGCATTGCCATTCAAATCCAGCTTTATTGCGAAGGCATCGTTGTTACCGTTGGTTGTGCCTCCTAAAAATGTGGGTTGCGCAACTCCGGGAGTGGTTGGAAAATCGGAAGAATCTGTCGTTCCGGCGATATAAATGCCCTGACTATCCACAGCTATTCCGCCGGGAAAATCATCTTGGCTTCCACCAAAGAGTGTTGTGAAAACCAAAGTTCCGGAAGAATTGATTTCTGTGACAAAGACATCGAACATCAGGTTATTGGTAGTGGACAATCCCGGGAGGCTGGCGGAATCTGTTGCACCGGTAACAAACGAATCTCCGGATCCATCGACGGCGACGCCCAATCCATAGTCCGCGCCGCCTCCGCCGAAGTAAGTGGAGTAGGTGACCGTGGGATCGATTACAAGTTCGCGGCTTTGGTCATAAGTGCCCAAGGCGAAGGCGATCTTGCTCCGGCCGGCGACAACAAAGCGCGCGTCCACCAGTTCGCGGACGCCTTCCTTCTCCTGGTACGCGATTGGCTTGTGTAACTGTACGGGGCCCGCAGCCGTGGTAAGAATCAAGTCGCCCGCGGCATTTGTGCGAATCTGTTTGGCTCCCTGAAAACCCAGTGCAATGACTTTAGGATCTGCACCTGGGCTCACTAGATAATCAAACTCAAACTGTTTTGCCGCTCCATGGAAGGCAAGGCTTACTCCGGGATAGATATTTTTGTAGTTCACGCGCCCGAACAGCGGAATATTGGAGTGCCATTTTGCAGGATCATTGCCGAGGTAATAGTTTACTTTGCCTGCTTGCGGATCTTCAGCAATCAGCTGCGTCCGAGAGTTGGCTCCCAGAAAGTTCATCCGCAAACCCGCCAGCGCAGGCTGCTTCACCTGTGCAGCCTTGCGTTCTCTCAGCATTGCCCTGACGCCTGCCAAACCACGACGTTTGTTCTGGATCATGTCCCGGACTTCCGAGAAGCCCCTTCTCGTTGGCACGGTCAGGATCGCTTGCGACGATGTCAAATAAAGTCTGTAGCCGTTTCCGCGAGCCAGGTATTTCACCTGCGGGTCGGTCTGACCTTCGTTGGCTTCAAAAGCCAGGGGAAGCGCAGCATAGTTGGCTTGGAGTCGTGCGCGAGCGGCAGGCGTAACCGCCGAGGGCGATAGCGCCGCTGTTCCAGGGTTCGCGCTGCTGTGGTGGTGGGCCGATCGTACGGGGCCGACGATTATTACGGCCGTGACTATTACCACGACCAACGCAGCGATCCATGGAAGCAAGGCCTTATGAGCGTATGGCTTGGACACGAAGATCCTCCTGTAAAACCCTGAAACACCGATCGTGGGAAAAAGACTCGCTAGGAGGGCGCTCCATTAGCGAGAGAAAACGCTCCTCACCACGAGCCTGCAAGATTGCAAACTTGGGCAACTTAATCGGGAGTATGTGCCGGTCAATATGGCTTGTCAACGGAACCGAGGATAGCAATGTAGATTCCGCCCAGGCCTGTTCAGGGAAGCCCGGAAGCCCGGGGGACGAGGCTGAGTTTAACATAATGGTTAAATCAAATATCCTGCGGGATGCCTTGAGATGGTCTGTAAGAAAGCCTTTTAAGGACCATGTCCGAATATTTCGGGGACGCAGAAAAGAAAGGATTTATCGCGACACTGAGGTCCATTGCGCCCGGCTCAAGGACGAAGTTCTTTCAGTAAATGTGAAACTATTTTCCCCGATTGCTTCGGGAGAAGTATGCGAGTGGAATTCCGAAGTTTTTCCGCAGCGGTTATTTCGGCTTCTTCTTCTTGAAAAGCCCGGTAAGTCCTCCCAGAGGATTGTTTTGGCCAGGAGTACTCTGGTTACCCTGCAGCGTCTGCTGCAGCAAGCCTCCGGCCACCCCGCTTGCCATCCCCTTCACGTCAGGGACGAACTTTGGATCCGATGTGGTGCCTTGAATGAAGAAAGGAATAGCACCACCCTTGGAGCCGAGTCCCGCCATTTGAGTGACGCCGGTGACGGCGCCTCCGCTGAGGTTGGCGGTCATCTTGAAGTTCAGGGCGTTGCTCGGACTGACGGTGCCTGCTCCGGTGAGCACGCCAAAAGCAGGGATGGTCAGATTAATATTCTCCGCGCGCGTGCCGTCGGGCGCCACGTGAACGTCGGAGCTGAAGTTCTGAATATGGGTGTCATTTCCTCCCGCAGCTTTGCCGGAAAGTGCCGAGATCGCCTGCAGCCTGGAGCCGAGATCGAAACCGGCGAGTGCGGAATTCTCCAAGCGCACCGTCCCGGTAGTGACAAGCTTGTTAACGGGGCCATCGATCGCGAGGTTGGTATTGAGCGTGCCGCCCTTCAGCGTGGACTTTGGCGGCAGTACAACGCCCAGCGCGGGCAGCATTGCTTCCAGATCGTCGACCGGCATGCCTTGGCCGCTGAGTTTCATGTTCACCACGGTGGTTGCACCATGCGCGTCGTAAGTTCCGGTGAGATGCGCGACGGCTTTGCCCATCGCAACATCACCCCGCGTGAGGTGGCCCGACTGCTTTACCAGGTCGGCCACGACGGCATATTGGAGTTCCACCGGTTTTCCTGCTGGTGATCCCTTCTGAACTACCTGTAATTTCGTGGCCTTCAGCGTGCCGGCGGTTTTCGCTTCATGTCCGTCGGAGGTAACTGTGCCGTCAAAATCGGCGATACCCGAAATGCCTGAAGCAGGATCAATGAAGCCGGAGGCAGCGAGATCCATGTGCTGTATCGAAACCTTGGCTTGCAGCGGAGTGAGCGCCGCATCATTCGTACTGATGGGACCGGCCTTGCCCTCGAGTTTCAGAGTGCCTCCGGCGGGCAAATTGGCGGTGACCATAAAGGGGAACGAGGACGTGAAGGAGAAATCCTTGACCTCCATGTTTACCTTATCGTACACACGCGGCTTTTCCCCTGATTTGGCGCGGCTTACGGTGAGTCGGCCGTCGTTGACGAGAAGCTTTGCGACCGTGAAATTTGGATTACCGCTCGAGGAAGATTCGCTGGCGGGTTGGGTTGTGGTGCGCGGTGCGGCGGACGTCGGTTGTGCGGGCGTCGGTTGGCCGGACGCCGCTGGGGCAGCGCTCTTCGTGCCGAGGCTCGAGAAGTTCCACTTCTCTCCGTTCTCGGAGCGCACCAGGCTGATCTGTGGTTGGTTCAGCGTCAGGTCGGTCACCTGGAGCGATTTCGAGAAAATTAACGGAATCAATTGCACACCCACTGCCAGCGACTTGGCCTGCACGAACGGCGAGTTGCTGAAGACGGGGTCGTCGGCGATGGAAATATCGTCCGCCTTTACCCCGCCGGAGAGCAGCGACAGCGAAAGATTTCCCACCTTGACCTGGCGGCCTAAGGTGGCGCTGAGGTCCGACTCGAGACGAGGACGGAAGACATTCGCATCGATGAAGAAGGGAATTGCGACAACGATGACGATCAAAACTACGAGGACTATAGCGAAAATCTTAAGGCCGCGTTTCATGGTGCCTCCTCCTGCTGGAAATTGCGACGTTCAAATTCTTGTGGCGAGAAAAGTGTCTCACTGCTGGTCATGGATGATCTCCGGCGACGGGATGGCCCCGCGATCCACCTGTTTTTCCCGTTCGGCCCGGTGTTCGTTATCGATGCGGACGCCTGTCTCCAGTTCTTTCTTGCCTTCTTCCTTGCGGCCCATATGGACGAGAGCCTGTCCTCGCAGGTAATGGATGTCGGGACGATCAGGGTCTAACTTTGCGGCCGAATCAATGGCTGCGAGGGACGGTTGATATTTTGCTGCGCGCTGATAAATCTTGGCCAATCCCACATAGGAATTTACCAGCCGTGGTTCCCGCCGAAGGGCCTCGCGATAACTCTTTTCGGCGTTCTGGTCCTGTTGCATCAGGGAATAAACATCCCCAAGCTCATCATAGTTCAGTGCCAGATCGGGCTCGATGGCCGCATCCTTGAGAAACTCGTCGCGGGCGTGCTCGTAATCCTGCTTTTTCAGATAGGTCAAACCCAGATTGAAATGGACGAACGTAAGTTTCGGATCGGCCTGGGCCGCGGCTTGGAATTCAGTCAGTGCCATGTCGTATTGCTCGAGATTGAGATGCGATTTCCCCATAAAGAGATGGAATTCCGCTGAATTTCCACCGACTTTTATCAGTTGCGCGAAGGCTCTCTCGTCCAAGTCTTTCTGGCCTGCACGGTTGGCGGCGATCATCAATACGTACAGGTAGTCGAGTTGAGCGGATTCCTGCGACCAGAGGGGTTCAAGAGTCCTGGCAGCGTCGGCCCAGCGCTCGGTGAAGAAGTAGCAGATGCCCAGAAGATGCCGGGGTTGCGCCGCGTCCGGCTGGTCGCGAACAACAGACTCAAAGACAGGAATCGCCTTCATGAATTCGCTCTGGCGGTAGTAGGCGAGTCCGATGTTCAGTCGGATACCCGCGACTTGCGGCAGCAGATGCTCGGCCTGGTGAAGCATCTCTAGGGCCTTGGTCCACTGCTTGCGCCGCATGTAGACGACGCCGAGATTCGCGTAGGCTCCGCCCAGTTGCGGGTTGAGCGCCAGCACTTGGCGGAAGTCCCGCTCTGCTTCGTCAAGGCGTCCGCGGTTCAAAGCGTCTTGACCTTGTTGAAAAAGCTGTGCTGGATCGGTTGCCGGGGCTGCGCCGGACTGCGCGTTGGAGTTGCCATTTCGCGCTTTTGTTGCAGCTGGGGGCGAGGCATTCTGCGGTGCGGCGGCCGCCGTCCCGTACAGCAGCAGAAGGCAGATTAAGAATTCAGTTCTGATCCGTGTGCTTGACACTCGTTGCACTCTCTGCTGTAGTGTCGGCCAGCGTCCGCCTTGAATCAAGTGACGGACGCAATGCAAACGCGGCCGCGAAAAACTCTTTCGAGATTTTTTTGCGAAGGTTTTGCAAAGCGAATTTTCAGGATTGTGTGAAATTCGCCCTTTCAGGGTAAGGAATTCGATGGTCACCATTCGAGACGTCGCCAAGGAGAGCGGTTTTTCCTCGACCACTGTCTCTATCGTACTCAACAACGCGCCGCTCTCGCGATATATTCCCGCAGTCACCAAGAAGCGCATCGAGCGTGCGGCAAAAAAACTCGGCTACCGCCCCAACCAGTTTGCCCGCTCGTTGCGCAGCAAGCGGAGCCATACGGTTGGCGTCATGGTCGCCGACATGACAGATCCTTATTGCACGCTCGTGTTGCGCGGCATTGAGAATACCCTGTATCAATCGTCGTATCTGCCGATCCTCACCGACGTGCACAACGAACGCAGCCGGTTCGAGCGCTATCTGGAAATGCTGCTGGATCGCCGCATCGAGGGACTGATCGTTCTCGCCAACTGGCTGTTTCTCGACATCAATCTGCTGGGCGATCTGGAGAAGAGCAGCATCCCAATCGCGATCATCGGCTGCGAATTGAAAACCGAATCCATGAGCTCCGTGATCGTAGACAACGAAGTTGGCGGATATCTGTCGCTCGAACATCTCCATTCTCTGGGTCACCGAAAGATCGCATTCATTCGCGGTCCGAAGGCGTTGACGGACAGTGCTCCGCGCTGGCGTGGCATCCGCAACTGCGCCAAGAGTTATGGCCTGGAACTGGATTCTCACCTGATTCTGGATTTGCCGGAGTCGCGCGATCCGATCTCCAGCTTCGAAGCGGGACAGAAGTTGACCGAGGACATCATCAAACAGAAACGCCCTTTCACGGCGCTGCTCGCATTTGACGACATGACGGCTTTCGGCGCGATTCGAGCCTTGAACAGGGCCGGACTTCGGGTTCCCGAACATTGCTCGGTGATTGGATTTGATGACGTGGCCCCCTCGGCTCTATGCACGCCGTCAGTCACCACGGTGCGCCAGCCGATGGAAATCATGGGTGCTTCGGCTGTGGGAATCGTGCTGGAGGGCATCAATGCGGTGCTCGAGAAGCGCGGGGTGGCGGCTGCCCATCGTAAAGTTGCTCCGGAGTTGGTCGTGCGCGAATCCACGCGCAGCTTGCTTTAGTCCGACCGGAAGTTGGGGACGCGACGAATCGGGGATGGCAAGAACGATTTTGCGGCAGATGGATTACCAGTCCGGCCCTGACGCCTTCGCTTTTTTCTTGACATCGGACATCGTATAAACGCACTATTCATACGTTTTAATAGTCCCATTACAACGATCCCCATTTGTACCCGAAATCTTGGGGAGGTCCGAAAAGTTGCCGCCATCGTGTCCCACGGGACGGTAGTCGGCGAGGATCACAAGAAGGCGAACCGTTCGTCGCTTAAGGAGACAGACCTGCCATGAAATCTCATCGCGTGTTGTTGCGGATCGTGTTGTCAGCGATTACTTTTTGTGCCGCGGCTTGGGCCCAGGACACTGGCTCCATCACCGGCACCGTGAAGGATCCCTCGGGCGCATCGGTTGCCAACGCCGAGGTTGTTGTTTCCAGTGCCGACCACGGCATCGACCGCCACACAGTCAGCAACTCCTCCGGCGACTATAACGAATCGGGTTTGCCGGGCGGCACCTATGACATTGTCGTGACCGCCAGCGGCTTTAAGAAGTTCCAAGCCAAGGGTGTGAAGTTGGACGTGGCGCAAAAGGCTCGTGTGGACATTCCTCTGCAAGTTGGTGCGATCACGACTGAGGTTGTGGTTGAAGGCATCAATGTGGCCCAGGTGGAAACCCAATCCTCCGAACTTGCAGGAACGGTCACGGGCAAGGAAATTTCGCAACTTGAGCTGAATGGCCGCAACTTCACGCAATTGGTCACGCTGACGCCCGGCGTCAGCAACCAGACTGGACAGGACGAGGGCACCGTCGGCGTTTACGGCAACGTCAGTTACAGCATGAACGGCGGACGAGTCGAGTACAACAACTGGGAACTGGACGGCGGCGATAACATGGACAACGGCAGTAACTCCACGTTGAACGTGTATCCCAGCATTGACGCCATCGCCGAATTCAAAGTGCTCACTTCGAATTATGGCGCTCAGTACGGCCGCAATGGCTCAGGCACGGTGGAAGTGGAAACCAAGTCGGGAACCAACCGGTTCCACGGCGATGCCTATGAGTTCCTCCGCAACGATGCTTTCAATTCGCCTGCCTGGTTCCAGGAAGGCAAGGTTCCGGAATATAAGAAGCATGATTACGGCTACACCATAGGCGGTCCGATTTATATTCCTCACGTCTTCAATACTGACAAAAAGAAAACATTCTTCTTCTGGTCTGAGGAGTGGCGCAAGGATATCGTTCCGGGGCAGTCTTTCAACCAGCCGGTTCCCAGTATTGCCGAACGGGGCGGGGACTTCAGCGATCTATGCCAGGGTGTGCCGAACCCGTTTACGCGGGTCGATAAAAATGGCAACCTTCCTTGGGCCGACTGCCCTGGAACATTCAACTCCACCCTGAACAATTGGACTCCTTACCCCGGCAACCACGTTCCCAACAATCCCAGCGATCCGAACGTAGCCGCGTTGCTGACGATGATCCCGGAACCTACGTCTGGGAATTCCTTTGTGGCAGCTCCTGCACAAACGACCAAGTGGCGCGAAGAGTTGATTCGCGTCGACCATAATTTCAGCGACAAGATTCGTGCCACCTTCCGCTTCATCCATGACTCCTGGAACACTCAAACTGCCGTGCCGCTATGGACCAATCAAGGGAGCTTTCCGACTATCGGCACCGCTTTCAAGGGGCCGGGCGTAAGTTTGGTTGCTCGTCTTACTGCCACTGCGTCCCCCACGCTCCTCAACGAATTCGTATTCAGCTATACCGTCGATCACATTATTCTCAACGATACCGGGAACTGGAAGCGGCCTCCGAACTTCACGATGACCGACCTGTTCCCCGGAAATGGCGGCGGGGTATTGCCAGGGATCAACCT
>Ga0209488_10002256_pt1 | contig 15954 bp, 11 predicted proteins | sample Rivendell_Oct201_8_FD_188349 | JGI IMG/M metagenome (GOLD analysis project Ga0209488, IMG submission 188349) | Vadose zone soil microbial communities from the Eel River Critical Zone Observatory, Northern California, USA -... | ecosystem: Environmental > Terrestrial > Soil > Vadose zone >... | reverse complement strand
CATGGTCATGCCCATGATCGGGATGGTGATCCAGTGCCAGGGCTGGTTGATGCCGGGCTCGGTCTCGTTCGGCCGCACCTCGCAGCCCCAGGTGTCGCTCGCGAGCGCGGCAAGCTCGGTGCGCGCCACCCATTCGAGCGTCTCGAACGCGAAGCCGGGCGCGTCGCCGCCGGGATAGCCATCCCAGCTTCCAACCTTGAGGCAGCGCTCCATCTGGCCGGTGCGCACGATCACATAATCGCCGCGCTTGACGGTGATGCCATGCTCTTCGGCGGTGTTGTTGAGGTCCTCGCAGGTGATGCCATAACCGTCGTCAAGCGAGTCCACGCCCTTGAAGCGCGCCACGTCGAGCAACACGCCGCGTCCGACCATCTTGTTCTTGGTCTTCTCAATGCCGCACTTCTGCGCGCCGTTCGAGGTCACCGCGCGGCAGTCGTAGCCGTTCCACATATAGTTCTCATAGAAGACGTGGCCGAGCCCGTCCCATTGCGTGCCGCATTGCAGCGGCATGGTCACCATGTCGTCGGCGGCGCGGATGCCACGCTTGTCGAGCACGCCCGAATAAGCGTCGGTGCCGGTGCGCAGCATGGTGTGGATCGGATTGGTGCGGCCCATGGCGGGATACTTACTCTTGGCGCCCTGTGGCCCGGTGTGATCGAAATTGAGCGCGAGCGAGATCACCTTGCCTTTGCGCACCAGCCGGGCGGCCGCGATGATGTCCTCAGGCGCCGTGAAATTGAGGGTGCCGATCTCGTCGTTCGGGCCCCATTTGCCCCAGTTCTTGTACTTTTCCGCCGCGTCGCTGAGATCCTGCCGCGTCAGCTTCCTCGTCGCCATTGCCACCGTCCTGTTTTCAAAGCCACACCGGGCGCAGAGCCATAGCCCATTTACTCACTCGAGTGCAGGGGCGATGATGGAGACTGCCAGCAAGGGAGCAAGGGAGGATGATTCCGTGAGGACCATGATCCGCAGCCTCGTCTGCCTCGCCGCGCTCGTCTGCGCCGGTTCCGCCGCCGCCCAGAGCTATCCAAACAAGCCGATCCGCATGATCGTGACCTTTGCGGCCGGCGGCCCGACCGATGTGATTGCCCGCATCATTGCGCAGAAGGCGAGCGAGACCTTCGGCCATCAGATCGTGGTCGAGAATATTGCCGGCGCCGGCGGTAACATCGGGCTCGCCAACGCGCTGCGCGCGCCCGCCGACGGCTATACGCTCGTGGCGGTCAGTACCGGCTTCATCGTCAACCCCAGTCTTTATTCCAAGGTGCCGTACGCGATCAAAGATTTCGCCCCGATCAGCCTGGTCGCCGCCTCGCCCAACGTGATCACGGTTCATCCATCGGTGCCGGCGAAGACCGTGCAGGAGCTGATCGCGCTGGCGAAAGCCAATCCGGGCAAGTACAGCTACGGACAACCCGGCGCCGGCTCGACCCCGCATCTCGCCGGCGAACTGTTCAAGCTCAAGTTCGGCCTCGATATCACGATGGTGCCGTTCGGCAGCGCCGCCCCTGCCATTACGTCAACGATCGGAGGTCACACCCCGATTGCGTTCACGGCGTTGCCGCCTGCCATCAGCAACATCCAGGATGGCAAGCTGCGCGGGCTCGCGGTGCTGGCCACCAAGCGCAACGCCTCCGTGCCGGATGTGCCCACCATGGCCGAGGCCGGCGTGCCGGATCAGGAATCCGACACGGTGACCGGGATCGTGACGCTGGCGGGAACGCCGCCCGAGATTGTCGAGCGCTGGCACCGCGAGATCGTGCGCATCGTGGCGCTGCCCGACGTCAATCAGCGCCTGCGCACGCTTGGCTTCGATCCAGTCGGCAATTCGCCGGCGGAGTTCGCCGAGCGGATCAGGACCGAAGGGGCGAAGTGGGACAAGGTTGCCAAAGAGGCGAAGATTGTTCTTGAGTGAGCCCGTGCGGCGACCACAGAAAAGAGAAGAAGGAGAGGTTTGAGGCAATGAACGTCCACCAATCCAATCTGATGCGCGGCATGATGCTGATCGGCGGCGAGCTGGTACCGAGCGAGGGCGGCGAATGGCTCGAGTCGGTCAACCCAGCCACTGAAGAGACGCTGGGCCATGTGCCGCACGGCACCGCCGCCGACGTCAATCGCGCGGTCGCGGCCGCGGAAGCCGCGCATCCGGCCTGGGCCGCGCTCGAGCCGAAGGAACGCGCCAAGCTCGTGAAGAAGCTCGCCGCCAAGTTGCGCGAGAGGACTGATGAAATTCTCCGCGTCGAGGTGGTCGATACCGGCAACACCATCACCAAGATGCGCGCCGACGTGGCCTCCGCTGGCGATACGCTCGACTTCTACGCTGGCTTCCACACCGAGATCAAAGGCGAGACCATTCCGGCGAGCAGCAAGAACCTGCATTTCACCATCCGCGAGCCCTATGGCGTCGTCGGCCGAATCATTCCGTTCAATCATCCAATCAAGTTTGCCGCCAACGCGCTGGCGGCCCCGCTGATGGCCGGCAACTGCGTGGTGCTCAAGCCGCCGGAGACAAGCCCGTTGTCGGCCACGATGCTGGGTGAAATCTGCCGTGAGGTGATGCCTGCGGGCGTGGTCAATATTGTCACGGGTCTCGGCCTGCCGGCTGGTGACGCGATTGCGCGCCATCCCAACGTCAAGCGCATCGCCTTCACCGGATCGGTACCGACCGGCCGCGCCATCCAGCACGCGGCGGCCGAAGGCGGCATCAAGCACGTCACGCTCGAGCTCGGCGGCAAGAACCCGTTGATCGCGTTCCCCGACATGGATCCGGACACGGTCGCCAAGATCGCGGTCGCCGGCATGAACTTCGCGTGGCAGGGGCAAAGCTGCGGCTCGACCAGCCGGCTTCTGCTGCACGAGGATCTCTACAAGCCGGTGCTGGAGCGCGTGGTCGAGCGCGTGAAGTCGTTGCGGCTCGCCGATCCGCTCGACGACAACGCCCAGATGGGACCGATCAACTCCAAGCGCCACTACGAGCGCGTGGTCTCCATGGTGCAGTCGGGCGTCAGCGATGGCGCCAAGCTGATGGCCGGTGGCAAGCGGCCGGGAGGCAGCGACTTTGCACGCGGCTACTGGCTCGAGCCAACCGTGTTCGCCGACGTCAATCCCGGCATGCGCATCGCGAAGGAGGAAATCTTCGGGCCGGTGCTCTCGGTGTTCCGCTGGAAGGACGAGAAGGAGGCGCTGCAGCTCGCCAATTCGACCGAATACGGCCTCACCGCCTCGATCTTCACCAACGATCTCAAAACTGCCTTCCGCACGGCGCGTGCAGTGAAGTCCGGTTATATCTGGATCAACGGCGCTTCCGGGCACTTCTACGGCACGCCGTTCGGCGGCCTGAAGAACTCCGGCCTCGGCCGCGAGGAAGGGATCGACGAGCTTCTGAGCTACACCGAGGTGAAGACGATCCACGTGATGCTCGGCGAGATTCAGGCGAGGGACTAGAAAGGGAAAGCCTCTCTCGGCCTCATGGTGAGGAGCCGCGCGACCGCAGGCCATCCTTTATATACACACCTGCGATGCGCGGCGTCTCGAACCATGGGCCGCCCCATCCTTCGAGACGCCCGCTGCGCGGGCTCCTCAGGATGAGGACGGGGTAACGCCCTGCGGAGCTCTATTATGACAACCGATTCCCGCTTCGATCTCACCAACCGCACCGTCATCGTCACCGGCGGCGGCAAGGGCATCGGCAAGGTCTACGCCCAGGAATTCGCTCGCGTGGGCGCACGCGTGGTGGTGGCCGACATCGACGAGCCCGCCGCCAAGGCTGTGGCCGAGGCGCTTGTTGCGGAGGGGCTCGCGGCGCTCGGGCTTGGCGTCGATATCGCGAGCGAAGATTCGACCAAAGCCATGGCGCGTGCGGCGCTCGATCGCTTCGGCTCGATCGACGTGCTCATCAACAATGCCTCGCTGATGAGCGTGCTGGCGCGCCGTTCCTGGCTCGAAATCCCGGTTGAGGAGTGGGACCGCGTGATGGCGGTGAATCTGCGCGGCATGTTCCTCGCAAGCCGCGCCGTGTTCCCGGCCATGCAGGCGCGGAAGCGCGGCAAGATCGTCAACATTTCCTCCTCGCGCTTCTTCGAGGGTACGCCCAACCGGCTGCACTACACGACCTCGAAGGCCGGCGTGATCGGCTTCACCCGCGCGTTGGCGCGCGAGGTCGGCGAGTTTGGCATCACGGTGAACGCGGTCGCACCCGGTATGACGCTCAGCGACACCCAGGTCGCGTCCTCGTCCGGGAACTATCTGGGCGCGCGCCTTTCCGGCCGTGCCATTGACCGGCCGCAATATCCCGAGGACCTCGTCGGCGCCGTGATGTTCCTGTCATCGACAGCGAGCGACTTCATGACCGGGCAGACGCTGCTGGTCGATGGCGGCAAGGCCATGCATTGAGTTGCGATGTCACTATATTAGCTTTTTCCGTTCGTCCCCGCGAAAGCGGGGACCCAGGGGCCAATCACTCGGAACATTCTGGGTCCCCGCTTTCGCGGGGACGAACGGCAACGAAGGAATCGAGAATTCAAAATGGACACTCAAGTCCTCATCGTCGGTGCCGGCCCGGTCGGCCTCACGCTCGCGGTCGATCTCGGCTTGCGCGGCATCCGCTGCACACTGATCGAGCAGAAGGAGGCGCCGCAGTTCCTGCCCAAGATGGAGCGCGTGAATGCGCGCAGCATGGAGATATTCCGGCGAATGGGGCTCGCCGAAAAGATCCGCGCTGCGGGATTGCCGCGCGACGTCCCGATGGACGTGTTCATCGTGCTGTCGCTGATCGAGCCGCCGCTGCTCCAGCTTCCTTATCCGTCGGTCGCGCAGGCCGAGAAGGAGATCGCTGCGTCTCACGACGGCAGCCTGCCGCTCGAGCCCTATCAGCTCATTTCGCAATACACCATCGAGCCGCTGCTCAAGAAGATGGCCGAATCGCTGCCGAGCGTGACAGTCCGTTACGGCTGCGAGCTTCTCTCCTTTACGCAAGAGGCAGGCTCGGTCACCGCGACGGTTCGCGACCTCAGTGGAAAGACGTCGCAGCTCACGGCGCTCTATCTGGCCGGCTGCGACGGCGGCAACAGCATGGTGCGCCATCAGCTCGGCATCAAGCTCACCGGCAACGAAGACCGCATGCTGGAGTTGCGCCAGTCGCTGCACTACTGCGACGAGTTGTTCGAACGCATCCCGATCGGCAAGGGCCGTCACTATCACGTGGCCGACAATCACGCGACCCAATTCATCGTGCAGGACTCGACCAGGCATTTCACGCTGCATTCGATCGTCGACAGCGACGCTGACATGGTGACGAAGTTTCAAGATACGATCGCGATGCCGCTCAAGTTCGACACGCTCTATGTCGGACCGTGGAAGCAGAACCTGCTGCTCGCCGACCATTACGGCGAGGGGCGTGTGTTCATGGCCGGCGATGCGATCAAGCTCGTGATCCCGACCGGCGGGCTGGGCATGAACAGCGGCGTCGGCGACGCCATCGATCTCTCCTGGAAGCTTGCCGCAACGCTGCAAGGCTGGGGCGGGCCGAAGCTCCTTGCCTCCTATGAGGCCGAGCGCCGCAAGGTCGGAGCGCATGTGGTCGCTGCCTCCCGCTTCGCCACGCTCGGGAGGCGCAAGTGGCGCTCGATGTGGAAGCCGAACATCCGCGACAACACGCCCGAGGGCGCGGAAACCCGCGCCAACCTTGCACGCGTGGCGGACGTCGAGCAACGCAAGTCGAACGAGATGCTCGGCGCCGAGTTGGGCTATCGCTACGACGGCTCGCCGCTCATTGCATCGCAGTCCGGCGAGCCGCCGCCGATCGACTTCATCGAGTACCGTCCGACCACCTGGCCGGGCGCGCGCCTGCCGCATGCCTGGCTTGCAGACGGCAGCGCCATGCAGGATCGCATCGGCAACGATCTCACCTATGCGCTCCTGCGCCTCGGCCGCTCACGGGCCGACGCCTCGGGGCTCGTGCAGGCATTCGCCGCGCGCGGCGCGCCGCTGCGCGTACTCGACGTTCCGGACGAGGAGCCGCGTGCGATCTATGGCTGCGACCTCCTGCTGATCCGGCCCGATATGCATGTAGCCTGGCGCGGCAACGCGCCGCCTGAGGATCCGCGGGCGCTCGCCGCGCTGGTGACCGGGCATTGAATTGTTCGTTGAAGTCGTTACAGGTGGCACCATAACGACCGGCTCCGACCGGCCACGCTGCATGGAATGCCAATGAACGACAAGCCCGACTTCCGCTTCATCGGCCAGCCGGTTCGCCGCGCGGAGGACGAGCGTCTCATCACTGGCAAGGGCCGCTTCAGCGACGACTTTCTGCTCGACGGGCAGACCTACGCCGCGATGGTGCGCTCGCCCTATGCGCATGCGCGCATCCGCGGCGTCGACACGACGCAGGCGCGCAAGATGCCGGGCGTGCTCGGCGTTTTCACAGGTGCTGACTGTCTTGCGGACGGGCTGCAGCCGATCCCGCACGATCCGCTGCCGAAAACCAAATACGACATGAAGCTGCACGCGCCCGGCGGCGGAAGCGTGTTCATCGGGCCGCATATGCTCTTGCCGGCCGACAAGGCGCGCCACGTCGGCGAGGCGGTCGCGATGGTGGTTGCCGAGACCAAGGCGCAGGCGCTCGATGCCGCCGAGGCCGTCGGGGTTGACTACGAGGAGCTGCCGTTCGTCATCCATGCCGAAGACGCCATGCGTCCCGACGCACCGCGAGTGTGGGACGAGATGGCAAGCAACATGTCGGTCGAGACCTGGTTCGGCGATCGCGATGCGACTGACAAGGCCTTCGCGGCCGCCGATCACGTGGTGAAGCTCGATCTGCATATCGGCCGCGTCACCGGCGTGCCGATCGAGCTGCGCGCCGCGGTCGCGCATTACGACTCCGCAGCCGACAAGTACACGCTCTATGCCGGCTCGGGCGGCGCGGTGCGGCAGAAGAACGAGCTTACGAAGGTGCTCGGCGTCGCGCCCGACAAGCTGCGCGTTCTCTCCTACGATGTCGGCGGCAATTTCGGCACCCGCAATCGCGTGTTCGTCGAGTTCGGTCTGGTGCTATGGGCGGCGAAGAAAGTTGGACGGCCGGTCAAGTATACCGCGACGCGCTCGGAAGCTTTCCTGAGCGACTACCAGGGCCGCGATCTGGTGACGAAAGTCGAGCTCGCGTTGCGCAAGGATGGCCGCTTTCTCGCAATGCGGGCGACCAACATCAGCAATGTCGGTGCCCGCGCGGTGTCGTTCTCGCCGCTGTCCAAAGGCTCGGGCCTGATCCCGGGCTCCTATGACATTCCGTCCGCGACGCTGCGCGCCATCGCGGTCTACACCAACACCATGCCGACGCAGGCCTATCGCAGCTCCGGCCGGCCGGAGGTGACGTTCGCGATCGAGCGGTTGATCGAGAACGCGGCTGCCGAGCTCGGCTTCGACCGCATTGCGCTGCGCCGGAAGAATCTGATCAAGCCGAAAGCGATGCCTTACCGCAACGCGGTCGGCATGCTCTACGACAGCGGCCGTTACGAAGAGAACATGAAGCGCGCCATGGAGCTTGCCGACTGGAAGGGCTTTGCGCTGCGCCGCCGCGAAGCGAAGAAGCGCGGCAAGCTGCTCGGTCTCGGGCTCGCCAACTATGTCGAGTCCTCGATCGGCGCTCCCAACGAGCAGGCCCGCATCACGGTGCGGCCCGAGGGCCGCGTCGACGTGGTGATCGGCACACAGCCGAGCGGACAGGGCCACGAGACGAGCTTTGCGCAGGTGGTCTCCGACCTGATGCGCGTGCCGGTCGAACGTGTGCAGATCATTTTCGGCGATACCGATGTGGTGAAAGTCGGCGGTGGCTCGCATTCCGGCCGCTCGATGCGGCATGCCGCCACTGTATTTTCCAAGGCGATGCCGGATTTGATCGAGCGCGGCAAGAAGGTTGCCGCCGTCGTGCTCGGCGAGCCGCCGGAGCACATCACCTACGATGACGGCCGCTTCGGCGCGCGCGACACCAATCGCACGTTCGATTTCCTCGAGCTCGCCAAGGAGGCCGCCAACCACGCGTTGCCGGAGGCGCTGAAGGACGGCATCGCGGTCGTCACCGACAACGAGATGCACGATCCGGTGTTTCCGAACGGCACCGCGATCTGCGAGGTCGAGGTCGATCCCGACACCGGGACCGTCACGATCATGCGCTACGCCTCGGTCGACGATGTCGGCCGCTGCATCAACCCGCTGATCGTCGACGGCCAGACCCATGGCGCGATCGTGCAAGGCGTCGGCCAGGCGATGTGGGAGCAGTGCTACACCGATCCCGATTCCGGCCAGCCGCTGTGTGGCTCGCTGATGGACTACGGCATGCCGCGCGCCGATGGCGTGCCGTCGTTCGTGACCGAAATTGCGGAAGTGCTTTCGCCCACCAATCCGCTCGGCATCAAGGCGGGCGGCGAGGGCGGCACTACCGCGGCGCCGGCTGTGATGGTCAGCGCCATCGTGGACGCGCTCTCGGTCTACGGCATCCGCAACATCAGCATGCCGGCGACGCCGTACAATGTCTGGAAGGCCATCCAGGACGCGAAGGCGGCCCGAGGCTAACCGGCTCAATGTTCGGCCGACGTCAGCACGCCCGAGAGCAGCGCTGCGCCATACGCGGCCGCGCCGCGCGGCTCCATTGCGGGCGCCGAGCGCAGATAGTCCTTCACCGCAACCAGCGCCGCCTGTGTGCGCGACGTCATCGTGGCGAGCGTCTCCACCATCGCAGCGTCGAGCCGCGCCAGCGGAACGACGGCGCTGACGATGCCGATCTGCAGCGCGGTCGCGGCGTCGATCTGCGGCATCGCATAGACCATGTAGGCGATCGCCTTGCGCGGCACCTTCGGCATCAGCGCCGAGATCGCGAGCGTCGGCGGCAGATTGTGGGTCATCTCCGGCAGCTTGAAGGTCGCGTTGTCGGCCGCGATGGTCACGTCGCAGGCGGTCGCCATCGCGCAGCCGAAGCCGAGCGCCGCGCCCTGCACCGCGCAGACCACCGGCTGCGGCGCCTCGTTGAGCGCCGCATAGACATCGAGAATTGGCTGCAGCACCTGGTCGCGCATGACGAGCGCGCTCGGGTTGGACGGGCCACCCTTCGGGTCGCGGCCGCGGCAGAAGTCCGCACCCGTCGTGCGCAGCGCGATCACCTTGGCGTCGGTCGCGGCGGCGGCCCGGATGGTCGCGGTCAGCGCGCGCAGCATCTCGGTCGTGAGCACGTTGCCCTCGGCGGCCCGGTCGATGGTAATCGCCGCGACTGCGCCATCGCGCGCCATGCGGATTGTCTCGGTCATGGTGAGTCTCCCAAAATCGGCCGACACCATAAGCATTGCGTCTGCATCGCCACAAGTCGTACCTTGGCGCCGCCTTGCGCAAGAGGACCTGCAATGCTCGACGTCACCGACAAGACCGCGACCCACGCGCCACCGAAAGACTTCCAGGAGCATCTCGCGCTGCTTGAAGCGCAGGGCCTGATCGTGCGTATCGATCGCCCGATCGACAAGAATACCGAGCTGCATCCGCTGGTGCGCTGGCAGTTCCAGGGCGGGATGAAGGAGGACGCGCGCCGCGCCTTCCTGTTCACCAACGTAACCGATGGCGCCGGCCGCAAATACGACATGCCGGTGGTGGTCGGCGCGCTCGCGGCCTCGCCGCGTATCTATTCGGTCGGCATGGGACGGCCAGCCACAGAGATCGAGGCGGCGTGGTCGAACGCCATCGCCAATCCGGTTCCGCCGGTGCGCGTCGACAAGCCGCCGTGCCAGGAAATCGTCATCACGGGCGACGCGCTGCGCGCGCCCGGCCAAGGCCTTGCCGCGCTGCCGGTGCCGATCTCGACGCCGGGCTTCGACGCCGCGCCCTATCTCACTGCGACGCTTGCGGTCACGCGCGATCCCGAATCCGGCATCCAGAACATGGGCACCTACCGAGCGGGCCTCAAAGCCACCGACCGGCTTGGCGTGCGCATGGCAGCGCGCATCGGCGGCGCCGGCGGCTTTCAGCATTGGCTCAAGCACAACAAACGCAAGACGCCGATGCCGTGCGCGTTCGTGATCGGCGCGGCGCCGGTCGTGATGTTCACCGGCCCGATGAAGCTGCCGATTGATCTCGACGAGATGGCGGTCGCAGGCGGCCTTGCGGGCGCGCCCATTCGCGTCGCCAAATGTGTCACCATCGATCTCGACGTGCCGGCCGACGCCGAGCTCGTGATCGAGGGCCTGATCGATCCGGAGCTGCTCGAGCCGGAGGGCCCGTTCGGCGAGAGCCACGGCCACATCGCGCTCGAGGACTTCAACATGTCGATGCAGGTGACCGCCATCACCCGCAAACGCAAGCCGGTGTTCGTCTCGATCCTCAGCGAGGTCACGCCCTCGGAATCGAGCGTGGTCAAGAAGGTCGCCTACGAGCCGATGTTTCTCTCGCATTTGCGCGACAAGCTCTCGATCAAGGGCGTGCGCCGCGTCGTGCTGCACGAGCCGCTCACCAATCTGCGCAAGGTGATCTTCGTGCAGTGCGCGCAAGGGATGCCGCGCTCGGAAGTCTGGCGCGCGCTGCATGGCGCGACGACGCTGCTCGCCGACTGCGGCAAGATCTGCATTGCGGTGAGCGAGGATATCGATCCGGAGAACACCGATGCGGTGTTCTGGTCGCTCGCCTATCGCGCCAATCCGGTCGACGATGTGCACATCGCGCCCTACCGCTCGGCCGGCCATGGACCGAAGTCCGGCGCGCATGGCGAGGAGTCGACGCTGATGATCGACGCCACGCTCAAGCATTCGGCGCCGCCACTCGCCCTGCCGGCGCGCGAGTTCATGGAGCGCGCACGCGCGATCTGGGAGGAGCTCAAGCTTCCGGCGATCACCCCGCAGCCACCTTGGCACGGCTATTCGCTCGGCGACTGGGCGGACGACTGGGAGACCTTCGCCCGCCGCGCCGTCAAGGGCGAGTGGGAGGTCAACGGGGCTGAGACCTTCGCGCGCCGCCGCGGCGGCGTGCGGCCCGAGACGCCGGTGCGCGAAGTGGAGGGGAAGACGTAAACGGCGCTCGCCACGCTCTTTTCGTATCCCCGCGAAAGCGAGGACCCAGAGCCGCACACTCGAATCATGAATTTGTCGCACTGGGTCCCCGCTTTCCCGGGGACACGCAGGGCTTTGGGCCCCGCTCAATTCTCCCAGATCACCTGCCAGTTCTCGTTGGCGCCGTTGCAGCCGAGCTTGCCGCGCTCGACCTTCACCAAGGCGAAGCCGTTGAGGTCGTCGCCACCGTGGCGCTCGTCGTAGCGGTAGGTGTGGCGCGTCACCGTGCCCTCGCACACGTCGTTGCTTTCGAGCGCGGTGAGTGTCTTCGCGTATGGATTCCACGCCAGCACGCCCGCCATCTCGGAGGCATTCACCCGCCCCGGGAACGGCATCACCGGGAACGCGAGCGCCCGCAAGCTGCCGTCGCGCTCCAACACATAGGCGCGGCCATGGAGCGTCCATCCGCTGCAGGGCACGATCGCCATCGGCCGCGCGCCTGCCGGGCGGAACAGCTCGATCGGGAACGTCACCATCATGGCTTCGCTCTGCCGGCAATCCGCCTGCTTGAGCGCGGCGGCGAGCGCCGGCGGCACATCGGCGGAGCGCTCGATGCGCCAGGGCTGCCCGTCGGACGGAATGCGGTCGAGCGGGTCCTGCGCGAGCGCAGCCTGGAGGAACGCGAGCAGGCCGAGCGCCCTTAAGGCCAAGTTTGTCAATGGATGAGCCATGCTCGTGTATAGCATGCGCCGCTATGCGCCGGCCCCGGGGTTTTACCTGAGATCGGTGCTTGAGGGGCGGGCGCGCGGTGGTGAGGTGACCGGTGGCGAGGCGACCGGCGCCGCGGCATTGCTCTGAGCGACTTGGCTCTGAGCGACTTGGCTCTGAGTGGCTTGGCTCTGACCGGCTTGGATCGTGGTGGCGTCCTTCGCCTGGTAATACTCGGCCGAGACCTTGACCGACCATCGTTCGAAGAAGCCTTTGACCTTCTCGCTCAGCTTCTGCGGGCTCTCCTGCCCGGCGGCTGCGTCGTAGTGTGTTTGGTAGCGCCGGATGATCGGGCCGGCGAGCGGGAGGCCGGACAATCCCTGCATCGTGCCTGTCGCTATGGCGCGCATGGCCCTGCCGATCCGCGCCGCCAGATCGTTCAGTCCATCGAGCAGCCGGCCGGACAGTTGGCGCAGGCCGATGCGACCGGCGGAGCGGCGCAGGACGCGCGTGCCATCGGTAGCGGCGCGCTCGGTCTGCCGGTAACGAAAGCCGATCTTGCGCATGAGGTAGCGCGCGGCGAGATACTGGTAGACCCGGAACGACGCCTGCACGAGCCAATGCTGCTTCGCCTGCGGCCAGGCCGCCGGATAGGCGGGCAGCACCAGCAGCTTGCTTTTGGCGATGAGGGTCGCGACCGGATGCAGCAATTGCGTCCAGGCTGGCCACACGGTCGCCTTGGCGATCAGCACGCCATGCAGGACGGTCGCTATCACGAACGACACCGGGAGCCAGAGCGCCGCGCCCGCAATGACCAGGAGCGCGCCGCCCGGCGTCAGTCTCCGGCAGGTCCTGAAGACCCACGCCATGCCGTTCTCGAAGGCGCGGTGCAAGTCCTGCTCGAACGCCTTGTAGCTGAACGTCTGCCGCAGCCGCGCCCAGCCTTCGCTCACGCGCCGGCGCCATGCCTCGCGCGCCTCGCGGGAGACCGGCAGGAGCCGGACAATGCCCATGAGCGCCGCCGCGACGCCATCGCCGATGATGCGGACGGTGAACAGAGGAAAGCGCGCCAACTGCAAGAGGATCGGAAACGCCCAATCGAGGAGCCGGACCAGCCCCACCAGCATGTCGCGACCGAGCCTGCGCGCCGCGACCGCAGCGGCCGCGAGCGGCAGGATGATCAGGTCCTCGAGGCCGGCGTAGAAGCGTTTTTGCTCCGACGCGGGATTTTGCGGCTGGTCGTTCAAGGGTCGATCCGCAGCGCTGTTGTCGAGCGCGCGACTTTATCGCGGCGATCGTGGGTAAGTTGAGGCCCATCATCGGGATGTCGATTGCTGGACTGTGGCACACTTTCCGCATTGTCAAGCAGCCGCGCGGCCTTGTGCCGCGCCATCGTGTTGCGTTCAGGCGGTTGCATTCAGGCAAAGGAAGACCGCCCCTGTTTGCTGACTTGGGCCAGAGGATCGCCCTCATTCCTGGTCTTCCGTCTCCCTCGCATCGAGGGGGATGGCGCGCCGACAAGGCGCATGGCCCGGATTGCTCCGGGCGGATGTCCGGCTTGCGCCGGACGATGGGCGTGAAACGTCACGCCCCGCGCCTTGTGGCGCGCCAACGCGGCATCTTCGGCTTACGCCTCCGTCAGCGATCGGGCCGCGCCAGGAGCTCTTTGTCCCTGGCGGGTTGGTCCCGAGGCCGCCCGTGGGTCAGGTTTGCGTAGACGCCTGCCCGCAGGTTGCCGCTCCCGGTCTCCGCTCTCAAGACGCCTCATGAAAACGCCCTCGACGATGGATCGGGATGGCCGGAAGCATAATGTCGCTACCAGTGAAGTCAAGGGGGTTTCACTGAAAAGATAAGCCAGGTGTGGCCGCGTGTCCCGGGCGAGCGCAGCGAGACCCGGGACCCAAGTGCCAAACTCGCGAAGCTCATGATTTGCCGCTGTGGGTCCCGACGGTGCGCCAGAAATATTTTCCGACAAAAGTTCTTGAGAACATATCGAGAACAGTGCAGAGTGGCTTTGAGATCGATGCAGCAAGAATGTCGTGGATACCCAGCAACACGTCACGCTGACCAACGAGCCAGCTGCTACAAGACAAATGCTTTGATGGATGGTCCGAATTGCTGAGGGTTTTCAAGCCGCTGAGTCGAGAGTGTGGCCATGAGAGCTCTGCGAGCTACGTGGCGACATTACTATCGCGGCTTGATGGTAGAAGCGGCGGCGGATGTCCCGTCGGCGTCTTTGGAATCGGCGAAGACTGCTATGTCGAAGACTAAGGGGCGCAACGGGCGTAACGTGAGTGGCGCACGTAAGGAGCGGAAGCGCGAAGACACGCGTCAAGCGAAATTGCTCGACATTTCTCCCGGCGCGAGAAAAACCGCTCCCACTGTCGATCTGTGCGTCGATGCCGGCGCTGAGCTTTTGAGTTTCGCACAAGGCCGGCGCTTCGCCACCATCCTCGCCGATCCGCCGTGGCAGTTCACCAACAAGACTGGCAAGGTTGCGCCCGAGCACAAGCGCCTGTCGCGCTACGGGACGATGAAGCTCGACGAGATCATGGCGCTTCCAGTCGGCGAACTCGTTGCGCCTACGGCGCACTTGTATCTCTGGTGCCCGAATGCGCTTTTGCCCGAAGGCCTCGCGGTCATGAAGGCATGGGGTTTCAATTACAAGTCCAACATCGTCTGGCACAAGGTGCGCAAAGATGGCGGCTCGGACGGGCGTGGCGTCGGTTTCTATTTCCGCAATGTCACCGAATTGATCCTGTTCGGCGTGCGCGGCAAGAACGCACGTACGCTTGCACCCGGTCGGAGGCAAGTGAATCTACTGGCGACGCGCAAGCGCGAACATTCCCGCAAGCCCGATGAGCAATACGGAATTATCGAGGCGTGCAGTCGGGAGCCGTTTCTGGAATTGTTTGCGCGAGGTAAGCGGGAAGGATGGATAACCTGGGGCAATCAAGCGTCTGAAGATTATCGGCCGACTTGGAAAACCTATGCACACCATTCACAGGCCGGCTTGATTCCCGCCGAGTAGCTACTCGTTGTTACCTTCTTCTTCGTCCTTGAGAACTTCTATTAGGGCGTCCTTCCCTTCGTGGAAGGTCACGATGTTGTTCGGCAACCCGATGAGCAGTAAAGGGCACGGGTTGCCGACTCCGCGGCGAACGCGATCGTTTAGTTTTCGCCAGTGGGTTGTCGCTTCCCCGAATTTGTCAGACACAAATTTATCCACGAATGCTTCGCGAAAGGTTAGCGGATTTTTCTTCCTGTTCATGCGCGATTCAATCGCGCGCCGTTGCTTTGAAGTGGGTTCGTAACCCCATGGCTTTAGGCTATCAAAGGATTGAATCTGTCTCTCGTCACAGAAGCGACGTACGAGTTCCCTCATGTTGTCGTGAAGTGACTGGCCTCTCGTCACAATAATCCCGACCGAAATTCCACCATCGTTGTGCAGGCGTTTGAAGTTCTCGAGATCGCGGTCGAAGAAGGGATCCTTGTTATTCCATTCGATCTCAAGTGCGATGGCACCGGCGGCGAATTCTCGAACATGATCTATTTCGTGCGAGATTGCTTCGCGCTCACGACCGTTTATTGTCTTCCTTATTTCGAATGTCGTTTTTGCCCATTTCAGAGCTGCCAATGCGCGACGCAAGCGCTGCGTGCCCTTGGCTTCGCCTCCACCGCCAGCGATGATCTCCTCAATTGGTATAGTGAGGCTAATCAGAGCCGTCTCTAGCTCTTCGACTGCTTCGGAAAAATCACCCAGAAGTATCGCTCTGGAGTGAGAATGAAATTCGATCTGATAGCCATTCGCTGTCAGCGCGGCAAAAATCTGGGACGGATCTCTGTCCATATGGTTCAACTATAGTCAGCATCTCGAGATGTACCCTCTCACTGCCCCCTCGGATTCCATCCACCCGCGCATCCCCAGCCTGCCCGCAGTCGAGCGCGGGCCCGCGCTCGGGCGATAGGACTTCGACCCCGGTCCCAGGCCATCTCGTCGAGTGTCGGCTTGCGCGGCGGCCGGGACCATCGCGCGTCGCGGCTTGCCCGGCCTCCCGATCCTCAGGCCTTCTTGCCAGAGGGATTGTAGCCGGGCGCGCTTTGCTTGCCCGGTGCGAATGGCGATGGCGAGGGGGCGGGCCCGCCCTTCTGCTTGTTCTTGTCGGCCTTCGGCTTCTTCTTTTCCTTGTTGCTTCTAATCTGACCTTTCGCCATGGCGTCCTCCGGCTGG
>Ga0209488_10002255_pt1 | contig 15955 bp, 15 predicted proteins | sample Rivendell_Oct201_8_FD_188349 | JGI IMG/M metagenome (GOLD analysis project Ga0209488, IMG submission 188349) | Vadose zone soil microbial communities from the Eel River Critical Zone Observatory, Northern California, USA -... | ecosystem: Environmental > Terrestrial > Soil > Vadose zone >... | reverse complement strand
GTACTGGTCGTAACCGACACCGCGGTAGCGGCGCTGGATGACTCGCCCGCTCGGTGTGATGACGCGCGCGATCGTCAGCATCACCACATCTCCCGCCGGCAGCAGGATGAACGGTCCTTGCACCAACGCCTTGCCGAAACTTCGTCTCCCAACGATCAGCGCGCGGTCATGATCCTGCAGCGACCCGGCGAGGGCCTCGGCGGCACTGGCGCTGCGCTCGTTAATCAGAACGATGAGCGGGACTCCGCGAAAACTGCCTTCGCGTGTCGTGACGAAGTCTTTGGTCGCGTCCGTCTTGCGGCCTCTCGTGCGGAAAATGACCGTGCCCTTCGGGAAGAACTGAGACGCGATGTCGACCGCGGCTTCCATGAGCCCGCCCGGATTGTCGCGGAGATCGAGGACGAGCTGGACTGCGCCGTGCTGCTGCACACGACGCACCGCGTCTTTCAGCTCGTCCGCCGCCTTCGGTCCAAACCAGGCCAGCCGCACGTATCCGGTGACGCGGTCGGGCAGTAGCGAGACCCCGACGATGGGAAGCTTCAGCAAGCGTCGGGTCAGCACCACCGACAACGTGTCTGGCTCGAGTCGCGTGCCTCGCTCCAGTCGTAGGCTCACCTGCGAGCCTTCCGGACCCGCCAGCCGCAGCGCGACGTCGGCCGCTTTCAATTGTGCGACGACAGTGTCGTCGATCGCGGCAATGCGATCGCCTGGCTGCATCCCCGCTTTTGCGGCCGGACTCCCTGGAAGCACCGTCAGCACCGTGATGGCACTGTCTTCCCGTTCGACGGCGGCGCCGATATCCGGTAGCTCGCCCCGATCGAGGGCGCTGCGTCGCTCCCAGTCACGACGAGACAGGAAATAGCTGTGGGGATCGAGAGAGTGCAGCATGCCGTCGATGGCGGCGCGCATCAACTGCCCGTAGGTGACCGAGTCCATATAGTTGACGCGGATGTGATTGAGCACGCTGGAGAAGAGCTGCAGCTGTTCGTAGGGAGACCGTTCCCGCGCGGTGTCGGCTTGCTGCGCTGCAAGCGGTCCCAGCCCAGTCAGAAGCGCGAGCAGGAGCGCAACGATGAACGCTTGGACACGGTGGCCGTTGGTCCTCACGGTGTAAATTAGTTAACAGGGGCGCGGCGTCTTGCCAACCCGTACGATTATTTTGTTCCGCAGGAGTACCGTATGGCGCAGTGCCGCGCTAAGTTGGGTGCGGCGGGGGCCTGTAGCTCAGGTGGTTAGAGCGCACGCCTGATAAGCGTGAGGTCGGTAGTTCAACTCTACCCAGGCCCATATCAAAAACACGAGCCCCGGTAACCATTTGCGAGGTTGCCGGGGCTTCCGGCAAGTCTTCCCCCTTCAGGCTGAGCATCCAGATCTAACTCCACCATCCAAAGATTCGTTGACACACCGCCGGCCATTTCTAAAAATGTCGCGAAACGAGTGGGAGGACGTTTGGCGGAGAAGCGTGAGACCGAAGACGAGATTCCGAAGCGAGAACACATCTGCCCAAAGTGTCACCGGCCGGTGGATCCGTACGATACAAACTCGCAACGGAATCCGACGACGAAAAAATGGGAGCACAAGGACTGCCGAAGGACACCACGCCGATCGCAGGTGTAGTCGAATGCTCCTCACCTCTCTCAGAGTTAACCCCAGAACTGTAGGACCGTCCTCGGGTATGCCACCGATCACTCGGGATAGGAGATCACATGCGGTGGAATATCATCACACCTCTGCTGCTCATTGCGCCTTGTGCGGCCACGCTGGCGGCACAAGACACGACGCAAGCGCAGAAGCAGTCACAGACTCACGACACGCTCATGCAGCAGCAGTCCAACAAGCCTGCTTGGGGTGGCGCGTTGAATGACGACGTCGTCCTGCGGCAGGTGCATCGGACGAACTTGATGGAGATCCAGGCGGGGCAACTCGCGCAGCGCAACGGGTCGTCGGCAAAAGTGAAGCAGTTCGCCGCGCGACTGGTCCGCGATCATCAGGCCGCGGATAAGAAGGTCATGGCGACGGCCACACAGCTCGGCCTCGCATTGCCGGCAGCTGGCGAACCTGCGCGCATGCGCGGGCAGGGGAGCGATTCCATGAGCCGCCAGGGTTACATGGGTCGCGATACAGCCACCCAGCAGCAGGGATACATGCGCCGCGATTCGACGACGGCGCAGACCGACACGACGAACCGTCAAGGCTACCCGCAGAGCTATCAGCAGCGCGGGGAATCGGGACGGGGCGAAGAATTGGCGCAGCTGCGGTCGCTGCGTGGAGCCGCGTTCGATACTGCTTTCGCGAACGCGATGGCGAAGGGCCATGAGAACGCGATCAATCTGCTAGAGACCGCACAGAATCAGGTCCAGCATGAAGAGGTCCGTTCTCTGATCACGAGCCTCCTCCCCACGTTGCGGGAGCATCTGCAGATCGCGCAGTCGCTAGCCGGCGCGACGACGACTAGCAGCAGTCAGTAAAGGATTGGGGGTACGCGCCGGGCGGGGAGGATCCCGTCCGGCGCGTCGCCATTCTTACAAGGAGACGGTCATGGCCAAAGTCATCGATCCCGTCTGCGGCATGGAGATCGACACCAACCAGACGGCGATCCAGTCCAAGTTCGAAGGGCAGACATACTTCTTCTGCTCGACCACGTGCGCGAGAGAGTTCGAGAAGCACCCGCGCGAGGTGCTCGAGCGGCACGAACTCGAGGATCACCGCTAATGCACCGGCCCGACACGCGCTTCAAACGTGGCGCCGTCGCGGGCCTGCTGGGCGCCGCGACGGTCGCGGTGTGGTTCTTCATCCTCGACGTCGTCGCCGGCCATCCGCTCCAGACACCCGCGGCCCTCGGCTCGTCGGTGCTGTTTGGCAAGTCGGCGATCGAGATGAGCGCCCGCGTCATCATCGCCTACACTGTCTTCCACCTCGCCGCTTTCCTGCTCGCGGGACTGCTGTTCGTCTCGATCACGGAGCGCATCGAGCGCCGGCCGTCGTTCATGCTCTTTGCCCTGCTGTTCGTGATCCTGGGGGAAGCGCTCGCCGTGGCGACCCTGGCCAGCTACGCGCAGTGGGGCCTCGGATCGCTTGGGGTCTGGTCGGTGACGATCGCCAACATCTTGGCGATTGCGGTGATGGGATGGTACATCTGGGCCACACATCCGACCTTGCGACACCTGCGGGAAGAGCCTCCTCCGCCGGGAGCGGTGCGGGTCTAGATTAGGGCATGCCGAGTTCGGGTCGTTGGGCGTATTGCGCGGCGACACTCACGTGCGTGCCGTTCGTCGCGCTCGCCGCCCAGCAACCCGATACCGCCAAGCCCTACACACTCCCGCCGACCACCGTCTCCGTCACGCGCAGCGAGCTCCCCCTCACCAAGGTCCCGCTCTCGATTCACACGCTCGATCGCGCGGACATCAGCCGCGCCAGGCCGACGTGGGGATTGGACGAAGCGCTCGCGAACGTCCCGGGCGTCTTCGTCGCCAATCGGTACAACTTCTCGCAAGACCAGCGGATTTCGATTCGCGGCTTCGGCGCGCGCTCGGCATTCGCGGTGCGCGGAATCAAGATCCTCATCGACGGTATTCCGCAGACGCTGCCCGACGGTCAAGGACAGCTCACCAACCTCGAGCTCGGCGAAGTCGACCACATCGAAATCCTGCGCGGGTCCTCCTCGGCGCTGTTCGGCAACGCGGCGGGAGGCGTGATCAGTATCTGGACCAATCCCCAGGATCTGGAAGGCATTCGTGAGGACGCGAAGTTCGTCGCGGGGCGGTTCGACCAGCGATCGGGCAGAACCTGGAGCAAGTGGCAGACGACGACCGGCGTTCCCGTCGGTGGCCGCGGCGGTAGCGCCCAGCTGACGGTCTCGCGGCTCGACTACGAGGGCGAGCGCGACCACAGCGCGGCCGACAATCGCGTGTTGAACGCCAGGCTCCGATTGCCGTTGGCGAACGGCTGGTCGCTCGCGCTCGTGACCGATGTCGGCGACAACCCGCGCGCGGACAATCCCGGCGCCCTCACTCGCGCCGAGCTGCTGGCGAACAGGAATCAGGCCCCGACGCTCAACCTGCTGCGGAACGCGGGCAAGGCGGTCACGCAGATTCAGAGCGGCGCGACGGTCCGGCGCGCGACGGCGAACGGAGGAGAAGCGGCGTTCACGGTGTTCGGTCTCAGCCGCAATCTCAAGAATCCGATCACCACCGCATATATCGATCTCGATCGCATCGACTACGGCGCGCGCGCGAGCGTGACGTATCCGGCGCCGCTCGGTTCGCTCGTGCACCGACTGACGGCGGGCATCGACTTCCAGCGCCTGCGCGACAGCCGCAAGAACTTCGCGTACATGGCGAGCGACTCGGCCAGGCCCGACACGACGCGGACGCTCGATCAGCTCGAGCACGTCACCGAGGTCGGCCCGTTCGTCCAAAGCGCACTCGAGCTATCGCCGCGGACCACGATCACGGGCGGTCTGCGCTACGACTGGGTCAAGTTCTCGGTGCAGGACCATCTCATCGTGCCGCCTTCCAACCCGGACGACTCCGGCGACCGGCTCATGCGCGCGCTGTCGGGATCGCTGGGCATCGCCGTGAATCCGACGAGCACCATGACCGTGTACAGCAACATCGGGTCCTCGTTTGAAACGCCCACGACCACCGAGCTCGCCAATTCCCCATCGGGCAGCGGTGGGTTCAACACCGGCCTCAAGCCGCAGCAGGCATGGAATTACGAGATCGGTGCCCGTGGGTCGGCCGGCCGGCGCTTCGCGTACACCGTCGCGACGTTTCAGGCGGACGTGCGCGACGCGCTTATTCCATATGAGATCGCCGCGCCGCGGTTTTATTATCGCAACGCCGGCAGCACGCGGCACCGGGGCATGGAGCTCAGCGCCGATCTGTCCGTGGCGCGAGGTGTGAGCCTGAACGCTGCGTGGACGTACTCGAATTATCGGTTCCGGCACTACACGTTTACAGACACGGTTCCCCACGTCCTGGACGGGCGCGCCCTTCCCGGAATTCCGAAACACTGGCTGAATGTGTTCGCGCGGGCGCAACCCGCGGCATTCCGCGGGGTGTGGGCGGAAGTCCAGCAGACGTATTCATCGGGATATCTCGTGAGCGATACCGGCAGCACGACCACGTCCCCGTGGTGGGCGACCAACGTGCGCTTCGGCTGGGATGGAAAGGCCGGCGGGATGCGCCTCGCGCCCTTCCTGGGCATCAACAATGCATTCAACCATCGGTACGTCGGCTCGATCGTCATCAACGCGGCGCGGGGCCGCTTCTACGAACCTGCTCCCGGACGCAACGTGTACGTGGGCCTATCCGTCGGCGCCGGTCGATAGGTAGCTTCGACCCATGACCAAACTCCTGACCCTCTGCGGCACGCTCCTGCTGGCGACGCCGATCTGCGGTGCGCAAACTCCGGCGCAGCCAACGATCGACAGCAGCTGGCTCACGATCGATTCGACCGCCAAGACCGCGACCTTCCAGCTCACAGCCGGCCTGACAGCGCTTAATGGCGGCCTGAACTTCAACGGCTTCAACGACGGCAAGCTGACGCTGACCGTGCCCACCAGCTGGACCGTCGTGATCCGGTTCGCGAACCACGATTCCAATCTTCCGCACTCGGCCGAAGTCGTCGATACGACCAAGCCGATGCCGGCCGGTCCGGTCGAGCCCCCGGCATTCCCGCGCGCGATGACCGTGCGCCTGATGCAAGGCCTCGGCGCGAATGAGACGGACTCGCTGCGGTTCGTCGCGAATAAGTCGGGATCCTACATGATCTTTTGCGGCGTGCCCGGACATGGGCTTGCGGGGATGTGGATCCGGCTCAAGGTCTCGCCGACGGAGAAGCGGCCGACCCTGACTGCCGGGACGTAAAGACGAGCGGCGGCCGGTATTAATGCCGCGATGCCTTCGTAACGTCCCCCGGTTTACACTTATGTGTCGGTCTCTTTCACGGGGAGGTCCATATGAGGCACTGGGCAGGATCGTGGTGGACGATGGCGTTGGTGTCAGGAGCGATGTGTATCGGAAGCACGGCAGTGGTCGCACAGGGATCGGGTACCGGCGGGCGAGAGCCGGTTGCGTCGCCCTTGACGGACGTGACGCCCGCGATGCTGCAGCAGGCCACACAGAGTGGCGACTGGTTGATGTACGGCCACAACTACTGGAACAACCGCTACTCCCCGCTCACGCAGATCAGCACCACCAACGTTCGAAATCTCATTCCACGCATGGTCTTCCAGACCGGCACCGAACGGCTCGGCAGCCTCGAGACGACTCCCGTCGTCGTGAACGGGATCATGTACATCACGTCGCCGGCGGCGCCCAACAACGTCGTGGTGGCGATCGATCTTCGCACGCAGAAACCGCTCTGGCGCTACGAGCATAAGAACGCGCCGGTGAGCACCGCCTGTTGCGGGCCCAACAATCGCGGCGTCGCGGTTGCGGGCGGCAACGTTTATGTGGCGACGCTGGACGCGCAGCTCATCGCGCTCGATCAGGCGACGGGCAAGGAAAAATGGACGGCGCAGGTCGGCGATCCCGCCGAAGGCTACACCGAGTCGATGGCGCCGCTCGTGATCGACGACAAAGTGATCATCGGGACGTCGGGCGCGGAGTACGGCATTCGCGGTTTCGTCCGGGCCTACAACGCGTCGACCGGCCAACAGGTGTGGAACTGGTATTCGATTCCGGCCCCCGGCGCGAAGGCAGACGAAGGCGGCATCAACGGCTGGTTTGGCCGCTGGTCGCGCGCGACGCCGGAAGGCGACAACCTGAATCGCAATCTCCAAAAGGAAAAGGCGGACTCGGCAAAGTACGCCGATGCGTGGATGCACGGTGGCGGCTCGATGTGGATGACGCCGGCGTATGATCCCGAGTCGAAGACGCTGTACGTCGGGATCGGCAATCCGTCGCCCGATTTGGACGGCTCGATCCGTCCCGGCGACAACCTCTGGACCGAAGCGATCGTCGCGCTCGACGCCACCACCGGGAAGTTCAAGTGGGGCTACCAGACGGTGCCGCACGACGTCTGGGATCTCGATGCGACGAGCCCGCCGGTGATTGCGACCGTCGCCGGCCGCAAGGCGGTGGTGCACGCGGGCAAGACGGGGTGGGTGTACGTGCTCGACGCCGCCACCGGCAAGCTGATTCGGCGGTCCGATGCATTCGTTCCTCAAGAAAACATGTTCGCACAGCCGACGCCGGACGGCACGCGGATGCTGCCGGGGGCGAATGGCGGTCAGGAATGGTCGCCCATCGCGATCAACCCCACGCTGCAGTATGCCTACACGGTAGGTCTCCATCAGCCGATGCTCTACAAGAACCACTATGCGCCCTACGAGACGGGCCGGCTGTGGCTCGGCAGCGCGTTCGTGGCGATCCCCGGTGAGGCGCAGTGGGGGACCGTCAGCGGCGTCAACCTGCAGACCGGCAAGATTGCCTGGCAGGTGAAGACCGATCAGCCGATGATCGGCGGCGCGACGGCAACCGCCGGGGGCCTCGTCTTTACGGGCGAGGGCAACGGCTGGTTCAAGGCGTACGACGCCCGCACCGGCGCGGTGCTGTGGAAGTTCTATTGCGGCGCCGGCGTCAATTCCGCCCCGTCCGTGTTCCAGGTCGACGGCGAGCAGTTCATCGCGGTCGCGGCGGGCGGCAACTTCCAGCTCGGCTTTCCGCTGGGCGACGCCGTATTCGTATTTGGACTTCCCAAGACCGGCATGTAGGTTCTTGGGATGAGACGCGTTTCCTGGCTGATCGCAGGAGCGATGCTGTTGTCGGGGCGGGCGGGCTTGGCGCAGACGCCGCCCGCCATCGACTGTAACTGGCTGACCGTAGACACCACAACCAAGACCGCGACCTTCCAGCTGATCGCGGGCCTCACCGGTCTCAATGGCGCGCTCAACTTCAACGGGTTCAAGGACGGCGGGCTGACGTTCACCGTTCCGGTGAGCTGGAACGTCGTGATGGACTTCACCAATCACGACGGCATGCTGCCGCATTCGGCCGAAGTGATCGACAGCGTGAAGCCGTTGCCGGCGCAGCCGGTCGATCCGGCCTTTCCGCGCGCCCAGACGGTCCGGCTCGCCGAGGGTCTGGCGCCGGAGCAGAAAGACTCGTTCCGGTTCGTGGCCAATAAGGCCGGGTCCTATCTGATTTTCTGCGGCGTGCCCGGCCATGGACTGGCCGGCATGTGGATCCGGTTCAAGGTATCGGCCACGGACAAACGCCCCACGATGTCGTCCACCGGGGCGGGGGGGCGGGGGGGGGCCGGACGATGACGACGCGGCGCGCAGCCGCCGTGGCAGGTGCAGGGATTATCGGCATCATGCTGTTCACGCTGAGTCTTCAAGCGACGCAGGAGCCGCGTCGCTGGATGGCGCTGGACGGGCGCGATTGGACGCAATTCTCCCCCAAAGAGAAACAGGCGTTCGTCGCAGGGTTCTTAGCCGGCGCGGCCGGGACGGGAGCCGCGACCGCCGCGCCGGATACCGGCGTGCTGCGGCGCACCGTCGATTCGCTCTATCGGGGCGGCGGGCTGCGTTATCCGTTTGGGCACATGGTCTATGCGACGCAGCTCGACGAGTTCTATTGGTGGGAAAACCACGTCCCCATTCCTTTGTATCTGGCGTTGTCCAGCATCAATCAGCGGTTACGGCAGGGGCAGCATGATCCGTAGGGTCGAGGCGCGACTTTCACCTTCGGGAGGTCCAGCCATGAAGCGGATTCTCGGGATAGTGACGGGATTGGTGCTCTGTCTTACGGCCGTGACGGCGGCCCAGCGCCGCGCAGCGGCGAGCAGCGGCGAAATGGGCTTCTTTCATACGCCGGTGTTCGTGGCCCAACCCGGCCTCGTACATCCCTTCAGTACCGGTGCCACGACGGAGTTCAACGCACGGTTCGTGACGGCAATACCGCTGGCGATCGAGAAGACCACCCTCGTCGCCATCATTCAGTGGACGCCGTTCGCCACCAAGCCGGGCGGCGGCAAAGCCAACTCTCCGGCGTTTGTGTACGGGCCGGTCGTCAACCTGGCCAACCAGCGGCTGTGGAGCTTTGACATCGACGGTCTGTTCGCCTACGGGCCGGCAGCGACCGGCAGCAGCGACTACACGCACAAGTTTTTGTTCGAGGGCGACTTTTTCTTCAAGCTCGGCAACGCGATGAATGCCAAGAGCCAGTGGAACAGCCTCAGCCTGTACGGATTCCTGGCGTACGTGGTGAGTGGTCTCCCAAGCGGCGTCACGTCGAAAGACCGCATGGTCCTGCTCGCGGGGGTATCGCTGCCGCTGGCGCCCTGGAAGCACTAGTCGGTCGGGTAGTCTTCGCGTAATCCGTCGAGGCCGGGAGCAATCCCGGCCTCGTAGATTATACGCCCATGGAAGATACGCGAACGAGTTTTTGGCAGACGGTTGTCGACGCGATCCGCGGCATCCGTCACGATTACACATCCGGGCCGATCGGCCAGGCGATCATCCTGCTCGCCGTGCCGATGGTGCTCGAGATGTTCATGGAGTCGCTGTTCGCGGTCGTCGACATTTTCTGGGTCGCGCATGTCAGTCCGAACGCCGTCGCCGCGGTCGGCCTCACCGAGTCATGGCTGATTTTCGCCTACACGGCGGCGATGGGATTGTCGTTCGGCGTGGCCGCGATGGTCGCACGGCGCATTGGAGAGAAGAATCCGGAAGGCGCGGCCGAGGCAGCGGTGCAGGGCATCGCGCTCGGGGTGACCATTGCGGCGATCCTTGGAATCCTAGGCGCCGTATTCGCGCCCAAGCTCCTCGCCCTCATGGGCGCGTCCCCCGAGGTCATCGCCACCGGCCAGAACTACAGCCGCATCATGCTGGGCGGCAACGTCGTGATCCTGCTGCTCTTTCTCATCAACGCCATCTTTCGCGGCGCCGGCGACGCGGCGATCGCGATGCGGGTGCTCTGGCTCGCGAACTGGATCAACATCATCCTCGGACCGCTGCTCATCTTTGGCGTCGGGCCGTTCCCGCGTCTCGGTCTGACGGGAGCGGCAATCGCCACGACGATCGGGCGCGGCACCGGTGTGCTCTATCAGCTCTACCGTCTCTGGCGCCGCGACGGCCGGATCGTCATCAACCGCGCGCAGATCGCGCTGAAGCCCGCGGTCATGAAGACGCTGCTCAGGCTCTCGGGCACCGGGACGTTCCAGGTGTTTGTGAGTACGGCGAGCTGGTTCGGTCTCACGCGCATCAATGCATCATTCGGAACGGACTCGCTCGCCGGCTTTCAGATTGCGATCCGGATCATCCTCTTCGCGCTATTGCCGGCGTGGGGACTCGCCAACGCGGCGGCGACGATGGTGGGTCAGGCCCTGGGAGCGGGAAAACCGGAGCGGGGGGAGGCGGCGGTCTGGAAGGCGGCGTTGTACAACCTCTTCTTCCTCGGCGCGGCCGGTCTCGTCTTCGTGATCTTTGCAAATCCGATCGCGCACCTGTTCACGAAGGATCCGACGGTTGCGCGGATCGCCGCCGATTGTCTCCGCATCATCAGTTACGGGTACCTGTTCTACGCCTACGGGATGGTGCTGACGAATTCCTTTAACGGCGCCGGCGATACGTGGACCCCGACCTGGCTGAATCTCTTTTGCTTCTGGTTGTGGGAGGTTCCGCTGGCGTGGCTCCTGGCCCGGCATTTCAATCTGGGACCCCAGGGGACTGCCTGGGCGGTCGCGATCGCCTTCTCGACGCTGGCGGTGGCAAGCGCGGTCCTGTTCCGGCGCGGCCGCTGGAAGCTGAAGACGGTATAATAGATCCATGCGATTCGTGCGGGTGGTGCTGGCATTAGCGTTCGCACTGGCGATGGCCGGGCAGGACACTCGAGCGTGTAGTCATCATCATGATTTGATGGGGCATCACAAAGGCGCTCAGGAGAACGCTCCGCAAGCGTGTTGTCCCGCGACCGTGAGCGGCTCGCTCCCCACGATATCCGTGGGATGGGTAGCGGCTCCCTTGCCGGTAGTGGCGGTCGATGTCGAGCCGAGTCGCTCCAGTCTGCTTCCCTCGCGCAAACACCTGCTTCCTTTCGCTCTCGCTCCTCCACACCCGCTCGTCTAGCTCGGGCGTTCCACAACAGACGTCGTGAAACCGTAACCCCTGGTGGAGGGGCATATGTGCGTTGGGAAACTGGCGATTGGTGTCGTCGTGCTTGTTGCCGCCCTGGGGCGGCGCGGGGCGGCGCAGGATGCGAAGATCGAAACCGGGGAAGCAAACCCGCTCGTGGTGTCGGGCTTCGCGATCGGCTCGGGGAGCTACGATCGCAATCTCGCGCAGAGCACGCTGCTCGGATCGAAGCTCGCGTTGAGCCTGTTTCGGCCGTGGTCGGATCAGCTGTACTTCTTTGGGCAGCTCACGACGCATCTCGAGCAGACGGACAGCGGCCCGCCGGGAACGGCGATCGAGATCGACAATCTCATCATCAACTGGACCCCGGCGCACGTGTCGGCGCTGTCACTCGCGTTCGGCCGATTCGATGCGCCCATCGGGTTTGAGCGCGACGACGAGCCGTTGAATCTCATCCCCACGACGTCGTTCACGTTCGAGAATGCGCGGCCGGTGAAGTTCACCGGTGTGATGGCCCGCTACACCCTGAACCCCAAGGTCAGCGTGCTCGGGCTCGTGGCGAACGGATGGGATCAAGTCGCGGACAACAACAGCGGCAAGACGGCAGGCTTCAAGGTGCAGGTCTTTCCCTCGTCCCCTCTCGCCGTCGCCGCCGGCGTGTTCTACGGTTCCGAACAGGATTCGACCAACGGCTCGCGGCGGACGTTGGTCACCGGCGACGCCACGTGGCAGCCCCTGCCACGGCTGATCGTGCAGGCGGAGGCGCATCGCGGCGCGGAAGCCGGCACCCACTGGACCGGCGTCGTGGGCCAGGCGTTCTGGCGCGCCGGACGATCGACCGGGCTGACCGTTCGCGGTGAGGTCATGGATGATCCAGATGGCGCGAGAACGGGGACCGCGCAGCAGCTCCGCTCGGTGACGATTTCACCCTGGTATTTCTACCGCGAGGCGCAGGAAGGCGTGTTCTCGAACGTCGAGTTCACGTCGTTCCGTCTGCCCGCGTTTTCGATCCGGCCGGCGCTGCGCATCGATCATTCCGATCAGCCGGTGTTCGAGAAAAAAGATGGCAGTCTGGTGCGGTCGAAGGTGACCGCGCTGGTCCAGCTCGTCTACCTCTTTTAGGAGGCTCGGTGCTCTACGATCTGCGCCACAGCGATCTGCGCGTGCGCTGGCTCGTCACATTGCTGCTCGCCACGCTCGGCACGTCGTATCTGTTCGGCGCGTGGATGGTCGCGCTTTACGCCGGGTTCAGTCCCCGCAAAGTCGCGGACACCTACGGGCCGGCGGGTGAAGCGGTCATGGCGATGCAGATGCCGCCGGACACGACGGTGGTGGCCGAGCGACCGGTCTCGATGGGGGAGATGAGTGAGGAGATGCATCACGTCGATCGCGATCTGTTGATCCAGGACACACACGTGCACATGCCGATGTACGCGGTGATCGCCGCCTGTCTGTCCGTCATCGCCCTCGGCCTCGCGATCCCGCGCTGGGCTGGTCTTTCTATTATCACGCTCCTTTTCGCCGCGCCCTGGCTCGACTTCGCCGGGATGTGGCTCACGAAACTCGCCTCGCCCGGCTTCGCGATCGTCACGCTCGCGGGCGGATGGGCGATGGCGCTCGGCTATACCATCGTGGCCGCTCTCGCTCTCTGGCAAATGTGGTCGCCTCATCGTCCTCACCCCCTGACCCCCTCTCCACGTCGTGGAGAGGGGGAACGGACCTCACGTTCAGGAGGAACGAGTCCATGAAAACGCTTCTATTCGGCGCCGCCGCGGCGGTGCTGTTGCATATCACGCCCACGGTCGTACTCGTAAAGCGGCAAGACGCCGTGGCGCATCTGTTGCCCGGCGCCGATCAGTTTGCCGCGCGGGAGCTCCATCTCAGCAGTGCCGACTCGCGGAAGGTGCACGATGCGGTGGGCTGGGAGCCGCCGGACGGCATGGTCACGTTCTACGTCGGCAAGCATCAGGACCAGGTGACCGGCGCGCTCATGTTCATGCGCGTCGATTGCCAGCACGGCCCGCTCGAGCTCGCGATCGGATTTGACCCGAGCGGCAAGATTCGCGGCGTTGAAGTCACCAAAGCGACCGCCGAGATGAAGCCCTGGGTGCTCGAGGCGCTGCGCGCGGGGCTGACCGATGCGTATCGCGGGCTCATGCCGGATCAGTCACCCGCGGGAGCCGCAAAGGTGAAGCCACGCATCGGCGCGATGCCGGGATATATGGCCGAGCTGATCGACAAAGGGGTGATGCACGCGGCGGCGGCGTACCGGCTGTTTTACGGCCGCAAGTAGCTCGAGTATTTAGTCGACGGGGAGCCTCACAGCGTACGGCGCGCCGTGTCTTGGAGTAGTAAGACCTTTGTGCGATAGCCCGTCCAGCGACGTGCCGGCATGATTCGCATCTGTGACGAGCATCCTGACGCGCCGGCGGACGGTCATCGGGCTTACCGTGCTTGCGGCGCTCCTGGCCGGTGGCGCGTGGTGGCGCGCCGCTTGGATCGTCAATCAGCTGCTGCGCTCGTGGGCCGCCAGGACCGTCGCGGAGAAGTCTGGTGACGTGTACCTGCTCGACGTCGGACGCGTACGGTTCAACTTCCCGCTTCGACGCATTGCCGTCGATTCCATACTGCTGACCACCAACCGGACACTGAACACCTCGCGGCCACGCCCGCTGGCGACGCTGCGCTTCGCGTTTCGCGAATGCACCATCAGCGGCGTCCATCTCATCACGCTTATCCTCAACCGCGGCCTCATCGCCGAATCATTTGGCTGTCGCGCGGTGAGCGTCGCGGTCGTAGTGCCCCCGTCGAGCGGACTTCCCGACACGCTGGGACAGCTACAGGCCGCCCCGCGCGCTTTTCTCACCGTCCAACAGAGCCTGCGGCTCCCGTCGTTCGCCCCACGGATCCGCATCGCGCGCAGCGACTTCCCGCAGGTTTCGCTCGACTTCCGGCTGCAGCGTCTGCGGGCCGGCGACTCCCGGCTGCAGCTGGCAACGCTGCGGTGGCGGATCGCCGGTTTCGCGATCGATCCGGCCGACACGACGGCAGCGGCTCGCCCGCTATTCAGCCGGACGGTGGAGCTCGCGGCGGGCAACTTTGTGGCCCATCCCGACAGCGCCTCCGCGGTGCGTGTCGGCGCACTGCAGGCGAGCCTCACCGACTCGACGATCACTGCGCGCGACGTGACGTTCGCGCCGACCGTGAGCGACGCCGCATTCGGCCGGTCGCAGCGCTACCGGCGTGGCATGATCAAGACGACGGTCGGGCGCATAGCGGTGCAGGGGATCGACGTCGGTGCCTTTGTCCTGGGCCAGGGACTGCGCGCCAGGCGCGTCGAGCTGGATTCGCTGCGGCTGGACCTCATGAGCGATCGCCGGCGAGCCGCCAATCCGCAGCGACAGCGCCGCCTCACGCCTCAAGGCTGGATCGCCGGCCTCGGCCGGACGGTGGCCGTGGACTCGGTGCTGATCCGCCATGGAGAGATCGTGTATCGCGAGCGGCGCGGGGACCACGCGCAACCGGGGGTGCTCACGTTTGCGCGGCTCGAGGTCGTGGCAGCCAATGTGCGGCACTTCCTGGGACGGCGGATCAGCGGAGACCCGATGACGCTCAGCGCCACGGCACAGCTGCAGAACGTTGGGCGGCTCGACGCGCAATTCGTGGTACCGCTCGACGCCCCGCGGTTCGACATGCGCTTCCGTGGGTCGCTCGGTGCCATGCCGGCGGCCAGCTTCAATCCCTTCATTCAAGAGATCACGGCCCTGCGTCTCACAAACGGCCGTGTGGTGAGCATCGCCTTCCACGCGACGGTCACCGATGGGATCGCGCGTGGCTCGGTCACGCCGCGCTACAACGACCTGTCCGTGGCGGTGACGCGCCGCGGCTCCACGGGGATCATGGGCCGTGGCGGACTTCTTGGCGGTGCAGCGCGCGGCATCGCGTCGTGGGTAGGCAATTGGATGAAGGTGCGCGCCGACAATCCCGACGAGGCCGCGCAACCGCCGCGCAGCGGCGTGATCCGCCACAGGTTCTCGTCCGACGAGAGCCTTCCAGCGTTTCTCTGGGTCAGCGTCCGAGACGGACTCCTCGCTGTCGTGCGGAAATAGAAGAAGGGAACGCTGAATGCCGTATTTCTTCGTTGCGCTCACCCTCCTTGCGCCGCGCCTGGTCGTCGCGCTCCTCTGGTTCCTCACTCGCTGGTTCGAGGGAATGTTCTCTTCGCTCCTCTGGCTCCTGGCGGGCTTCATCTTCCTTCCTACGACGCTGCTCTGGTATACCGCGGTGCAGCATTGGTTCGGGGGACGGTGGACGCTCGGGCCGCTGATAGGCATCATCGTGGCGCTCGCGATCGATCTGGTGCCGGCCCGCGAATATCGTCGGCGGCGGGCCTAGAGATGATGCATCGTGTTGTGCTCATCGGCGCGGTTCTCGCTGGATGCTCGTCACCTCCGCGGACAGACGCCGGGCTTGTGGCCGAGCGAATCCGCACTCGCATCGAAGCCGCGGGGGTGGTCGCGGAGCTTCGCGCCGCCGGCGAGCCGGTCTATGCCAGCGAGGTACTCCCCAAGTTCTACGAGCGGCGGGTCTACAGCCCGGCATGGAGCGACGAGCACGGAGCGACTCGGCTGGCGGACGACTTCCTGCGGGCGTTGCGGCGCGCGGATGCCGAGGGGCTGCGCGCGGAGGATTACCACCTCGTGGGCATCGAAGCCGTGCTGGCGGCCGTCCGATCCGACGATGCCAGGAGCCGCCCGGCGCTCGCTCCCGACCGATGGGCCGAGCTCGACCTCCTGCTGACGGACGCGTATCTCGTGTACGGCGCGCATCTCCTGGCTGGGCGCGTGAATCCCGAAACCCTCACGCCGGAGT
>Ga0209488_10002254_pt1 | contig 15966 bp, 20 predicted proteins | sample Rivendell_Oct201_8_FD_188349 | JGI IMG/M metagenome (GOLD analysis project Ga0209488, IMG submission 188349) | Vadose zone soil microbial communities from the Eel River Critical Zone Observatory, Northern California, USA -... | ecosystem: Environmental > Terrestrial > Soil > Vadose zone >... | reverse complement strand
AATGAGATGTTTTTACTATTAGGCTGAGTGCGAAAACTGACAGCTGTCATTGGGAGGCACAGGGGAAATCCAGACCATGGGGCACCTGCCTTTTTCGTCCAGGGACGCGTATGTAATCATTTGTTAAAAACAGCCAACTTCCGATGGGAGGGTTAGTGATAGTATTAGATCAGTGATCGCGGAGGATGCTTCATTTGGTAAGACATCTTTTGAGAGCCGCGGGACAAAGTGCGCTCTGAGCGTGATCTCCGAGTTGAAACATCGGGAGACAACGAGGCAGGCACCTTTATATGACATCCCATTGTTATCCCATGGACGTGACGGAGTACTAACGGATCACAAACACGAGGATGTCATAATGAGATAATCATAGAAGAGGCAGAGCATCCAGCAAATAACACGAATGGCGGTACAGTAGTATGCCAGGAGCTCGCGGAAGAGCCTGAGAAGCGGGATCACAAGAACCCATCTAACCGTTGAACATGTACGGTCGTCAGCTCGACGGAACTTGCTGTGCTAGAGCGCACACTCCTCAGAAAAATACTTATCAAAGTCGCAAGCCATGCATGCTGAACGCAAGCAAGCCGCGGTGTTGTCGCTGTTGCCAATCGTTATTGATAGAACGGTGACCCGTCCAATAGCGGCGCTGTTGCCACATGCGCCTCTCCCGGAGCTGTGATGAGATTGAACATACTATGATAGAAACACAGCAAAACGTCTCGACGAACACGGTAGCCGCAGCCTCAATCAGGATAATGCCTTCCACCCTGCTACCTCTACCAGGTAAAAAAGATACCACTCACTGGCACGACTCGTCGAAACAACTTGATAGGGTGATGCAACTTGAATGCCCACGAGAGCCCTGTCTATCGCGTCTCTATTTCATGATTTTCACCGTACTAGTAGACGGCAGAGTCTTTGACTCTTCATCTACCTATTTGCCTGATCATGGTAACATTTCAGGGGACATTGACCTTACGATCAGCTCAGCTCAATTGTCGGGCACAGCCTGGCTGGATTATTCTCCAAGTACTTGGTGTTCCTGTTCTTCTTGTCATCGGACACACACGGCCCACTACATGCGTTGTTAGTCATCGTTGAAATTCTCCTATCGATTTCCAACCCAGCTGCCTCAATGCCTCAGATCTTCACCCGTGTTCGCAACGTAGTCATTTTCCACTGAAACCCAGAAATTTCCCAGTGGGAGTTGTATGAAACCAAGAGTCTGAGGTTGAAGCTTTGAGTGCTGATGCGGTGATGCAGACCTCTAACTTGAACCTCGCACTATGAGTCGACTCTGCAGGATGTATCATGACGGACGGCTAGGTGGTGTTTGTAAACCTTTGATCTTCACCCATCTGCCGGACTTACACTGCGGCACTAGCTCCGTCGGAAGTGACCTGTACGGAATGTCTCGTGCTGGCCCCACTGGAAGAAATGCTTCTCCTGAACCCTACGACCCATTGTTGGGGATGTACTGAACCCTTTTCCGATATTGCGCCGTGATACTCCAATATGCAATCCATTCGTTTCCCCTTACTCCACTAGTGGCTCACATCCCCGTGACTGCTGTGTTAACAGGGACTACACCTTCAACAAGTAAAACGACACCTTTACATACAGGGAAGTGTGGAGAACACCAAAAGTTTCCGAGGCGCGTGGGTACTTCGCAAGAGGGCACTGTCTTGGGTGCAAACACGTTGCCTCACGTTGCTGTATGATGATGTATTTCAAGTTCAAGTTTCCTGATCCGGAGGACTGCCGTCGCTATTCACACGTCATCGCCTCATCCGTTTACACTACGTGTTGTGCCAACAGGCAGCCTATTTACTCTGCCCAGCTTCTCGGAAGCTCGCATAATACTTTGCAGCATGGGTTATTTGTCTTTGGCACACGTCCGACATTCAATCTTTCTGAATGCCCTAGTATTTATTCTGGGCTTGGCCGACGATCAATTCGAACGACAGTTCTCGTCGACTACTACTCCAATCTGCTTTCTCTAAACCGATGCACAGCACTCCTACCGTCACTGGCACTTCTCCATGTCGACCTCCCAAGTTCGACAAATTATCGTTTGTGAAGTATATGAAGAACATCGGGAGGGCGTACCGAAAGCAGGCCACAGAATTGGTATCAATGTGCCGAACATTCTTACAGGCCCATGAACAAACCAATGAGCCATATGCTAGGCTGAAAATGTAACAGTCTTAGATTATTGTGCTAACCCTTTGCCCTGCTCTGACGGTTCTTTGATAGAGCGTTGCAACTCGTTGACGAGGCGTTGAAGTCCGCTGCTGAGGTGAAAAAGAAGGCATCGAAGGAAGTGGATGAGAGATTCGAAAGGGCAATCAAATCTTTGAGCGATTATGAAAAACAGTATCATTTCAAGGAGACTGCCACCAAAACGATGGCAGCAGCAAAGGCGAAGGACAAGTCCTCGTTGAGGGCTATAAACACACTAAAGGAGAAGTCGGGGATGAAGGTGAGGGTCGCCTGTGCATGTGCATGTTCTTCTTTCGCACTTACCCCGACCCCCCAGCCGACCCCGGATGGATGGTCAGAACCGACAACAGTCGTCGAGTTCCATCTCTTCAAATCCCTTCCTGACGACAGCCCTATTGTTGTGCAGCGTGAGCGCCAACCCACCGATTCCGCCCCTAGTATCTGATCCGTTTTTCAGAGGTGCTCAGTAAGGGCTCGAATCTAGCAGAAGTTCTTTGGAACTTCGCTCGTTGCAAACACGAGAAACGGCTTACTCTCAGCCAAAACCCCCACTTTTACCAAGCCCTTCCCACATCGCGGGATGCATATGGAGGCGAATTCCAAAGGGATCCAACCAGCAATTTCTTGGATACGCCCAAGATCTGCGTTCTCACTAATAGGCCGGGGCGGCTCTATCTTGAAACTGGTCAGAATCCCCGGGCATTTGACAATGTATGGGCCCCGAAGAATGCGATGATTTTCAAAGGTGCGTGCCTTGCATCCTCTTTGGTTGCTTGTTTCGATATGCATTTAGATGTTTGTGGGAAGTTGGAGGGCGAGACTATCGTCGGGGTATCTGTCCAACGCACGCGTAACTTAGGGTATCGCGTAGACCCTCACACAACCACACCATCCCCAAATACCAATCCCACTAAATGGGAACCATTACAGGACTGGAGAGAACCAATTCGCCGCATGTTGGACTCCCAAGATATCAGTATACACATCTGCACGGAACAGTCTAAACCTACACCCAATAGCCACCAGGTATGTTGTATCGATCGCAATTTGCACCCTACTCATACTGACTAAACATGATATAGGCTTTAGCTTCTACCTCCGGCCGCAGCTCTTCCGGTTCTTCCGGTTTAATGAAACAAGCTCGTTCCGGCGCTACTGTATCCTCCTCGCCACCACCTGAACCCCCACCGGCCATAGCGGCAGAAACGCCTTTGAATCGCGGAACAGCACAACTCACATCACCACCTCAGCCAATATCGTCGCCGACCGACCGGGATACACTGACACTTCCCTCTCCGGTAGTACCAGAGCCGCGTGTCATTCCCCAGGGCCAAGGGATTCAAGTTGGAGCATTTACAGAAGAGAGGCTACTTAAATCACGAAAGCCCGATGTCATGATGGGGGGTTTCATATCCCCTCTCAATATAATGGTCACCTCACCGCCTGAGGCCACAACTCCCCATAATAATCGCCCAAGTAGGGGAGAAGCAAGAAGTGGCGGAAGCGAGTCTCCGCCTGGTGCTAAACCGGAGGGAGCGCCCACCGTGGCTCCCAAACCAGATGCCAAGCCTCAAGCTTCGCGCGTAATGGAGGTTACGCTACCAGGTCAGCCCCAAGGATGGCGGGTCTGGTTCCATGGATACGTTTTGAGGAGGTAGAAAGCAGCGTTGTCACTGTCTACGCGTCGGCTTTGGGTGTACGCTTCTGCATTCCATTCCGCCGGTATTTATTTATGCTTATAAGATTGTTCACGGAATCTACGATAAATGTGTAATGTGGATGTCGTTTGTATGACGGGGAGTGGATCCGTGAAGGCCACTTTCACACTGCAGATGCTGCCAGTGGTAAGGCTAGAGAGCATCATGTGGAGCGATGCACAATCATCTTATAAGTTCAAGTCACGTGACGGATTGGAAGCGTAAGCGGAATCGAAAAAGCAGGAAGATTATGTAAGCCATGCAAGACAGATTGGGTGACGGGTGGACTAACCTTGGTAACCCGTATTCAAGTCTACCAATCAAATTCATTGAAGCCTTACAGTCCTCATGACTGCGCCAGAACACAAGGATCTTTTAATTCATCGGTTATCTCGCGCACGTGTTTGCATGCTGGGGTACCTATACATGGCCTCCAGCAATGCGGTTTACGTTCGGTGATTGATATTACCGTACGTAATAATGGCCCTCCACAGGCAGGCGCGGTACACGAACCGCCATTGTAAGATAGGAAATTTCCTATTCAATGTCGCCTGGTTCAACCTTCTGATTATTCCTCAGAGCCCAAGCTGCGTGCCAACTCCGAGTCTGGAAAACCATTTCACCTCGTAGCATATCGTTCATCTCTCCCACACGAGGTTTGAATCTTCCCAGGCGATATGCCAGATTATAGTTATGCTTCGATGAGCACCCCAGGGGGGGCTCGGGGCGTGGAAAGCTTGCGAGCTCCCAAGTCGTGTGAAGCAGGTTTGGGTGGTTGTGATCCGGAGAGAGAAGGAATCAAGGTGGCTGATAATACCGGCGTTTCACAAAAGGCAATGTCTAACCGGGTATTCCCGACGGGCAACTTTTGCCTTTTTGGATCATCGCCGATCATCCTTCCCCACTTCTCCACACAACCCGGTGGCTGGTGACATTGCGAAATCTATCCTCTCTGGGTTCTTTTTTGCGCCTCTGCAATACACTCTATTGACCGGATTCCTTATCTTGAGGCAGCATGCACCCAACATGCGTCCTATTGGAGTATATTTATCGCTCGCTTGGTCGACTGTCAGTGTCCAGAGCGACCACTCTGGAATTTCCTCCGTCTCTCTTCGTTTGACCTGATGCACATGACCCCTACTGGCAACACCCGGGGGCAATCCTCCAACTTTGACAAATTAGCATTTCGAAAGTATATGAAGAATATCGGCCGGGCATACCGAAAGCAAGCTATGGAATTGGTCTCCCTTTCCCGGACTTTCGTCCACGCGCAAGAGCAGTCCCTGGACTCGGACACCAAGCTCCGAAAGTAATGACCCTTAAATCATATGCTAAAGTTATTTGCCATCTGATGATGTTTGTGGGCAGGGCCTTACAAGCCGTTGACGATGCTCTAAGCTCTGCCGCTGAGGTGAAGAATCAGAAGTCGGAGGTAGTGGACAAGAATTTCGAGACGGCCATCGAGAAGTTGAGTCTTTATGAAGAGGCCTATCATCCGCCTCCCAAGGACCCGAAGTCGGATGATAGTCGCGCGAAGACGGTCCGTGGAAGGATGGAGGAAGCGACGACGAAGGACAAGCGCTCTTCTGGGATTTTAAACACATTGAAAGAAAAGTTGCGGATGAAGGTGAGGATTACACATCTTCCTCTTTATGTCGTACTCATGCCTACCCACAGCCGGCTCTGGATGGAGAGTCGGAACCACCGATTACCGTCGAATTCCATCTCTTCAAATCCCTTCCTGACAACAACCCCACCGTCGTGAAGCGTGAGCATCAATTCACCCATACCGTCCTTCAATATTTGACTCCCATTTCAGAGGAACTCAGTAAAGCTTCGAAGATTACAGAGATTCTCTGGAACTTCGCTCGCTATAAAGACGAGCGACGGCTTACTCTCAGTCAAAACCCTCACTTCTATAAAGACCTCCCGAGAAATAAGCATGCATATAGGGATGACTTCCAAAGGGACCCAACTGAGATTTTTTTGGGATCCACTGGGATCTATGTGCTAATTGACAGGCCTGGCCGGGTATATCTCGAATCTGATCAGAATTCTCGTGCCTTTGGCAACGTCTGGGCCCCCAGCAAGGCCATGATCTTCAAAGGTTCGTGTATCACGTTTTCAAGTTTTTGTACCTTTTCAAACATTTTCCCAGACGTCTGCGGAAAGCTCGAGGGTGAAAGTCACGTTCAAAAATCCATTCAAACCGCGTCCAACTTGTGGTATCTTGACGTGCCTCCGCTGTCCCCGACTTCTCTACCGGTTTCACCAAATCAGAACAGCCCGTCCCCCACCATGACAGCATCATCGGTCGGTTCTGCTTCCGATGCCTCTTTCGCAGACTGGAGGGAACCCATTCGCCGAGGGTTGAACTCACCCGATACCCATATTTGCATAAGGGCGGTGCCGCCTAGCACCTCTAGTTCCATCGCTACATCTCCATCTTCCCCAACACCATCCGCTGTTTCGAGTGGTAGCATTGGCAGCGCACTACAAATCCGCACGCGATCTATAGCGCGTCCAACTCACAGGTCAGCACGGCCTAAAGCAGGCTCTCAACTATCGCCGACGTCAGGGTTGTCGCCAAGAACTCTGGCACCGTCACCCTCCACAGCACTACCAGAACGGTTCTCTCCGCAGCGCCCCCCGATAGCCGCATCGCCACTGACGGACAAACCTACAACGGTGACCACAACTCCCATTATGCCTACGTCACGTGATGAGCCTCAGAAACTGGAGGACTCGACAGGGAAAGTGCCAATGTCATTGCCGACTCCTGACATAAAGGATTCCACACCACGTCCGAGTGGAACCTTCGTTCCACCACAGGCGGTATCAAGTCTCCCTAAGCTTCACACCGCAGGTGTGGAGGTCACGGTTCGTTATAGTACGATAAGCCACGTTGACCGAGGTTCCAAGCCTACGCCACCGCAGGCGTTTGATGTGCCGCAATATTTCTCTTTCTCCCAGTTGAAGCAGCTCTGGACACAAAAGTGCAATCAGGTTTTCGGAAAGTGACATGTTTCTTTCCACGTGCGCTACGGCTATGCGTCCTTCGCCTTCTATTCCGTCCGGTCACTGGCACTCTCCACTCCTCATCCCGCTTTCTTGTTACCCTCATTTCTCTTTCACTTTGAATTGGATCTCATCACACACTACAATAGTAAACACCTAATTTTCGAAGTCTGAAGTAGCAGGCGTTTGTAAGATGTGCGACAACTTTATACTACTTTTGCTTAAATACTGAATGCGGTGCTAACCATGAATGACTAAGGCATACCAAGACTCGGCACTGTTGGAAGAAGAGGAAATGGTACAAAATTGTGATTGGGGACGTCCGAGCTGCTCAACCTCAGCCGTGTGCTTGTTGAGAAAGCAGGACACTTGTTCCTCAGGTCAGACACCACGAGAAAATGGCCTTTGGCAATGTCTGTACGGCCCAACGATACACTGATATTGAAAGACACATCATACTCTATCCTACTAACCCCAAGTGAAGATGACGCGGAGCTGATAATACCAGGAGCCTTGGTTCTGGAGCTTGAGACCACATGTACCGAGAAGCGCCCAGTGTCACAGGTGGTCTCTGCGAGGGCGAAGATGCCGGTTCGGTGGGAGGATGATGGACACACGACGGAGCCTGAGCCCCTGTCGCGTAGGTTCGAGTACCCGACTAATCTTCGTAGCTCGCATAAAACAGATCGGGCCCTGGGTTGTAGATCCCACATGAGTCCTAAGTCATGCCTCACGCGTATGTTTAGGATTGTAACGACGCAACTGCGCATAATGTCCCCTGGGACCTGCACCCGTAAGGGTCATCGCAGGGGCTCAGCGCTCAGCGCCAGTGACTTGAAGGGACAATAGGTGGTGACCGAAGGTCACAAAGCGATACGCGTATAGCCGCGAAGATGGCTACACACCTTAGACTGTAGAATGACTAACATGGCGGTACAAAGGTGAGAAGGAGGGTGGGGAAGCCGAGGAGGTCGGGGGAATTTTGTTTTTTTTGAAGTCATTTTATTGTCCGCTAACGGGCGTGCCTCTTCTGTCCGTTTCCTACCTCGGGCCGGGCTTGGCCCACATAGGGTTAGGGATGGGGAGGAAGCCATGTCCGCGGGGCTGCAGAAGCACCAAGTAATAATGTCGCAAAAAAAGTTTTGGGGTTTACAAATGATTACATATATTATAATAGTTATAATACATTATAATATATGTAATCATTTGTGGTCATTATAAACCCCAAAACTTTTTTTGCGACATTTTCCATCACCACTAAGTCTCTGTGTGGAGTCGTACGACAGGCATATGAAGTGAAATTCATGTTATGATGGTAATGGATTCGCCTTGCGTCCAAGTTTAAGATTGACTCGGACTTGAGCTACGTAGATCGTAGATCATACATCCGAGAAATTCTCATCCATGTGCCCAGGAAAAAAAGTTGCCGCGCTTCGACCTTCACGTCAACCCAAGTAGATAGGTACTCGGGTCGTTTTCCTCACATTGCACGAGGGTGGCCGGCAACACCTTCGACCCGTGGCCAACGAGATTGGATTTGGATGCTTGACCCCGCCATCTGCATCTGCGATCAGGTACGCCGCATTCATCAGCGAACTGAATGTAAGCTCGCATCTGAGCGTGCCACCCTCCGCGCGATTCTGACAAAATAACGCGTCGTTTCATCGGACTGGTGATGACTCGGAAGGAGGGGTAGGCCGTGTTTATGTAGGGCTTGAACTGGAGACAACGCTTCAGTTGCCGCTGGAGCCTGCGAGTGTGCGAGTTCGTATAGAAGAAAGGCTCTCCGCTCCGGGATAGCACCGTCGTTGCGGTTGGCCCACGGCGCCGGCCCGCGTTTCTTTATGATGTCGACATCCCAGATCGAGAGCACGTGGACCCGGTGAAGTGCCATGGAGGCTTTGAAGTGTCGGAAGTTGAAGGAAGAGTTGTGGCGCGAGACGCTGGTACTTTGAAGACTCGTTCAATTAGATATCCATCAGTGAGCAAATTCCGCGAATGAGGCCCGTGATTGGTTAGAGTGCTTTGGATGATTCATACATATGTTTGGGTGCGCCAGCTTACAACCACAAAGTACCAGCGAGTCATGAAAGTAGGATCAGCATTCGTTATGTTAGAAGCAGATCGTAATCGTACAGATAAATGAACGCCTCGCTGGGAAGTCGCTAAGCTGATCCGTGCTTGTGGTGCTCTCTCTTGACCTACTCTAGCCACGCTCTCGGTTTTCTCAGTACCTCCAGGAGCTTCCCTTCGTCGCTCTCCGCGTCCGCGCCGACTTCGCTACGGTATTCCCACCGCGCGACCTCTGGCAAGCTCATCAGGATGCTCTCGATTCGCGCGCCAGGTGTCATGAGTCCAAACTTGGTGCCACGGTCATGAACGAGGTTGAATTCGACGTAGCGGCCGCGGCGGAGGAGCTGCCAGCGGCGCTGGGCATCCGTGCTCGGCACGTGGGCGCGGCGCTGGAGGATGGGAAGGTAGGATGGGAGGAAGGCGTCACCGGCGGTGCGCACAAACTTGAAGATTTCCTCCTGCGTCCACGGGCGGGCTTCGTGTGTAGCGTTAGGGAGGCGCTTGTGTGGCGCATCGCAGAGGTCGTCGAAGAAGAGCCCGCCGATGCCGCGTGCCTCGCCGCGGTGCGGGATGAAGAAATACTCGTCACACCAGGCCTTGAAGCTGGGATAAAGCGCCACGCCGTGCACGTCGCATGCGGATTTGAGCGTCGAGTGGAAGTGCTGCGCGTCGTCCTCGTAGAGAAACGACGGGGTGAGGTCGGCCCCGCCGCCGAACCACCACGCGAGCACTTTGTACTTGTCTTCCGGGTCTGTGACTTCGAAGAAGCGATAATTGGTGTGCACTGTTGGCGCGTGAGGATTGCGCGGGTGGATGACGAGGGAGAGACCAGCGGCGAAGAAGGGGAGGTGCTCCTGCTTGTCGGGATCGTAGGGCAGTGACGCGTGATCTGCGCGCATCTGCTTCACCGCTGCGGGTGGAAGGGTGCCATGTACGACGGAAATGTTGACCCCGGCCTTTTCGAGAACGGTTGTGGCGGGGGTTGTGGAAAAGGGTGTGGAAAAGACGGAGGATATGCCGTAGCCGCCCTCGGGACGATCCCAGCGATCGCGGAAAAAAGGAGGTGCATTAGGGTCGAGATCCTCGAATGCGGTTACAACTGTGTTTTGAAGATTTTGCACATACTCTGCGAACAGATCTCGCATGGACTCGGAGGACATTGCAATGAGCGAAAGTCAAGCGTAGCGCTGTATGTGACCACGTGCGTGGATTCGACTCTGCCACTCCTCAAACCCTCTACCTCAACTTGCCTTCAACCTCATTTTTGCATTCTATTAGTGTTCTATCATGTCTGACGCACGACTTCGTCGAGTCACAAAGGAGATTGCTGGTGCGTCCAATAGTTAGTCCTCTTCCTTTGCTCAATTTGATCCCCCAAAGATTGTAAAAATGACAAGTCGTCGAACATCAACATCGAGCTCGTCGACAACTCGCCATTTCACCTTCGCGGCTCCTTCGAGGGTCCACAGGACACCCCTTATCAAGGTGGCCACTTCCAAGTCGTGCGTCTCACTGATCATCTCCCCGCTTCCCCTCGAGCGCCTAACAATGTCTTTCAACCATGGTCTGCCCCACCGCAGGACATCGTCATACCCGATTCTTATCCTTTTCAACCCGTAAAGATGAAATTTATCACCAAGGTCTACCATCCGAATGTCTCTTCTGCCTCTGGCGCCATCTGCCTCGACATCCTCAAGGACGCCTGGTCGCCCGTTCTTACCCTGAAATCCACCCTCATCTCGTTGCAATCTCTCCTCTGCAGCCCGGAGCCCAATGACCCGCAAGATGCCGAGGTCGCAAAGCACTATATGACCTCGCGCGCGAGCTTCGAGGACACCGCGCGCTACTGGACCCACGTGTACGCGGGTGGCCCCCAGATATCCTCAGCGCAGGGGTCCGCAGGGAAGACAAGTGGTAGCGTGCGCGATGAGGTTGCGATTGCTGGTCTCGAGCGCGCACATGTCGACCAGTTCGAGGCTATTGGATTCGAGCGTAACAAAGTGGTGCGTTCAACGCCGATTCTGTGGGGTTTTCACCTCTTACATGACGCGCTCTGCGCAGATTGACGTGTTGCGGCGGTTGAACTATCGCGGTGCAAATGTCGCAAAGATCTCGGATGACAAGGTTGTAGAGGAGTTGCTCAAGGCATGAGGATATGACTTTCCTTGACTTTTTTCTTGGTTTTTACGTCCTCGTGCGTGCGGCACGAGAATGTTCTTGTATATTGTTGTATCGCCCCGCCATCATCTTCACAGCCCATCCCCATCTCCCTTTTGTATCCTTATTAGCACTGTCGTGCATACAATCCCGTACCCTCTTCTTTTGTCGCTCAGTATCCCGCCCATCCTTGTTGCCATTTTTAATAAATATGCTTACTTGAAAGTTTACAGCATCACTGCTGCGTTCTTCCCAGAGGTGCCCCGAACCTCAACGTGACTGGTAACAAAATGGCCACCTGCGGCTCAAGTCCGATCGTTGGCCCCGGAGAATCTCGTAAAGGAGCGGCGAACAATGTGGCTACTGGTCCGCCCCATTTTCGTACATGTACCATTGTGCTAGTATGATGACAAACCCAGCATAACCCGAGTTCAACTTCTAGGTGCATAGTCGCAGTCTGTCGAGTGGGAACTCGTGGACTGCTCATGGGATCCCGCGATCGTGTGGTAGGTCACATTTTGGTCAAGGTTGACTATCGGCAGTGCCTACATTAATTCCAGCAAGAGACGGTCGTGTTGCTTTGCGTCATAGGAGATCCCATGGTGAGTCGAAGGTTTGTATTTTCCCATCTTGTTTGGTGCCTATCTTATGCTTGGTGCTAGTGTTTACCTCTCCTTGATGTGGGGACGGTACTCTCCGAGTCTGCCAGTGGAGCTGAAGTGCCAATGGCTTCAGAGACAGAAGGTTACGATAAACAAGAACACGGCCCAGAGTACCTAGACATCTCGTCCACGCAACCTAGCCTCCACGGGCACACCGTCGCGCCTGGGGCACAGGTTCGACTCGACTTTCGGTGGGTCATGCTTCACCAATAGGACAAAGGCATATCAAAGCCCTGTGGGAACTTTGTGTATTGTATGTGAGAAGCAGGTGGCATGCGGTCCGTGAATAGGGTCCAGACAGGGTCCAGACTTCTTATTCGGTCGGCGGGTGGTAATCGTGGAAAATGTTATCCGCTAGGTACGCGAGCCAGCTCAATCCCACCCATCAGAAAAGATAACGTTGGTTTGAATGAGGATTCTTAGATGGTCAGGATGAACGGCGACGTTCCTGTCTTGTTAATCGATGACAGCGATTGTTCATGAAAACCGGGACACGAAACCCTCGATACCACTCGTCGAAGAGTGAAAGCGCTGCCAGTGTCAGTGTTCTACGCTAGTTGGATGTAGTTGAAGAACAACAAAAGCGGCTTCGTGGCCACGCGCTTAGCTATTGTCATGAATGCCAAGCCCTCAAAGAACCGGCTCACGGTCATGACAGTCACAGTGGTCTTGTGTGAAGATACGGGTATAACAAGCTGGCAAGACCGAGACGTATATGCCACCCCATTGCATCTGAAACGTCCGAAGCTTACTCACCACCTCTCAACTTCGCAGCTGTTTCACCTGCCGATCTCAATTCTCAGAACATACATGGTCATAACACATAGATACATCGACGGTTGCCGCTCACGCCCAAGCACTTTCCCGGATAGCGAAAGCGAGTGTTCACTCCGCAAGGCCAATACCAGCAAGAAAGACGGCATCGTCAGTAGCAAGCCGGGTCTCGCAGATTCCAGAGCATTCACGCGTCGCGCTCGGCGCACAACACGCCAGCTTCTCCGAAAGATCTGGGGCCAACCAAGGTCGGGGGGTCCGAGCAGGTCGAAAGCAGGGAGAGGCGATGGATCGAGCGGCGGCGGCGGATCAAGAAGCGGCGACGCCAGCGCACCTACGTGACGAAGCTGGTGCACGGGCTAGAAGCGGTGGGCCAAGTGTGCAAGAAGGAGCCTCGGCTCAATCATCCTGAACCGGGCAGCTACCTTCCCATCAAGTTTCCTCGGCCATTCCCGGCCTCCGGCACTATCACTTGTAATAGGAGCTAGAGGGACGTGTCAGAATACGCCAGTCATGCCCCTGAAGAGATTCTCAAGGTCTCCCCAGCTCGGAGGGACAAGGGATATGCCAGTAGTTGAGGCGTGGTTTCATTTTTGTCTAGTTGGCTATCATACTAGCGTACAGTACTATGTTCTTAATTCAAAGTTTGTGGTTTCCTAGCATTTGATTGGCCAGCACGGAACATGATGTGGCGAGTATGAAGAGTGCGGCAATCTTCGTCTTCGCAAGACATGAGGCGACTCCGAGTCAGCGGATGCGGAACCTGCGGACCTCCGAGTCGTTTAGGAGTTGACGTGACTCTCACCACAACTTTGCTCCTATTCCTTTACCATACCACACTATACGTGTCGAGGTACCTAAGATGGAAGAGACTCTCGTAGCTCCCACTCGTACGCAACAATTACTCGCACCTCTTCGCGAGTCGATCGTCGACAAGCCGCCCTTCATAAGCGGAACACTCCCACTTCCGGATTCTTGTTTCTCTCTCTTCTATAAGGTCAACAAAGACGGTCGCGCTGCTAGGTCCCTATTCAATACTCTGAAGAACCGGCTTTTCTGATCACTTTCTCATAGACACATCAACCTTGCGAATGCTACTCCTGACGAGTTGGAACAACTCGCTCAGGCCTGTGAACCCGCTTCGTTTGGCGTGAAAAACGAGGCTGTGTTGGATGAGAACTATCGCAAGGCTGGAAAGATGGACTTGGAATGCTTCGCTCTGCTGCTAGATCCGATCCAAACAGACCTGATAAAGACCGTTCATGGCTACCTTCTCGAGGGCGCGCCGTCAACTATCAAAATGAAGCCCGAGCTATACAAGCTCAATGTGTACGGTTCGCATGCATTCTTTTATTTCAATTTGTCTCTGGTCAGACGAGAAATGAATGCCGCTGCTCAGGTAAGGGATCGTTTTTCAAGCCACACGTCGATACCCCGCGCAGCGAAATGATGTTCGGATCGCTCGTGATCGTTTTTCCGACGCCACATGAGGGCGGGGGGTTGCTCTTCCGACACCGCGGACACGAATGGATCTTCGACTCTGGCAAGGAGCTCGCAGACGCGGCAGAGCGGCGCCAACCATCTGTCGCTTACGTCGCGTTCTATAGCGATATCGAGCACGAGGTCGCGCCGGTCATTTCCGGCTACCGCGTCACGTTGACATTCAATCTCTACATCGAAGTTAGTGGACCTGTTTCTGCAAAGGACACGGGCTCTGAGGAGCCGTCACTGCCACCGGCAACAAACGAACGACCTCAAAAGTTGGCAGATGGAGACACGGTCGCATCTGGCTGAGGCATTTGTCCCTTCGAGACGACCCCGAATGCGTCCATGGCACCCCGAAGGAGAGTGACGCGATCATGTACGACGGTATCCATGTTGTACATATACTACGAATGGCAGCCGCCATGGACCGACTGACCGACTTACTTGAACTCGCAGCTCGTCGACAGTGTGATCAATTTTGAGAGTGTGCACTGGCGCAGCGATTTCACCAACATTGTACGCGTAGAGAGTATCGTACATTAAGACTGCTGGGATTCATAAGTCTCACCAGAACCCAGTGAAGGTGGCGCTGACGACGAAAGAATACATGCGCGACGCCCGGGAAGAGCGCATCTTATTACAAAGATGGAGATAGTAGCTGAGCGCTGATGGCTGAGCATTCGCTCCTCTCTCTGCAGTTCTGGACCTCGTCTAATACAACGCGTTGTGATACCTATAAAATCCCAGTAAACCGAGAGTGCCCAAGGAATTAGAGCCCAAATCTGGGGGCGAGCTGTGAACACCAGGTGGTCACTGGTTGACTTTACCGTGATCGCTCCAAGTCCGAGTCAGTCAACGACTGCGAGGCTTTATTTGTGCGAATGTTGGGCGAGTTTAAGGACGTGGGGTGCGACGGCGCTGCCCGTTTAGCTCGTAATGATGAGGTCGGTTGTTGTTCGATCCAGCCAGTGGGCACAGATGCTTTTTTAATTCGTGCCGTATCATGCAAGGGGTTCGTCAAAATTTGGCATATCTGAGAACGGGCGGCGGCAATTGACCTCTGTAGGATGCTCAATTGATAACCCTGCAATATCTAATCACTTTCCTTCGCCGTTTTACCTCCCGTATGGGAAGCATAACCAATGGAAATTGCACTGAGCGGACCTGAACCGCTGCGGCTACGGTGCAACTGACATGTGCAACTACTGTATCCGTGAACGGGTCAGTATTTTCAGGTCCGAGCCCTTTTGACAGGTAGGCACAGCGCTGGCAAGTACCGTTCCGGTATCAACGAAGCACCCGACTAAAAAAAGAACATCAGACGTCGCTTTATTACCAGTGCCACCGGCTCATGGTGCAGTAAACGCTTACCTGGCCAACGTTGTTTCAGCGAGGAATGCCTCCGTGGAAAAGATAAAACAGACCTAAGGTCGAAGTCAATTGCCAGTGATCGTCACGCGCACGGCATGTCGTTCTTTGCCTCCATTGGAACCAACAACACCGCGGTATGGTCATAGCCCCAGCTTGGTGCCCGGGCTATTCTCAGGCTCAGCATCGCTGTGTAGAATTTCATCACTCTGGGTGCGCACAACGATTGGAGTACGTACAATACCACCTGTAGAACCTTGGACCAATGACTAGACCCAGATGGGTAGAGTTGGCCTTGAAATATGAATTGCGAAGGCAGCTTCTCGGAAGGAAAGAATTCCCAAAGATAGTGTGGGATATAGCCAATAGAATGACGTGATACATTCAAGTTTCATCAATTATCCCTCGACAACATCGGAGGTTTTCCCTGATCGGCCTGAAGAGGACAGTTGAGTGTTCGTGTTATGCAAGGCAGAGCCGAGCTCGCATGCCCTTATTCCGGATTCGTT
>Ga0209488_10002252_pt1 | contig 15990 bp, 13 predicted proteins | sample Rivendell_Oct201_8_FD_188349 | JGI IMG/M metagenome (GOLD analysis project Ga0209488, IMG submission 188349) | Vadose zone soil microbial communities from the Eel River Critical Zone Observatory, Northern California, USA -... | ecosystem: Environmental > Terrestrial > Soil > Vadose zone >... | reverse complement strand
CTATTGATGGACTGGCAAACCGCTCTGTCCCAAGGGAGCGCGCGTAGAGTCCGTGGTATATCGGATCACGTAGTCGGGTGACTCGTAGAAGTCATAGCGGCCCTCGGAACTTGAGACGGCCGTCGCATAAATCGTGTAGTCGCGGCGATTCGCTGCCAGGTCAACGGTGTAGTTATATCCCGAACTGGCGCCCGCGAGATTCTGGGGGAGCAGTCCCGCACCGATCATTTCCGCCATGGTGGCGTACAGGCCACGGCTAAAGGTCGTATACGAAATCTCTGCCGTGCTGAGGGACTTCAATGTGCCTACAGCCGCCGACTCATGAGCCGTTTGCCTGGAGCGCAGCAAGCTCGGTATCGCGATCGTCGCGATGATCAAGATGATCGCAACGACTATCAGTAGTTCCAACAGCGAAAATCCCTTGTTCCTCTTCACGTCATCCCTCCCTGGAATGCGAAACCTGGTGAGAGGGGGAGGCTTGCGCCTTCCCCCCTCATCATCCCAGTCCTCCCGGGCGCGAATCGCGCCCGGGCGTCCCAGACTGGGTGTTCTTAGGGTTACTGGCTGACCGGAGCTCCAGCAGCTCCCGAAGGCGCCAAGGTGGAATCCGTCGAGAATCGGACGGTGCCGTCCGCGGTGATGTAGTACCCGTAACGGCCTTCGTTGGCCGACGCAGGCACGGCATAGACCGTGAACTCGGTCTGGGTCACGTCCAGATTTACCGAGAAGTTATAACCAGACACCGGACCCGGAACGAAGTTCGATGGGATCAGGGCGGCGGAGATCAACATGGCCAAATCGCCGTATTTACCCTGCGCCGTCGACAGATACGTTACTTCTGCCGTATTGATGGTGCGAAGCGTTGCAACGGCAGCTGCTTCGTGAGCCGCCTGGCGCGAACGCAGCAGACTGGGAATTGCAATCGTTGCGATGATCAGAATGATCGCCACGACGATCAAAAGTTCCAACAGCGAAAATCCTTTATTCGTCTTCTTCATTGTTTTCCTCCGTAATTCGTAAACCTGCGAAATTTTAGTCGTGTTTGAGGCGATCAAACCTGCAAGACATCCTGCCAGCCTCGGTGACAGGGCCTAATGTCTCCGGGGCTGTTCTTTGCAATCGAATCACCAGACAGTCCAAACCATAGAATCAGGGCGTTTAGCTCCGGCGCCCTCCAAATAATTGACAAATTCTGTCACAAGATCTGACGCAATAGGGCAAGCGATAAGGGGTTGCAGACGGCGGTGTCATCGGTGCTACAGTTTCTGAATGCTCAGGAAGTTGGGCGTTGAGAATCGCCTGGATCTGTTCATTCTGATATCGCTGTTCCTGCTGGTCGCCATCACACCTTTGGGAAAGGAAGCAACAAACCCGATCGTCATGGGTCTGTACCGTTCCCTTCTGATCTTCATGACTATTACGACAGCAGTGCGCACCCGACAGTTTGCGTTGCCTCAGATTTCTTTTGCATTTCTCGGACTCACGGCCATCGTCGTTGTTGGGATGTACGCTTCGGTTGTTCTTCGATCGGGCTCCCATTTCGATGGAGTTTATAACTTCTACCAGAACGCGCTCTTTCTTGCTGCATTCATTGGCCTGGCCAGTTACCAGCGGACAAGAACTCCAGGTTGGAAGGGTACAATTCTCGGATATATCGTCGTTGTAGACCTGGAGTATCTCCTGGCCGCCTGGATTCACGGCACTCTCCCATTGTTGGGGCCATTTGTAAACCCGAACTACTTTGCATCGTTTCTTCTGGTCGGATTCGCCATTTGCGTGGTCGGAGCACTCTTCGCCCGAGACACGCGGGTCCGCGTCGCCGCGGCCATCGCAGGATTGCTTCTTCTCTACGGCATTGGCCAGACAGCCTCGCGCGGGGTGTTCCTGTCTGTGCTCGTGGTTCTGGCCGTCAGCCTGTTCCGGGCAGCAAGGGAATATCGGATTCCCTGGATGCGTGTGGCGCTCATTGGCGCTCTGCTTGTCGTACTCACTGCCGCGGCAAACCCAACGCTGATTCGCAAGTTCACGGACCGGGGACAGCACGACGTTTACAACTACGAACGTGTCCAGATATGGAAGGAAACTCTCTCCATGATCGCGAGCCACCCGATTCTGGGCGTGGGACTCTCTCGTTATTACTACGTGTCGAAGCTCTTCACACCGGCTGTTGAAGGCACCATCGGCCGGTATCAAAGATGGCCCAACATCGCGCATTCCGAATACCTGCAGTACGCTGCCGAACTCGGTCTGCCGATTGCGTTGTTGATGTTTGGCATCGGCGCGTTTCTCTTTCGCATGGCGTGGCAGCGTTCGAAAAGCATCTCATCCGAATCACGAATATTCCAGGAAGCAGCGCTGCTTACCGCAGTGGGGTTAGGCACTCATGCCCTGGTCGACAACAACTGGACGGTGCCTGTCATCGCTGCCGGCCTCGCGGTCATCAGCCTGGCCGATCTGCTCCCATATCGGCAGTGGCCTTTTCAAATCGACTGGACTCCTTTGAAAAGAGCGGCGCTTGGAATATTTATCGCCGGTGTCTTCATACAAGCCGTTAAGGTTCCCGCGCTGGGTCTCTATTTCAACGAAGCCGGCCACCGGGCTTTTCTGGCCGGGAATTTCGATAGCGCGGAAAAGCTGCATCGCCTTGCGATTGGAATCGTTCCCGATCACCCGGTGTTGCTCGACAACCTGGGCATGGTTTATTTCGACGGATACGTGAAGACGCGCAAGCCGGAATACCTCGATCGGGCTGAAATGTTGTTTCGCGATTCCATGGCTGCGAATCCCAGTTACGATCTTCCCGCAGGGCACCTGGAAACCGTGTTATTCCAGCGTCTGACGGGCAACGCGAGTAAGGATCAACCCATTCATGCGCTCATTGTGTCGGCCGATGAAGCCAGGCTTCGCGCGAATCCTTTCAATCCGTTCACGCGAAAAAATATGGCGGAAGCGCTTTACAACATGGGGATGAAACAACGGGCGGTGGAAGAATTGCAGAAATCGGTGAATCTGGAACCCAACTATGTTCCGGCGTACATCCGCCTCGCGCAGTGGTCGGATGAGTTGCAGCCGGGTGCGGGAGCTGAGTACCGAAGGAAAGCGGTGGCCGTATTATCTCAATATAAGGACCAGCAGACCACGGATCCCTTCGAATCTCAATTGCTGGGACGCCCCGTTTCAGTGACTGGAAAACCATGAAACCCAAACCAATCGTTTGCGGGCTGGCTCTGGCTGCGCTGTTCTTCGCAATATTATTGCCGCCCGAAGCCTACTCCGACGGAAAGATGGCGGTCCTGCTTTGCGCCACATTTGCATTCTTCATCAGCGTGACGGAACGCAGAGTCGACCGCCGGTTTCTCACATGGGGGCTGGTCGTATTCGCGATTCTCGTGATCCATAGTCTGGTCCTCTCCATCGATGGTTACCGTTCGATTGAATTTGTAGCAACACTGTGGACCTACTATTGTCTGATCGGGTTCTTTCTTTATGCCGGCTTCGACCCGATTCTGCCGCTTGCGATTTCGATGGTGGCATTGTCGCTCATTGTTTCAGGTTACGGTTTGTTCCAGTACTTCTGGGGGTTCGAACAGGTATCGAAACTGATTCTTTACTCCGGTTCCAGCGAAATTACGAAGGCCCCGCTTCTTGACCGCGTCGCGACCCATCGCGTGTTTTCGACGTTGGCGCTTCCCGGAACGTTATGGGGATTTCTGGTGATGGCAATTCCGTTCCACGCGATCCTCTGGAACAAGAACCGCGCGATCAATGCCATTCTTGCCGTCAGCATGGCGATGGCGCTGGCAACCGGATTTCTCACCCGTTCATTTGGCTTCCTGCTGGGACTCCTGGTGCTGGCACTGGCATGGGTGTTCATCCACCGCCGTCGCATGTTGTGGAACCGCCTGACCGTGGTGACGTTGGTGCTTGTCGTGGCCGGCGCTGCGTTCTATTCCGAACGGCGCGGTGTGATCGAAGGCGCAAATCCTGTGGTGCTCCGGTTCGCCAACTGGGTATCGGCGTGGTCCATATTCTCCATGCATCCGCTGGGCACGGGGCTGAACACATTCGGTGTGGCCTACACGCAGTTCATGCTGACCGGTGCCAATGAGACGCAGTACACGCACAACACTCTGCTACAGCTGCTGTCGGAGCTCGGATACATCGCGGTGGCCGCTGGAATACTGCTCTTTCTGTTTGCAGTAAAGAAATGGTCTCAGGGCGCGCGACCCGCCATTGCCGAGCGGAAGTTCGTGTTTCTCGCCCTGATTGTGTGGGGCATTCACAATCTGGTCGATATCGATGTTTATTTCGCCAGCGTGGGAGCCGTTGGGGCGGTCCTGCTTGGCGTGATGTTCCGAAAACCGGATTCGACGCCATCCCAGCCCGGAAACATCCTTACTGCAAGTGTCGGCGTGTTTGCTTTCGTGATCGTTGCATTCTCCGGACTCGTGCTGTTTTCAACCGAGCTGCAGCATCGTGCGCAGATGGAATACGACGACCTGAAACCCCAGGTCGCCGTTGAAACACTGCGGGAGGCGCGGGCGATCATGCCGTTCAATTCGAGCCTGTACCATGACTCCGGCGAGATTCAGCTCGAGCTCTCCCAGAAATTACACGACACCAGGTTCCTGGTGGCCGCCACCGATTCCTTCCGCCATGCGATTGCGCTGAGTCCGGAAAAAGTCGGACCGCACATCGGACTCGGCCTGTGCCTGTCGTCCGTGAAGAACTACGATGCAGCCATGCAGGAAATCCGCACCGCCCAAAAGCTCTATCCGGACAGCACCTATGTTCAGGCAGTGATCCGCCTGATGGAGAAGAACAAGCCGTCGGCCGACTAGCCGTACCGGCGTTTTCGCATCAGTTCCGATATATACGCGATTAATTTTCCTGATTTTTCGCGACAATAGTTCAGATGAAAGCGAAGAGGCCGCCAATGTCGGATTCCCTGAGAGCGTGGCTGCAGATTCACTTCTGCGTCCTGCTTTGGGGATTCACGGCGATTCTCGGAAAGGCCATCACGCTTCCAGCGCTGCCGCTGGTGTGGTGGCGGATGACGCTGGTTGCAGCTTCCCTCCTGATCGTCCCGACTTTCTGGCGGGGCATCGCGAAGCTGTCCCTGCGGCAGATGGCGACGTTCGCGGGCATCGGCACTGTTGTCGCAGCACACTGGCTGACGTTCTATGGCGCAATCAAGTTGTCGAATGCTTCCGTAGCCGCGACCAGCATGGCGCTATCGCCAGTATTGATTGCGCTCGTCGAGCCCCTCATCGTTGGCCGGCGTTTCGATGTCCGAGAGCTGTTCTTCGGAATTGCCGTGATCCCGGGCGTTGCACTGGTTGTTGGCGGAACGCCGTCTTACATGCGCGCCGGCGTTGCCGTTGGAGTGTTATCGGCGTTCTTTGTGGCGATATTCGGTTCGCTCAACAAACGATTTATCGATCACGGCGATGCCCTGAGCATCACGGGACTGGAAATGGGGGCAGGTGCCCTGGTCCTGGCTCTGGCCTCTCCGCTGTTTCCGAAATCCGAAGCAGCGTTTGTGATTCCCGACAGGCACGATGCCATTCTTCTTTTCGTACTGGCGATGGGATGCACGCTGTTACCGTTTGCGTTGTCGCTTGTGGCGCTACGCCATCTGACGGCTTTTGCGACCGGATTGGCGGTAAACATGGAGCCGGTTTACGCCATCCTGCTGGCAATTGTCATATTCGGAGAACAAAAAGAACTGGGAGCTGCTTTTTACGCCGGCGTTGGGATCATATTCGTGGTCGTCTTCAGCCATCCGTTTCTTGCCCGCTACAGTTCTGCTTCGGTCACCGGAGAAGCGCCAGTGCGAGAGTGAGCGCAAGAAAATTATTGAACGCGTGGGCGACCATCGGGGCGATGAGAGATCCGCGCCACTCGCGCAGTGCCGCGAGAACGAGCGCGATCGAGCCCAGTACCGGCACAGCCGCCCATCCCTGCGGGTGAATGATTGCAAATATAAAGGCAACGACCGGCGCGCTTACCGCCCATCCCCAGCGCCGGCGCATATGATGAAACAGAGCCCCGCGAAACATGGTCTCTTCAATCACTGGTGCGAAGACAGAAACCAGCGCATAGAGCCCGAGCACATGCCACCGATCACCCTTAAGAATGTGAATGAGGGGATGCTCCGGCGAAACTCCGGAGTGCTTGATCAGGAAATAAGTCACGGTGAAACCTGCCGCCATGACCACAATGCCGGCAAGATACCCCGCAAGGCCTGCACCAATTTCGCGGAGCACGCCTTTTCCGGTGTGCCAGCCCAGCGCGAGGCGCCGTTCCTCGGCCGTTATGCCACGCCGGCCGATCCAGAACAGGACGGCGGGAATTATCAGCCAGGCGATCCACTCCCATTGCAGGCTCGTCAAGGTAAAGAATCGACGTAATAATCCAAATCCGAGAATGAACAGGACGAAGTAAATAGCGAATCCTTCCAGGAATGCAGTATTGGCGGAACGGTTCGGCACATACACGGTGCGAAGCCGGCCCTTCACCCAAAGTACGATCGCCGTAATGAAGAAGCCTGCGGCGCCAACAAAAAGCAACGCGAATACAAGACCAGCAAATCCAAGCGCGATCATGGCCCGCCTGGCACTGGATTCGATCTCAATACGCGGGCCGGCGTTGGCATTCAGACCGTATGCCAGCGCCACATGCGCGAAATAATCGTGACGTCGAATGAGAAGGTCCTGCATTGTGGGATCCAGTGCGGCGGCGCTGCTGGAATAGATCGTATGCAGCGCCGCAACATCGGCCGCCAATTCCGAGGAAGTCGAGGATCCGGACAATCCCTCGAGCCGCATCAGCGCGCGCGGGCCGCCGAGCACTTCTCCCGCGATAATGGCCACGTGAAGCTTGTCTTTCGGCGAGCGCGCAAACTCATCCATCTGCAGGAACAGGCGTTCCTGATTCTGGGCGAGCTGCGACGACTGCGTCGGCCCGGCAAGAGTGCCAAGCGCCTTCAAGCCAATCAATTCCTCTCCGAGCATTCGAATTCGAATGTCGTCCATCGTGATTTCATTGTTGCCCGGAGTGCGATCAACTCGCGCGTTGCGATACGCGACAAACGCCGTCAATGCGAGAATCACCACCCATGCCAGACGGGCGGGCCATCGTTTGGAATTCGGAACAGTGTCGGTGGATAGATTGAAATTGCTCACAGAGTATCCCGCACGCCTAACGGAAGTGCTCTCTCAAATATCCGCGCATGGCCTGGCGGCCGGACTCGATGAGTGCGTCCATTCTCTCTTTCGACATGCGAAATTCGGTGGTTCCGTATCCTCCGACGGGAATGCGGCAGACTGCGCTGGGATGACTGCGCATGGCGTCCGCGTCGTTGCTTCCCATCATCGTATCGACCAGCCGGGTGACACGATCCGCAGTGCGCAATCGAGGACGCCGGGTATCCGATGGTCCGATGCCCGCCACCATGATCCCCTCGTCTAACAGAAATCCGAGATTCCCCGCGGCGGCCGGATCCACATCCCCCATGATCTTTGCCGTTTCAGGATCGGCGTCCGCAATCAGGCGGATCGGAAAATTCGACAGCACACCGCCATCGACGAATCGGTGCCCGGTCTTCACCTTGTCACGATACGTCCCCCAGCTTGCGTCCCAGACAATCTCCCGCCAGACAAACGGGATGCTCATGGACATTCGCACCGACATCGCGACGGGAATATTTGGAGCAGTACGCGCATTCAAGACCACCATTTCGTGATCATCCACATCGGTTGTCAGGACGGAAACATCGGGGCGAATGGGCAACGAAAAGTCTTTCCAGGTAATGTCCGGGTCGATGTGTTTCGTTTCCAGTTTCTTTCTGAACCACGCGAGGAAGGCGGTGCCGGAATAAAAGCCGCCACACTCGGTAAAGGAAAACAACTCGCGATACAGATCCACATCGAGCAACCCATGAATCACCGGATTTTTTACGACGCCGGGCAAATGCGCCTTATTGAGAAGATCCATCGTGACGCTGTTGTCGACGACCGCCTTGTCGAAATCCGTGACCTCCGGTGGATCCATGAATGTGGTGAAAACCGGAGTGTTGGTACCCGGCAGAGTTTCATTCACCGCATCCAGCAGCTCCGCAGCAGAATAGCCCGCTCCCAACAACGTCGCCGTGATTGCTCCGGCGGATGTGCCGATCAGGCGGCGATGCGTGTGGCCCGCAGTAAACAATACTTCCAGCGCTCCTGCGAATGCCGCACCCTTCGCGCCGCCGCCTTCAAAGACAATGTCGAACTTTGCCATCGCTTCTCCTGTTGCTTCGGAATGGTACCAAAACGGCGTCAATGCCACTCAATCCTGGAATCACTTGTTTGAAAGAGTGGATATTGCCCTCCTGAGGCACGAGCGGCTGCGAGTGCAAGCCCGCGCGAAGCGTGAGCGCGACAGTGCGAAACCTTAGGAAATTTCGCGCAGCCATCAAGAATTGTCGGCAGCGGGATCGCTTGGCGATCCCGCGTGGGGTGGTTCCCATGCCGAAACCTTTCGCTACAGGAACCACCCCCGCTTCGCCTTCGGCTCCGCGTCCCCTCCTGACTCAGGAGGGGAATTCCAATCGCTGATCTAAAAAAGACCCACAGCCCATCCGGCGAGCAGACGTTTGGCTCCCCACCTGCTTCTACCGATCGCGGAGGCAGGCGTGAAGAGTTCAGGAACAGGGTCACAGACCAACTCCCAAGTAGTTGACATATCGAGTACTCGAACTCCGGTCGTCGATTCTGGAATCGTCCCGGAGTCTCGCTCGGACTCGGGATCTCCGACACTGGCGGTCAGAAATCCGACGCGAAATAGCCGAAGTGTCCTGAAAGAGTCCTCGAGGAAAATTCTCTGCGCGAACACCCCGGTGGTCATTCTCGCCGGTGGAAAAGGCACGCGACTTCGCCCCTACACGACCGTACTACCGAAACCGCTCATGCCGGTCGGCCAATACCCGATTCTGGAAATCCTCCTGCGTCAGCTCGCGGATCAGGGATTTCGAAACGTGACCCTTGCGGTAGGCCATCTGGCGGGCATCATCCAGGCATACTTCAAAGACGGCAGCGATCTGGGTCTGGATATCACCTACTCTTACGAAGCCACGCCGCTGGGAACCGCCGGGCCTTTAGCGAAACTTCCTCAAACCGAGCACAGCACTCTGGTCCTCAATGGAGATCTGCTCACGAACGTCAATTTCGGCACCATTGTTCGCCATCACTCTGAATGCGGTGCGGCGGCGACCATCGGCACGAAGCGCCGTACGGAAACGGTTCAATTCGGCGTCATCGAATCCGAAGCCGATGGCCGGATCACGCAGTATCGCGAGAAGCCCAATCTCGATTACCTGGTCAGCATGGGTATTTATGTCTTCTCACCGGAGGTTCGGGAATTCATTCCACGCAGAACGAAATTCGATTTCCCGGAACTGGTGCAGGCACTCCTGGCCAACAACAAACGGGTCGTGGGTTATGAAACGACTGCCTATTGGATGGATATTGGGCGCCCCGACGACTACGAACAGGCGAACATCGACTTTCCGGAAATGGAAAGTCTCTTCTTGAATCAACATGTGGAAAGCAAGGCTGTCGGAACTCGAGTTTGACGAAACGGAACTGAACAGCGCCCTCGACGCCATCGATTCCGGATGGATCACAGCGGGCCCGAAAACGCAGGCGTTTGAAGAAGCCTTTGCCAGGCTCAGCGGAACAACGGAAGCGGTGGCCGTTTGCAATGGGACAGCCGCGCTGATGCTTGCCCTGAAAAGTCTCGGGATTGGCTCGGGGGATGAGGTGCTCTGCCCGTCCCTGACGTTTGTCGCGACGGCGGCAGCCATCATTCATTGCGGTGCCACTCCGGTACTGGTGGATATCTGCAGCCTGCAGGATCCCACGATGGATCCGGCCGACGCGGAAAGCAAGGTCACGTCTCGAACAAAAGCGCTTCTGCCCGTGCACTACGCCGGGATCCCCGCGGATATGCACGCCATTGTCAGGCTGGCCAATGCGCGCGGTCTAAGTATCGTTGAGGATGCGGCTCACGCCCCAGGCGCCAAATTCGCCGGACGTGCATGCGGCAGCTGGAGCGACGCCGGATGTTTCAGTTTTTTCGGAAACAAGAACATCACCACGGCCGAAGGCGGCATGATTACCACTTCCGACCCGGAACTGGCGCGGCGGATGCGCCTGCTACGTTCCCATGGCATGACGGCAAACAGCTGGGATCGGGAACAGGGACGGCCGGCTCATTACGATGTTTTGGAATTCGGATTCAACTATCGTTTTGACGACATCCGTGCGGCCATCGGGCTGGCACAACTGGCAAAACTTGAAAAATTCAACAAACGGCGACAGGAGATCGTCGATCGCTACAACCAGTTGTTCACGGAATCCGAGACAGACTTGATCCTTCCATTCGCATCGATGCCGAAAGACAAGGAACCGTCGTGCCACATCTACCCGATCCTTTTCCCGACAAGTGAAGAGCGGGATTCCGCAGAGAAAATGCTGCGCGAAAACGGCATTCAGACCAGCATTCATTACCGGCCAATTCATGATTTCAAGGCGTTCAAGGAAATTCAGCAGAACGTTCACCTACCCATAACAGAAGCCTTTGCAGCTCGCGAATTGACACTGCCGTTGTATCCCTCGATGACGGACCCGCAGATAGACACCATTGTCTCCGCTGTGGTTCAATGTCGGCTGCGAGCAGTGTGAATGAAGAAAGCGTTAATCACAGGGGTCACCGGCCAGGATGGTTCGTATCTGGCCGAGTTGTTGTTGTCGAAAGGATATGCCGTGTACGGCATCATCCGGCGTTCGAGCTCGTTCAACACGGGCCGAATTGATCACATTTACCGCGATCAGCACGATCCGGAGGCGAACTTCCGACTCGTCTACGGAGATCTCAACGACGCGAGTTCACTGAATCGAATCATTCGGGAAGTTCAGCCCGACGAAATCTACAATCTCGGCGCGCAAAGTCACGTACGCGTGAGCTTCGATATCCCGGAATATACGGGCGAGGTGACCGCTCTCGGCACGGTTCGGTTGCTCGAAGCGATTCGTGAAGCGGGAATCCGTACGAAGTTCTACCAGGCTTCGAGCAGCGAGTTGTTCGGGAACGCTCCGGCACCGCAAAACGAAGATACCCCGCTGTTGCCTCGCAGTCCTTATGCCGCCGCAAAACTCTACGCCCACTGGATGACCAGAACATACCGCGATGGCTACGGCCTTTTCGCCTGCAGTGGAATACTGTTCAATCATGAATCCCCACGCCGCGGAGAAACCTTTGTCACCCGGAAAATCACCAAGGCTGCCGCCCGGATTCATCTCGGCCGCCAGAAGAAACTGTTTCTCGGCAATCTCGATGCGCGGCGCGACTGGGGCTTTGCCGGAGATTACGTGGAAGCCATGTGGCTGATGCTGCAGCAGGACAAACCCGACGACTTCGTGATTGCCACCGGGGAAACTTACTCGGTTCGAGATTTTCTCGACGAAGCCTTTGGCCATCTGAACCTGGATTGGAAGAAATTTGTCGAAATCGATCCGCGGTATTATCGTCCGGCCGAAGTCGACTTTCTTCAGGGCGATGCATCCAAGGCGAAAAGCAAACTGAATTGGGCTCCGAAGGTTCATTTCAAGGAACTGGTGCACATGATGGTGGACTCCGACGTGAAACATGAGCTTCTGGTCCAGTAAAAGGGTTCTCGTTACCGGGGGCGCCGGATTCCTGGGAAAGCGTGTCGTGGCAAAGCTCAGGGAACTACGTCCCGCAGAGATCTTCATCCCTCGCCGCGCCTCCTGCGATCTGGTGGAGCAAGCCAGCGTCATCCGCCTTTACGAGGAAACGCGCCCGGACATCGTATTGCATCTTGCGGCGCGGGTCGGCGGCATCGGCGCCAATCGCGCAAATGCGGGATCGTACTTCTACGACAACCTGATGATGGGCGTTCAGCTGATCGAATATGCCCGCCGATTCGGCGTAAGCAAATTTGTGGCGGTCGGAACCATTTGTGCGTATCCCAAGTTCACTCCAGTGCCGTTCAAGGAAGAAGATCTGTGGATCGGATACCCCGAAGAAACCAACGCACCCTACGGTCTGGCAAAGAAGATGTTGCTCGTGCAGTCGCAGGCGTACCGCCAGCAATATAGCTACAACTCGATTTTTCTGCTTCCGGTCAACCTCTATGGTCCGGGAGACAATTTCGATCCGGACACTTCTCATGTCATTCCGGCGATCATCCGCAAATGCGTGGAGGCTGTACGCCGCGGTGACTCCAAAATCATTCTCTGGGGAAACGGAACGGCAACGCGCGAGTTCCTACATGTCGACGATGCCGCAGACGGCATCGTGCTCGCGTCCGAGCGCTACGACTCCAGTGAGCCCGTAAATCTTGGCGCCGGCATGGAGATCAGCATCCGGGACCTTGCCCAGCGTATTGCCAAACTCACCGGATTCCAGGGGGAACTGGTGTGGGATACCACCAAACCCGACGGTCAGCCTCGGCGATCTCTCGACGTCACCAGGGCCGAGAAGCTTTTTGGATTCCGAGCGAAGGTTTCTTTTGAGGAGGGTCTCAAGGAAACGATCAAATGGTTCAAGCAGAAATTTCCTCAGGAGCCCGGGAATTGACAGCGAGCGAGATCGGTATGACCTTCAAGGGTTAGGACACATCCCGGGCCCTCATTGAGTTTCCCTGCCTGTCTCGACTAATGCTCGACAGGAAAATGCCCTCGTAATATCGTTTTAGCGGTACGGCCGGAACCGGAAGAGGGTTGGCGAATCCAGATGAAAAAAGCGCTCATATGCGGTGTTTCGGGCCAGGACGGGGCATACCTCGCTCAGCTTTTGCTGACCAAAGGCTACGAAGTATACGGAACGTCACGCGATGCGTCGGCACGCAGCTTTGGCGGCCTTGTTTCGCTCGGCATCGCAGAGAATGTGAAACTTCATTCCATGGCTCTGAATGATTTTCACAGCGTCATGTGCGTGTTAAAGGAGGTGAATCCGGATGAAATCTACAACCTGGCCGGACAGACTTCCGTCGGGCTGTCGTTCGAGCAACCCGTTGAAACGATCGAAAGTGTAGTCATCGGAACGTTGAATCTTCTGGAAGCCATCCGTTTTCAAACTAAATCAATCCGCTTTTATAATGCCGGTTCGAGCGAATGCTTCGGCGATCTCAGCGATTCTGTTGCCGACGAAAACACGCCGTTCCGTCCTCGCAGCCCTTACGCCATCGCAAAATCGGCGGCAATTTGGGAAGTGGCAAATTATCGCGAGGCCTACGGGCTCCATGCATGTTCGGGAATCCTCTTCAATCATGAATCGCCGCTGCGCCCTGAGCGCTTTGTTACAAAGAAGATCGTCGCTGCCGCTTGCCGGATTGCAAATGGCGGCAATGAGAGATTGAACCTGGGCAATATTGCGATTGAACGTGACTGGGGCTGGGCTCCTGAATATGTCGAGGCGATGTGGCTGATGATTCAGCAGGAAGCCCCGGACGATTACGTCATTGCCACGGGGAAGAGTCGATGTCTGGAGGATTTTATCGATATCGCGTTTTCCCACCTGGGGCTGAGATGGCGGGACCATGTGGATTTCGATTCAAAACTGCTCCGGCCGACGGATTTTGCCGTAGGACGTGCAAATCCCGCAAAAGCTCATAAGAACCTGGGATGGCAGGCAAAACTGAAACTGGAGAGTATCGTGGAACGTATGGTCGACGCGCAGTTATCGGCCGCTCCAATGGAATTGGCTGTCTCTCCGAGAACCACGCTCCGGTGACGGCGCCTGGGCGGCGTCCTACCTTGCAAAATGAACTCCCCGTGGTTTAAGTATCTTCCCGATTTCCTGGGCAACAGTCTGGCCGGGCGAGGAAATCTGCAAAGACTGATCGGCAATACAGGCTGGCTCTTCGCAGACCGCATATTGCGAATGGGAGTCGGTCTGGTGGTCGGCGTCTGGGTCGCTCGCTACCTCGGACCGGACAAGTACGGGCTATTCAACTATGCCGGTGCATTTGTCGCCCTCTTCAGTATTTTTGCCACCCTTGGACTTGATGGGATCGTTGTGCGTTATCTGGTGCAAGCCCCGGAACGCAAGAACGAAATACTTGGAACGGCATTCATGTTGAAGCTGGCCGGCGGCGGACTCACACTTGTCGCTGCGGTGGCCGCAATATTTCTGCTGCGGCCGGCAGAACCGCTTGTTCGTCGGCTCGTCGCGATCATTGCCGCAGGAACGATATTCCAGTCTCTGGACACGATCGATTTCTGGTTTCAGGCACGCGTGGAGTCCCGGTTCAGTGTGTCTGCAAAGAGCGCGGCTTTCCTCATCGTGTCCGCTTTGAAGGTTTTCCTGATCCTGAGTAATGCGTCTCTAATAGCATTTGCGTGGGCGGGCACCATCGAGACATTGCTGGGAGCTTCTGGGCTTGTCGTGGCCTATCGTATAAACGGATACCGATTGTCATCGTGGAGGATGACAAGCCACCGCATCAGCCAGACGATGAAGGATAGCTGGCCGCTGGCTCTTTCAGGAATGGCGATCATGGTGTACATGAAAATCGATCAGGTCATGCTCGGACAGATGCTGGACAACAATGCCGTTGGCGTCTATAGCGCGGCAATACGCCTATCGGAAGTCTGGTATTTCATTCCGCTATCCATCGTCGCGTCGGTAACTCCTGCACTCATTGAAGCAAGGAAAGTCAACCTCGCGCTTTACAACTACCGTCTTGCGAACTTGTTCCGTTTGATGTCTGCAATTGCGCTCGGAATCGCTATCCCAATGACATTTCTGTCAGGATTTGTTGCGAGAACGCTTTATGGCAGCCAATACGAAGGAGTGGCACCAATACTTGCAATTCACATATGGGCGGCTCTTTTTGTTTTCCTCGGAGTAGCCCAGGGACCATGGAACATTAACGAAGGGCTGACAAAACTGGCGCTGGTAAGAACTTTCATTGGAGCGGCTTCAAACATATTCCTGAATATTCTGCTCATTCCCCGCTATGGGCCAATCGGCGCGGCAATCGCGACGACAGTCTCCTACGCGCTGGCAGGGGTGATCCTCAACGCATTCAGCAAACGCACGCAGAATATTTTCATATTACAGCTCAGATCCATGATGCTGTTTCTGCCAGGCAAAACATAAAAACAATCCCAAACGAAATTTCGCCCACCACGGAAAAGCTCAGAAGTCGGAAGACAGATTGATGATTGCTCATAGCCCCCTCCACAGATCCGGGCGAGCGGGATTACCGCATCCGGCTCCCATCTTAGTTCCCCACGTAGGCCTCGAGTTCGGTAATGCGGCTCCATACTCCATCGGCAGTTGCGGTCACGAGCACACGAATCTTCGTGGTCGACAGCGCAGCGAAAGTGAACTTTCGCCACACCAGCGAGTTGTTCGTGACCGTTCCACCCGGAACCGGAGCCCACGCACTGCCGGTCCAGTACTGCACTTCAAAGTTACGCAATCCGTACAGAGTGAATGTCGTGGTCGGTGTCGGCTCGATCGGCGATTGAAAGTTATCCTGCAACGTGAAGACGTCGACTTCGGTGATGGTCTTCGTACCATTGAAATCGACTTCCAGCCAGTCGGGAAAACTACGCGACGTGGCATCGTTCCAGTAGACAATGCCCTTCCGGTCTCCATTAATTGCGTTGGTTGGTGCGAACGCACTGTTGTAGGTCGACGACGCCACGGCCAATCCCCCATTTGACGGCAGCGCGACATTCGTTAGGGTACCCGCTGGGCTAACGGTCAGCGTCACCGTCGCGGTGTGAATCAGCACACCATCGGTCCCGGTGATCGTCAGCGGGAATGTACCCGTGATGGTGTTTAACGTCGATTCGACCGTGAGTGTCGCTATCGCCACGGGATTCGGGGTCACGGGAGTGGTGATCGAGCACGTGGACCCCGCCGGACATCCTGTCACCGCAAGGCCGACATTTCCGCTGTATCCATTGA
>Ga0209488_10002251_pt1 | contig 15997 bp, 10 predicted proteins | sample Rivendell_Oct201_8_FD_188349 | JGI IMG/M metagenome (GOLD analysis project Ga0209488, IMG submission 188349) | Vadose zone soil microbial communities from the Eel River Critical Zone Observatory, Northern California, USA -... | ecosystem: Environmental > Terrestrial > Soil > Vadose zone >... | reverse complement strand
TGTTTCAGAAGTGAAAGCAGAGCGCTCCTCGGAGCCTCTGGCGGAACACGCCTCGGCGCGATTTTCCGAAATGTTGATTTCTCCTTATGTGAAGGAGAGATTGGCCGCGGCGCGGTTTACCACGCCCACGCCGGTTCAGGCGGCGGCCATCCCGCAGGCCCTCGAAGGCAAAGACGTGCTGGCCACGGCACAGACGGGAACCGGCAAGACGCTGGCGTTCCTGATTCCGGTGATCGAAAAGCTGCTCAAGGATAAAACGCCGGGAATCGCGGCGCTGGTGCTAGTGCCAACGCGCGAGCTGGCTATGCAGGTCGTGGATCAATTTAACAAGCTGCGCGGCAATCAGCTTCTGCCCGCGGCGCTGGTCGTTGGCGGCTTATCCGAAGGCGCGCAGCTCCAAGCCATTCGCAAGGGCGCGCGGCTTGTGGTGGCAACTCCGGGGCGGCTGGAAGATTACCTGGACCGCCGGCTCTTCCATTTTAACGCGCTGCGTATGCTCATCCTCGATGAGGCCGATCGCATGTTGGACATGGGATTTCTTCCGGCCATCAAGCGCATCGTCTCGATCCTGCCGAAAGAGCGGCAGACGATGTGCTTCTCCGCAACGATGGAAGGCGACATGGCGCGCATCGTGAAGGACTATCTTCGCAACGCCGTCCGTCTTTCGTTCGGTTCGACCTCGAAGCCTTCGGAAAACGTCCGCGTACAGGCGTTTGAAGTGGCCACGGACCGCAAGCAGGAAATGTTGCAACGCTTGCTGACCAGGGAAAAGGGAAAGTGCCTGGTGTTTGCCCGCACCAAGCGCGGAACCGAGCGAATTGCCGAGAGCTTGAATCGCAAGGGATTTTCCGCCGCCATGATTCATGGCGACCGCTCGCAATCGCAACGCACGACGGCGCTAACTGGATTCCAGCAAGGTCGCTTCCGGGTGCTGGTGGCTACGGACCTGGCTTCGCGCGGGATTCACGTGCAGGACATCGCGCACGTCATCAACTACGATCTGCCCGAGGTGGCGGAAAATTTCATCCACCGCGTTGGGCGAACAGGACGCAACGGCGGCCACGGCGTGGCCTCCACGCTCTTCGTCAAAGAGCAGCGCTCCGAATTGTTCCAGTTGGAGCGCTCGTTGGGCATCAAGATGGAGCGCCTGCGCGCGGATGAAACCGCATCACTTCCCGAAAAACAGGAGCGGCTGCCGGTCAATCTGCCCCGCGTGGAATCGATTCAGAAGCCTGCGAGATTTGTGCTTCCCGGCGAGGTTTTCCAGACGCAGCTTTAGAACTAAGTGAGTCTAATCACGATGTGAAAGCGGGCCCCCGATCGGATCGGGGGCCCGTCTGCGTTTAAGAGCAGACGCGGCGTACGTCATGTATCGCGATCTCTAGCCCGTTTGCGCTGATGCGCGCCGCTATGCTACACATGCTGCATGCCTGATTTTGCCGCTCCCGTCGAACGACTCATCAATGAGTTGAAACATCTCCCCGGAATTGGCCAGAAGACCGCGCAGCGCCTGGCATTTTATCTGCTGCGGGCGGCGCCGGAGGATGCGCTGGCGCTGGCAGAGGCGATTCGCGACGCCAAAGAAAAAATCCGCGCGTGCTCCGTCTGCCACAACATCACGGACTCCGATCCATGCCTGTACTGTGTGGGACCAACGCGGAGCAAGAAGACAATTTGCGTAGTCGAAGAAGCGCACAACATCATGGCGATTGAAAAAACGCGGACGTACAGCGGGATGTATCACGTTCTGGGCGGGTCGCTTTCGCCGCTTTCGGGACGCGGACCGGAGCAACTTCATATCAAGGCGTTGATTGAGAGGCTCAAAGGCGGCGCCGTCGAAGAGATCATCATCGCGACGAATCCCACGGCAGAGGGCGAAGCCACCGCGGTTTACCTTTCGAAGCTCTTGAAGCCGCTGGGCGTGCGCGTCACGCGAATCGGCGTCGGGATTCCCGTGGGCGCAGACCTTGAGTACGCCGACGAAGTCACGATGTTGAAGGCCCTGGAAGGCCGGCGGGATTTGTAGGGTTCCTCGCCCCAGCAGCACTGAAAAACGTGCTGTCCTTATTTCGCAACGCGTGGCCTAGTTTCCGACGGCAATAGGCGAACAGCAACATGACTCTCAGTACTTCCAGGACGCTCTAGCCAATCCACGCATTTCGGTATACAGTTTCATTCGCACGGTGGCTGTCCTCCCACCAAACCTAGGGCAGCCCCGATAAGGCTGACAGGAGGTGCGCTTATGCCGAGCCTGGCGCACTACATGACGCAGTACGATCACGAGCACGAGTCCGGCTGGAACAAATTCCTGCATGGTGTTGGTATCCCGATGATTTTTGCCGGGATTATCCTTCTCGTCCTTATGAAATGGATTTGGGGAGCGGGATTTTTTCTGGGTGGATGGGTGTTCTTGTTTATCGGCCACCGGATTGAAGGAAACCATCCGGCGTTTTTCCAGGGACCGATCTATTTGCTGGTTGGGCCAATTTGGGTCGCAAAAGAAGCATGGATGTTCCTAACGGGCACGCACCGCAGGCCGACCTCGGAAGGTACTCCGCAAAGTGATGCAATGAAGTAGATGCAACGATTTCAATCGTCTGCGCGAAATCTTAAAATACTGAGGGACGGCGGCGGTCTGCATGAACGATTCAGGCGGCAATCTTGCCGATGAGACAAGGGAAATGGTGTCCGAAAGTGTCAACAACGCGAGCGCGGAGTTAAGGAAGCGCCGCAGCACGCGTATCGTGCAGGCGGTTCCCCTCGTGGTGACGGGTGTGGATGCGCTGGGACGCCCGTTCGTGGAACGCACGTCGTCGCTGATTATCAATTGCCATGGCTGTCGCTACCAGTCGAAACATTACGTCCTGAAAAACATGTGGGTGACGATGGAAATCCCGCACCCGGAAACCGGGCAGCCTCCTCGCACGGTGAGGGGTCGCGTGGCCTGGATTCAACGGCCTCGAACGGTGCGGCAGCTTTTTCAAGTGGCGCTCGAGTTAGAAGTTTCCGGAAACGTCTGGGGCATTGCGTTTCCGCCGGAGGATTGGACCGCATTCCCCGAGTTGGCGCAGGTCGTGATGAAGTTGGATGCGGCGCCGGAGACGTCGCCATTACCGCCACCAGTGGCCGAGCCGGATGTGACACTACATCTGGGTGAAGCGGAACTTCCGCCGGTAACCGAAGCCGACAATTTGCGGGTGTTCCCTTCTCCGACGAGCACGACGGATGCTTCGATGCAGTTGGCGCGGCAGGTTGCGCGTCTGGTGGCCGACGCGAAGCAGCAAATTCAGGCAGCAACGCGGGAAGCGGCTTCGCATGCAGTCTCGGCGGAACGGCGACTGTCGTTCGAACAGTGGGAGCAGAAGTTTGCGGCAGGGCGCGCGGAAATCGCGAATGAGACCGCGCAGGCCATCGAAAAGTTTCAGCACGAAGCGGATGAGCATTCACGGACGGCCCATGCAGCGGCGGCCGAAGCGCTGCGAACGGAATTGCCGCGGTGGCTGGCGCCACAACTTGAGCAACTCACACGCGAACTGACCGCGAGTCTCTCGCAAGAAGGTGCAGCCCAGCGCAAAGAGCACGCCCAGCGGCTGGAAAGCACGGCGGAGGATCTGCGAACTGTTTGCCGGGAGGCAGAAGAAACGGCCGCCCGGTTGAAGACCCAGTCGGAGCAGTCGGAGGCGCAAATTGTTGCGCGCGCAGAAGCCGCGGCGCGAACGCTTGAGGAAAGTGCGAAGCGACGGGAAGAAGTGGCCGAAGCGCAACGCGAGGCGTTGCTCGCGGCTGCCAATGAGATTCAGCAACAAGTAACAGCGGCGCTCGCTTCCGCGCAATCCTCCTCCCACGCGCAGCTCGCTGGTGAATTGGAGGCAGCGCAATCGCGCTGGCGCGAAGCGATCGAGCATACCCTCGCAGAAACGCAGGATCGAGCCGCCGGCGGATTGAACGAGCACGCGCGCGAATGGATGGCTCAACTGCAGGATGAGATGGCGCGCCACGCCACAGCGGCGCGCGAGTCAGCGGCAAATGCGGCGTTAGAAGCAGAGCAGCGCATGATCGCATTGCGGGACTCGTTGCAGGAGCAGACGCAACGGCTGGAGTCCGTCCTGGCGCTTGCCGCAGAGACGGGCCAGCGGCTCGAACAACATTCGGCGCAGCTTGAAAACGTGCAGCAACAGGCGCTAGCGGGATTTCAATCGCAACTCGAAAATGTGCTGAACCCGCAACGCGAAGAAATGCAGCGCCGGTCCGAAGCGATCCTCGAGGAGATTGACGCGAAAACTCGCGCAACCTTCGAAGAGGCCGGCCGCGAGGCCGTGGCGCAGTTTGAGCGGCAAATCGCGGAGACCGTGCAGCCGCACGTCACGCGCGCCGAAGAAGCGGTTCATCGGCTGGCAGGGGGGCGATCGCTGCTGGATGCGGCGCTGACTCTTCAGCAGGACCGCATCCGCAACTCCGCGGACGAAGCCTTCGCGGAATCACTGGCGCGCTTCCGGGAGAATCTGGGCAGCGTGGAGCAAATCCTGCAGGAATCTTCGCAAGCGATCACCGGCGGCAACCTGGCGGAACTGGAAGGAAAAGCCGGCGACTTGAAGCACCAGATGGTCGAAGAGCTCCTCAAATCGGCGGAATGGTACGAAAAGAAGGCGCAGACGCAGATTCAGAACCTGACGGAAAGAACCATCGAGCACGCTGGAAACCAGTTGCGGGAGAAGGCAGGAGAAATTTCGAGCGTGTTCGCCGGCGAACTGGATCATGCAAGCCGAAGTTTCGTGGGACACGCGCAGACGCAAATGGAAGAGGTGGTGCGCGATGCGTTCGAACGCGCGCGAGCACTCTTCGCAGAAGCGGCGGACACAACCGCTGCGGCGTTCACGGATGAGGTTCAGCGCACAGGCCGCCAGGAGCTCGAGGGATTCAACGAAGAGGTGCAGCGCTCCAGCGATGGGGCGCGGTTGCAACTGGTCGCGGCACGCACAGAGTTGGCCCAGCAGACGACCGCCGAACAGGAAGCTTTCCTGCGCCGCTTCCAATCCTCCATGGGTGGAGCGCTCGAAGCGGGCGTGGCCGAAGCTCAGAAGAAAGTATCAGAAGGATTCGGGCCGTTGCTGGATTCCTGGAAAGCGATGACAGTTGCCCATCAGCAAGAAATGCAAAGCATCTACGGCCGGATGGGCGAGCAAGCGGCGGAGCAGTACACGAGCCGGCTGGAAAATGTTTCAAACCAGTGGATGCTGGCGACGGTGGCGTCGCTCGATCACCAGTCTCGGGAGATGATTTCGGGAATTGCCGCCACGGCGGAAGAAAAACTTCGCGAAGCGTGCGCCCAGGTATTCGCAGGCGTGGGCGAGTCCTTGCGCGAACGGCTGAGGGAGATGGCGCAGAGTTTTGTCCCTCCGCCGCAACCCACCGAGCGCGCGAAAACCGCCAACACAAGTAGCTGAACGCCAAAATCCACAAAGCGAAGATTGGGGACGCCGTGGCAAGCCTGCTCAACACCCTCCGGCTGCTAATTCGCCACTTCCTTGCCGGCCCGGTATAATCCCGAAGGTTTCAACAACCATGGCCAACCATGCATACCTGCGCGTGTGGACGCGCGATTTTTCGCCGGAAACAATGATTGCCGAATTCGCCCGGTTCCTGACGACCGCGCCTCTTTCGGCGACGCAGAATAGCTTCGGCGAATTGATCGTGCAGGCCGTGGACGCAACGGAGATACCCGTGGCGGAGTGGGATCTGCGTCCACTGAAAACAGGACCTGCGGAGGTTGCAGCGCTCGCGGTGCAGCACCTGAACGCAGACACGGCGTATATCGCCAGCGCCAAATGGGACTTGTGGAGCTTCGATATCGAGAGCCTGAAGTGGCAGCACAAGCCGGAGCCGCTCGTTTTGGCGTGCCACGGTCAAGAGTATGACGGCGGGCTTGCAGCGACGGCGGGGCATTTCATGGCCGACTTGGGCTTCGAGCACTTTTTCACGGGGCATGGCGGGCTGCTGGCGCCGGGAGCGGCTTCGAATCCCTTCAACTCATCGGATCATCCCATGGAGCATACGTTCCGGCAGTGGATGGCGGTAAGCGCCAACCTGAAGGAATATCACGCCAAGACCCGCGAGAACATCCAACAATTGTTCCAATGGGTGGAGGCTGTCGAGCAGGCTTTGCCGGTGCAGCGCAGCGAGCTGTCGTCCGAAGGAGAGGAAAACTTTGAAGCACGGCTGGACGCGATTCTGTCTCAGCGGTAGCGCATTCCAATCTTGGGCAAGTCCGCTTCGCGGAGTGCTTCCACGAAGGGCGGCCAACAGCTAGAATTGCTGTAGCAGGCATAGGATAGGGTGGATCCGGATGTGCCGCAGGTGACTCAAGCGTTCAGCGCTCCGGGGAAAGATGGTAAGCCTGGGCGAGGGGTGGAAATCATTCTCTGGGCGGCAAATCTCTGATGGAGAAAACTTCACAAAGCGACTGTTCATGTGCTAACGGGGACGGTATCAGTCCGTCCATCTTCAAAGAGGGCCACGGTGTTGGCGCGGCCCGCAGGTGGAGAATCCCCCTGAAATTTTCATTGAGTCTCCTGTCCCTGGCAATTGTTCTGGGCGGGTGCGGTGCGGATGCGCCCAAGCCTGCGTCTCAAGCGGAAACCAAGCCCGCGGAGCCTGCCGTGCCCGAAGAGATTCAGTTGGCGGCAAAGTCGCTGCTCGGAAGCGAGTCTCAGGTGCTTGTTTTCGGAGACCTGGCGAAAAACGGGAACCAGGAATTTCTAGCGGCTAACGTCGTGCCAAAAACACCAACAAACAATTTGCCGGGAACCATCGTGACGCGCGTCGTCGTGGCCGAGAATGCCGACGGGAAATGGTCGGAAGTCCTGCGCTGCGATGAACACCTGAAAAACCAGAAGGGTTATCTGGGTTTGACGCCGCTTGCGCCCGTGACCGGCTGGCGGCTGCAGTTTGAGCAGAGTCAAATAAAAGGTTTGGAACTCTACTTCACGCCGCTGAAAGGTATAACCGATTCACACGTGCTCCCGATCGGCGTGCGCTTCAATCCCGCAACCAAGCGCTATCAATCCTTGGACCGGACCTACGAACATTTCCTGCTCGAATCACCATCCATGCAAGATGCGAGGTCCACGCTGCGATGAGCGCGGTTCCTCCAGCCATCAGCAATCAAGCATCCAAGGGCGCTCGGGAAGCTGCTCCCGGCAAAGGCTTGCGCGGCCTCATGCCGTATTTACGGCGCTACACCGGCGGCATTGTCTTCGGCCTGCTCACTGTCGTGCTGATGGGCATTGTCGGCAACGTGCTGCCGCTCGCAACTGGCGTCATGACAGACACTCTGGCAGGCAATGCGATTCCCTTTGAACACTCCACGCAGACCGCGAATCCGCTCGTCCTGGGCCTGAAGACATCAAAGCTCAGCAGTTCCATTCCTTACTATGCCCCGAGCAGCCGCCGCACCCTGGGCATCTACTGCCTCATCGTCGTTCTATGCGTCGCGATCAAGGGCCTTCTCTCCTTCTCCGCGCGCTGGACGCTCATCGGCGTCTCCCGCGACATCGAATTCGACATTCGCAACGATCTCCTCAAACGTCTGCTGATCCTCGAGCCCGAATTCTACGTGCGTAATCGTACCGGCGAACTGATGTCCCGCGCCACCAACGACCTCAACGCCGTCCGCATGGTCCTCGGTCCCGGCATCATGTACAGCGCCACCACGATCATCACCATGATTTTGGCAATTTTGGTGATGGTTACGCTCTCGCCTTCCCTCACGCTCTGGGTTCTGCTTCCCGCGCCGATCGTCGCCATCGCCGTCTGGTTTTTCGGCAAAACGATTCACGACCTCTACGAGTCAATCCAGGCGGCACTCGCCACGCTCACCGCCCGGGTCCAGGAAAATCTTGCCGGCGTGCGCGTCGTGCGCGCTTACGCCCAGGAGGAAGCGGAAATCCGCGGATTCGACGAGCCTAACCGCGAGTACGTCTCCCGCAACATCAAACTCATTCGTACCTGGAGCATGTTCATGCCCTCGCTTCAGGCGCTCATTGGCACCACCTTTTTGATCGTGCTATGGCAGGGCGGCCACCAACTCTTCCGTGGCCAGATTTCCCTCGGGGCTCTCATCGCCTTCAACGGTTATCTCACTCTGCTCGTCTGGCCCATGATTGCCCTCGGTTGGGTCACTAATATTTTTCAGCGCGGCGCAGCTTCCATGGGCCGGTTGAATTACATCCTCACCGCCAAACCAAATATCGATGATCGCAATGCCAAAGTCCCGGAAGGCACCAAGCCCCGCGGCGAAATCGAATTCCGTCATCTCACGTTCACCTACCCAACCACTCTTTCCGGAAACGGTTCGAACGGCTCCTCCAAGTCCAACGGCAGCGGTCCTCATCCCGTGCTTCGCGATATTCATCTGAAAGTTCCCGCCGGCTCGACACTCGCTATCGTCGGCCCCACGGGCTGTGGCAAGACCACGCTCGCGGCTCTCATCGCCCGTCTTTGGGAAGCCCCGGATGATTCGGTCTTGCTCGACGGGCGTCCCATCCGCGAGTGGCCGCTCATCACCTTGCGCCAGTCCATCGGCTTCGTCCCGCAGGACACATATTTATTCGGCGAGACCGTTGGCGGCAACATCGCCTTCGGCCTGCCCGAATACAACGAGCAGCGCGTCCGCGAAGCCGCCGATATAGCCAGCCTGCACGGCGACGTCCAGGACTTCGCCAAGTCCTACGAGACCATGGTCGGCGAGCGCGGCATCACGCTTTCCGGCGGACAAAAACAGCGCGCTGCCATTGCCCGCGCCGTCGTCCGTGATCCGCGCATTCTGATCCTCGACGATTCCCTTTCCGCCGTGGACACGCAAACCGAAGAGCGCATCCTCAGCGGCCTGCGCGGCATCATGCAGGGCCGCACCACTATTCTGATCTCACACCGCACCTCCACCGTCCGCGATGCCGACCAGATCGTTGTCCTGGTCGAAGGCGCCATCGCCGAGTGCGGCACGCATGACGAATTGCTCTCCCGAGGCGGCTATTACGCGGATTTGTATCAGAAACAGTTGCTGGAAGAAGAGCTCGAACGCGCATGAGCAACCTGCACGAAGAAGAAGCCCTCGGCAAAGCGTATGATTCGCGCTTGATGCGCCGGCTTCTGCAATACATGAAGCCATACAAATGGCGCGTGGCGCTCGCGCTCATCATGGTTGCTATCGTCACGCCACTCGAGCTTGCCCCGCCGCTGATCTTTCGGAAAGCGATCGATAGCTACTTTATTCCCGCGCTGAATCACCTTCTTCCGGAAGCATCGGCGTGGTCGGGCATCGGCTGGCTCAGCTTGATTTTTCTGGGCGTCCTTACCTTCGACTTCCTCGCCCAATACGTCCAGATTCGCATCATGCAGCGCGTCGGCCAGCAGACCATGTACGACATGCGCGGCGAAATATTCGCCCACATGCAGCGCTTGCCGATGAGCTACTTCGACCGCAATCCCGTCGGGCGCCTGGTCACGCGCGTCACCACCGACGTCGATGCCCTCAACGATCTCTTCGCCGCCGGCGTCGTCACCATGATCAACGACTTCTTTCTCCTCGTGGTCATGGCCGGCCTGCTTTTCAAGATCGACGCCCGCCTGGCGCTCGCCACCCTCGCCGTCCTTCCCGGCATCCTCATCGTCACCATGATTTTCCGCAAATTCGTCCGCGACGCCAACCGCCGCATCCGCACCGCCATCGCGCGTATCAACGCCTTCCTTCAGGAATACATTTCCGGCATGAGCGTGGTGCAGCTCTTCAACCGCGAACGCAAAGCCATGGACGAATTTGAAAAGCGTAATCGCGACAACATGCTCGCCTGGCGCGACGCCATCCTCGCTTACGCCCTCTTCTATCCCGCCGTAGAATTCCTCAGCTTCGCCACCATCGCCCTGATTTTTTGGTCCGGTGGAATCCGCATTCTCTCCGGTGGCCTCACTCTGGGCGTTCTTACGGCGTTTACCATGTTTGCCCAGCGCTTCTTCCGCCCCATTCAGGACCTCAGCGAAAAATTCAACATCCTCCAATCCGCGATGGCGGCTTCCGAGCGCATCTTCAAACTCCTCGACGAGCCAGTCCTCGTCGAATCCGATCCCAACGCCGTTCCCCTCGACCATCCCCGCGGCGAAATCGAATTCCGAAACGTCTGGTTCAGCTACCGCAACGTCCCCGAACCCGCCGACGAAGATTGGGTCTTGCGCGATGTCTCCTTCCGCGTCGAGCCCGGGCAAACCTTCGCCATCGTCGGTCACACCGGCGCCGGCAAAACCACTTTGATTTCACTGCTGCTGCGCTTTTATGACGTTCAGCGCGGACAAATCCTCCTCGATGGCCAGGACATTCGCCTCATCGAATTGCAGGATTTGCGCCGTCAATTCGGCATCGTGCTCCAGGATCCCTTTCTATTCACTGGCACCATCGAAACCAATATCCGCCTCGGCACCCCCGGCATCAACCGCGCCACGGTCGAACGCGCCGTCGAAGAAATTGGCCTTGGCGAATTCATGCGTTCCTTGCCGGAAGGCGTGGGCACCAACGTAAACGAGCGTGGCTCCACGCTCTCCGTCGGCCAACGCCAGCTCATCAATTTTGCCCGCGCCCTGGCTCACAATCCGCGCTTCCTCATCCTCGACGAAGCCACTTCCAGCGTGGATACAAAAACGGAGCTGCTCATTCGCGAAGCGCTCAATCGCCTGCTCTCCGGCCGCACCGCATTGGTCATCGCCCACCGCCTGAGCACCATTCAGCACGCCGACCGCATCCTCGTATTTCACAAAGGACGCTTGCGCGAACAGGGCGCTCATCAGGAGCTTCTCGCTCAACGCGGAATTTACTATCGCCTTTACCAGTTGCAATACAAGGAGCAGGAGCTTCACCTTCCCATCGAATCCAACCGCTCGGCCGAACCCTCGGTCTTGCCGGCCAGCGACTGATCCTTCACCATCCACACATGCCACCCATACCGCTCCTTCTCTCCGCCGGCGAAGTTTCCGGAGACATGTACGCCGCGCGGCTCGCAACTGCCTTGAAGCAGCGCCTGGACGTCGCGATTTTCGGAATGGGCGGGCCGCAGATGCGAGCCGCGGGCGTCGAGATCATCACGGATTATTCCGAGGTTTCCGTGGTGGGAATCACAGAAGTACTGAAGCGCTTGCCGTCGTTGTTCCGCGCGATGAGGCGCCTGGTCGATGAAGCCGACCGCCGCCGTCCCCCGCTTGCAATTCTGACGGACTTCCCCGGTTTTCATCTGCGGCTGGCGCGCAAGCTCCACCCCAAGGGCATTCGAAACGTCTATTACATTTGCCCGCAATTCTGGGCCTGGCGCCCCTGGCGCGTGAATTTGGTGCGGCGGCGGTTTGCCCAGGCGCTGTGTATTTTCCATTTCGAAGAAAAATTTTACGCCGATGCCGGTGTGCCCGTGAAATTCATCGGCCACCCCCTCGTGGGAAACGTGAAACCCACCATGACGCGGGAATTTTTCTGCCAGAAATACGGTCTGGAACAAGGGAACCACATCATCACAATCCTGCCTGGGAGCAGACGGGGGGAAATCGCGCACCATGTTCCAGTGCTGGTTGAAGCTCTAAGGCAAATCCGCCAAACGCTGCCAAGCCCGCCTCAAATTGTGGTTGCCGTGGCCCCCGGAATTGACGTCGCGTCGCTGGAGGCAAGATTCCCCGCCGACTGGCATGTGCGTTTTATTAAGGAAGACACCTACAACGCGCTAGCCGCCGCGGACCTGGCGATCGTTTCCAGTGGCACGGCCACCGTCGAAACCGCGCTGCTCGGTATACCCATGATCGTCGTTTACAGGCTTTCTCCGCTGACGGCGCGGCTCGCAAAACCGCTCGTCCGCACCAAGTTTTTCAGCATGGTGAATCTGATCGCCGGCCGCGCTGTCGTCCCTGAGTTGATTCAGAACGATTTCACCCCGCAGCGGCTCGCCGCGGAAGCTGAAAAGCTGCTTTCAGTCTCCGAAGAAGCCAAAAATCGAGTGGAAAAAATGCGCCTCGGGTTGCAAGAAGTGCGCCAGCTCCTCGGCCCGCCGGGAGCCGTCGAAAGGGCCGCCGATGACATCGCCAAGCTCTTGAACGCGGCTCAAAGCAACGCGAAGTGATGGGTTTGGTATCCTATAGGTGTACATTGGTGCAGAATTGAAAACAATCGAAAGGGGTCCGATGGCCCTTCGCCGTAGAGTTCCCGTTACATTTTTCTTCATTACGCTGATCTTCCTGTCTTGTGCCGCCGCGCCGCTCCACGCGCAGGCTCCCCGGCCCGTGAATTTCCTTGCCCAACACTACGACGTCTCCGCCTCCCTTGACGCTATCGGACAATCGATTTCCGCCACCGCCAAAATCGATTTCAAGGCCGTGGAAGCCTCCAGCAGCGTGCGCGTCGAGCTGCACCCCAATCTGATTGTGAAAGAAGTCAGGGGAGCTGACGGCAAGCCGCTGACCTTCGAGCGCGACAATCAAAATCCGCTCATGGTGATCGTCCAGCTTCCCACGCCCGTGGCCACCGACGGCCACGTCACTCTCACCTACACGTACGCGGGCCTGCTCGTAAATGAAGAGAACAGCCCTGTGCCCGGCGTGCGTGCCGCGCTGATCAATAAAGATGGCGCTTACTTGCTGCTCCCCGCCAGGTGGTTTCCGCTCACCAATTTCCCGTCGAACCATTACACCGCCACCTTCCGCCTGAACGTTCCGGACATCTTCGCCGTCGCTGGAACCGGCAAAGCCTCCGCTCCGACGCCCATGCCGGCCAGGAACGCCGTGGAAGGCGGCCGGCTTCTCTACACTTTCGAGTGCAAGAATCTCGCGCCCCACGGCACGTTTGTAGCCGGCAATCTCCAGCTCAATCCCAAGCAGGCGGAAGGCATCAACGTTGCCGTCTACGCACCGCGGGCCTCCTCCGCGAATGCAGAGGAATTTGCGGTAAGCGTGGCGCGCTCTGCGATTATTTTTTCAGACATGTTTGGCCCCATCCCTGATCCCACTTTCACCCTGATCCAGATTCCTGATGGAACCTTCCGCGATTACGCGGCCCCCGGAGTTTTGCTCCTGAGCCAGCGCATCTGGGACCCCAAGAGCAGCGACAGGACGATTGCGCGCCTGGTGGCCTCGCAATGGTGGGGGATCCAGGTTATGCCGGCAACGCCGGGCGACGTCTGGATCAGCGATGGACTGGCGCGGTATTCCGAAGCCCTCTACGCGGAGCAAAACGCTGGCAAAGAAGCCGGCCTCCGCGCCGTGGACGAATTCGCAGTTGGCGCACTGATGTATGAAGATGCCGCGCCGGTCGCCCAGGCAGCACGCCTGGTTCCTTACTCTCCCGACTACCGTTCGGTGGTGCAGAACAAAGGCGCCATGCTTTTTCACATGTTGCGAGCGCAAATGGGCGACGTGGCCTTCAAAGCCGCGCTGCACGACTTCTACTTTCAATTTGCGGAGAGGAGCGCGCGCATCGATGATTTTGAAAAGATCGCCGAGCGCCACGCGCAGGCCGCCGCGAAGACTCAGCAAGACCCGCCGAACTTGCGCGGCTTTTTCGCCCAGTGGCTGAACTCCACGGGCGTCCCGGAGTTCACGCTGGAATACGTCGTCTACCGCACGCCGAAGGGCTTTCGCGTCAATGGCAAGATCAAGCAGCCGCTGGACACCTTCCGCATGCCGGTGGAATTGCGCATCGATACCGAGGGAAATCCGGAGCTGAAAACAATCGACGTAATCGGCACGGAATCGGGATTCACGGTCGAAACCTTTGGCCGGCCAAAGCCTGGTGGAATCAGGATCGACCCCAACAACCTCATCCTCAAAGGCAGCACTTCCCTGCGCGCCCGCGCGGCCATCGCCCGCGGCGAGGATCTCGCCGAGCAAGGCCGTTTTTACGACGCCGTCACCCAGTATCAGCGCGCCCTTTCCATTCAGCCAGGCCGCCCGCTCGCCAATTTCCGCATGGGCGAGGCCTTCTTCTACCAGAAAAACTATCAAGCCGCCGCCAATGCCTTCCGCGAAGCCTTGCAGACCGTTCCCGAGCCCTCGGAAAAATGGACTGAAGTCTGGAGCCACATCTATCTCGGAAAAATTTTTGACATGCTCGGCCAGCGCGAGCGCGCCGTCAACGAATACAGCAAAGCCAAGCAAACCAACGACGACACCGGCGGCGCGCAAGCAACCGCGGAAGGATTCCTCAAGAAGGCTTACTCCGAAGGCGGAACCTTAGTCGCCGCTCCTACACCTCGCGAGCCCGCGAAACCCGCCGTAGCAATCCCCCCGCCCGCCTCCGGCGAAAAACCCGTCTTGAAGAAACCCACTCCTCCTCCCCAATAAGAATTTCCTGCTCCTGTAGGGCCCGCCTTCCTAGGCGGGCCGCTAACCCTACAATTGCAATTCCCACTCTGGCCTCCGGCGAAAAGTCAGCTTTGAAAAAGCATAGCCCTCAGTAAGAGCTTGTCAGACCGCGTCCTGAAGGAGTCGGGTGTCGAGAAAAACGTCGAACACACCGTAAGAAGTGAGATCCTTCGGCACTCCGAGAACTGCGTGGATCAAGTGGGAAGCTCCTCGCCATTCCTCTTCGGACGTTGAACCCAGCATGTCATCGGCATTCAAGAAGTACAGGAAAATAAGAGTACTCTTTATCCTGTTCATCTCTCTCAAGAAATACTGATAGGCTAGGCGATTCGCATACTGATAGAAATGGTTGCTCCAATCAGCCCTGGCCTTCGGCGCATAGAACCTCCTCGCCTGGGTAAGGCTCTGCTCGATCAATTTCCGAGATTCAGGTGACGCTTTCGTCGCCGGTGACGCAGCTTCAGGAATGTGCGCCTTCGCCTCTATGAACAGCGGGCCATCAGTGGTGGTCCCGATGGCGTCCCACACCGGCCCGCGGGCGGGCCAAAACCGATGGAGCGGCCTCGTCAGTTTGGCAATGCCTGCCTTTCCCAGCGCGACACTATCCCGATATTCCTGAAACGAGTCCTCCTCGCGTGGTGACTGCCATATCACTTTGGCCCCCCGATTTACTGCGCCGCTACGCCGAAGTGCGCCCAGAAGTAAATCCGGTTTCCGATTGACGGCAACCTGTAGCCACTTCTGACTTCCTCTATCAGCGAAGGCTGTCATTATGCCGTCCTCCATCCCCACAGCGTGGGCTAGGTCTTCTTTGGCCGATTCGCCCGAACGCCCACGCGAGGTGCCAAGACCAAGCGTCCATGAACAGGATTTAAACTTTATCACGGCCAAACATTCAAACCAACCTAACGCCAAAAGCTCCTTGACTCGCTATACTTCATTTGGTACTCTACTTTCTGGGTAAGAGTGCGGATTCTTTCCGATTGCGGCGACTTCTCTGCCGCTTTTTTTATTTCAGGTCCCAGAGATTCTAGCGCGCGATTCTCATGGGAATTCGCTCTGGCCCGCAGCTACCTGGTGCGGACGCTCTGGGCTGCCGCTTTTCCGTCGTCAAACCCGCACCCCAGAAAAGCATCCGCAGCCCCGGCTCATCGCAAGAAAAGCACCTCCGCTTGGATAGTTATGTAAACCTCTAAGCCTTTTAGATGCAACACTTACAAGCTGCGGCGTATGTGTTGCATCTAAAGGACTTACGCATTGCCTAAGTTCTTTAGATGCAACACTTACAAAAAAGCGGGGGGCATCCAGATGCCCTTGATGGAATCTCTCTTGAGCGCATCGCGACGAATGAAGATTCCGACCAGGTCGGAACGGGCCCCTCCTGCATTTGAGTGCAACACTAAATCAGCCGTCAGATTCCCCCAAGGCCTGTCAGTCGCCCGGATACATCACCTTTTCGCTGGATAAGGACCTGGAATCGCTCGCCCATGCCTTCGGGGTGGATCAGCGTTTTGAGGTGCAGTCGCGCTTTCGTGCGCTCCGCCTCACTTTGTCCTTCATCGTAGAGGTCGGCAAATTCATTTCCCTGCCCCAGCGCGAGGAGAAATGCCGTCTGTGA
>Ga0209488_10002250_pt1 | contig 15999 bp, 11 predicted proteins | sample Rivendell_Oct201_8_FD_188349 | JGI IMG/M metagenome (GOLD analysis project Ga0209488, IMG submission 188349) | Vadose zone soil microbial communities from the Eel River Critical Zone Observatory, Northern California, USA -... | ecosystem: Environmental > Terrestrial > Soil > Vadose zone >... | reverse complement strand
CCAAGAACATGGCGAATCTGGCGGAGCGTTTCCTGCACGCGCAGGTCGGACCCGGTATTGCGGTTGCCGTTGTAGCCGGCAAAGAGCAGTTTCAGTTTTTCGCCGGGCGTCCAGCGCTTGCCGAGGCCGAGCATCCAGCCGAAGCGCGTGATCTCAATCAAGGCGCTGACCCAGGCGACGAGGAGGAAGTCCGTCATCCCCGGGCCCTCCCTGCGGCGGCATTTTTTTCCGCGTTGGGGGCGGAAGGCCACGGCCTGGCGGGAAACCGGAATTTATTTTCGCGGCTGTACTTCAGAAGAGGCGCCGCATAGGTGGAGAATTTCGCGGGCGCTTCGCCCAGCTCGGCGACCACGCGCGAATTGTCGAATACCGTGTTCCAATCGAGATACGGCCAGAAAACTTTAAGCAGCGAAGCGCCGTAACCCGCCGCGCCTTTGCGATTCGCCACCCAATTCACGGTGCTGGAAAAAGGACCGCCCAGCGAAGGCAAAAACATGGGCTTCAGCATGCCGCCGGCTTGCGCAATGGCATCCGTCAGCTCGTGGTATGTCTGCGAGCCCGTGCCGGAAGACAAATGATAGATGTCGTGCGTGGGCGCTTCTTTTTGATGAATGGTCACGATGGCTTTGCCGACATAGTTCGCCGGGACGATATCGATTTTATCGTGAGGACGCAGCGGAAGAACAGGCATCTGCGCCAAAACGTGAAAGGCGTGAACCATGTCGAATTGCGAAGTCTCCGGGCGGCGGCTGTCGCCCAGAACGATGGCGGGGCGGAAAATGGTCTTGGGCACGTCGGGCAAAAGCTGATTGGCCATGTGCTCGCAGAATTTCTTGGTGCGCGCGTAGGGATCGTAGTCGGAGCGCGACCAGTCGATGGCAGCGTCCTCGGTTACAACTTCGTTTTTTCTTTTTCCCGCAACGGCCACGGTGGAAACGTGCGAATAGCGGCGCAGGCCGTTGCGATTCTGCGCGCGGCGCGCGAGTTGAATGACTTCGAGCGTGCCCCGCAGGTTGACGTTCAGGCACTGCTTCTCCGATTTGCGGTTCAGCGAAGCGGCGCAGTGGATCAAGGAGTTCGTGCTGTCTACCAGCGCGTGGTATTCGTCATCGGAAAGACCAAAACGCTCGCTGGTGAGATCGCCGCGAAAAATGCGCACGCGCGTGTTCAAGTATTCGAGGAATTGGGGAAATTCGAAATGCAACTGCAGCGAAGTCCAAAGCCTTTCGCGCGCTTCCTGTTCGGTTTTGGTGCGAACCAGGAGGTTCAGCGTGTCGCGGTACTCGGTCATGAGTCCCGCGGCAATATAACTGCCCAGGTAGCCGGTCGCGCCGGTTACGAAGATCGCCATAAAGAGTCGGACGGCGTCGCCGCTTTGGAGAGCGCTGCTTCACGAGTGAGTTCGCCGGACCAATCCAGCGCGCGGGGCTCGCGCGATTCGAGCGGGCGCCCTTCCATCAGCGGATAGCACCAGCGGCGCAGCGCCGGGATGTGCACGTTGATCCAGTAGTCCCACCAGTCGATCGATTCCGGCGCGAAATCGAAGAGCGGGCGCTCCTCGGGCGGCAGCATGGCGGAGAGCAGGCGCGCGTTTTCGCATTCGAAGACGTGCTCGTTATGAAGTATGAAAGGCTCGTAAAGCTCGATCAGCTTTTCCGCGCGGATCAGGTCGCGCTCCGCTCGGGCGAGCGGCGGCTTCTTCATGTGAAGAGAAATGGCCACGCGATTGATACTGGAAATGACAGCCTTCTGCATCGGAATCGAGAGACGCTCGTAGCGCTGCTTCGAGACCGGGATGGTTTCAAACTTCACCTTCAGCCAACTGTCGATCGTTTGCGTGGTCCGGTAATGCTTGCGGTGGGCGAGTCCCGTGAGCTCGATGCTGCGGCCCATATTGACGGGATTGATCGCAGAAGTCGCAAGCTGGTACATGCGGGCGTGGCGGCGCGCAACCACCGCGGAAGCAATGAGCGTCATACCGCGGCAAACCATGTCGACAGGAATCACGTCAAGGCACTTCCGTTCATTCGAAGGGAGTTGGCGGAAATTCGTGCCGAGAAGGTAGGAAAGCGGCCCGGAGGTATTGATTCCTTCATTCCAACCTGTGAATGGAGAGCGCTCCGAACTTTCCACGATCGACGGGCGCACAATGGCGATGGGCAGACCGCGACCGCGGCGCGCGAGGATGGACTCGCCCAGACTTTTCGTAAACGTGTAAGTATTCGGCCAGCCCAGGTGCTGCGCGCGCCGCAAGCCGACGCGCGCGAGCCGGTTGCGCGCCCAGCGTGCTCGATTGCGTTTCAGAACGCCGTCGAGCTCACCAGCGGGCGCGGAGGCTTCATTGCCGCTGCGCCCGAGCGCCTGGCGGCGAAGCGCTTTGTCCAGTTCCGGACTTTCCGAGCGTTCTTGGACGTGGCGAATCGTCTCCCGGAGCGACGCGACCTCGTGCTCGGCATCGAATTGGGAATCGCCCGCGGGATTGTAATTGTCCTGCAAGTGTTCGGTGACGCGGCCGTCGCGCATGCCGGCCACGTAACAGGTGGAAAGATGCATCAGCCCGGCGTGATGGCACTTTCGCAGAAAGCCGAGCAAGTGGATCGCCGAATCGACGTTAGAAGAGAGGGCATCGCGCAAATCAGGATTGAAATCCGTCAAGCCGGCGCTGTTCACAATGAGGTCGAGCGATTTCGCGAGGCGCGCTTGGGTGGCTTCGTCGAGCCCCAGGCCCGGCAGGCTAACGTCCCCTTCCACGACTTCCACTTTTTCTTTCAGAAAGGCGCCGAGCTTCCGGCCATGCCGCTCGTGAAGCGTGTCGAAGGCGGGAGATTCCTCGACGATTTTTTCGAAGCGCCGCTGCGCGGAAGTCGTGCGATTGCGGCGAATCAGCAGCGTGATCTTGCCGATGTTGGGAATATTTTCGAGCAGATCGACAAGCCAGACCTTGCCGATAAATCCTGTTACGCCGATCAGCAGGAGGTGCCGATTCGCGAGGTTTTCGCGGACCGAGAGACGCTCGACTCGCGGAGTTTCCCCGAAGAGCGCGACTGAATTGCCCGGCGGGATAGCTGGACGGGCCGTTGTCTGCATCGCGCTTTCCAACTGCTCTGGCTTCCCAGTCCAGCCCAACCGGCTCAAAAGTTTTTCGCGCGGGATACGGCCGTCCGTGCCGCCGCTGGCAATCCAAGCCAAAGGTCCGCGCGGGCGCACGATCGGATCGAGCAGCCGGCCCGTGGCCTTGCCATCTCGAAATTCCAAGCGGTTCGAGATGAACGACTCGACTCCGAAATGGTGCGCGAATGGGCGCAGTATGTTTTCCAGGAGTTGCCCGACCAGGACGACACGTTCGCCGCTGCGGACCGCTTCGATCAGGTTTTCGACGGCTTCGCGGCGCAACTGCGGCTTTAAGACGTAGTGAAAGTATTCTTCACCCAGAAGATCCAGGCGATCGCGGCTGACGCCACGAAGCAAAGTATGCAAGAAGCGCGTGGCAAACGTGCGGCTCGCAAAATAAGCGAAAGGCCGCGCCAGCGCCATGCCTGCCATGCCGGCGCGCCGCGCCCAGCGTTCGGCAAAGCTCTGCGAGTTCCAAGTAAAAAAACCGACCGGGCGCATGGCGCCAAGTTCGAGCAGGGAGCCTTCCACGCGCCAATAGGAAACATTGCCGGTCCTAGCGGCGGGCAAAACACGATTCGAATTGGATCTGGGCTGCGCCATAGCGGGCCTACGACGAACGGCGACCAATTCGCCGCGAGGATAGCTCAAGATAGTGATGATGAGTAATGATCTTTCTCACCTCATGTTCAAGCTGCTCTGTAACGGAATCGCCGCCCGCGTCCTCGTCCACCCCACCGTGTGGCTCCCGGCTCTAGCCGGCCGTAGGCTGCTTCGGAAAGTGTAAAAGTAGCATTCTCAGCGGCTTCTCGCAAGGCAACCGGGCCGACGATGGGCGTGCGGCTCAGAGCAGGAGCCAATGCTGATGAAAAGTACTGGATGCAGAGGTGCTGAGGTGACTCTAGACGCCCCAGCCGTAACGCTCGGCGTGCTCGAAGGTGCGCTGCATCTCTTCTCGCAAGATTTCGGTGAAGACCGAGCCGCCCACGGCGCGAGCGCCAGGCTCAGTGATATCGGGCGTCCTGTAACCGCCCGCGAGCACCCGCTGCAGCGACTGCTCGACCCAATCCGCTTCAAGGGAAAGACCGAAGGCGTCGCGCAGCATCATTGTCGCGCTGAGAATCGAGCCGATCGGATTGGCGGAGTCTGTCCCGGCCAGGGACGGCGCCGAACCGTGAATGGGCTCAAACAGCGGCGCGGACGACCCAAAACTGGCGGAGGGAATCAGCCCAATCGAGCCGACCAGCGCCGCCGCCGCATCGCTCAAAATATCGCCGAACATATTGCTGCTGAGCATCACGTCAAATTGCGCCGGCCGCAGCGTCAACTGCATCGCCGCGTTGTCCACGTACATGTGCTCGAGTTTCACCGCCGGGTAGACCGCGCTCATGGCCGCAACGGTGCGGCGCCAGAGCTGCGAGCTGGTCAATACGTTGGCTTTGTCCACCGAGCACAGTCGCCGCGAGCGGTTCTCCGCGCGCGCATAAGCAAAGGTGGCGATGCGTTCGATCTCCGGCGTCGCATACGACTCAGTGTCCCAGGCGCGCTCCACGCCTTTTTCGGTGCTGTGCCCGCGCTCTCCGAAATACATTCCGCCGGCGAGTTCGCGCACAATCTCAAGATCCAGATCCCCGAGCCGATCCGGTTTCAATGGCGAAATTCCTCTCAGCGGTTCGATCAGTTTCACCGGACGAATGTTGACGTAGAGCCCCAGCCCTTTACGCAGATCGAGCAGCCCGCTCTCCGGCCGCTTCCCGACGGGCAGCGCATCCCACTTCGGCCCGCCGACGGCTCCCAGAAATACAGCGTCGGCTTTACGGCAGGCGTCCAGCGTTTCGTCAGGAAGCGGCGTGCCAGCCGCATCGATGGCCGCGCCGCCAATAGGAAATTCAGCGAACTCGAACTGGTGATTAAATTCTTGCGCGGATTCACGCAGAATGGCCGCCGCTGCCCGCGTCACTTCCGGGCCGATGCCGTCTCCTGGCAGCAGGACAATAGTCTTCTTCATAGTGGTCCCCGAATAGAAAGAGAATTCTGGCAAGCCACGCGCACGGTGCAGGAAGGTTCAAAACGGCGCGTTCCTGGCGTTGTGATCTTTTTGGCCGCAGCGCGGTCAGGCGGCCGGCGACGATTCCGTGGCCATTGCCGCGGAACGACGCCGAATCACTTCGTGAGCGATGGCGACAAGGTCTCGCGGGCGCACCTGCTTGGACTGATCGGCCAGCGCCGTCACCCGGCTATAAACTTCAGCAAGCTCGGTCTCGCTCGCTTCGTATCCCAGGTCGCGCAGAGTCATACGCAGCGCGTTGCGCCCGGAGTGCTTTCCGAGAACAAGCGAGCGCGCCGGCACCCCGACTGACTGCGGCGACATTATCTCGTACGTCAGCGGATTCTTGATGATGCCATCCTGGTGAATTCCCGCTTCGTGCGCGAAGGCGTTCGCGCCTACAATCGCTTTGTTCGGCGCGACCTGCGCTCCAGTAATTTCTGTGAGCATGCGGCTCGTGGGGAAAAGCTGTTCCAGCCGGATGCCCGTCGTAACCCCGAAGCTGTCCTGACGAACCGCCAGCGCCACGACGACTTCTTCCAGTGAAGCATTTCCCGCGCGTTCGCCGATTCCGTTGATGGTGCACTCGATCTGCCGCACGCCCGCGCGAATCGCCGCCAGCGAATTCGCCACCGCCATGCCCAGGTCGTCGTGGCAATGCGCGCTGAGCGTAATTCCTTGCGCGTCTCCGAGGTATTCACGAACTTTAGTGAACATCGCTCCGTACTCTTCCGGCACCGCGTATCCCACCGTGTCCGGCAGATTTAGGACCGCGGCGCCCGCATCCACCGCCACGCGGCACACCTGGCACAGAAAACCGATGTCGGTTCGTCCGGCATCCTCGGCGGAGAACTCCACTTCGGCCACGTGCTGACGGCCGTAGCGAATCATCGAGCCGATAGCTTCGAGCGCTTGCTCGCGGGTCATCTTCAACTTCACGCGCAGGTGCAGATCGGAGGTCGCGAGGAAGACATGCAGGCGTGGCGCGGCCGCCGGTTTCAGAGCCTCAATAGCAGCAGTTACATCTTCTTTTCTGGCACGCGCCAGCGCCGCAATCGGCACGGTCCGAACTTCTTGCGCCACTTTCTTGACCGCTTCCAGGTCGCCTCGCGACGCAATCGGGAAACCCGCCTCAATCACGTCCACATTCAGCGCCGCAAGCTGCCGCGCCAGGCGAATCTTCTCCGCGGTGTTCATCGAGAAGCCCGGCGACTGTTCGCCATCTCGGAGCGTGGTGTCAAAGATGCGTACAACGTCCATGGAGTCCCCCCATGCTCTAGTAACGCACGGGAGCCACCCCGCGGTCCAATTTATCTTTATTCTACATTTGATAATAATGTCTTATACTGCCTGCGAAAGGTGGCCCCTTGGATCTCGGTGAATTGCAGGTATTTCTGATGGTAGCGAAAGAGGGCAGCTTTTCCCGCGCCGGAGAGCGCCTTTTCCGTACCCAGCCCGCCATCAGCTTGGCCATCCGCAAACTGGAGGACTCGCTCGGCCAGCCGCTATTCGTTCGCGGCGCCCGCCCGGTCCGCCTCACCGATGCCGGAACGCTTCTCAAGGATTACGCCGAGCGCCTCATTAACCTCCGCGATGAAGCGAAAAAAGGGCTCTCCGAATTGGAGGGCTTGAAGCGCGGCGAACTCTCCCTGGGAGTGAACGAGAGTTCCATCCACGCTCTGCTCCCCGCCTTGGCTCAATTTCGCGAGAAACATCCCGGGGTCCAGGTGCGCGTGCACCGCATGCTTTCGCGCGACATCCCCCATGAAGTCGTGAACTACCGCCTCGATCTCGGCGCCATCTCCTACGTGCCCCGCGATGCCCAGCTCCTGGCCACGGAAATTCGCAAAGATGAGCTGACCCTGGTCGTGCCCCCCAAGCATCTCCTCGCGAAAAAGCGCGAAGTCGATGTCGCCGAGCTCGGCAACGAAAACTTCATCGCCCACAGCGTCGAATCCCCCTTTCGCCGCCGTGTCATCGAGCTGTTTGCTAGACATCGCACCGCCCTCAACATGCCCATCGAAATGCCCACCATCGAGAGCATCAAGCGCTTCGTGCAAATGGGCATGGGTGTAGCCATCGTCCCGCGCATGTGCGTCCAGTGGGAAATCGAACACGGCTGGATGAAGGAACTAAAGGTGCGGCAATTGAACATGCCTCGCCACGTCTATCTTGTTTCGCGGCGCGGCGCGCGCCTCCCGCATGCCGCCAATGAGCTCATGCGCATCCTTCGCGCAGAGTGATACCGCGCTGCACCCCTTGTTTTCTTAAAAAAGTTTTCTTGGAAAAGTTTCCCGGGAAAGGTTTTCCGGGAAAGTTTCTTCCATCTCGGATATGCTTCGGTGTGCAGTTGTTTGAAAATCAGAAAAGGGGTATGCCTGTTTGACCAGCGGTCTCGCCATTCTGACCATCGGATTCTTCCTGGGGACGCGTCATGCCACCGACCCGGACCACGTGATCGCCGTGTCCACCATCGTCAGCCGCGAGCGCTCCATTGCCAAAGCCGGCCTCATCGGCGTCCTCTGGGGTTGCGGTCACACCCTGACCATCGTCGCCGTCGGGGCGGGCATAATTTTATTTGGACTGGCAATTCCTGCGCGCGCCGGCCTGACCATGGAATTTTCCGTTGGCCTGATGCTGATTCTGCTGGGCGTCCTCAACCTCACCGGCGCCATGCAATGGATCACCGAAAAATTCTCCCCTGCTCACCCGAGCGTGACGGGTGAACATGCCCACCTCCACGAGCATGACTCCCGCGTGCATTTTCACTGGCATTCTCATGCCCCGGCCGCGGATCATCACGGTGCCAGCCTCGCGCCGCCGGGTTGGCTGCGTCGGCCATTGGCGCGCTTGGGGCTTTTTCACGCCTTGCGCCCTTTGTTCGTTGGCATCGTTCATGGCCTGGCGGGTTCCGCCGCGGTAGCTCTGCTGGTGTTGAGCACCATCCACGATCCGCAATGGGCGGTTCTGTACTTGCTGATTTTCGGCATCGGCACCATCGCCGGAATGATGCTGATCACCGCGGCCCTGGCCTTGCCGTTTTCTTTTGCCGGTTCCAGGTTCGCGTGGCTGAATCGCGGCTTTGTGATTGGGTCAGGTCTCCTCAGTCTGAGTTTTGGGCTTTTTGTCTGTTACCAGATCGGTTTCGCCGCCGGCCTATTCACCAGCCATCCCCATTGGGCCCCCAGCTAAAGCCAGCCCTCATCCGGCACGGGGGAATCTCTGGTCTAGGCGCGCTGTGCCAGTGCTTCCGCCACCGAAGCATGGATGGGCAGGAGCTTGGCAAGCCCCGCGACCTGGATCACCGCGCTGCTCTGTCTCGTCAGTCCGGTCAGCGCGAAAGTTTGTCCCTGGTTTCTGCGGTGAACAAAGAGCTGCACCAGCGCTCCCACGCCCGCGGAGTCCAGAAACGACACGCCGCCCAAATCAAGAATGAGATGAGGAGCAGGCTCCGGCCGCAAGGTTTGGATGAAATTGTGGACCGTCTCAAGGCTGAGTTTGCCGCTGAGCCGCATCACGATCTGACTGCCGTTGGACTCCGCCTGCTTTTGCAAGTCTAAGTGAAATGGTTCCATAAGACACGGAGGGTAACTCAAAATCTAACCGCCAAACAGTACAATTCTTCAGGAATTCATCCCGTGCCGTGCAGCCTTCCCCCAGCCCCTTCAACTGTTCCGGATAAACAACTTTTCTTCTATACCTACTTAGCTAATTCCTATTGACGTTCATACTCTTCAGCGTTAATGTGAGTTCGTTATCGTATCCCTCTCAGAAATCAAAATGCGCCGCTCGACTAACGGCCGAGGAACACCCATGGCCACGAAGATCGAAGTCCATCTCTACCCTGCAGCAGCGTGCCACATAGCCCGCGTAGGATGTTCGATCGTACTCCGCTCTCTCGTCCCATTGATTGCTCTATTCCTCTGTTCCATTCCGGCATGTGCCCAGCTCCAATCAGCATTTGTATTCGCCGCTGATCCTGCTAAACCCAACAGCATCGATGTTTACACCCGAAACGATCTCACCGGTGTCCTCACACCTGTGCCTGGGTCGCCTTTTCCTAGCAAGGAACCGGTTAATGTGATGACTCTCGATTTCGAGGGCCGGTACCTTTTTACCGCCAGCCGCAATCCCAGCAATATCTCCATGTTTACCGTTGATCCCAATACTGGTGTACTTCAGGAAGTTCCTAAGTCGCCCTTTGCCTCCCCTTCCACCAACGACCCGGTGTTTCTCTCCACGGAAAGCAGCGGCCAGTTTCTCTATGTGATCGACTTTAACAGTTCTCACGCGGGAGCCAGCTCATTCGAATCCTTCCAAATTGATCCTGTGAACCTCGACTTGATTCCCTCATCGAGCGGGGCAACTCAGCTCCCCGGGCTTTTCCTTAGTGGTGCAACCCATCCCAGTGGCAAGTCGTTCTATGCCTTCCTTAGCGATCCATTCTCTTCGATTCCGAATGAGGCTTTCTTCCTCCATTTCGACAGCTCCACTGGCAAATTCACCATTCCCAATCCCAGCATGGGCTCAAGTGCGGGCATCTTTGGTTGCTGCTTCGCCCTCGACCCTCAAGGGAAGAGCCTCGCGCTTGGAGTCTCAAGTCTAGTCACTCTATACAGCCTCCAAGCCGATGGAACTCTCGCGCCCAATCCCGCAACTAGCTCCGCCAACGGAGAAGCGCTCTCGATGGCCTTCGACACTTTCGGCCGATTCCTCTATGTGGACTTTCCGGACCCGCCGATGAACTCAACGATTGTCCACATCTTCTCGCTGGCTACGCTGCTGGAGACTTCCAATTCCCCCTTGCCTTCGAGCTTCCCATCGTCGAACACGTGGATCGTTGACCCGACGGGACCGCTCATCTACGCCGATCACGTTTATCAGGTTGACCCGCAAACGGGGATTCCAAGCCCCATCCTTTCGGCAAGTCCCATTGTGAAGCCAGCCATTTTCAGCCAGCCGCCCGGCTCTCAACCCGTGCTTGGACCGGTCGCTCAACTGAGCGCCGCGTCATTTTCTTTCGGGAGCTTGTCCCTTGGCCAAACAAGCAGCGCTCAGACCTTGACGATCACCAGCAACGGCGGTCAAGCCCTGAGCTTGAATACTCTCGCGATTACCGGAGCAAACCCCGGAGACTTTGCGGAAATGGACACCTGCCACGTTCCGACCGTTTTACAACCCGGCAATTCGTGTTCCGTCCTCATCTCCTTCACTCCGTCGGCAACAGGCAGCCGGGCGGCGGCAGTAACAATCACCAGCAATGCTTCTCCCACCACGGAATCCGCTCAGTTGAACGGCACGGGCCTGGCTCCCGCTCCCGCGGTAACACTCATCCCGGGCAGCCTCGATTTCGGCTCGACCACCGTGGGGTCCACCACCTCTATGACTGTCACCATTACCAATGCGGGAACCGCCGCGCTACACATTACGAACGTCGCGCTGGGAGGAGCAAACCCGAATGATTTCAGTTTCTCCGACCCAGCCTGCAACAGCGCCATTCCCGTCAACGCCTCATGCACTATGACCGTTACGTTCTTGCCACTCGCTGCGGGATTGCGCACCGCCAGCGTTATGCTCACCGATGACGCGCCGGATTCTCCCCAGGCCATCAGCGTCAAGGGAAACGCGATTGCGCCTCCCTCGGCTGCGGTGACCGTGACTCCGAGCAACCCTGACTTTGGCACTATGACGCAGGGGACGAGCGCGCCGATTAACGTCACCGTGAAGAATACGGGTACGGCCGCCCTGCACATCACCGGCGTAGCGTTGGGCGGAGCGAACATGAATGAATTCAGTTTTTCCGACCCTACGTGCAGCGCCGCGATCCCCGTCAGCGGCACATGCACAATTGTACTGACGTTTACGCCGCTCGCGACCGGGGCGCGCGTCGCCAGCGTAACGCTCACCGATGACGCGCCAGACTCGCCGCAAATCATCAACATCAAGGGCACGGCGAATCCGGCATTCTTGGCGGGCGCCGCTCCCGGAGGGTCCACAACGGTGTCCGTCTCAGCCGGCCAAACCGCGCAGTTTCAATTGCAATTGACGCCGGGGCCGGGCTACAGCGGAACCGTTGCGTTGACTTGCAGTGGTGCGCCGCTCGGTGCGGTGTGCATGGCGCCTGCCACCGTGATCATCACGAGCGGATCGCCGGTGCCGTTTACAGTTGCCGTAACCACCAGCGGCAGCGCCGCGTTGTCGTCGCCCGTTCGAATACTCTTCAAGCCCGTGTCCGGATTGCGGATGTGGCCGTTGCTGGCGGTTTTATTGGTCGTTCTGCTGGCGTTCGGGAAAGTTCGGGACGCGGAAAATGCCATGCTCGGTAAGCGTCTGGCGATCTCCAGCGCTCTGGCTGCTGCCTTGCTGTGTGCCTCTTTCGGCTTTGCTGGTTGCGGCGGTGGCGGAAGCGCCGCCGTTGCGCTGCCGCCCCCGCAGGTCGTCACCCCGTCCGGCACTTCGACAATCACGCTCACGCCCAGAGCGATGTCACCGACGGGACAGGCTCTGCAATTGCAGCCAATTCAACTGACGTTGAGCGTGAAATAACCGGCGCCGCGCAAGTCTCGGCGCGGGTTTTCCTCGAGAGAAGCCACCCTGTTTCTTGCAGTCGTCTTCGTCGTTGCAATGAACTAATTCGCGACGGAAATGCGGTAGATGACGCCTGCCCCATCATCGGAAACCAGCAGCGACCCGTCCGGCGCAACTGTCACGCCCACTGGCCGTCCGAGCACATCCGATCCGCTGGGGTCTGGCACGAGTCCCGTCATAAACGGCACAGGATCGGCAGAAGGCTTGCCATCCTTAAATGCCACAAAAGCAATCTGGTAACCCGAGCGCGTCGCCCGGTTCCACGAACCGTGCTCGGCGACAAACGCGCCGCCCCTGTAACTCTCCGGAAACTGCTTCCCGGTATAAAACGCAAACTGCAGCGGCGCCACATGCGGGCCCAGCAGCACATCCGGAATAATCGCGCGCGCAACCAGGTCCGGCCGCTGCGGTTTCACGCGTGAATCCACGTTGTCGCCGATGTAGCTGTACGGCCAGCCGTAAAATCCTCCGTCTTTCAACGAGGTGAAATAGTCCGGAGGAAGATCATCCCCCAGTTCGTCGCGCTCGTTAACGGTCGTCCAGACTTCGCCCGTTACCGGTTCGAGCGCCAGCCCCACCGGATTCCTCAGTCCCGTTGCATAGCGTCGCGCATTCTTGCCGTCGGGATCGCATACCGTTACGGCCGCGCGCCGCGGATCTTCTCCCGTGTCTATATTCGATTCCGAGCCCACGCCGATGAACAGATGCTTCCCGTCCGCAGAAAAGGTCAGCGAGCGCGTATCGTGTCCGCCCGTTGGTAAATCCAGCAGGTGCTCCTTTTCACCGAGTCGCTTCGACGTCTTGGGATCGTATGCAAAGCGCACCACCTCGTTCATGTTCCCGACGTAAACGTAGTTTTCGTGGAACGCGATGCCAAACGGTCGCTTCATGCCGTCCACAAAAAGTTCGCGCACTTGCGCTCCGCCTGTATGCTGTGGATCGCGCATCACGACGATTTCCCCCGCCCCCGTATCGGCCAGAAAAATATCCCCATTCGGCGCCACCGTCAGCCATCGTGGGCGCTTGAAATTCGTCGCGAATACGTTTACGCGAAATCCCTGAGGCACCACGGGCAAAAACCCCGCCGGGGGCGTCCGCTTGCTCGGTCCATTGCCTGCTGACTTCGTCGCGAACGGCACCGGCAGCTTTGGCTTCTGGCCGTGCGTTACTTGTGCCGGCGCCAGACAGGGCAGAAAAAACAGGAAAGCTAAAGTAAGAATCTTTCGTGCGCGCATGACGGTACCCTCTCAGAAAACATGATTATCGTTTCTCTATGATGCCTCAGGCGAACGCTCGGTTCCACATGCCGCCGCTTCGCCAACGGGGCGTCGGCGAACTAGCCGGGAACTCTCGAATGACCGCGAATCTTCCCCCATCCAACACCCATCGATCCGCATCCAATCCAGCATAGAGAGAGTAAACTAAGACGGGTGTTAGGGAGACGAACCATGCAGAGCCCCTATATTGGACGCGGCATCGCCTTAATTGTGATTGTTGGCCTCGTCGGCTGGACCGCTTTCCGTGCTCTTGGCTCGAGGCCTCCCGAAGCCCCAAAAATGCCCTTCCCCGCGCCGGCCATAGATGCGCCGTTGGCCACTGCCAAGAGCCAGCAAACCGCGGTTTTTGCCGGAGGCTGCTTCTGGGGCGTCCAAGCCGTCTTCGAACATCTCAAGGGAGTTTCTTCGGTGACCTCCGGCTATGCGGGCGGCTACGTCAAGTCACCGTCCTACGAAAGTGTGAGCATGGGCGTCACCGGCCACGCCGAATCGGTCAGCGTCACCTACGATCCGTCTCAACTCACCTACGGCCAGCTCTTGATGATTTTTTTCTCGGTCGCGCACGATCCCACGCAATGGAATCGCCAGGGTCCGGACACTGGCTCCCAATACCGCTCCGCGATCTTCTACAGCAGCGCGGAGCAGAAGCGCATCGCGCAGGCCTACATCGCGCAGCTCGACGCTGCAAAGGTCTACTCCCGGCCGATCGTCACGAAGGTCGAGCCCTTCCAGACTTTCTATCCCGCCGAGAACTACCATCAGGATTACCTCAAGAATAATTCCGACAATCCTTACATCGTCTACAACGACCTGCCCAAACTGGAAAATCTGAAAAAGGATTTTCCGGGCCTCTATCATCCTTAGCACCCGAAAATTTTTGGTGGCGCTCCGATTTCGTCCTTTTTCGATTCTCCTGAAATCGGGCGAGATTGCTCTTTCCGCACTGGCGTATTCCTACCCCAATTGAGGCTATCTATTTGAGGACAACTAGTTACATCCCCATCGGCCTTGCGGTAGATTGAAACGGGACGTCTTTCTGAGAGAGTCCGAATCCTAGATCACAATCCGCCGTGAGGAGAACCAACATGAGATCTCTCTTTTGTGCCGCGCTGTTTTTGTCGGCAGCTGGTCTGGTTTTTGTGCAGGACAGCCGTGCCCATGCCGCCGCAAAGCCCGTCACCGTGGACATCAAGAATGCGCAAGGCCAGAGCGTTGGCACTGCGACTCTGACGCCTGCGGCCAAAGGCGTCAAAATCAACATTGATATCAAAAATCTTCCGCCGGGTGAACACTCCATTCACATTCACCAGGTGGCCAAGTGCGAGCCTCCCGATTTCAAGTCCGCCGGCCCGCATTTTGGTGGGGGCCATGCCCATGAAGGCATGCCGGCGGGCGATATCCCGGACTTTGCGCTGATCGTCGCCGCAGACGGCACGGCTCACGCAAGCACCATCGCGCCGAATGTGACTCTTGGCACGGATGAAAATTCCGTTTTCAGCAATGGCGGAACCGCGATTGTCATTCACGCGGTGGCCGGCGGCACCGGCATGGGCGCTCCGCCGCGTATCGCCTGCGGTATCATCACCAAGCCGGAATAATTCCGGTGCGCAACATACTCATCAAACTATTTCTTGTCCGGGCGCTCGGTCACGGCTTTGCCGGCAGCGCCCGGAAGCCGTGTCTTCGCGCCGCCGGCCGCTTCTCCATCGATTAAAGCGTTCAGGCTCGCGTAGCCGTAGATCGTCGGCGCATGATTTTGCATCAGCCCTCCGGTGTCCGCCGTAGGGCCGTAATTGCTGTGCAAATCCTTCCCCAGCATCCTCAGCATCGCCATCTGCTGGCCCCGGTGGTGCGCGGTGTGCGCGATTCTCCGAACCATCACCCACGCGCGCGATCGCTGCACGTCAAAGAATTTCGTTTCGAACTCCCACCACGCATCATCTTTCGTCCGCAGAGCCGCCAGCCGCCTCCCGCTATCCTCCGCATAGCGCTTCATGAATTCCAATCGAGTTTCCGTCGCCGGCAAGGGCGGAGCGTTGACGTCAATCCCCAGCATGCCGATAAACCACAGATTCTCGCTCACGCACTGGTGCACCATCTGTTCGTGAACGCTGCGCCCTCGCGGGTCACCCTCCCGCGGACGCACCGGAAGATCCTCGTCGCGGAATTCACTCCACACGCTCACAACTTTCATCCGTTCCGTCTCATAGGTTTCCACAAGAAAGCCATATTTCATAAATACTGCCCTCCCACGCAACTTCGACGGGCATCTTCCCTCCCGGAAACCGTTGCGTCAACTTGCCGCTCCCCCACGACCGATGAACCGATATTCTTTGGAAAGATTGAGTCCAATTGATAGCCTCTCCGTCTAATCGGGAAATCCTCCTCTTGGAGCACAATATGAACTCCGCCAATCGTCGGCAATTCCTCGCGCAAGCCGCCGGACTGGGATGCGCTGCCTTAGGGGCTGCATCCCCGCTGGTCAATGCTCTTGCCGCCGCGGACGGTTCGTCTGACTCGGCTGCGCAGGTTTCAGGAAAATCTCTTCTCGCCAAAATGAAATGGTTTAACGAGCCCGCCTCCGCGAAACAGTCCGGCGAAACCCTTGTGGTAACCACAAAAGCCAAGACGGATTTCTGGCGGAAGACTTTCTATGACTACGTAACCGATAATGGCCACTTTTTCTTTCTGCTGGTTACCGGGGATTTCACGTTCGAAAGCCGCGTCGCGGGAAAATACGCTGCGCTTTACGACCAGGCCGGCCTGATGGTTCGCGTCGACTCCGGCAATTGGCTGAAGTGCGGCCTCGAACTGGTCGACGGCATCGGTCACGCCAGCGTTGTCGTCACTCGCGATTTTTCGGATTGGTCCACCGTCCGCGGGATCACTACAAAAGATCCCATCTGGTGGCGTCTCGTGCGCAAGAGTTCTTCGCTTGAAGTTCTCTATTCTCTCGACGGCAAAAATTTCACCTCG
>Ga0209488_10002249_pt1 | contig 16004 bp, 14 predicted proteins | sample Rivendell_Oct201_8_FD_188349 | JGI IMG/M metagenome (GOLD analysis project Ga0209488, IMG submission 188349) | Vadose zone soil microbial communities from the Eel River Critical Zone Observatory, Northern California, USA -... | ecosystem: Environmental > Terrestrial > Soil > Vadose zone >... | reverse complement strand
CGTCCTCTGTTGGGCATGCCGCCTTTGTCCACTGACGATATGCGAGACGGAAAACTGTTCCCGCTCCGCGAGCACTGTGCGAATGCATGTCCTCTGGCCACACCTCGAAGGACGGGGGGTGTATCGTACCTGCCATGACTTGTCTGTCTCAACAATACGAATGATGAGAATTGAGCAAGATTGTTCTGCGCGGACTCGATAAGCACCCTCACGTTGTGGGAGGCGTGATGGTATGAGGTGCAGGAGGGAGTGAAGTTTTATGGAGGCGAAAGCGAGCTAGGCGAAAGCGAGCTGATAACAGTACCCGGAGACCCAAAGGTCGGGGATTCCCAAAAGTCCTTATGACGACTTGGCTCACCAGGAGCCCGAGCTAATGAAGCGCGAAGCGCCAGTCGGGCCGTTGTAATCCCGGCGTAGTCTGAAACCGATGGGTCATCATAAGGCTCACCCTTGGGTGTGCGCCGTACGGGAAGCCAAAAAGGAAACAACACAAGAGCGAGCTCGAGTCATGCTGGACCGTTCGGAGACACGAGATGTTTCCTCTCCTCCCCTCGCCGGCCCAGGCTATGCGCCTGGGCGTCAGGCTAGAGGTTACAGAGGCAAATAGAGAGACGAGAGCCTAGATGCGAACGCCAGTGATGGTCAACCCTAACCCTCAACCCTCCACTACGTCTCACTCAAGTCCTCTCTCTGGTCGATACCCATACTAGGTAATCGCCCGCGTCCTGATGGAATGTCGTACGATAAGCAAAATGTTTGTACGACCCTACGTAGAGTAAGAGAGGACAAACAGACAGCGAGAATATCATGCCCTTTTCAGCATGAAGCAGTGAAATTTATGACATTTTCTCATGGCCGATGCCGTGCCTCCTTTGAAGTGAAACTTGACCCCACATTAAACGAACTTTAGAAAGCTGTCTGTGCTCTGTGCCAGCACAGGTATAGATAGGAACTAGCGGTTGAGATGACGACCCATAACTATTGCGGGAAAGTAGAAAATTGTAAGCGCAGTCTGCTGCATGAGTCATCCTTGTTGGGAGGTAGATGGAGAAGGGGACCGGAAGAGTAATGAGAGGACGAGGTGAGGGACATAGGGGAAAGGTATTTTCCAGTTGAGGACCCTTGTGGACGAGCCAGTGTGACCAACGAACTGGTCAGCTTGTTGGGTGCGGATCGCACGGACCACAGGAAAGAGGTCTTGTAATGTAATGTTTGCGTGACGAACAGGGTTCCCACAAAGACCTAAAGGAGAGAAACTAGTCCAACTGTTGTCCCCCCATCATCCCCCTTATTATTCCTCGCATCCTTACACTCCTCGCTGCACTTCCCTCTGGCGTCCTCACAATGATATCCCCAAACTCTTACCATATCATCCCTTGCATCACGCTTGTTCCTCTGCAAGTTAGCCTGTCCTCGTCTTGTCAATGATGCCAGCAGCATTGCTGAATCAGTAAAGTCATCCCTGATTATCCATTCTAGTCCACTGACCAAGTCAAGTTCAGGGTATGTATGTGAGAGTGGGCACTCCGACAGGGTGCTCTAGATCGTTGTCGTTGATTGGTTCTCACGCACCTCAAACACCATGCGCACGGGCCTTCACGCATTCCTCAAGTCGGATGTTTTGAAGATAGCTACTCAGCTCTTCACTGATAAATTTTCCAGCAGGTCCTGAACACATAGAATGGTCTTCAAGCCAGAAAGCCGCATTTTGCACATGTGCCGTCTTGCCCTTGTCGTTTAGATCCCGTCTGTTCTGGCCCTCAAGTTTCCCCTTGGTCCTGTAATATTCACGGTACTATCATTGTAGACCTTTACCCGGATTAGGTGAGCCTGACTTACGAACCATTACCAGAGGACAGCAGTTCATGTCGTCGATGATCATCAGCCCGGCCCTCCCGAGCCTACCTCCACGCCCTCCCTTGTCACGTGCTTCATGGAATGGGACGGCGTTGCTCCCAATGATCTCGCATTAATCCCTGCACCCTGTACTTTTCTCTTCTTTGCGCTATGAACCACAACAATTCATTATTCCAAGGATCTCCTCCCCACACAGTCGGCAATGAAAGCCAAACGTTTCCGGTTGCTTTGAATCACCCAGATAGTTGGCCACAAGTACGTCCTCTAAGGTATACGCTGTCATGATTGATCTAACGTCAGCCTAGACTTTCCAAGTCCAAGACACCGATTTGGTTCACGCGCCCCCACAATTGGTTACGCAGAATCACAACGACCTATTCCAGGAATCCTCCCCCTACACAGTCAGCGATGAAAGGCAAGCATCTCTGGTCGGTTTGAATCACCCAGATAGTTGGCTACAAGTACGTCCCCTGAGGCATATGCTGTCATGATTGACCCCAACGTCAACCTAGACTTTCCAAGTTCAAGACACCGATTTAGTTCATTTGTCCTCGCAATCTTTTACGCCGGACCACAACAATCTAGTACAGGAATCCTCTCCCTACACAGTCAGCGATGAAAGTCAAGCATTTCTGGCCGCTGTGAATCATCCAGATAGTTGGCTGCAAGTACGTCCTCTAAAGTGTACGTTATCATGATTGATTCCAACGTCAACCTAGACTTTCCAAGTCCAAGACACCGATTTGGTCCACGTGCCTCCACAATTGGTTATGCCATCCCAATCCCAGAATCCAGTCGCCCAAGTGGCGCCTGCGCCGGCCCAACCTTTTGAGTGTCCTCAATGTTGGAGAGCGTTTCGGCGCTGGCAGGACAGGAACCGTCACATTTGTGATACGTACCTTCCATCCTCATTTTATTGTCCATTTCCACGTTGTGGGCGGAAGAATAGCCGTCCCGAACATATCACAAAGCACTGGAACACCTCGCATTCCGAGGTCGGTCCAGCTCCCTCGCGACAGCAAAGCCAAATATATTACTCGAAAGGGCTTGTCACTGCGATCCTCAGTGGTGGATTGACTGTCGAGGAGGCGGCAGAGATTGCACTTTTGGTGGTGGCTATAAAGGCGATCGAATTGGACAAGGAAGATGTATGGGCAATTTGATGGGGCCCGCAGAACTATGACTGGATAGTGAGATACAGGATTCGGTGAGTGTTTCTTTCCTCTCCTCCCCATCTGTTCTCAACTAATGCTCTATCTCTGGAGATTTTCCGTTTTCGACATACTGAGTGGACCGCATAGGAACGAGTGTGGTGCTTGTTATCGCCGCTTGGGATCTGTCGGTTGTGGTAGTGATATGAAGTTTGTGAGTAGGTTTTGGGAGCATATGGCGAATCGTCTGTAGTTTGGATATGTTGGAACAATTGGTATGATCAGTTTTTGTCCGGTCCCAACGAGTCTCGTGGTGAGTGGACATGACCCGTTGACATACATCCAAGGAGGCAACTCTCGCACGTTGGCGTGTAGCCGATCACATCACAGATCTTTTAACACAATTCAATCTCCTCGCTCCGCACACGCGCTGCAGTTCACCGATCCAGCCGTTAATATTCACTCTTGCAGTACTAATCGTCTACCAAAATAAGCCTCAAAATACCAAAGGGCAGTCCGCATCTGAGCCAAGCGCGCGAGCCTTTTTCGGCCTCGGCCCTTTTCTCATGGATGAGCGCTATCTCATGATTCCCATAACACTTGGCAATGCAACGCGTTATGCGACGTGCCACTGGCACTGGCACACAAACCGTGTCCGGCGCCGCCAAACGGGTATTTCGTACGTACACTCGCTCCAGTACACTGCCATATTCAGGTCCTAGCCTCGAGGCAGACAGAGCCTGGCCCGCTCAAGGCGAATAATTTATATATATATCCACATTTCTTATTAGTACAGAACCACAAACCTAGTTTAGTATAACACCACTTCCCGTAAGTAAAAGAGTAAAGAAACTGTTTAACGGTGAAATATATGTCTTTGGTCAGCGCTAATTGTTGTTGTCGGGTATGTCGGACCGCCGCTCCTTTAGCCCCCTTTGAAGTGCAGCTGGGGTCTTCCTCATGTTGATGGCGCCTCTCACAATCGGGTAAAGCCGAGCATCGATTCGGACCCTAGATCATGACAGTCGAAGTGGGACCGCTAGCAACGCAGGGCGGGTACAACTTGAAGACGAGGCCAGGACCGAGTGGGAGTGTCCATCCGGTGTCATGGTAGCGACCCAGAAATGTAATAACTCGAAACCCGTTTGGAAATTGAAATCGCAGAAATCAGATGGGAGAGACCCCCCACACAAAGAAGCAAAAACAAACAAGTTCACATTGACATACTACTGTACATATGAAGTAAACAAGCCCCAATTCCACTATTCCGGAAACGCCAATCATCCGGCGACGAGTAGATCGGGGGCAACGTCGACCTTCCCTTTCTAGGAATCTTCGTTGCTCACTGGCACGAGCGCCGATGGTAATAACGCGGGCGCCCTTGGCCGCGCCGCAGTTGGGCACGTATAAACTCGCCCACTGTTTACGCCCGCGACGGGAAAGGCGATCCTCGACACCGGACGGACACGCGGGCGGGACAACAACAGGGCCCGATCCTCGTCCTCCGTTGGGCATGCAACCGCTGCCCACTGACGATATGCGAGATGGAAACCTGTTCCCGCTCCGACAAAAAGGAGCACTGTGCGAAGGTACGTCAGCTCGGGCCACACCTCGAAGGACGGGGGATGTATCGTGCCTATGATGACAGTCTGCCCCAACATCACAAATGATGAGAATTGAGCGAGATTGCTCTGCGCGGACTCGACAAGCGCGTTGATGTCATAGGGAGGCATGATGATATGAGGTCTAGGAGAAAGAGAAGTTTGGGAGAGGGGGGTTGAGGCAAAAGCGAGTTTATAACAGGGCCCAAGGACCCAAAGGTGGAAGATACGGTATTTTCCTGAAAGAATGTCCTCTTCGTTTGGCTCGCCAACAGCTGGGCACAAGATGGAAGCGCCCGCGGTTCGGGCCGTTGTGAACCCGGCCGGGCGGGCGTAGACTCAGCCCGATGAGCCACCACAAAACCCAAGAGGGGTGTACTTGTACAAAGAACAAGAGTCATGTCGGACCAGACCGCTCGGAGACGTGAGATATTTCCCCTCGGCTACTTTCCGGCCCATGCTATGCTGGCTGCGCCTGGGCGTCAGGCTGAGGGGTGACCAAGATAAGACGAAAAGAGGCAGACAAACGAGAACGTAGAGTGGCGCATGCGCACTGCCCCTTGCCACGGCATATTAACGAGGCGCCAATTGAAACCTTTTGATGGCGTGGTCATATACGGTAGTGGGACAGGGGCCACATGCACAGACAGAAACGAGCCAAAGAGAAAAACAAGGGCACATTTGAAGGGCGTAGGTACACAGCATGTCCCCCGGCCCCACAGATAGGGAAAACGAGGCGAAAAAATTCCCTGCGCCTCCAGCTACCCAAAATGTTGGCGCATACCCCACAGTAATCATTGCATAAGTGGTAACAACAACAACACTTACCAACTAAATCAGGTGTCATGTTCAATATACAGCCCTGTAGCGGCCATCTCCGGAAGTCCTGGTAACTGTGAGCAGAAGGAGCCCACAATGCGCAAAAAAAAACCACTTAGTTCCCGCTCGTAGACGCCCGGCGAGCGTTCAGCAAAACCGCCCCCATTCGGAACCACGATTTAGGCTAGCCTTATCAGATGGCAGATTGGGCTAAGTTGAGTGCGATTCCAAGACACAGTTTCCTGGTTGCTTCTGTTTGAGCCCGGATTCAGCGAATCGAGGTGGATGATACTTGTGACTGGAATATGTGATGTGACGCGACCGATGGGCAGTCAGATAACCCTAACCCCACTGCCTCCACAGCAAACCGTGGACATCGCCACACACACGTTCTACTCCAAGTAGAGAAGCAGGGCTTTATCCAGATGTCCTTCCCTTTTCCAAAGCCACGAACCTCGGCAAAGGGTATTTTCTCAACCCGTCACAGGCGGCCAAAAATTACAGTGCACGATGCAAAGTACGCGATCCTAGCCCGAAAGCAGTGCCGTAGTGCCGCCGCCCGCTTTGCAAATTGTGCCCATCATCGATCCATTCATCACGCTGAGAATCTAAGAGTCGGATAGTACCACTTCTGGTGTAGCGCCCTTACGATACACGTTGTGCACCATTACACAACTAATTTATTTTTTTAAACACGTTTTTTTTTATTAGGTTTGCCATAAGCCAGGTTTTGTGAGACACATGAAACAGTTCCATCGCGCCCTCGACTGGCCCATCCATCTTCAGTGCACCCCTCTCCGATCATCCTTGACAGGTCCCTTGGTCATTGAAGTGCAGTAGGCAAACACAGCAATCCATTCCTCGCCACCGAAAATTAAGCCATGCTGCTTTCGTTCAACGTGCGCAGGACCGCCGAGGCTAACTTAGGAGGGATAGTTGCCATTGAAACGAGGAGCAGGCGTCGTAACTCTGCCCGAAACTGGACATGCAACGAAATTGTCTGGACCGTCTCCATGGCATCGCCCACAGCACACTCACTGTCTACAGCACAGCAGGGTATTGAGCGCCAAAGAAATTGCAAACCCGGAACAGCCAAGGAGTTGGGAAGATGCGCGATTATCTCCAACCACGGGGCCATCCAGTTTCCAGATATCGACTCGACGGAGTACTTGTGTTGTCCGAGGTACCCGAAAATCTGCTGTCACGGGGCACAAAGCGTCGGTGAGCCCATTTTCCTATGATCCTCATATATGATATGCTGTGATTATACCCTTTGAAGTCAACTTGGCCCCACATCATACAAATTTAGAAAAAGAACTTGTCAGTGTGCTCGTACCAGTTATTACAGGCCTAGACGGGAACTAATGATTGAGATGACTGGTCCGCGGGAAATTTGTTAGAGTGTTGAAGACGCAGGGGTCTGAGGGGGCCGGAAGAGTAGGGCCGTAGTGGCAGGCCCGTGGCTACAAAACTTGTTGGGTGCGGGAAACACGGACCGGTTTTTGCATTGTTTGCGCAGACAAACAACCCTGATCTCTGGCGCCGCGTCCTCCGACTCAACTGACTCAAGATGATATACTTTTGCTGCATCACACTCGTTCCTCTGCAAGTCAGCCTGTCCTCGTCTGGCAATGATTCCAACAGCTCTGCAACATGCCAAAACGCCAAAAGTCAAAACAGGTAAAGTACACGAGGGTAGAGGGGGCGACTCAACAGGAGACACCAGGATACCAGCGCGCCCTCCCCCCCACTCCCGTCCACATCCGCCCGGGGTGAGGTAGGGTGGGTGGGGGGATATGACCCTTCTCAAACAGGAGATTCAAGAAAGCGGTGGAAGCCGAGGTATCATGTTACGGGACTCGGACGATCAACAAAAATAAGGAAGGAAGCGAGTAGACGGTTGGCCGGAGACTCGGAAGCGCACCAGCGCAACATTCCCGTTCTAATTCGTTACTGTGTGCGTACAGCATGAGTAAAACAACTTTTCATCATTGAAATATAGCGCCTCATCCCCGGACCCCATCGACGCCTGATCATCATATAGCACGAGCACACCACACGACTTGTCGACGTAAATCCAACTTCTCGCACGTTCGCGTGTATAGCCAATCATATCGCAGATCCTATCGCACAATTCGATTTCCTCTCTACTTTTTCCGGATCTTTTTGCCCGCCCACGGAGCACGTCTGGGCCCTTTGCGGAACTGCACTGTTTGTCTCGCTCCGCACACGCGCTGCGCTCTACCGATTTGGCCGTTAATATTTCATGCTGTAAAAGTAACCCCTTTTGGTCATCTCCCGAAATACAATCTACACTCCCCTCAAAATAACAAAGAGCCATTCATGCGTGCGGCCAAGAGAGCCCTTCTCGGCCTCAGCCGAAACCTCGACTGCACTGCAGCTGTCTGCCACTGGCAGACCCCCGAATCTGACGCAAGAATTATGTGTGAACAGTCAGCCCTGATCAATAATACAAGGCGCAAAACGTCGGGCGCTTGCAACCGGGACTGACCGGGCTTGGGTCTCGGCCCTGCTCTGGACCAGTGCAACCACAACAGTAATATCTCTAACACAACGCCTATGTGACGTGCACCACAAACCGCGTTAGGCGCAACCAACAGGTTTTCGTACGTACGCTCACACCAGTAGACTGCTATTTTCAGGTCCTAGCCTCGAGGCGGACAGAACCTGGCCCGCTCTAGGCAAAAGGTTTATATATCCACGTTTCCTATTATCGTAGTACAGAGCCTAGTTGAACACCACTTCCCGAAGTGAAAGAGTAGAGAAGCGCAATTCGCCCGAAACCCGTTTGGAAATTATGGAATAACCGAAAAGGGTGTGAAAAATCGCCAACCAAACAAAGAAACAAAAACAAAAAGATTCAATGGGTAAGTCGACACCCACAACCGCATATAAGCCCCGATTTCGGCAACGCCAATCATCTGGCAACAAGCGGATCGGGGCGCGCTATATTATCCTCCCCTTTCTGAAAAGCCTCGTGGCTCACGAGCGCCGATGGGGATGATAGCACTGGCGCCCTTGGTCGCGCCGCAGTCGAGTACGCATTAACTCGCCCATTGTCTACACCTGCGACGGGAAAGGCGATCCTCGACGCCGGACGGACACGCGGGCGGGCCAACAGGGCGCGATCCTCGTCCTCTGCTGGGCCTGCCGCCGCTGCCCACTGATGATATGCGAGACGGAAAACCGTGCCCGCTCCGACAAAAAGGAGCACTGTGCGAACCCACGTCAACTCAGGCCACACCTCGAAGAATAGGGAGCGTATCATACTTGCAAAGACGGTCTGTCCCAATGTCACAAATGTCTGCGCGGACTCGACAAGCATGTTGATGCTGTAGGGAGGCATGATGATGCGAGGTGGGGAAGAAAGAGAAGTTTGAGAGGGAGAGGGGGGTAAGGCGAAGGGTGTTTATAACAGGACCCAGGGACCCAGGGACCAAGAGGTGGGGATTCGGTGTGCATTCCCCATCACCACTTAGCTCGCCAGCAACCGGGCTTGAGAATCTCTGTAATTTCGGGAATAGACTGGGACCGATGAGCCTCCACAAAGCTCACTGGCACCCAATATGGGGGGTGTACGTACGGCTAGTCAAAAAAGGAACAACACAAGGATGAGCTGGAGTCACGCCGGACTGTTCGGAGACGTGGATGTTTCCTCTCAGCTCCGTGCCGGCAACCAAGCTATGCTGCGCCTGGGTGTCGGGTGGAGATCACCCAGATAATGTAAATAGAGAATGACGAGTGCCTTCGCTCACGCGCACACCTTGCGATAGCAAACCAGATTTAACGAGGGGTCAATTGGAAACCTTTTCATGGCTTGGCCGCATACGGCGGCGAGACTCGGGCTACATGCGCAGACGGAAAGGAGCAAGAGAGAAAACTAGGGCATATTTGAAGGGCGTACGTACACCCCATTCCCCCGGTCCCATAATCGGGAAGAGCGTGGAAAGAATGGAAAAGTCCCGTGCGCCATCCACTACCCAGAAAGTCTGCGCATTATGATGCGCCTCACTCACAGCGATCACGAGTGGGCAACAACAACAGCAACATCACCTACCAACTAAATCCGAATGTCAAATTGAATATACAGCCCTGTTGTGGCAATCTCCGGGAGTTAGCGAAGAAAAAACCTGTGGTATGGTAACCGTGAGGAGAAGAAACCCATAATGTGTAAAAAGAAAATTGGCACGTAGACAACCGGGCGGGGAGTTTCAGCCCAACCGCGCCCCCCCCATTCGGAACCATGATTTAGTCCAGCCTTATATGACAGATTGGGCTAGTCTGAATGCGATTCCAACCTGGGGGCTCCTGATTGATGCGGGTTCGGCGAAGGCGAATCGTGGGTGGGTTATATCACAGCCACAGTCACAGCCACGGAAGATCCCTCACATTCCCATTCATTCCAATACAGTTGAAGCAACTCTCTATCCGGATATCCGCCCTTTTCCAAAGCTCTTTTCTCAGCCTGTCACAAGCGGCCAAAACTTACAGCACATGATGCAAAAGTACTGCGATCCTAGCCCCGAAATGTTGTACCGCCACCTGCTTCCGAAACGGGCCCGTTCATTCATTGCCCCTGGGGCTTTGAGAAAGAGTCGGATGTTACCACGTCCGATGTAGCACCCTTACAGTACACGCTGTGCACCACACACAACTTGTTTTAAACGCACGTTTTATTAGGTTTGCCGTTCTGCGAGACGCATCGCATTGCGCTCCCCGCTGGTTCACCCATCTCCATCTTATGTGCTCTCTGATCATCCTCGGCCGATCCCTTGATCATGGGGGTGCAGGAGGCAACACAGCGATCCATTCCGGTCACCTGGCGACCGGAGAATGTAGTATGCTGCTTTCCTTCAACGTGCGCAGAACATGTGAGGCTAGGAGGACAGAGGCGAGGGACGTAAGTGGTAAAGGGTGCGGGTCACACGGACCGGGAAAAGTTTTGCATTGTTTGCGTTTGCGCAAAGCCAAACAACCGTGCCTCCTGGACCCTTCCCTGGGGTTCTCAAGATGATATGATTTTCCATCACACTCGTCCCTCTGCAAGTCAGCCTGTCCTCGTCTGGAAATGACACCAACAGCAGCGCAACATGCTTAGAGAATCAATTTAGTGCGCCTAAACGCCAGAAGTCAAAACAAAACAAAAGTAAAGCACACGAGGGTAGAGGGAGCGACTTGACAGGAGGAGCCAGGATAGTAGTACTTTTGTTTCATCCCCGTTGGCTTGTCGCATCAATCTCAGTGTCGGTGTCCACCCACATGTTAGCAGCAGCGTCCTCCCCTCCCTCATCAGCATCATTCGGCAGCCACCAAACCCCTTCGACTCCACGAATATGTGGCGCCACCAGTTCCACTCTCGTCCGCGTCCGCCCCCGGGGATATGGCCCTTGTCTGTACTGTACCAAAATCCAAGGGCGCAACTTTCGGATTTTTGCGCGCGAGCGCACGCGGAGCACGTCTGGGTCCCTTGCAGCGCCATTTGTATTGTCTGCCCCCCTCGTTCCGCACACGCGCTGCGGTTTCACCGATTCGGTCGTTAATATTCACCCATGCAGCAATAAACCCCTTTTGGTCCTCTACCAAAATAAGCACGCTCCCCTCAAAAATGCCAATGAGTCATCAAGTCCGCACGCATGCGTGATAGCGGTGTAACCAATCATTGATTTCGTGACTCACGCAAGCCGTTCTTGGCCTTGGCCGAAACACTCAACTGCACCCGTCTGCTAGCCTAGCCCCCCGAATCAGACGCAAGACTTGCGTGACCAGTCAGCCTGATCTATACAAGGCGCAAAAAGTCGGCGCTCGCAATCCGGATGCACTGACCGAGCCTCGGCCCTTCCCATTGACCAGTGCTAATTCATTAATCCCGCAATGGTAACGCAACGCGCCCGTGCGACGTACCACAGAAGCCGCTGCGGCGCCACCAACCAGTCTTTGTACGTACACTCACGCCAGTGTACTACTATATCCGGGTCCTAGCCACGAGGCAGATAGAGCCTGGCCCGTTCTAGGCAAATGACTTTTATCCACATTTCCCATTGGTACACAACATAAGACCACTTCCTGTAAAGTGAAAGACCTGAAACCTGTTTGGAAGCTGCAGAATATCGGATAGTCAACCAAAAGGCTGGGAGAGATCCCCACACAGAGACAAAAACAAAAAAAATTACACATTTGACGCCCACAGTCACATATGAACATAAACGAGCCGATTTCCGGCAACGCCAGTCATCCAGGGGCGAGCAGATCAGGGCCCCACTCAGATCGACCCCCCGTTATCCTTCCCTTTCTGATAATCCTCGTCGCTCACGAGCGCCAGTGGCGATAACGCGGGCGCCCTCGGCCGCGCAGCCGTTGGGCACGCATAAACTCGGCCACTGTTTACGCCCGCGACGGGAAAGGCGATCTTCGACACCGGGCGAACACACGGGCGGGACAACAGGGCACGGTCATCGTCTGCTGGGGATGCCGCCGCTGCCCACTGATGATATGCGAGACGGAAGACTGTTCCCGCTCCGATAAAAAAGATCACTTGTGCGAACGCACGTCAGCTCAGGGCACACCTCAAAGGGCGGGGAGTGCATAATACCTGCGATGGTTGTCTGTCCCGACATCACGAATGATGAGAATTCAGCAAGATTGCTCGGAGCGGACTTGACAAACAGCACGTTCATGTTGCAGGGAGGCATGATGGTATGGGCTGCGGGAAGTTTGGAAGGGGGGGGGGAGGCGAAAGCATGTTTTTAAACAGGACCTGTGGCCCAAAGGTGGGAACATCCAGTACTTTCCCAAAGGAGTGTATTTACCACTTGGCTCCCAACGACCGGGGCTCGAGAATGCGAAGCGCCAGTACTCGGACCGTTGTGATCCCGCGCGTACCCTGAATCCAATGAGAAACCACGGATGTAGAGCTCATCCAATCAGAGGGGGTACTCATACGCCGTACGTACGGTACGAGCGTGCTCGGGTCATGCCGGGCCGTTCGGAGTATTATTCCCCCCTCCTATGGTGTCGGACTGAGGGTGACCAAGATAAATTTAAGACAGACGAGAACTCAGGTTCGCACACGCGCACGGCCCCGTGCTACAGCAGACCGCATATTAACGAGGCGCTAATTGAGAACCTATCATGGCATGGCCCGCATACGGCGGTGGGATTCGGGCAACATACACAGACAGAAACGAGCCAATGAGAGAAAACAAGGGGACGTTTGAAGGGCGTACGGAAACCCCATTCTCACGGTCCGACATACAGGGAAAGCGAGGAAAGAAAGGAAAAGTTCCGTGCGCCATCCAGCTACCCAAAATGTTCGCGCATATACAGAGCTGGAAGAAATAAGGTCAGCCTCCCCTGCAGTAATCACGAATGGCAATAGCAATACTTACCAACTAAATCAGGGTGTCGAATTGAATATACAGCCCTGTACCGCCATCCCCGGGAGTTAGCGAAGAATAAACCTGTAAGGAGAAGTCGTCCACGGTGCGTGGATGAGGCTAGCCCTATCAGATGACAAGTTAGCCTGGAGCAATGCCAAGACACAAGCTTGGGGGCTCCTGATTAATTCAGACTCGGACTCGGCGAATCGTAGTGTGGTGGATGATACCTGATCATGTAACCCTAACCCCGCTGAACTGCTTTGTCCCGTTCCACTCGCAGTACCGTGACAGTGCATGAAGAACGCTTTATCCGGTTCCCTTTTCCAGTGTTATGAACTTCCGCAAAGCGTATTTTCTCAGCCTGTCATAGGCCGCCAAAACATACAGTGGCGATCCTAGCCCCGAAAAGCAGTGCCGCTACCCACTTTCCAAAACGTGCCCCGTCCATTCATTGCGCTGCTGAGAATTTGAGAAAGAGTCGGACGTTACCAAAGTCCGATGTGACACCCTTACAGTACACGTTGTGCACCACATACAACCTGTTTCAAATAAACACACGTTTTTATTAGGTTTGTCGTTATGTGGGACACGGGACACATGAAACGGTTGCATTGCGCTCCCCACCGGTCAACCCATCTTACGTGCTCACTGGTCATCCCTCGGCCGATCCCTCGATCATGGGGGTGTAGGAGGCAACACAGCGATCCATTTCGGTCACCTGGCAACCGGAGACGATGCTATCCTGCTTTCCTTCAACGCGCGCAGAACATGTGAGGCTAGGAGGACAGATACCATTGAAATGAGGAAGCAGGTCTTGTCACTCTGCCAAAATTGGACATGACATGCAAAGAAATGGTCTGACCCGTCTCCAAGGAAACCTCACCGCCCACAGTACAGCGGGAGATTGAGCGCCAAAGGAGGTAAACCCGAACAGTCAAGGAGTCAGGAGGACGGATGATTTCTCCACCCAGTACCACGGAACTATCCCGTTTTCAGATGTCCAACTCGATGCCCGAAAATCTGTTGTCACGGGGCACAAAGGACGTGTGAACCTTGAATGAAGAGGTGGATATATACAGCAAGCGGTGTTCATGAACGAGTCGGGTGAACTTGAACCCCTTCGAGACCTAAGCGCGCGCCAATCGCCAATGATCCTCTCATATGTGCCGTGGCTTTGAAGTCAACTTGGCCCCAAATCATTCATATCCCACGGAGATTAGTCCGTGTGTTAGTACCAATTGGTACAGGCCTAGACAGGAATGGGCGATTGAGATCACTGGCCCATAACTATGGCGGGTAACTTGCTGCGCGAGATATGGGTTGGGAGGTTGAAGATGCAGGAAGGGCGACGGACGTAGGGGTAAGGCATCAACGGGCCTGAATTGGGCTCCTTTGCAGACGAGCCAGTGATGTGGCCAACTTGTTGGGTGTTGGGTGAGGATAAGGTTTGCAATGTTTGCGGCGACAAACAACCCTTCCCCATATTCCGTGGCACACTTGTTCCTCTGCAAGTTAGCCCTGTCCTCGTCTGGCAATGATGCCAACAGCACTGCAACATGCCTAGGGAATCAGTACCTAAACGCCAAAGTCCAAAAAAAAAAAAAGTAAAGCACGCGAGAGCGACTTGACAGCAGGCGCCAGAATAGCTGTACTTTTACTTTTGTTTCGGCTTGTCGCAGCTCACTGCCTATCCCTTCATTCAGTGTTGGTGTCCACCCACGTGCCAGCCTCTCCCATCAGCATCATCGGCCATACCCCTTCGACTCCATGAATATGCGGCACCACCAGCCCTGAGTTCCACTCGTCCGCGCTCCCCCCTCGGGGGGTGGTGGTTATGGCCCTTGTCTGTACCAAAATACAGGAATTAGGCACGGGGGGATTTTCTCAAACAAGAGACTCAACAAAGCGGTGGAAGCCGGGACGATAAACAAAATAAAAAACGAGACATAGTTTTCGACGTGTGGACCGTTGGCCGGAGACTCGGAAGCGCACCGGCAACATATTTTTTTAAATCCGTTACTGTGCGCTTACTGAGTAACATAACACAGTACTAATGTTTCATCAAAATGTAGCCCCGCACCCCCATCAGCACCAGTGCACCACACGACCTGTCGACGTAAATCCAAGGACGCAACTTCTTGCACGTTTGCTGTGTAGCCAATCACATCACCGATCTTCTCGCACAAATCCATCACCTCTCTTGTCTTTCGGATCTTTCGCGCGCAGGCCCTCGTGGCATCCACTGTATTGCCTCCTCGCTCCGCACACGCGCCGCAGTCCACCGATCCAGCCGTTAATATTCACTCTTGCAGTAATAACCCCTTTTAGTCGTCTACAAAAAATGATAATCAAAATGCTAAAGAGTCACGAGTCCGTATCTGTGATAATAGCAGAAATGCCGATCATTTGTGATTTTCGTCAAGCGAAGCGAGCCTTCTCGGCCTCAGCCGAAACCCTGAACGGCAGCCATCTGGCCAGCTAACGAGTTCGGCGCCGGCTCCCAGAGTTGTGTTGTGTGATCAATCAGCCTGATCCATACAAGGCGCAAAACAGTCGGCGCTCGCCAACGCGATGTAGGATGCACTCACCAGACGGCCTCGGCCCTTACCAGCGCCATCTCATTATTCCCATAATGGCAATGCAACGTGTTTTGCGGACGTGCCACTGCCACTGGCGCACAAACCGCATCCGGCGTCACCAACAGGTTTTGATACGTACACTCACTCCAGTAGACATGTCCTAGCCTCGAGGCAGACAGAACCTGGCTAGCTCCAGGCAAAAAAGATTACATTTCTTATTAGTAAACCTACTTTATCATAAGACCACTTCCGGTATTAAGTGAAAGAGTAGAGAAATGGAATTCACTCGAAAACCCGTTTGGAAATAGAAATCGCAGAAAAATCAGATAGCAGTCAGCCAAAAGGCCGGGAGAGGCCCCCGCACAAAGAAGCAAGCACAAAAAAAAAAATTTCAATGGACACATCGACACCCACATTCGCATATGAAATAAAGAAGCTCCAACTCCACTATTCCGGAGACATAAACGCTAATTATCCAGTGACGAGTAAATCGGGGGGCATCACTCAGATCGAGTTCACAGACTCCCCGCCGCGCCCTATATCATCATCGTCATCATCATCCTTCCGTTTGCGTTTGTGAGAATCTTCGTTTCTCACGAG
>Ga0209488_10002248_pt1 | contig 16007 bp, 20 predicted proteins | sample Rivendell_Oct201_8_FD_188349 | JGI IMG/M metagenome (GOLD analysis project Ga0209488, IMG submission 188349) | Vadose zone soil microbial communities from the Eel River Critical Zone Observatory, Northern California, USA -... | ecosystem: Environmental > Terrestrial > Soil > Vadose zone >... | reverse complement strand
CGAAGGACTTGCACTCACACAGCATTTCTCGAAATCACTTTCCCACCCAAAACGCATGCTCCCACCAATTACCGCTTACCCGCACTGGCGCCGTGAGGCGGCCACCAGCATTTGGAGTACTGGTACGTTCTAGTGCCCATAATTGTTGCACCTTGATGCGCAAGAGGTAGTCCCGCGTCGGCCCGTAGTTCAGGGCGACAGCATGGGGACCGTGGCTATCGTCCGAAAGCGCGAAGCGGCCACCGTGATGCATTATTAACTGTATGTTGATAGGACGTCAGCGGTTATAAGTACGGAGCCATGTTCAGGTTCACCTCAGCAACATCTTCGCCTGGATACGCTGTGCGCCATCCCTTCCTGAGAGCAGCCGCGTTGGCCTCGAAGAGTGCCCCATAATCAACGGCAAACTTGATGTTCCTCTCCAGCTTCTCCCATGCGCGGGGGAAATCACGTAGCCGAAGGTCAGGAGTATACAATCGGCATAAGTCGATGTGTCCGATTATTTCGGGATGAAACTTGCTCAGCAATTCGAACTGGGCATCAAAGTACGTCTCCAAGAAGATGCCAAGGCGTTCACGCCCCTGTTCTGGCTCTGTCGAGTCTGTTGCATGAGCAGGAAGGGGAATGTTGTCAAGACAGCGTTGGTAGGTGTCGACGTTGATATCAATCGGTATCTCATTGACATGATGAACCGATCCCACGATATAGTCGATGCGGCCCTTGTGAACCTCCAAAATTTTCGATAGACCCTCGAAATCAAGAGAGGAAATATATTCGGTCTCGAGGCCCACAAGAAGTCTGAGAGCCGATGCATAGTTATCGCGGAGGCGGGTAGCCTCATTCAAAAAGGCCTCGAATTGGGTCTTCAAGTCTTCCATGGAGATGTCTTTCTTCAAAGAACTCAGTTTGCAGTCGTAACATAGAGTACGACCTTATCACCTCCTCCGCGTAAAGATCAATCTCACGATAACGCGGTACATGTTCAGTAAGACCGTAGACCTCGAAACCCTGTTTCAAAGCCTCCTTTACGACATCTTCCAGCAAGCCAATGGCGTGCTTGCAGAATTGACCAGAGTGCGAATGATGGCTATAAGGCATGTACAAGAGCGATGGGAACGTGAAGACGATAATCTAAACTCTGAACTCTCGACTTTTTCTTCTCACACGCGTGTGGGCGGGCCGAGATCTCCCTCCCACGGTGACCTTCACAGCCAGCGCCGACCGTTGAAGGTACCTCATATAGACCTGCAAATATTCGAATTAGTGTTAGAGAAGTATGGGGCGGAATCAATTACTGTACAGAACGAGTGACAAGCACGGAGCCCGAGACCTGGCAGGTCCCCATCAGGGCTATCTGACTTCATGCCCATTGGAAATACAGTATCCCCTTGTACGTCAGCATCATGGTTTTGATTTGGTTCGTCCGTATACATTTGTGAATTTAGAGCCCTATGCGCAGCCCTCGGTAAAAGTCACAGGGGTGTCCTCGTTACCACATGCCAATCTGATGCGCCGGCGACGCATTTGGATTCGTTTCGTTCGGAAGGAACTGATCTCATTTCCGACAGCTCGTCCTCAGGGGAGAGCGAATTGTGCGCGTACGCACTGGCATGCGGGGTAGGGTAAGAGTCAATGGTTGACACGTAACACCAGTGATGCTATTCGGAGGGATTTCATACTTTACTCGAGCTTGAGCTCCGACATGCCAACGCCGCGCAGCTGATCATGGTGAGAGGGCAGGTGAGAGGGCGGTGACAGACGTGTCAAAAGATCCGATACCCCGGCCCCTTATCATCTGGGATGGACTTTCCTTGGTTCTAGGTACAGCATTCTAGGCTAGGGCACACCCGTTAAAGCAGCCCAGAGGCCAGAACCGCGCCTGGACTTGGCGGAAATTATAAAATGGCGATGGGCCAGCCTGAGCTGAGTGGACGGCGCGGGGCGAATAATTACGACAAGCTGCCGTACTGTTGATTAATTTACTCTCTTACTCGGACGAAGTCGCGGACACGCATCAAGCGAAGGCCGTTTGGGGGAAATGATATATTTTTTGTTAATGAAGTATTGGGGGCATGTGGGTATTTGGGCGTGAAGCTATCGGTCAATATCGATGAGGATCGGTATGCAATATAGGGGCAGCGGGCAGTGCGTGTGTGCGTGTGCACATTCCCGGTGTTTTGGTCCTTTTCTTCCACTCAATGTCCGAGTCCGAGTTTCTTGTAAAAAGCCGTTCAAGCGCCACCGCCGCGGTGTGGGAGGAAAAATCGATCTCTTTTCGTGCACACGACCAAAAATTCTGGTCTTGTGGCCCATCCAACCTTGATCAAAACGTTTACAACAGGCAGTCTCCTCGGAACCAATCGGCATGTTGTCGCGGCGTGTTCCATATTGCGGTTTCCACCAGGAATTCTGCCCCGCGGCTCGGCAATTGTGTCGTGTACATGGTGGAGTGTTGGCACGCCTAATGATGGCCAGTGTTGCCTTTAGGCTCCATAGTAGCATGGCACACTCCACTTCCGTGCTGCTAGTGTGCCATTACTCAGTTATTGCACCCATTTCCACCTTGCCGACTTCAGGGGGGGGGGATAAACGCAGGGAGCCCCGAATGTCCCGGCGTTGGTCTGCGGCGTCTTACGGTAGACTAAGGCCCTGGATATTGTTGTAGAGGGAAGATAGACGGGACAGTATACTGGTACGTCCCCTTGATAATTCCACCCCGAAGAAGTGACCACGAAAGTGTGCTTGCCATTAAGAGTCCGTTGTAGATAGCGATCCACATACTGCGATTGGTTCCCTACACCCTACTCCGCGGTGGCCAGGCCCAACTCAAAGACGGGATCTCTCTGCAGGAAGGGGGGGGCTTCTCTGCTGGGCAAGTTTCATCGGAGGATATGTGATAGGGGATTGGAGCTAGAGCAGGAACTAGCGGTGGAGGGGTGATACACGGGGTTTTGGAGGTGACTTTGAAGCGAGCGCACTTTCGGTTGCTGCAAATAGAACTGCCAGTCTTGTTATTGTTCAACGCCGCATGGACTACCCTTGCCCCCAACGTCGCTACCCTACGGCAAGGTGCCACGGCGTATGGACCAATGTTCTCTATTCCCACTCTATAGTCACCCGTCATCGAGGCAGGCATACGAGGCTAGGTGACAGCTGGGATGGGAATTTGAGAATGGGATGGCAGCACACGATGGAGGGAAGGAACGAACTGTATTTTGGACCTCCGCCACCCTCTGGAACGGTCCATTGGATGTCTTGAGTCGGAACTTTAACGTCACAGAGCTTACAGTGGATGCAGTTCTAGATGACGACGGTTAGCGCCCGATTCCATGAGAGTGGAACCTGTTTACCTGGGCGTTGATCACAAGTTTCTTCCCCCCCCACCCTCCCTTCCCTGACGATCCGTCCTCGTCGTCCACATACTCATACACGCCTGCAGGGCATGCCCTTCCTAACAGCCCAGCGTATTCCTGCACGTTGACCCGCACATGCTCTTTTCGACGCTCTGGACTCTCAACCTCAACCTCCTCTTCCGTCCGCACACGAAGATGAGCGGGTTGATCCTCAGCGTGATTTGTCCCTGTGAGAGTGAGTGCCGTCATAAGGTCCGTCGACAACGGGGGCTGTGGAGCTGGATATTCAATCGGGGTGCATTGGGATGCCCGGCGTGTGTGGGCAGCGTCAGTCACGTGGGAGTTGCGAAATGTCCATGGGGTACGGCCCTTGAGGAGGAGACTATCCACGCCGGAGTATACCACACCGCCGAAGATGCCGAGAGGTGTGTTGAAAGACGGTCGTAGGTTTCGCACCTCATACAACTCCGAGTAGACCCAACTCTCCTTGAAAGCCCTCTCATAGGCACTCATATCCGCGGGATCGCTATTGTCAGCCGAAAGAACATCAAAGGCGGCTTCGGCTGCCAGCATTCCGGTTTTCATTGCGTTATGCGTCCCTTTGATCTTGGCAACGTTCACAAACCCGGCGGAGCAACCGATAAGTGCGCCGCCGGGGAAGTGTAACCTTGGTACAGATTGGAGGCCACCCTCATTCAGCGTGCGGGCACCGTATGCTACGCGGGAGGAGTCCCCTGAAAGGAGCTTGGCAAAGTACGGATGATGTTTCATGCGCTGACGGGAAGTTAGATAAACGGGAGAGCCAACCAATATCGATACTCGCCTGGAGCTCTCTGTAAGGACTCAGATAAGGGTTGGCGTAGTCGAGCCCGACAACGAGACCAAGGCTAACAAGTCCATCAGCCATGTGGTACACCCATCCACCACCGTAGGTATGCATGTCGAGGGGCCAACCCATGGTGTGAACAACTTGACCGGGGCGATACTGACTCGGGTCCACACGCCAGACCTCCTTGACGCCAAAACCGTATGTTTGCGGGTCAGAGTCCTTCTGAAGCTTGAAGCGGCGGAGTGCAGTCTTAGTGAGAGACCCTCGCGCTCCCTCTGCTAGGAGAGTGACTTTCGCACGGAACTCCATGCCAAGTTCGAAGTTGTCCTTTGGTCTTCCCTTCCGATCGACACCAACATCATTCAGTCTCACTCCTGCGACTGCATGGCCGTCCTCGGAGTATAGGAGCGATGAGCCAGCAAATCCGGGGTAGAGTTCCACCCCAAGCTCCTCCGCAATTCCTCCGAGCCACGATGTGAACTGAGATAGGGAGACAATATAGTTTCCCTTGTTGCTCATTTGAGGTGGGTGCGGGATCGGGAAGGAATAGCGCGGCGTGAAGAAGCGCATCGACGATGAGACTGCAGATTGAGTCAGGGGGTGACCACCTCTATCTCTCCAGCTTGGAATGAGTTCGTTCAAGGCACGCGGTTCGACAACAGCACCAGAGAGTATATGTGAACCTAGTCCATAAGTTCAGAACTACCATAGTCACCCGACAATATATACTCACCTATCTCGCTCCCTTTTTCAACGACGACGACGCGCACCTCTCTTCCCCTTTCCTTCTCAAGCTGCTTGAGCCGTATTGCGGCGCTGAGGCCTGCAGGGCCTCCACCGACAATGCAAACATCGACGTCATCAGAGACGCGCTCCTCAACAAGGTTGACGTCTATAATTTCGTCCCGTAGACGTGCAGATGTTCGAATAGAACGAGTCTGCGCTCTTCTAAGCACGCCACGAAGCATCTCGTCTTATCCCTGTTGTTGCGACAAGTTGGAGGAAACGCGAAATCACGTGGGACGGGATTTTACGTGGCATTGATCCGTTCCGTCAGAAAAGTAGTGGAAAAAACCATCTACCGAATAACATAAAAAGTAGACATTTTGATGACTTAGAACAATAGAAACATCTTTTCTATGTAACAAAACCGAATTAGTTGTGTCCCGTGCAACGGCCAAACGCGTGTAGACAGCGTGGCTCGTGGCACTGGTGGCTACTACTATACCTGCGCTAACGCACATTCATTCCAACCGTCATGTCTTCGGCATGCACACCGGTGCGCTTTCTGCCTCTTTGCATGTAATAAACTGCGTGCTCACACGCTTGCTACTTCTCAGGCGCATGACTGGTTCTCGGACGTTCTCACGGGAGGACTCATTCTTGGGCTCTGCATCTCCTATGCCCCTCAGGTACGTCCTTCCTCGCTGTAAGGCTATTCAAAGGCATGTTGACGACGTGCGTGCGCAAAGCACTACCGTATCATATCCAAGGGCTCCTCTGAGGGATTCAGCCCATGGTTTCTCCTTCTCGGGAGTACCTCTTCCGCTTCGGGCATGCTTAACATGTATGCGTGGCATTCCCCCCGTTGTCACCATGATAGTATCTCATTCATACCCCCAGGGTTGTTATGCAACACGCCATAATCAGATGTTGCCGTTCTTATGTGAGAATGCCCATCCCTATCCACAGTGACCGCTATTCACAGAGTGCAATCAGAGTCCTCTAGATTGCCTTGAGACCGTAGCGGGGGTCATCCAGGTTGGAACCCAGTGGTTTTTGTTCTCTATCATGTGCGTTGGTTCTACCGCGCAACTAGCCTTTCAAACTAACTGACCCTCTCAGCCTTGTTCTCTACTTACTCTACTTTCCTCCTCATCTCAAATATGTCACCTTAGATATTGACGGCGACGAAACGCGTCCCTCAGAACGTGTCAAGACGAACCTCAAGTCGGACACTTGGCGTCTCTCTATAACCCTGTCGTGGATAGTCTTTATTCACTTGTTTGTCTTTCCATTAATCCAAGTCTCGCCATAACTCATGCGCGCGTGTCCGGACCACAGAGCCTTTTGTACCTTCGTTACCTTCATACTGCTGCTGACTTCGCCCTCCGACCCCTCTGGCGCAGCTCGATCGCAGCTTAGTATCTGGGCAACTTTCCTTGGTGTCTCATCTGCCGTGCTCGCTGCCTTGCAATATGCTCCTCAGATCGTACTCACCTATCGGCGCAAGCTCGTTGGCGCACTCAGCATACCTATGATGTTAATCCAGACACCGGGCGGTTTCGTCATGGTGATCAGCATCATGATCCGGTGAGTTTTTATTCTGATCTGTACGCGCGCGGGACATCACTCATCTCGATCCAGACCAGGTACCAACTGGACAAGTAAGCCCCCCCATTATCCATCACGATGCCACATTTTTCCTTACTCTTTGGGTCTTTTGCGTTCCAGGTTGGATCATGTTCCTCGTTGCAGCGATCATGCAGGGAATCCTCCTCGTCATGTGCATCTGCTGGAAAGTTCGCCAGCGCCGCCTTCGAATTGACGACTTTGGCCGCCCGCTGAGGGACTCCCCGCTCCCGGCACTTCCGGCCACAGCGAATGGGCTTGATTCCGATGACGAGGCTGCTCAGGACTCTATGGAAGAGGACGTCGTTTCCATCAGCGCCGAAGATGCAGAGCGGTCACCTCTGTTGAACAACCGGAAGGGGCGGAAGAGTAGGAGACGGAGGTGGTGGACCAAGTGGCTAGCAACCAAGTAGTAATATCTGGCGCCTCACTCCTGACTGTTTTGCGTTGCGTGGTCATGCGCGCCTGTACTTTTAAATACTCCTCTCATTTACAATGTTCTCTTGCTTTCTTCTTTACTCGGGTGTTCGGGGAGCTGGGAACGACGATTCTATTCAGGCATATCGTACACCGTCCGCATAACATGTTCCGCCTTCCGTCCGGTATGCTTGACAAGCCCAATAAGGTCCAGCGTGTGCAAGGCGCGCACGAACCGCGCCTGCACATGCATCTTCCACTCTTCCTCCTGGCCGTCCCTCTCTCCCTCATCAGCAGCTGGTGCCAAGTGACTCCGCTGGGCCTCGATGACCTGCGAGAATGACTCGTACCAATCGTACACGTTAACCATGCGCCCCGCCTCGAGGTATCGCCGGAAGAGGATGCTCACGTCCGGCAGTTTCCATATAGGAAAGCTCGGCGTTGGGTCATCGCGAGGCAGAGGAAGGAAAGTGTGTGGCTGGAGAAGCGCCGAAAGGACGGTGGCGCGAGGAGCGGGGTTGAGCATCTATGGGGCGAAAGTTCGGAACCGTCCAATCCCCAATGCGCACGAATAGAGAAAGGAAAGGGGAAGTGTCCAGAATGACGACTGACCTCAGAGGGAAACGGGGTTGACCCTGCGTGCCAAATCTCCCATAGACGTAGGTCCTCCAGGTTGATGATATGCTCCCTGGGTAAAAGCGTATTAGCTTAGCCGACAGAACCCAAAAAAAAAAAAATTAACTGGAAGTAACCAATTAGCCAACTCCCAAACTCATCGGCGATCTGCGCGCTGTCCGAACCCTCCCCTTCGTCTTCGAGCAGCCTGGCAGTGGTTGCCACGCGCTCCCGCGCTTCGTGAACTTCATCCGGGTGATCTGTGATTCCGTCAAGGAACGACCGCAGCTCGTGGAGCAAAGCCGGGAGCTTTTCGCCTGACAGCTTTCTGTGCGCCCACCACCAAGTTGAGAAAAACGCACAGCGAGAAACGGGGCCGGAAGGCAGAACGTGTGCAGTGCGACTGACCTCGTCATCGTCCCGAGGTATTTTCCCTCTCGAGCCAGGCCCCCCCTTAGGCTTGCACTCATCATCTCAAGCGGGGTCTTATCCGTTCCTCCACTCCGATACCCAAGATCGAGCATCACCTTCTGCACTGTGCGCATCATCTTGAAGGTGAGCTTTAATCGGTACAAGCGAGAGCGGAAGTCTGCTCGTGCCTCGGCTACGGATGCCAATAAACCGGAAACGTCATTAACAGGCCAGCCTTCCTCGCCGGATGCCAATTCCTGGGGCCCAAATGACCATGAAAAGAGCGAGGCAAGGAAAGCGGCTGCCTTGGGGTCGGAGAGCTTCTTGACAGCGCGTTCAGTAGATGAAGTATCAAGTCGTTCATCCTTCACGAAGATGGTTAGTGGCTCATCGAAATGTTTAAGGTGGGCCAGCTGAAGAATTAACAGAACACCTTCTACGGAAGGTGAGTTGCGGCAGAAGAAATCGGTTAGGAAATCGAGGGCTGCGGGGCCAACCACGATATTCGGTTCAAAATGCAGGTCAAAGAACGTCTGGGAGGTAGTATGATCAGAGGGCATATCGAATAGATGTATGTCTCTCGCGTACCTGGGCGACTACCTCCTCCAAGAAACCAGCTCCTGATGGAACCGCAAAAGCATCAACCCGAAGCAGAGACAGCACTGATTGAGGATATGTAGCATGGAGAAAGGAATTGTGCGATGATGACAGTGTGAGGACGAAAATCAGGGGAAGTTGTGGCACATGAGAACTAAGACATAATTTAGCGGCGTCGTGATCGAGGATATCCTCGCTTGCCTGCAGATATGGAAGAGGTCTCGAACGACAGCCTCGTCAAATTGTTCGAACTCGTGAAGGAAGACCACTAGCTGCGGCGGCGGCTCAGGACCCTCTGAAATGTTAAAATCACGTCCCTCGTGAACAAAAAGCACGACCTACCGGCGGCATCGCGGAGAACACCGTGCCAGACCTTGAGTAGCTCGATATCATAGTTTGCCAATGATGTCGTAGGTTTTCGCTTTACTGATTGCATGGCCCCTCAGTTCATGAACGTTTAGAATCATGGAATCGCAGTCCCACCGTCTTGGCTGTCCGGAGGACAATCTACAAACCTGGTGACCAGAGTCTTCATGGTGGACATGATGTTCAGACAGTCGGATGGGTAAAGATGCGTGATGTACGAGCCAGGCGGCAGGTCCTCGCCTTCGGTTTCCTCGGCGAGATTTGCCTCTAATCGGCTAGCAACGTTGGCGATGAACCCTTGGCTCGTTGAAGAGCCTGTTTCCATGGCATGAAAACTCCGTGTACTCGAGCAACCGAGAAGGGCGCACCTGATACCGCAATTACCGGTAGCTCGGCATAGGGCAATCCGGGGAGAACGTCGTCGTACGCTCGGCGCACGCACCGGACAATCTCATTCACTACGGGCTCGTGGAGGGAGCTCACAATGTGCTAGATCAACCTAGTTTTCAACACGCGCGTAGGGTGGACAGAAAGGGAGGCACACGCACCTCGATCCTATCAAGGCACTTTTTCCACGCAGCCCTGTACAAGTTGAAGCGCGCCGCGTAGCCCCCTGGCAGGTCCCTCCCATCAAAAGGGGAATACCCTTCGGCTGATAGTTGATCAGTGTCATCATCGGCGTCGTCAGGTTCTGGCGATGCGAGGTTTAAAATAGGCAACGCGCGGAAAAGCGTGTTTACGCACCGATGGCGGTTTCGTTGTACGGAATATAAATAACGGGCTGTTATCGTGGCATCAGCGTGCACAAGAAATACACTAGGAGCATAACAACCTGACTGGCATCAATATCCTCTTGGGAGAAAGACATTGTGAGACTAAAAGCCGAACGTGGACGCGAACGCCTGATCGCGTACCGGCCACACGCCGGGCCGCGGTATCACCGCAGAATGGTACGCGAATACGCGATGAAAAACGACAAGATAGTTGTTGTAAAACAGGTTACAAACGCATAAGTAATAGGGTTACAACTAACTATGACTTGTGCAGTCGATCATAAGCCGAGCTATCTCCTAAAGACGGCGAAAGCTATACTAAAAGTGAAACGGATAGGCCAATTAATGTGATGGTCACGGGGGGCAAGGATTGGCGCATCGCGGCATTTGGACGAGAAGAAGTCGGTGAGGTCGATGATGTAGATGAACTTGAAGGACTAGAGTTGCGGGGGGAAGATGATGGCAGAGAAGACGAAGATGGAGTCCGTGTCGTCGACAAAGAGACAGTTCCGGGGAGCGTCGAGGTGAAGATTTGGTTAGAGTGTGCCGACAGCAACGAAGAGGGCACGGGTGTCGTAGACGTCAACTCGGGAACTGGCGAATCAAACGACCCACTCATTCCATCCAGTCTACGATGGGTCAATAAGTATATCAACAGGAAAATCATGAAAAAGCACACGGACGAGAAGATTGGAGAAAATGCTGTCACTGGGTGGGAGGGGTCCGATGAGTTGATTGAGGTGAACGCAACATAACTAATGTGGGAGAAAAAAGTCAGCTCGGTGCCCTGTTCTCGAGGGTAACGCGTACTAGGTGTTTGAGTTTGGGCCAGCATCAGGACGTGGCTTTGAAAACATGGGAATATGAGCACAAAAGGACGTCTTGTACTTGTGAAGTATGCTCACCGTGAACGAAAGCGAATGAGTTGCGGAGACATCGAGTATTGCGATCTGCTGGATCAAGTTCTACACCACTATCAGTTCGGATGAAAATTGTTATAGACAGAAGAAACGAGCCTGATTTCCTGAATATAAGGCGACTTGGCACGGTCCCGTGGCTCCCAGTAGGGGAGCTACGCCATCGTCTACCCACTGGACTGAACAGGGCTGCCCACCATGACATACGGTCTGTGACGAGGGACTGATCACCTACGGTCGGGTGATCGTATCAAGGGTGACAAAACGATCAAGAAAGTTAACACACATAAAGAGATCCAAACACAGTCTGGGAAAGGGCTAAAGCGAAACTTGCGGCTGCAAAGCCGGCGATGCGCATAAGTCAACAAGGGTGGAGAGACAAAGGAGTGTGAGTTATATGGAGGATTCAACCTCGAGTGGTGGCTGGCCAGCAGGGAGGAGTGTGGCGTTGCGCACGTCCACGTCCGTACATGATGGAGCCGAGATGGAGATTCCAGCTGAGCAAGATGATGCTATGGTAACACCGCGCAACCACATATTCCGAGGCACCGGCTAAATATAGTGTAGGCCTTAGAATGGAACTACGTGTCCCGCTCAGTTTGCACTGTTAAAAACCGAAACAGTATGGTTTTTTATCGCTAGCGTGAGGCACACGCGAGGCATACAAACCCATTGACAGCTAGACCATGCGCATGCGCGGCGGGTTCCCTTGTGTACAGCCGAGCGCCCTTCCCGGCAGTCCGGCGCTCGTCGACGTATAAAATTTGACCTTGTCGTTTTTTTTTCTTTCCCTCATCTCTTGCATCATCCACTGCAATCGTCGCTTTTCAGCGCATCCACTCTCTTTTTCCCTTTCCATTCTTTCAACAAATACAACAATGCTTTCCTCGCTCCTCGTCCTCACTCTTGCTGCCATTGCTCCTTTTGCCCGTGCGAACGTTTATGTGGGTACTTCACACTTGCATCGGCAATCTTGGGACTCATTTCATCACCCAAGATAACCAACCCAACTGCTACTTCCAGTCTGCCTGCGGGCCAAGAAGCGACAATCGCGTGGCAGGATGATAACAACGGATCTTCCCTTGCGACAATCGGCCCTTGCCTTGTTGGTCTATACGCTGGCAGCTCGTCACAGCAGGTGTGCACCCTGTCTTCTTTTTTAATATAAATTTGACTAATCACTCGTAGACTCTCTTGCAAATACTCGGTACCGCTGTTGATGTTTCTAAGAATACCACGTTGCCTTGGACGCCTGGTCCCGCTGTTGGAGAGAGCGGTGCCAACTAGTGAGTGTTGTATGCCCATTGGTCCTGACTGATTGTTAAATTCACGTTTCTAGCTTTATCAGGATCCAGTCTAATAGCCTGAAAGATCCCTCCAACCCAGCGAACCCTTACCAGGCATTCTCTGCCAGGTTTACGTGCGTTACATCCTCTTTATTCCAGCTTCATACTCAACTGGTCGAACAGTCTCACGGGCATGACTGGCAAGTTCAGCGACACGGTTAAGGCTCAGATCAGTGGAGTAAACACTGTGGCCGGAGCTTCTTCAACCTCTAGCGCTGGCTCTTCTACCGCGGCGGGGACTACGACTCGTGCAAGCACCACGTCGGGATCGCCAGCATCCACCGCCAAGGGAAGTGCTGCTGCTGCTGGTACCACTACCGCGAAGAAGAACGGTGCTGGCCACATGGTTGTGCCCCGTGTTCTCGGCACTACTGGCATAGCCGCTGTTGCATTCGCCTTCCTCCTTTGAATACCTTATACCCCTTCACCCGATGATGATCTTGTCCTAGCTGATCTATCTTTACGAGGTTCCGCACTTGCCTTGTCCTGGCATATGTTCGTACCACACCACTGACCAGTACTATTTGCACGTTATCTGCCCCTGGTCCTTCCTTCTCATCCATTTATAGTTGGACTATGTAATTGAGGAATGTTTCTCTACTATCCGACAACTCAGTGTGACCTTGTTCAAATCCTCAACGACATAAAGTGGTGCAGCTTATTGGTCTCTTCGGCGTGTTGTAAAAACATTTGTCTAAGCCTACATTGGGAATCGATTAATGTCCTTGAGGCGCCTCAACTGGCTACAAGTCTGTTTCAGACCAAGTCGAGGACAATGACATGTACACTAAAATTCATTAGTGATGCCAGCACGTCCCTCAGCGAGTGGCTATTGCAGAAAACATTACCAGCTGTAATGGTTACACATGTTCATCCTCCCTAGAATGCAACATTTCTCCCAGTGTCGCCTTTTAGGCCTTTGAGCAAGTAGTATTTGCCAAATTCGGCGAGCCACTTGGAGGTTACTGTCTCACGTGTTCCTTGATAACTAAGTACTGAGCACTGATGTCTACTGCGACTACCGAGCCCGCCAAGAAACCCCACCAGTCGCGATCTAAAGCAAAGGAGAAGCGACAAGGACCGAGCAAAGCTGCTGGGACGGAACGCCTCAAGACCGTCGTACGCAGGTTGCCTCCGAACCTCCCCGAATATGTATTTTGGCAGTCCGTGCAGACGTGGGTGACGGACGACACCGTCCTCTGGAAGGAGTTTTGCCCTGGAAAAGTGAAGAAAAAGTAAGTGTGTGTAAGAGAACCATGCTCGCCAGTTACAATCTAATGGCGCGATTCCAGGCTGAACAGGGAGAACGTGCACTCCCGTGCGTACATCGCTTTCAAGACGGAGGAATTCGTCGCTAGGTTCAGTCGCGAGTACGATGGGCATGTATTTAAGGATAAAGCTGGTGTGCATGCATCTCGCCATCGTTGTGCTCGGGCTCACACTGACACGGCTGGCTTGACCCAAGGTAACGAATCGCAAGCCGTGGTCGAGTTTGCACCATACCAGAAACTGCCGTTGGAGAAGAAAAAGGTTGACAGTAGGAATGCTACGATTGATCAAGGCATGTCAGGGTCTCCTTGCCGCTTCTCTTAGACTGAACGTCCAGATAAGACGAAGAATACATCGCCTTTCTACAGTCACTCGAAGCCCCTTCGACCAAACCTCACGACGCCGACCAGCTCTTGGAGATGCTAGGTCTGCACCGTGTACATGTCATCATGCACAGGTCCGCTGATACACACGCGTACTTCTAGTTGCCTCTACTGAACGACCTGCTATGCCCGCGTCCACACCTCTCTTGGATGCCCTCAAGGCCGAGAAATCCGCACTGCGCGACAAAGAGGCCATCCAAAGGAACCACCCTCACTACAAGGACGCCGCTCAGACATCCAAGAAGGAGGAATCTAAAAAGAAGGCCGCCGCTGCCGCCAGTGCAGCCTCCGAACCAAAACAAAGTGGCGAGTCGAGCGCACCACTGGGAAAACGGGCGGCAAAGAGGGCGGCAGCAGCTGCTGCCGCCCAGAAGGCGTCCACGCAGTCTGGTCCCTCTACACCGTCGAAAGTCGGAAAGGCACCTGCACCACCTCCGGCCAAGCCGCCGTCGTCCTCTCCCAGCAAGAGCAGGTCTGCGCGGGGTGGCAAGCATCACGCACCGGGGCAAACCAAACAATCGTCCACGTCCCCCATTCAATCCGTGCCTGCGGTGCTTCCGTCTCCCAGAAAAGAGACTGGTGCCAGTGCCAGTGCCGACACCGGTGCCACCGCGCCTTCACCCTCGCCTGTACTCGCGCCCGTGAGTTCTGATGGTTCCGGAAGACGGCAGCGGCCAGTGCTCGGCATCGCATCGAGGCATTTCGAGGCAGCCCTCAGCGGCGCTGGGGTCTCTAAAGGCGGGGCTGGCAGACGCGAGCGCGGACAGGAAAAAGAGAAGGAGAAGGGACCTGCTAAAGATGGTCCCTCTAGAGAGAAGAGGGAGGGCGGAAGCAGGAAAGAGAAAGAGGACGACGCGCGGGCGGCGCGGGGCAGCGCTGCCCCAGCGCCTGCGCCTGCTCCTGTCCCTCCGCAGCCTCGGCCGGGCGTCTTGCCGGCTCCTACGATTCTCCTGCGCGAAGGGAAGCAGCCCCCTTCGCGTCCGCCCCCGCCGCAGTCGGTCCCGTCAACGGACGTCGCGACTTCTTCTGATGGATTAGTTAACCCTTCCGCGCAAAGTCGGCGCGGGTCTGGAAAACGAGGCCGAGGAAGAGGCCGTGGCGGAAACAGAGGGGGTGCACCCCCACCGGCACCGACAGGCGGCGCGGATTCGTGAAGCAAGCATGTTTTTCTCTCTTGTCTTTGTCAACGACGAGGTGTGGCCAACAATAAGACATTCTCGAGCGGAAGTCGAGGACTGACGCTAAAAACTTTTTTAATTCACAGAAAATATGTCATCGGATCACTTGTTGAAAGTTTCTTCTGTCCCGATCGCGTTCTATTTTTGCCAAGACACGCAACGCAGCAGCCGCTTTGGAACGGTGATTTGTTATTCAACGGTTGAACGGTTGACGTTGGGCGCTGCTGCGTTGCCCCGAGCGATTTCCCCAGTTGAGTCACGGCTCAGATCTTGTTGCGAGAGCCAGACCTTTTATGGACTACAATAATTAGAAGTGCTCGTGGGCTATTGTACTAAAAACGCACTTTGAACGTAAACCAGTTGAGTAGCCTCAAAGATACATTACAGCTGTAATCGAGAAATGTTCGTTTATCGAATCCGGCAATCCCCTCTGATGAGGTGTTGATGCACGCCTCGAGAGATCATTCAATAGCTTATGTTAAATCCCGAATCCCGGACCGAGATCGGACGTAGTTCCGTCCCGAGGAGATCGGTGAAATAATAATTTGGTACGCACTGTATTGATGCTGCCGAGGAAATGCAGTTTCCTAGGCAGCATCAAATACTGTACGGTATTTGCTGGCCCACGGACGATTATGCAGATGCCAGACACCGCACTGGCAAGCTTGGGCGCACTGCTAGAGAAGCGGAATTGCCAGTGCCAGTGAGCCAGGCAGGCGCAGATTGATGGCTCCCTCGCGCATAACTTGAAGGTCGGTATTGCGTGTGGCAGTGGCCACATCAGGAAACCTGCCACATACTTTTTTGGACTCGTACGGGCTTGTACGATTCAGAGCGAAAGAGTCGAAAAGTCGACGAGGAACCTAGAATCCAAAAAAAGTTGATTCCCAAATTCATTTTCAGAAGGAGTGAAGCACACAAAAACCCTCTTTTTTGAAAAGTAGACAAGTAAAAAAGAAAATGGATATTTTCCTGATGCACCGCACATCCGGATAGGCCAGCGGATTGTTGGGTAAACCAACGTCCTGCGTCATCTCGAAAAATTTCCCCCAGTCTGTCGTGCGGAAAAATAATGGCAAAGTTTTAATGTTAATGAAGTGCTAGACACTGGGTGGAATCCTAGATTATGATACTGACAAAATTGTAACCTGTTGAATAATAGAAGGCAAAATCTTTTTAAACAACTTTTGAATGAAAAAAT
>Ga0209488_10002247_pt1 | contig 16008 bp, 13 predicted proteins | sample Rivendell_Oct201_8_FD_188349 | JGI IMG/M metagenome (GOLD analysis project Ga0209488, IMG submission 188349) | Vadose zone soil microbial communities from the Eel River Critical Zone Observatory, Northern California, USA -... | ecosystem: Environmental > Terrestrial > Soil > Vadose zone >... | reverse complement strand
GTCACGGCGCTGGACGTCATGGACTCGTTCGCGTCACGGACCCTGCGCGACACCGCGCACATGACCCGGCTGCGCGGCGCCGAGACCGTGATCGTCGGCGTCCAGCCGGAAGTGGCGTTCGCCATGGTGCAGCTCGGCCTGACGCTCGAGGCCGTGACCACGGCGCTGGATCTGGAAGAAGGCCTCGCCTACCTGCAGAGGAACACCAGCAAGACGGCCCAGGGGGGCGATGGTGGACGTTGAGACCCGAGTGCCCGTGGGCTCCGATGTCGAGATCGTCACCGCGCGCCAGAAGGGACGCGAGTTGGCGGCACGGATGGGATTCTCGCTCAGCGATCAGACCATCGTCGCCACCGCGATCTCGGAACTGGCACGCAACATCGTCCGCTACGCCAAGCGCGGCGAGATCCTGCTGCGGGCAGCGGCGGACAACGGCCGGTCAGGCCTCGTCGTCGTTGCCCGCGACGGTGGACCTGGCATCGCTGATGTCGGGTTGGCGATGCAGCCGGGCTACTCCAGCTCCGGCGGGCTGGGCCTCGGCCTTTCGGGCGTGCGGCGGTTGATGGACGAGTTCGAGATCGAAACGGCGGTGGGGCACGGCACCACCATCACGGTCAGGAAGTGGCGATGAACGGGGTCGCTCACCTCGAACGGGCCAGGGCGGCAAAGGCCGGCCTGCGCCCAGGCGACACCGCCGATGGGACCGCCGGCCACTTCGCCATTGCGCAGGAAAGTCACGGCATCCCGCGTCGAAGCGAGGGGGAGATCCTTGCGGGCCACGGCCAACCTGGCGAGGATTCCCAGGTGTTGGTCGCTCGTCACCCCGGGAGACCGCGATGAAACCTCCTCGTCCTCCTCTGCCGGTCGAGTACCGGGCCGCGCTGCACGACTATCTGCGGCACTCTGGCGAAACCGCCCTGGCCCGTGCCTACGAGTTGGGCCGTCGTGCACTCGACGACGGACTGGGCATCCTCGACATGACGGTGATGCAACAGGAAGCCTTGGGCGATCTGCTGAGCAACGGCTTCCGCGACCAGGTGGTGCCCACACTGGGCGCGGTCAAGAGATTCTTCGTCGAGAGCCTGTCGCCGTTCGAGATGACGCACCGCAGCTTCCGCGAGGCCAACGCGGCGCTGCGCGGCCTCAACGAAAAGATGGAGGAAGAAGTGCGGCGCATCGCCCACCGTCTGCACGACGACGCCGGCCAGATGCTCAGTGCCGTCTCGCTCGCTCTCGACGAGGCCGTCGACCAGTCCGGCAACGGTGAGGCGCCAAAGAAGGACCGGTTCCAGAAGGTGTGGCATCTGCTCGCCGAGGTCCAGGAGCAGGTGCGGAGCCTGTCGCACGAGATGCGACCGGTCATCCTGGACGATCTGGGGCTGGGACCCGCGCTCGAGTCGCTGGCGCATGGCATGGGCAAGCGCACCGGATTGAACATCGAGGTGGAATACACCGGCCAGCAGCGGTTGCCGGATCGCGTCGAAACGGCGATCTACCGGGTGGCGCAGGAAGCCCTGATCAACGTCGCCAGGCATGCGCGCGCATCGCGCGCGACCGTGCGGCTGGCCATGGTGGATGGCCGGGTGCGTTGCTCGGTGCAGGACGACGGCATCGGCTTCGACCCGCAGCAAGCGCCATCGGTGCTCGGCGGCGGGCTCGGCCTGATCGGCATTCGCGAACGCCTGCAACCGATGCAGGGGAGCTTCGAGGTCCGAACCCAGCCCGGCGCCGGCACGGAGATCATCGTGTCGATTCCCCTCGTGACATGACCGACCAGCAGCGCATCTGCATCGTTCTTGCCGATGACCACCGTGTCGTCCGGGAGGGCGTGCGCTCGCTGTTGGAGCGCGAGGGCTTCACCGTCGTCGGCGAAGGCGCGGACGGCACGGAAGCCGTGGCACTTGCCAAGGCACACGCACCGGACATAGCCATCCTCGACTTCGGGATGCCGAAGCTGAACGGTCTGGACGCTGCGCGGGCGATTGCTGCCGAGGCGCCGCGGACCAAGACGATCCTGCTCACCGTGCACACCGAGGACCAGTACGTGTTCGGTGCCCTGCAGGCAGGCATCAAGGGCTACGTCGTCAAGACGCAAGCCGCAGTGGACCTGGTGACCGCGATCCGCGAGGTCCACCGTGGTTCCACGTATCTGAGTCCTTCGGTGTCGCAGACGGTGGTGGAGGCATGCTTCGGCAAGAAGGCAGCCCGCGTCGACCCCTTGACGCCCCGCGAGCGTCAAGTGCTGCAGCTCGTGGCCGAGGGCATGTCGACGAAGGAGATCGCGCGCGAACTGAAGATCGGCACCAAGACCGCCGAGTCGCACCGCGGCCGTGTCATGCAGAAGCTCGACATCCACGAGACGGCCAGCCTCGTGCGCTATGCCATCCGCGCCGGTCTGATCGAGCCCTGAGCCCGAGGCGCCCACCGCGGGAACTCGGGGTTTTTCTGGGCCCGTAGTCAGGGGATCACTGGAGGGTCGCGATCGACCGCGGGCGCTACATCTGTGCTCCTCGCCTCACCAATTCGAGGATCCACTGATGCCCTCCCCGAGTCTCGTCGCCGCACTGCACCGGAGCCCTGGCTTCGCCGCCGTGCAGCGCCTCGCCCTGGTCGCTGCCCTGGCGGCAGGTGGATCGCCAGCCCAGCTCGAGTTGCTCACGCTCCGGGGTGCCGCGGGCAGCAACGCCCGATTCGGCAGCTCGATCGCCGGGCTCCCCGTGGTCGGCTCCCGTGCAGCCGTCGATCTGCTGGTCGGGGCGCCGTACGACCTGGCAGCGATCGGGCCGGCCGGCGCTGCGACTGCCTACCCCAGTGTCGGGGGACCGGCCACATGGTCACTGCTCGGCGGTGAACCGGGCGCGCAGATGGGCAACCGTGTGGCGGTAGTCGGCGATGTGGACGGCGATGGCATCAGCGATGCTCTCGTGTGCGCACACGGAGAGTACGGTACGGGCGCCGTGGTGCTGCTGTCGGGGCGGACCGGTCGTCCGATCCTCCGACTCGCGGACGTGTTCACCAGTTCCGCCTGGCGAGGTACCGGGCTGCTGGTTGCGGCGGCTGGAGATGTCGACCGCGACGGCGTTGCCGACTTCATGACCCAGGACCTTCACAACGGCCGCTACACGCTGTGGGTGATCTCCGGTGCGCAAGCCCGGGTCAATGCGTCACCGCCGGAGCTCGGCAGCTTTCCGGACGCCAACTATGTCGCGGCGGCCGTCCTTGGCGACACCGATGGCGACGGCTATCCCGACCTCGCTGCCGCCACCGACGCCGGCATCGTCGTCGTCCTGTCGGGACGCACATTCACTCCACTGCACGTCGACGTTGGCTCTACCGTGTGCGCTGCGGGCGACGTCGATGGCGACGGGTATGGCGACCTGGCCATCGGCCGCACGGGTGGTGCCGGGTCAGGCGAGATCGAGGTCCTGTCCGGACGCACCTGGTCATCGCTGTTCCGCGTGATCGCTCCGGATGGCTCGCCGACGTTCGGCGCCAGCATCGCCGGCGGCAGCGACATCGACGGCGACGGGACTCCCGACCTGCTGGTGGGCGACCCCGGTGCACCGACCGCTCCAGGCCAGGTCTGGGTGCTGTCCGGACTCGGTGGTGCACCGGTCTATCGACTGGCCGGCGAACGGCCCGGCGACCGGTTCGGGTCGGCGCTCGGTTTCCTCGGCGACCTCGATTTCGACGGCCGCTCGGATTTTGCGATCGGTGCTCCAGGTGCCGATGGCTACGTACGGATTTACGCCGGCGCGCCGCGCGCGGCCTGGGCCGATACTGGGTTCCTCACCGCTGCAGGTGGCTCGCAACACCTGCGCCTGACGCTTGGCCCAGGCCACGCCGGCGCGCCTTTTCTCGTCATCGGCACGCTCTCCGGCACCAACCCCGGTGTGAACGTCGCCGGTCTGCATCTCGCCCTCAACCCGGACTCCTACACCCAATTCACCGCGCTGGGCACATTGCCGCCGCAGATCTTCAGTGGTTTCCGCGGCCTGCTGACGGCCGCGGGCGATGCCGCAAGCACGCTGACCGTGTCGCCTTCGATCGCCAATGCTGCCAGAGGCATCACTGCACATCACGTCTTCGTCGTACTGAACGCCGGCTCGCTGCAGTTCGCCAGCGAACCGCTGTCGCTGCAGATCCTGCCATGAATCACTGCTGCGGAAATCAGTGCTGCCCAAGTCAGTGCTGCCCAAGTCAGTGCTGCCCGGATCAGGGCTGCCCGGATCAGGGCTGCCCAGGGGTTGCACGCCTTTCGATCGTGGATCAAGGCCAAGTCGTGGCCTGGGCCACTGGTGACGGGTCTGGTCCCGGCTCGATTCCCGGCTCGATCACGCTTCGTAGTTCGCGACCAACCTGATGGATGTTCAAGGAGAGTCCATGCAATTCTTCGACCAGACATCGCCGCAGCAGCGGCCGCGTTGGCGCCGCACGGCGCCCACGCCCAGGGCGTTGGAGCATGTGCAGTCGCTCATCCTGTTGGGAGGATCGCTGCGCCCCTATCCACTCGCCTCGGCCATCGCCCGTTCGGTGCTCGATCTTCCGGTGGCACAGGACCAGACGTTGCTTGGCCTGTGGCAGCAGGCAGCACACCAGTTGGCGGTCAGACTCGGGAGCACATCGTTCAGGGTCAGGGTGGTCATCGACGCCAGGGCACCCATGCCCAGGTTGCCAGCAGCCAACGGCGTCGTCGACCTGCAGGTGGAGCGAGAACAACGACCACACCGCGGCACCGGTGGCTTGTTGCACGATCTGGTCGCCGACCATCCCGGCGATTCGTTCGTCCTGGTCGCCAACGCCGGTCAGGTCCTGCTGGAGCCGATCGCGCGACTCGCGTGCGCGCTGGCGTCGACGAACAGCGATGCTTGTGTTGCAACCCACAAGGACGGGACGCCGACGTCGCTCATGCTGGTGAAGTGCGCCTGCCTGCAGGGTATCGCGGCAACCGGCTACCTCGACATGAAGGAGCAGGTGCTGCCGCTCCTCGCCCAACAACACAGCGTGCGCGTGATCGAACTGGATCGCCCGAGCGGCATCCCCATCTGGACATCGACCGACTACTTCCGAGCTCTGACCGCGTACCATCGCCGGCGTTCGATCGCGCAGGCGGGAAAGGTCTCCTCGCGGGAGACCTGTTGGCCGCCGTTCAAGATCGTCGAAGATGGCGCCTACGTCGACCCGAGCAGTCGTCTGCAGGATGCCGTCGTGTTGCGTGGCGCTCGTGTCAACCGTGACAGCGTCCTGATCCGGTCCCTCGTCTGCTCCGACGGCGTGGTCGGAACAGGTCGCCGGGTCGTGAACACCATCGTCGGCGGGCTGACATGACCTCGCACAACACCCAGGGTGGGTTCGCCGGCGTACCGCGTCTGCCCGACTCGGAGAGTCCGGGCCGCACGGCCACTGGGAAACGGCCGCGGGCGATCCGCAGACTCAAAGCCGCCGACCTGCACCGACGTTTCTGGGCGGCGCACGGCGTCCAGGTGATCGAGCAGAACGGAACCGAGCCGGTCAGCTCGGAGGCATCGCTCTACTTGCTGGTCCCGCACGGCCACCTGGTGCTGTTCGAACCCGACGTGCTCGCACGCATGGGGCGTTCGGCCGAGCGCGTGCGGTTCTTCCAGCTTCACGGCGCACCCGGAAGGGGATACTGCGAACGTGCCATTGCCGATACGAAGGGCCGATTCGTCCGGTTCGAACGCTCCTATGAGCGCCCACGTGCTCGCCAGGTGCAGCTGGCGATCACACCGGACCCTGCGGTGGCGATGTCGTGGCGGCGGACCCAGACACCCGGCAAGGCACGGCTGCAGCTGCTCATGGCTGCTCCGTACTCCTGGCTTCGCGCCCGGCCGGTGCACGGGAGGTTCTTTGACCGGAATGTCGCCGTCGGCGCGAACGACTTCTTGCGCGCGCTGCCGTCGTCGTGGACCGACCACGGGCCGACCATGACTCACGAGTGCGGACTGCGGCAAGCGGCGGCGCCGGCCCTTGCCTTCCGATCGGCAGGGAGCGCGCGACTCCTCCGGCGCGTTGGTACGGATGGTGTCGCAGTGCCCTGGGACGAGCCGGGTCACCGCTCGGCCAGGAGGCTGTGGCGTTGGCGATGGTTGCCGTCGGCGAGCCCGGTTGTCTTCGCCCCGACTGCGCAACGGCAGGCCGAGATGCGGGTGCCAGGCAAGCGGCTGTTCGATGTGGTTCTGGCTCTCCTGGCACTCGCTGTCACCCTGCCGATCTTGCCCTTGATCGCGCTGGCAATTGCGCTCGAGGATGGCTGGCCGCTGTTGTTCGTGCAACGGCGTGAGACTGTCGGTGGACGGGAGTTTCCCTGCTTGAAGTTCCGGTCCATGCGCAAGGACGCCGATTCGGTCAAGGCCAAACTCAAGGCCGCCAATCAGGCGGACGGCCCGCAGTTCCACATGCACAATGACCCGAGGGTCCTGCGCGTAGGTCGCTTCCTGCGGGCGAGCAAACTCGATGAACTGCCGCAACTGCTCAATGTCCTGTGGGGACAGATGTCGATGGTGGGACCGCGGCCCAGCCCGTTCCAGGAGAACCAGTACTGCCCGGCCTGGCGCGAGGCTCGACTCAGCGTACGGCCCGGACTCACCGGTCTGTGGCAGGTGATGCGCACGCGTCGCCCCGGCAGCGACTTCCAGGAATGGATCCAATATGACCTGAAGTACGTTCGCGAGGCGTGCTGGCGGCTCGACGTCTGGATTCTCCTGAAGACGCTGCCGGTGATCATCATGGGCAGGTGACGGGACAGGATGGAACCCGCTCTGCACTTCTGGTGCCGCACCATGGCCACGGCTGCCGCATGACCTCCATTCGTCACACCGCGACCGAGTTTCCCGCGCGCAGGCTCCAGCGGTTGTTCATTCTCAGGCGGGAGCGCAAGCGGGAACGTGTCCGGCGGGTGCTGACCACGGGGATCGTGTGCGTGGTGATGGCGCTGTGCCTCGTGCTGCTCGCCGGTGCGGCGGTCTCGTGCCTGAGCGACCGCTGACCCTGCGTCTCGTGACCCTGCGTCTTGCACCACGGCGTGCACGGTGCAGGCCTTGGGCAGACCGGGGCTCGGCGATCTGGTCATCGGCGGCGGCCACGCGATTGTGGCCCGAAACGGTCGGCGACTCCCGCGGCAGGCAAACGACAAGCCCGAGGTCGTAGCGCCGGAATTTCGACGGGCTGGTGGTTTTTGCGAGGCCGCCGGCGGCGGCGCATGCGTAGTCACGGCGACCCTGCCCCAGGACTACCCATGCGTTCGGTTCCGATCCTGCTGGCTTGCAGCCTGCTCGCTTCCGGCCTGCTCTCCCAGCAACTTCGCGTCTACATCGCTCCCGACGACCACACCGACTATTGGTGGTCGGGCACCGAGGCGCAGTACCGCCAGGCGTTCCTCGACACGATCGACTACTACCTGGGCCAGATGGATGCCACTGCCGGTGCGCCTTCCGACCTGCAGGCGCGGTGGAACTGTGACGGCAGTCTGTGGATGTGGACCTACGAACACAACCGGACCGCGGCCGACTTCCAGCGCTTCCTGTCGCGCGTCGCCGATGGCCACATGAGCGTGCCGCTCAATCCGCTGTGCGTGTGCCTCGGCGGCGCGCCGGCCGAGGCGGTGCTGCGCACCATGTACTATCCGGGCCGCATCGGTCGCCGGAACGGGGTCGCTTTTCCGCTGGCCTACAACATCGAGAACCAGACGCAGCCGCTCGGGCTGTGGTCGCTGTTCGCCGGCAGCGGTGCGCGCTGGAGCTGGAAGGGCATCTGCGGCTGCAATTCGTTCACCGCCAACGCCTGGGACCGGGACCACGACATCTACTGGGGCACGGGCCTCGATGGCCAGCACATGCTGGTGAAGTGGAACTCGATGCTGGTCAGCAACGCGGCGATGGGTGGCTACGCCGAGGCCCGCACGCCGTCGACGGTCGTCGCCTTCGTCAGCACCAACACCGCGTTCCAGGCGCGATACCCGTTCCCGGTCATCGGTTGCTTCGGCAAGGGCTGGGACGACATGCAGACCATGTCTGGTGAGTTCCCGATCGCCGCGCAGCAGTTGACCAACGCCAGTCGGCGCGTGCGCGTGTCCAACGAGCAGGACTTCTTCGCCGACTTCGAACTCAATCATGGCACGCAGCTGCCGAGCGAGTCGCTGACCTATGGCAACGAGTGGGACTTGCATTGTGCGGCCCTGGCCGAGGTGTCGGCGCGGGTCCGCCGCGCGGTCGAGAAGCTGCGCAGCGCCGAAGCGATGGCGGTGGTCACCGGCCGGCAGCGTCCGACGCTGCTGGACGGGCGCGATGCGGCGCGCGACCTCGCATTCCTGGATCTCGGCCTGTACTTCGAGCACGACTTCGGCATGGACACCATCGGTGCGCAGTCGCCGTTGACCGTCGGTCGCATCGCCTGGCAGCGTCGGCTGGCCGGCGAGATCGACAGCTACGTCAACGTCCTGCACGACGACACTCGCCAGGTGCTCGGCGAGTTGATCCCCACCGGGGCTGCGCCGCGCTGCTTCGTGTTCAACGCGCTGGGTTTCCAGCGCACCGATGTGGCCGATCTGCCATGGACCGGCACCACGGCCGTGCACGTCGTCGACGTGGCGACCGGCGTCGAGGCGCCATCCCAACTCGTCACCCGGAGCGGCAGTACGTACCTGCGCTTGCTGGCGCGCGACCTGCCCCCGGTCGGCTACCGGGTCTACGAGCTGCAGCCAGGGGCCGGTGCCCAGTTCCCGCAGGCGGCGACCGTCGCCGGTACCACCAGTATCACGCTGGACGGCGTCCGTTGGGCGGCGACGATCGCGTCGCGTGGCGCGATCACGAGTCTGATCGATCACGCGCAGGGCAATCGCGAGTACGTGCGCGTGGTCGGTGGCCGGGCGATCAACGACCTCGGCACCGGCAGCGGCACGTTGACGCCCGAGAACCTCGGTCCGGTGTCGGTGTCGGTCCGTGCGGTTGCGACCGGCCCGCTGCCGCACACGTCGGTGATCACGATCTACCGCGACGTCGACCGCATCGACATCGACGATTCGATCGACGCCAACTTCCAGGCGACCACGACCTGGGCCTTCGGTGTGAACAGCAATGCGCCGGACGTGCACCACGAGGAGGCGGGCGCGATCCTGCATGCGCGTCTGGCACCGCAGGGCAATTACGCCACGCACGCGGCGCGTTACGACTGGATGACCCTGAACCATTTCGCCGATCTGAGCGATCCGGGCGGGTTCGGCCTGACCCTGTCGAATCGGGACTGCTATTTCTTCAAGCTCGGCAACAGCAGCCTCACCGTGCTGGATGCCGTGACGCCGCAGTTGTCGGCGCTCGCAGGTGGCACCGGTCTCGGCAGTCCGTACGGCCTGCAGCAGCAGGGCGGTGACACCAGTTTCACCCAGCGCTTCGCCCTGCAGACGCACGGCATGTACGACCCGGCGGCAGCGATGCGCATGGCGTTGGCACACGCCAATCCGCTGGTGACTGGATTGGTCACCGGTACGACCCCGAGTCTGACCGCAGGCCCGTACGGCATGATCACCGTCAGCGACCCCAGCGTCCTGCTGTGGGCATTCAAACCGCACGACGACGGGCTGGGCAGTGGCATCGTGGCGCGCGCCTGGAACCTCAGTGACCAGCCGCGCACCAGCAGTCTGGCGCTGACCCAGGACTCGGTACGTGCCGCCTATGCGACGACGCACCTGGAGACCGACATTGCGGCGCTGCCGGTGGCCGGCAACGCCGTGGGGCTGGCCTTCCAGCCGCAGCAACTGCGCACCGTGCGGCTCGTGCACACCACGGGAGCCGCGGTCCTTGCCTATGGCAGCGGCTGCCCGTCGTCGGCCGGCACGCCACTGCTGCAGCCGGAGAACGGTTCATTGCCGGTCATCGGCCAGACGGTACGCCTGCAGATCAGCGGCTATCCTCCGGGCGCCCTGCTGGCGGTCGTCGCCGGGTTCTCGTCCACGCATTGGGGACCCAACATGTTGCCGATGTCGCTGCAACCGTTCGGCTTCGCTCCGGGCTGCATGCTGCTGGCGAGCGCTGATGCGACCAGGGTGATCGCCGATCAGGGTGGCGTCGGGCATTGGTCCATGCCGGTGCCGTTGCTCTACCAGATCCAAGGCTTGGCGGTGTTCACCCAGGCAACGGCGCTGGTCCCCGGCCCGTCGATCGGTTCGGTCTCGAACGGCGCTCAATTGATCGTCGGCTATCGTTGAACGGGTGGCCAATCGTCGTGGGCGATCGGCTGGCCGGCGACGGAGCCGCCGCCGCACCTCCGCGAGGCCCGGGAATCCGATCTGCCATCGGGGTTTTCCCGGCCGCACCGTCAGGTGATCCCCGGAGGGTCGCTCCTGCCCGCGGTTGCTACACCACTGCATCTCGGCACCTTGAACGAGAATGACCATGACACAAACCGCCCACGACCATGTTCCGCAGTCGAGCAGTTGTCCGGCCTTCGCGCCGCCCCGGTTCTCGCGCCTCCGCGGATTGCCCTGCGCCGGCCGTGCCTTCTGTGCGTTCGCCAACCTGCAGACGCTCCCGGTCGGGCCCCGGAGCGCGCGGACTCGAGTCGCCTGCGCCGAGTGCCTGCAGACGGAGCGTGGTCCCGACGGCCTGACCGGCTGACCGAGCCGTGGCCAAGCCTGCCGGGCCGCTGCGGGTGTGCATGCTCGTGCACGCCTACTACGAGAGCGATGCGCGCGTGCGGCGCTACGGTGAATCCCTGGTCGCACTCGGGCACCAGGTCGATGTGCTGGCCTTGCGGGCCCCTGGCACTCCGAGACGGGAGACACTCGGTGGAGCCAACCTCTGGCGACTGCCGCCATCGCGGCGGCGCGGCGGCGTGCTGCGCTACTTCTTCGAGTACCTGTCCTTCACCCTGCTGTGCTTCCTCGTGCTGTCGTTCAGGCCGCGGCGCTACGACGTGGTGCACGTGCACAACATGCCGGACTTCCTGGTGTTCGCTGCCCTGGTGCCGCGATTGCTCGGCAGGTCAGTGGTGCTCGACGTGCACGATCTCATGCCCGAGGTCTACTGCAGCAAGTTCAAGAAGAGCCTGCGGCACGCCGGGATCTGGCCATTCCGCGCGCAGGAGTGGCTCGCCCATCACTTCGCGAGTGCGGTGGTGTTCGCGACCGAGCCGTTTCGTGGCTGCGCGTTGGCGCGCGGAACGGTTCGCCCCGAGCAGTCGATCGCGGTGCTGAACGCGCCCGACACCAGGTTGTTCGACCGGAACCTGCACCCGTGGCTCGGCCCGGACCAGCCCGGGGCGTTCCACATGCTCTATCTCGGCACCGTGTCCGACCGGCACGGGGTCGACCAGTGTGTGAGGGTCCTGCCGTTGGTGAAGCAACGGATCCCGGGCATCGCCCTGGTCGTGCACCCGAAACTCTCCGAAGGCGAGGGCAAGCCGTTGGCAGCGCTGAAACAGCTGGCCGCAGAGCTCGGCGTTGCCGATCGCCTGCACATCCGGCCGCCGATGCAACTGCACGAAGTTCCTGCAACGATGAGTCGTGCGTCGGTCGGGGTGTTCACACCGCACATGGACGTGCACATCGACATGGCGCTGTCGCTGAAGGTCCCCGAGTTCGTCGCGATGCAGGTACCGGTGATCGCCGTGCGAACCGCGATCATGACCTCCCTGTTCCGCGACGACGAGGTGCTGATGTTCCCCGACGGCGATCTCGAATCCTTCGCCGACTGTCTCTGTCGCCTCTACTGCGAACCTGGCCTGGCTGCACGGTTGGCCCGGCGCGCCTCGCGGATGCTGGAGGTGCACTCATGGGAACGCGAGGTGCAGGGCTACTTCGGCCTGCTCGAGCGACTGACCAGCCGTCGTGTGGCCGCTCGGGAAGTCCCGCGCAACAGGGTTGGTCACGACAACGAGGAGCCGACGCTGCGCACCTTCGAGCCGTCGCAGGGGAAGTTCGGCGCGCGGTAGCGTCATGCGCGCGCCGCAGAACGCGCCTGCAGACGCCCTGGCCGGCGGCCCCCGATTCCTTCGCCTGCCTCGCCGCCCACACGCGACCGGGAGCAAGTCCGACCAGCTCTGATGGCGGCGGAGTCCGCGGGCCTGCGTCCGCTACATCGACGATCTTGGTCGTCGGTGCCAGGCCTCCATACCATGCAGACACGCCCAGGTCGTCGCCGCCGGCCGCTCGTGCTTCGAGCTGCTTCGGCGGGTTTGCCGGGCCGGCGCACGATGTTCCTCCGTAAGTGATCGCAGGCATGACACCACGTGGACCGTTGGCAAGCCTCGGGTTCGGAGCCGCGCTGAGCCTGATCTACGCACTCGCCGGCAAGATCGGGCTGAGCCTGGCGATCGTGCATCCGAGCGCCACCTCGGTCTGGCCGCCCACCGGCATTGCGCTCGCGGCCTTCCTGTTGTGCGGCGGGCGCCACTGGCCTGCGGTCATCGTTGGCGCGTTCCTCGTCAACATCACCACGTTCGGCACCGTGGCCACCTCGCTGGCCATCGCGACCGGGAACACCCTCGAAGGCCTGGTGGGTGTCTATCTGGTGAACCGGTTCGCCGGCGGCCGCAAGGTGTTCGGCAGCGCCGGGACGTTCCTCCGGTTCGTCTTCTATGCCGCGATCGCCAGCACGACCATCAGCGCCAGCATCGGCGTGTACAGCCTGGTCCTGGGCGGGCTCGCGACCTGGGCCGATTTCAACTCCATCTGGCTGACCTGGTGGCTCGGGGACGCGGTCGGGGCGATCGTGTTCACGCCGCTGATCGTGCTGTGGATCGAGCAGCCGCGCATCCTCTGGAATGGCCTGCGCGCGTTGGAGGCCGTCGTCCTGCTGCTGTGCCTCGTGGCGTTCGACATCGCCTGTTTCGGCCCGTCACCATGGGGCGTGAAGAACTACCCGTTGACCTTCCTGCCGGTCCCGTTCCTGATCTGGGCCGCGTTCCGCTTCGGGCCGCGGGAGACCGCGACCACGAGTCTGTTGATGGGCGGCATCGCGATCTGGGGGACGCGGATGGGATTCGGCCCGTTCGTGCCGTCCGAGCGGATGTCGGAGCACGAATCTCTGCTGACGCTGCAGGTCTTCGTCGGCTTCATGTCGGCGATGGCTTTCGCGCTCGCCATGATCGTGCAGGAGAACAGGGCGGCGGCGGCGGCACTGCTCGCGTCACAGGAGAGCCTCGAGCAGAAAGTCCGCGAACGCACGGAGAAGGTGTCCAAGGCCTACGAGGGCTTGCGCGCCGAGATGGGCGAGCGCCAACTCGCACAGAAACAACTGGCGGAGAGCGAAGCCCAGTTTCGCGACCTCGTGGAGTCGGCGCCGGATGCGATCTTGATCGTCGATCAGGATGGCAAGATCCGGATCGTGAACTCGCAGACCGAGGCGTTCTTCGGCTTCAGCCGGCAGGAGCTGCTCGGCCAACCGGTCGAGATGCTGATTCCGGAGCGCCTGCGCGACAAGCACATTGCCAATCGCGTCGGCTTCTTCGCCAATCCCCATGTCCGCGCGATGGGCGAAGGCATGGAGCTGTTCGGCCGGCGGAAGGACGGCAGCGAGTTCTCGGTCGACATCAGCCTCAGTCCGTTGACGACGAAGGACGGTCCGATGGTCTCCGCGGCGATCCGTGACGTGACCAGGCGGCGGCGCACGGAGCACGAACGGCGCGCCAACGAGTTGCTCCGCATCCAGGTGGAGGACCTGTCCCGGCGCACCCGGGAGATCGCCTCGCTCAACCGGATGAGCGACATGTTGCGGGCCGTGATTGCGGTGTCCGAGGCCTACCCGCTGATCCCCAAATTCCTCAACGAGCTGTTCCCCGCCGATTCCGGCGCGTTGTACGTGTTCAATGGCTCCCGCAGTTTCCTGGAAGCGGTCGCCTCCTGGGGGTCGTCTCCTCCCGGCGAAGACATCTTTCCGCCGGAGGAGTGCTGGGCGCTGCGTCGCGGGCAGAAGCACGAGATCGGTGAACTCGAGGCCGGCGCCGCGTGCAAGCACCTGAAGGCGCCGCTGCCCGCGGTCGCAGTCTGCATCCCGATGATGGCCCAGGGCGAGACCCTGGGTCTGTTCCATCTGCGCGGCGCGGCCGAGCCGCACCGCGGTGCCGGCGAGCCGCACCTCGGCGAGTACAAACAGCGGTTGGCCCAGGCGGCGGCCGAGCAGATCGCCGTGGCGCTCGCCAATGCCAAGCTGCAGGAGACGCTGCGCGCGCAGGCGAGCCGTGACCCGCTGACCGGTTTGCTGAACCGCCGCAGCTTCGAGGAGTCGCTCGACCGCGAGCTCCACCGCATGGTGCGGCACAAGTCCAAGCTCGGCGTGCTGATGGCCGACCTCGATCACTTCAAGCGTTTCAACGACCGGTTCGGTCATGCCGCCGGCGACGTTGCCCTGCGTGAGGTCGGCAGGTTCCTGCTGAAGAATGCCCGCAAGGAGGACCTCGTCTGTCGCTTCGGCGGAGAGGAGCTGACGATCGTCCTCGGCGACTGCTCGCGCAAAGATGCCCTGCGCCGGGCGGAGCAGATCCGCGAGGGCCTCAGGGACCTGTACCTGGAGCACGATGGCAAGTCCCTGGGCACGCTGACGCTGTCCCTCGGCATCGCATTCTTCCCCGAGCATGGCCGCAGTCCCGAGCAGCTGCTCCGCGCTGCCGACGCGGCGCTGTACCAGGCCAAGCGCGGCGGCCGGGATCGGGTGGTCGTCGCACCTGCAGCTCGCGGAACCGACGGTCCCGAGATCACGGCCGACGAATCGGCCGGGTCATGAACGTGTGGCGTCTGCCGCTGCCGCGCGATAATCGGCTTGCTGTCCGGCACAGTGCCGTTCGGCGCGGAGCGACGCCGAGCGGTTTCGATGCAGAGCAACTGCGGCACCCGGCTTTTCCGGATAACGCCGCGCGCCGCTCACGGTCTCTGTTGCGGAACCTGACTGAGTTCACGTTTCGAACTCGGCGGATCCAACTACGGAGAATGACACCATGTTTCGCACGGTTCTGAACGTTGTTGTGAGCTTGGTCGTCGCCGCTGCTGCGTTGGCGCAGAGTGGCGTGGTCGTGAGTGTGGACACGACCAAGAACGAGCTCGTGATCAAGGTTGCCGAGCAGCAGCTGACCGTCAATGCCACGAAGGTCGATCTGCTGGACAAGGAGGGCAAGGCCGCCAAGCTCTCCGACTTCGCTGCCAAGGACAGGGTGATGGTCACCATGGACGGTGAGAAGGTCACCAAAGTCCAGCGCGCCGCCGGCTTGCAGGCCTTCGCGCTGGGCGCCGACGATGGCTCGGTCGTGCGCGTCGATGCCGAGCGCAAGGAGATCGTGGTCAAGGTCGGCGCCGGTGAACACACCGTGGGCGCCGACAAGGCGAAGCTGCTCGACAAGAACGGCAAGCCCGCGAAGTTGACGGACTTCACTGCGGGCGACAAGGTGAAGGTGACGTTCGACGGCGAGCGCATCACCCAGATCCAGCTCGCAGGATGAGCTCGCAGGGGTACGGTGCGGCGGACCTCAGGGTCCGCCGCACCCCGCTCTGATGCCCGGCAACTTCGATTGCCAGCAGATTCGATTGCAGCAGACCGTTTCGATTGCCAGCAGACCGTTCAGATTGCCAGCAGACCGTTCAGATTGCCAGCAGACCGTTTCAGATTGCCAGCAGACCGTTTCAGAGGGCGCCGCCGACCGCCCACGCGATCGTCGCCACCACTGCGAGCGGTAGCAGCAGGTAGCAGGACACGATCAGCACCGCCCAGGCCAGGAAGGCGAACAGGTCGCCGCGCGTGGCCGCCGGCATCGGCCGATCGAGCCCCAGTTCGCGCTGCGCCTCGCCGATCCGCTTCTGCAGCACGGCTGCGGCGTCGGCGCCATAGAAGTTCGTGCACCGGCGGGCGCGCGCGAACGCGCGAAACGTTCGACTCGGCGCGATCCACAGCCCGAACAGGAAGCCACCGAGGTTGAAGAACCAGGCCGCCCAGTAACGCTTGCAGCCGGTCACGATCTCGAAGGCGCTGATCTCGGCCTCACCGCGCCACGTCGTCGGATAGCCGGTCA
>Ga0209488_10002245_pt1 | contig 16013 bp, 20 predicted proteins | sample Rivendell_Oct201_8_FD_188349 | JGI IMG/M metagenome (GOLD analysis project Ga0209488, IMG submission 188349) | Vadose zone soil microbial communities from the Eel River Critical Zone Observatory, Northern California, USA -... | ecosystem: Environmental > Terrestrial > Soil > Vadose zone >... | reverse complement strand
AAAATGACTCGTCATTACCGCGGCCTCTGTTTTGATTGCTAGTCTAGCATTCTATCACAAGTCATGTGAGGTGGGACACGGTGTACAGCTTTTGGCAAAGTTGGGGTCGAGGTGACATGAGTACTTAATCGAAGTCCGCATCAGAATTTCGTGATGGTCTCCATGTTTCCACAGCCGCTCACGTGGGTTTCGTTCCCCCCAATCTGCGAGCGCAGCGAGTATGGTAACGCCAGAAAACTCGAACCTTTGGGTCGGGACGACGCTCCTCTTACTAGATACCATATCGCAAACAAACGCGGTGTGCATGCTCTCCTGTCTAGGTCCATAGGGTGTCAGGACTGCCGAAGCGTCCGACGCCGAGGACTAAATGTTTCCGAGTCACCGTACAGGATAATTTTCGGTCCTGTTCGTCATCATATCACCTTCCAGGGTATTTGTACCATGAGCAGCTCACCAAGACGAAATATGTGGAGATCTGACTGATCCAAAGGACTTTGCGGCATAGGCTTCTCCATACATTTTTGCCATTTATTGACTTTGAGTCTAAGGTACTGGACGATCGGTCATATTTCAACGTAGCTTGTATGATGTGTAAGTAAGTATGTGCGTCAGATGGATTATCATTATAAGGGCCAAAGTAGCGACTTAGCATGGAGGGTAAGTGGGCATTATGACAATGTAATAATGACGTAATCTTCACAGAATATTTTAACTTTCAAATTGTTGTGTTGACTTCGAGTTCCCACCCCAAAGCACGTACTGGATTTCGTTCTGATATACCCAAAACAAAATACTGGCTGGCTGGTTAGGAGCCCACCACTCTCCTCGGTGCTTCAGATCCCGAACGCTGGCGGGTATCACGACATCAGAATTTTTCGTTCGATGTGATGCCGATTCGTGCTCAATCCCGCCAGAATCCGACATGCGGTATGGATGGGATAGCTCTCGGCATGGCAAAATCGTGGCCTACGTAGCAAGAAGCCATTTCCTAATATGCATACTAGTGCTGGCTATTCACCACCTCCACCATATTCTCACTCGAGCGCGGCAAGTATGGCAATTCATGAATATTCATGGTTCGAGGGGCCGGCGGATACCATACCACGATACCGTGACACATGACCGCCAGCTAGGCCCATAAAGAACACGGTAGAGTTGACATCATTGACCAATCTGACTCTGACTAGGGATTTGTTTCGCAGACACGGATGACCAACTATCAACAGAAACACGCCACATTGCAACACATAATCATTCAGTTGATCATGCTCATCACCCTCCTACGTGTATTTCACAGCTGGTAGTAGTAACTCGGGAGGCTGGCCTGTGGACTTAGGACGACCCTTCAGTAGCTTCGACATTCTTGACTGTACTCACGAGAGTCTCGCTCCCATTTGGCGGCACATGCTGTTGAAAAAAAATCGCTGACATGTAGCAAGACCGCAGTTGACTGTTGAGCGGGTTCTACTAATGTATGTCATCAATCTGTCAGTCAGAGACACTGATCCCCCTCCCCACAGGCACTGACGCTGAACTCGAAGCCGGTCAACTGTCAAGAAGGTCACTGACAGGCTTCAAGTTCTCTATATCCGCATGCTTTAGTGTCAATTATTCCCAGATATTTGTGAGTATGACTAAGCTCCATTTTCGTGTGTACCATAGGTTGTCTTTGTTTATTATGATATAAAAAGGAATAGAAAGGAGTTGCCGTGATGGCTTAGCAGTTATGCGGCATTTGTTTGTATAATCAGTTCGGAGGATGTCAAGAGTTCGAATCATGCTCAGTGCACAAATAATTCCTGACAATGGTTTCAGTACTGCAATCTGAAGTGACTGGACTGCCTGAACTGACTGGAAACATGCAAGCATTTTCTGTGAGATGTAACCCTGGGACAACTGAAATGTGTGATCTGAAGCCTGGCTGACTGAACGGACTGAAACTGACTGAAACTGACTGAAACCATCTCAGTCGGTTTCAGTCGTATGCAAAAGTACTGATGCGACTCAACTGCCTCGTAGTAAAGCGCTAGCAAAGGCGTTATGTTTTGGCCGGGTCATTTGATATGACAAACACCGCGCGGCGTGACGCCCTAGTATATATGTTTGTGGTTGGTGTTGTAGGGACTCCCATTTCTTCAGTCGCAGTCACTCTTGGTTGACTGGCCACCAGGATGGTCAACTTCCGTGATCCCATTGTAATTGCGAAGGATCGAAGTACGTACTATACGCCTTTGCTCCCCAAGCTCTGGGACCCATTGATTCCCATTTTCTGACAGAGGCGATCGAGAAGCTCTGGCAAGTCATGGCCGGTCTCTACATGTGAGCCTGCCTTCTAGTCGCGTGGGTCCCCCACTTGCGTGAAATATTAACTCAGTCTTCCACTTCCAGATGGGAGTTTGTCAGCACTCTCGACTATGAGTGGAGTATCCTCCGAGGACATCGTCCCTACCGCCGGACAATATGGGTCTGTAATGGGGTCCTTTCCCCCAACCTGAACTTGGCACTGGGCTAATTTGCCCATAGATCTACTGCCTTGCGCGAGTGGCTGCTCTTATGGCCATAACACTTAACCTAGTCGATGATAACGTTCTGACCCCATACAATTGTCGGGTATGTCATGTTCGCGTGTCCGTCTCATATACAACTATCCTAACGTGGTCATATCGAAAGATTGAGATCATTTTCGAGCTTGTGAGCACTCTCCAAGATATATCCCAGTATTTGATCAAAGGATGCCTGACACCTTCTCGTTCTTTTTTCTTTTAGATTTTTGGGTACTTAGCCTTTGCCACCTCTTCGCTGTTGATTGTGCTTCGTATGTATGTCCTCTACATTTAGGCGATATGGCCGTCTTCCTGAAGCAAGAACCTATGGAAATACCAGCATCGCCATTTGGAACAAACGGAAGATAATAATAGTGATTGCCTCTATTATATGGGTGATTAACGTTGCGTTGATCATTAATGGTAAGCCACTTCCCTCGCTTCTGCAAACAACCGGGAGTCCCACTCAAGCGTGCCCGGGTCCCAGGTATCGTGCGGGTGAGTGATTAATTTGATAAATATTATGGATCATTTGAACTCTCCTTAGATTCGCTCAAGGTGGACACCTGAGACGAGGAGCTGCCTGCTGGTTGCTGGCAACGTTCAGAGTGCCAAAGCTAACATCGTTTCCACCCTCATCACTGACACCGCCTTACTTGTTATCATGCTCGCCGGCTTGCTTCGTCTGGGCTTCCATGAACGCGGCGCGTTTGGTGTGGGACGCCTCCTATGGAGACAGGTGAGGGTGTTGGCGCTTCCATCTTGCCATGGCCTCCTGATACATGTATATCGTTTGCAAGGGTATTATCTGGCTCCTGATGTCCACCCTTGTCGAAGTCTCTCTCGTAGTAAGCCCGAGTCCCTCTAACCTTATATACACATACACTCCGCTGATCACGACTTTATGTTTCAGGTGTTCATTTGTCTGGACCTGAACGGTATATTTCATTCCTGATCCGCCTGAAAATGAGGAAGATTGATTTATTGGACTCTCCGCGAAAATTCCCAGATCCTTTTGACTACGTACGTCCTCGTTTGTTACCCGACTCGAAAGGGCTAGGCTCAATCCCTCCTCGCAACACAGATGCTCTGGCTTCCCTCAATCGTTGCTATTACTATAACTGCAACTCGAATCTATCGCCAATTGGCGGACATTGTCTCCGAAACCGCTCATGTGTACGACGTGATTCCCATTCAGCACGTCTCCGCGCTCACACCTATCGATGTCGTTGTAGCTGGAGCGTCGAACCCCCACAACGTCCAAGCAAGTTACCACATGTCCACACAGACAGCCACGGCCTTACTTTTTATTCGGAACCGAGTGGAAGTGGCGATGTACACAGCGTGTGAGCAGTGCCAGAGGCTCCCGTAGAGACACATTGGATAGCCCGCTGGTGGACGTAGAAAGCCAGTTACGGAGAAGGTTCGATTTGCAATGACCTGTCAATCCAGAATTTTCGTTAGAATTACCGTATAGCACCTTCTAGCGTATTTTATCAGACGTTCGTCATAATCGCCGACCCAGACTTGTCAACTCTGAACGTAGGGGAATTAGATATCTTGATAGTCCAAAAGTGCACACGTTTTTGCCATTAGCTAGTGCCTACGTACTCCGCTTGAGTAGTGCTTTGCCAGTGGATTACCGTCGTCTGCTTGCATGATCTCTGCCGGGGCCATTCATCTTAGTGGTCCATCAACGTGCTACACAGTGCCTCCGAAATATACGTAGTACGTTCTAGCAAGTACACAAACTGATCCTGATACAAGTGCGCGGCCCGCGCCATGCGCCATTATCCGGCAAATATCCATCAGCTTTTTTACTTGTCTAATTAATTTTTTCAAATGAAGGTTTTTGACTTTTCAACTCGTACGAATCCAAAGGATTTGTGACAGGTTTCCTGATGTGGCAGTATCGTGACCCATGATTGTCGGCCTGACCGGCCCGGGGTTCATAAAGAAACGGTAGTTTGATTCGATCTTGATTCTTGTCATAATCTTGAATCACCCTCCCCCGTGTTTTGCAAGTCCGAGTTGGTACTGGCCTGTGGACGTAGAACAACCAACATTCTTGGTTGTTTTCACAAGTGTCTGGTTCCCATTTGACGGCAGATACTGTCAAAAATAAAATTGCTGACAAGGTGGTGTAAGCTTAGGATTACAGCTGATCACGAATATCGCGGATTCGGGGGTACTGTATTGGTTGACGCTGATACCATCCCTGTGTTGCCTCCTCTTCCTTTGTCAATCCTTGCTTCATCGCTCGTCATCGTCCCCTCATGTCGCTCACTACCCATCGCTCCAATCGCCTTATGTCTGTGCCTCCCGGCTCTGCCCCGATGTGCAAGGCCTCATTTCCCCTTTGTCTCCCTCTCCGGTGCCTCGTTTCCCGCTCTCAACTCCCGTTTCGCCTTAATAAGATGTGTACTATACTGATTCCTTACAATAATCTTTCCCTTATCTCATAGATGCAATATACTCATGTTTTCCCTTGTGATCGCCCTTCTCCCCTTTCCTCCCTTTCTCCTCTCCTCTCCCTTTCACTTTTAGACTTGATTGCCTCGGATTTGATTTCTAGACAAGGTACGATATCTTCGGAACGCGATCTAGTTTACCGTACTTTACGGGCCATGACCTACTGTACATATGACGCACGCTGCCTCCTACTAACTTTCTCGTCTTGGTCCTTTGTCTCCTGGTTTGTATTTAAAAGTCTCAGTTCTTGCTCTGGCAATATTAATGTAGATTCCCTCTGGCTTTCGTTCCCCTCTAGTTTCTCTGTGTGCCTTAAAGAATTCCGAAAGCGCGTGCTCCGTCTTTTCCCTCTCTCGAAGTCGACGCCGATCGCGAGCCACCGGGCCCGTCAGCGTCTCAATTTCGTCTCCCTCGCATCTCGTTTTCGGACCTTTCCTCGTGGACTCGCGGAGCGTTCAACTCCGCTTCAGTGGCAAGACGGCAGGTGAGCGGGTTTTACTGTACATCAGCCAGATGACCCGATCCCCCACCCCACAGACGCTGAATTGAAGCTGACCAACTGCCAAGAAGGTAGAGTCACTGACGGGCTTCAAGTTCTTCATATCCGCATGCTTCGGTGATTGTTATTTTCCCAGGCTCACCTTTCAGGCTACCGGGTTATCTCCCAACCGTTTTCAGTCTACCACCACGTGTCAGGATGACTAAAATCCACGGACTTCGGATTTGTACATCGCCATGCTGTGAGAAGGTAAGACAAAGTCACATGTTGGGTTGTAGCGGAATCCTAACTCGTCACCGCCTGTGAAAAGAAGCAGTGACTGCCTCGTGGTAACGCGCTAGCAGAGGTGTTATGTTTTGGCCGGATCAATGGGGATGACAAACACCGCGCAGCATGACATGCTAGTATATATGTTTGTGTACGGACTCCCATTTCTTCAGTCGCACTCACACTCTTGGTTGATTGGCTACCAGAATGGTCAACTTCCACGATCCCATTGTAATCGTGAAGGATCGAAGTACGTACTGTACGCCTTTGCTGCCACTGGCAGACCCCCGAGCTCTGGAGCCCACTGATTCCAATTTTCCGATAGTGGCGGTCCTGAAGCTCTGGCACGTCATGGCTGGTCTCTACATGTGAGGCTGCTTTCTGGTCGCGTGGGTCCTCCACTTGCATGACATATTAACTCAGTCCTCTACTTCCAGATGGGAGTTTGTCAGCACTCTCGACTATGAGTGGAGCATCCTCCGAGGACATCGTCCCTACCGCTGGACAATATGGGTCTGCAATTAGGCCCTTTCCCTCGGCTTAGCACTGGACTAATTTGTCCATAGATTTACTGCGTTACGCGGGTGGCTGCTCTTATGGCTGTAACACTTAACCTGGTCAGTGATAACGTGATGGCCCCATACAATTGTGAGGTATGTGGTGGTCGTGTGCCCGTTTCATATGCAACTATCCTGACGTGTCCACATCGAAAGATTGAGATCATTTTCGAACTTGTGAGCATTCTGCAAGATTTGTCCCAGTCAAAGGATGCCTGACACATCTTTCTTATTTCTTTTACTAGATCTCTGGGTACTTGGCCTTTGCTACTGCTTCGCTGTTGATTGTGCTTCGTATGTATGTCCTCTACATTTAGGCAATATGGTCGTCTTCCTGAAGCGAGAACCTATGGAAATACCAGCATCGCCATTTGGAAAAAACGGAAGACAATAATAGCGATTGCAACTATTATATGGGTGATCAATGTTGCATTGATTATTAACGGTAAGTCACTTCCTTCGCGTTCTGCCGACAACCGGGAGTCTCACTCAAGCATGCCCCGGTCCCAGGTATCGTGCGGGTGAATAATTAATTTGATGAATATTATGGATCATCTGGACTCTCCCCATCCTCAGATTCGCTCAAGATGGACACCTGAGGCGACTGGCTGCCTGCTGGTTTCTGGCAACGCTCAGAGTGCCAAAGCTAACCTTATTTCCACCCTCATCACTGACACCGCCTTACTTGTTATCATGCTTACCGGCTTGCTTCGTCTGGGCTTCCATGAACGCGGGGCGTTTGGTGTGGGACGCCTCCTATGGAAACAGGTGAGCGTGTCGGTGCTTCTATCTTGTCGTGGCGTCCTGACCCATGCATATCGGTCGCAAGGGTATTATCTGGCTCTTGATATCCACCCTCGTTGAGGTCTCTCTCGTAGTAAGCCCGAGTCCTGCTAAACTTATGCACACATCCATTCCGCTGATCATGACTTTACGTTTCAGGTGTTCATTTGTCTGGACCTGAATGGTAGATCTCATTCTTGATCTGTCTGTAAATAAGGAAGATTGATTCCATTGGACTCTCCGCGAAATTTAGATCCTTTCAACTATGTACGTCCTCGTTTGTTACCCGACTCGGAGGAGCTAAGCTCAATCCCTCCTCGCAACACAGATGCTCTGGCTTACCTCGATCGTTGCAATGACGATAACTGCGACTCGAATCCATCGCTACTTGACAGACTTTGTCTCCGAGACCACTGATGTGTACGACGTGATTCCCATTACGTACTTCTCCGCGCTCACAGTTGTCGATGTCGTCGTAGCTGGAACGAACCCCCACAATGTCCAAACAAGTGTTCAGATGTCCTCACAGACGGCCACGGCCTTAATTTTTCTGCAGAACTGTGTGGAGGTAGCGATGCACACAACGTGTGAGCAGTACTACCAGACGCTGTGGCCAAGACACATTGAATAGCTTGCTCATGGACACAGAAAGCCGGTTACGAAGAAGGTTTGATTTGCAATGACTTGTCAACATACAGTGCTTGTTGGGATTATCGTATATCACTTTCTAATATATTGTATCGGACGTTCGTCATAATCGCCGAGTCAGCTCTGAATGTAGCTGAATTAGATATCTTGATAGTTCCAAAGCACACACTCTTTTGTCACCACGCAAGTAAATTAATCAGACTAGGACATCGTAGTTATTCTCAGAAAAAAAGAAGCAATGTTGCATTAGCTAGTGCCCACGCACTCCACTCATTAGTGCTCTGGGCCACCATCACCTGTTTGCATGATCTCTGAAGTCACTCGTCTTAGTGGTCCGTCAGCGTACCACGGAGTGCCTCCGAAATATACGTAGGTTCTAGCAAGTATACAAAGGGACCCTGATACAAGTGCGCGCCACGCGCCATGCTCTCACCGTGCTACAGCCCAATCGTCCCTCGCTGGGTCTCCAGGAGGCGGGAACAATCCGTTGTCCAGCTCCTGGGGCTCCTGCTCCAATTGTCGCCTCTGTTGCTGCTCCTCCCGCCGTAGCCGCTCAACCCACCGTCCACGGATGTAGAGCAACAAGGAGACAATTAGGCAGAGCACTACAAGCACCATCGTCTCCACAAACTCATCCGCTTCTTCGTCCCTGCGGTGCCCTCCACGTAGTGTAGCGTCGAACATGTCTTCAGGGCCGAAGTCGCTCTCTCTGTCGAGTTCTGCGTGGCGGCGATCGCGAGCCCACTGTACGGATTTAACGGTTAGGTTGGGGGAGGAACGGAAGATAGGTTGCGTTACCTGTACGGGATCTTCATCGTCGCTCGGAGCTGCGGCATCACGCATGCGTCGGTTGAACTCGTCTCGTGCCTTGCCCATGTACCACGGCCCGTCGTCGTCAACAAAGGTATCCTCCTCCGCCTCAGGCGCCGTACCCCCAGTGACAGTCGGGCCTTCGTCCAATTCTTTCCGCCCCGCAATCTGATCGGAGTCTGATGTCCCGTGAGTATCACTTGAATTCCGATCCGATGGAGGATGGCTTACCTGAATCGACCTCATCGTCTGACCATAGAGGGAGGCCACCTTCTCTTCCGGTTAATGTATGCCATAAACTACGCGCGTGTAACCGGAAAAGGGACAACGTGACGGGAAGGTAAGCTTCAAGGTTTGTCTCTAGAGCGGAGTCATAGTGGCGTTTCGCGAGATGGAAATCCTGTGCCAGGGTAAACTCTAGGAGCTTGTCACTACGAATAGACGCTTACCTGTGGAACGCCGTATCCGTGTTCATACATCCATCCCAAGTTCCACATCGCCAGTGCGCTGTAATGCGTGTCCGCCGCCGATCGATAATATCCAGCTGCCTTTTCCCAGCGCACGTTTTCAGGCTCATCGGGAACACCGAGACCGTGGTAATAGTAATCCCCGACTTTGACTAGCGCATCGAGATCGTTCTGCGCAGCCGATCTGGTCCAGTGAGTGAGCGCGAGCCTTGCGGTGTCGTTCGACGGGAAGAAATTCGTATAGCCCGTGCGGCGGAGCATGCTCTTGTCTGTTCAGGCATTATCAACCCTTCCAGCGAGCAATGCGCAGATCTGGACTGACCTTGATCAAGAATGAATGCCAAGTTGTTTTGACCGATTTCGATTCCGCGTTCAGCGGCAATCCACCATTTCAGCATGGCCAGTTGCTTCCCACTCTGAGTACCTGCTTCCCAATCTTCCTCACCTTCCCGAATGAAATCTTCCTCCCAGGACCCGCGCTCAGTGACAAGCTTGAAGAAGGACGCAGCCATAGAACATGCGCCTGGCCTCAAAGAAGGGGGCAAGCTCTTCATCTGTACCGATTGAATTTTCGCAAGGTAATAGTATGCCTCGAAAGGTGAGCCGTGCTTCGTTGCAGCATCGAAATACGAAATCGCCAGCTTCAGATCACCGCGCTCTGATCATTGCGGAGTCAAAATGCCATCAGAATTACCAAGCACCAACAAACCCACCGTAGTGATGTTTGCCCAGGTTAACTTGTGCGTCAGCGAGATCCTGCCCTGCTGCCACCGCGAAATGAGCGAATGACTTCTTGCTGTCCTTCCTGCCTTCAGTCAAACCGTCGCGCCACATGATGCCGAGTCCGTTGTGGCATTCCTTGTCACCATAAACAGCCCCGCGTTCGAACCAGAGTTTTGCGAGCTTCAAATCCTGGGGGACGCCTTCTCCACGAAGGTACATCCGGCCTAAATAACCAGCCGCAGTGGCCGCAAAGCCCACCGGGCCATTTTCGTCATGCTTTCCCTGTCCGTCGCCGGAGTCAGTCGGCCACACTTTCCGTGTGATAGACTCGAAGTAGTAACGAGCTCGCTCGAGGTTCCGTGGTACACGACCAACACCTTCACCGCCAGATGCGATCCCACCAGGTGCGTTGTAAATGCTACCGTGGTAGAAGATCTTTCCGAGACGGAAGGCAAAGTCTGTTTCCCCACGGTCTGCATTAAACTGAGTCCTCGAGGTGAGCGGTCGTGACTACGCCAAGAGGAGATTGATACAAACAATATAATACTCGAGAATGTCTTCCCAAGTCTCGCCAGCAGCGCGCGCGCGAGCGGCCTTGATAGCCGGACGCTGCCCAAGTACTCCTGTCGATGCCACACTTGCTCCTGGGCCATAAGCCCCCCCAGCAAGGTCAGACAGGCGAGTTGGTGTCAGTGGAAGCGTGCGTCCGCCTGGCGGGCCGGATAAGAACCGTGCCATCACTGCTCAAGTGTGAGCAGAGGACAATAAGAAGACATGCCAAACGTACCCTGCTCTGCTGCAGTGCTGTACCACTCGACGGCACGCTGGCAATCCTCAACAACCCCGATTCCGGTCCAATATCGATACCCGAGGGCCATATGTCCGGCCCTATCTCCACCATGAGCAGCAAACGTGTAATATAGTTGAGCCTTTGCTTGATCGACTGGTACAACGTTCTGATAACCTGTCGCATGGAAGAATGCAAGGTAGCCCTGTGAGGTTGCGTTGCCTGTCAAGGCGGCGTGGGCCTCAAATGTTTTGTAGGCCGATACAGGATCAGCGCTGAAGTGTGGGGTAGGCGGAAGCTGAGAAGTTATGAGAACACGCTGGGAGGCATTAGGGAGATGGAGGGAATACCAATGAAATTTTCCCGAGAGTAAAAAGGGCGTCTAAATGACCTAAATCTGCAGCATGTTGCAGCAGATCCATGACTTTGATCGCACGCCCACTCAATTCGTCATCACCTCTCCGACGCCCACCATCTTGCGAAAGCCGTGATGATAGGAAGCGTGGAAGCCACGATTGATGGCGTAATCTGATGGCTATTCGGATCGCGCTGGCGAGGGGGCCTTGCCCCTGAGGATTGGGGAGGATTGCAGAAAGGAAGGCGTTTTTGGTATTCCATGAAAATTGGTGGTGCGTCTCGAACGAACGAGACGAAGGCGAGGCGGTTAATGTAGCCAAGGTCACGAGAGCCTGCTTGTAGGCGCGCGCGGCTGGAAAGCGTCACCATTTAGGATAAGAAAACGGCGCATATACGATGGCGCGAACCTTCATTTGCTGAATCGACTTCTGACAGAGAGCGCTGCGTCGTAAACGAGGAGCGTGAGTCGAGGGACGGCAAGACATAGAATAAGGTTAGGGTTACACGCCAGTCCACTCAACAGCGCGCTTGGGGCGATGGACAGTCTGTGCAGGGGGAACGGAATATATCTAGAGGAACGCGTTACCTTGTAAGACGTGTGGGAACTCGAGGGCTGTGCGTCCTGAACCGTTAGGGATGTCTGTCCGGACAAAAAGAGGTAAGAGAAAGTTTCGGGATTGCGGCAATGGCGCACGGTTATGCTTGAGTCATGAGATAGTTCTGCAGGAGGAGGTGACTCTTGTGCTACGCCTGAGGCCGTAACCAGTGCTATAACACCCCAAGCGAGCCACATTCGTTTTCTTGACCGCGCATGCCTTTTGCTAACCATTCGTAAACTTGAACCGGAAATTATAGGATTATACGAGAGAGAAAGTGGAAAATGGATTCCCAGAAGAATTTGATCTGTGGTGCACGGTGGCGTGCGGGCCAAGTTAAGAGTATTGGCACTGTATGAGACGAGTGAGGCTGTTGCGGCGAAATTGACCCCCACGGGCCACAAGACACGTCACTCGTGCTCTCGGCGCAACGGCCCGCTCTTTCCCTAGCCTCACATGGCCCTCTCAACCGGTGCTCGAGCATTTGCGATATTGATCTCTCTTAAAACAATCTAAAACTAAAACATAGACATGTCGTAGTTGGTTTCGATAGTTGGAGTATTAGCTCCTCTTGTAATTTTTTTTGCAAGTGTTACATAAGCTGACACACAATCACTCGGAGGGTTGACTTAGGCACTGATCCTGAGACGACCAAAGCCTTAAGCGACCAAAGCTGGGACTCGGACCCTGCATATCCCGGCCTTTTTTGTTTCAGCCAAAAATCTACCCTTTCCACTCCTTGGGCGGCACTGGCGTTATCCCTTCCAACCGTTTCCACTCGTAGTCCAGGTCTCGGAAGCTTGTCATGCAAGTGGTTGACCTTGAGTCCCGCATTTACACCATCCTCTCCGCGGACGGCACGGACCTCAGCACCATCTCCGCAAAGCGCGTCCGCCGTCGCTTACTCGAACAAGAAGATGTGCCGCAGGAACTCATCAAGGACAACAAGAAAGCCATAGACCAACTCATCTCCGCCGTCTTCGCCAAGGTCTCCGAGGAGAAGGGCTTCCAGCAAGACGAAGACGACGAGGAAGCGGCGGCGGGAGGCCCCACCCGCGACGGCTCTCCCGAGCCCGCACCCGTGCCGCCTCAGAAGCGTCCTCGGCCCCCGCCAGACGACCACCAAGGTGGCCGCTCGCCCGCGAAGAACGCCAGACCATCGACCGCCGACGACGAGGCCCTCGCGCGACAGCTCTCAGAGGCGATCAACGGCCGCGGGCGAAGCTCTCGCTCCAGTACCGCTTCCGGTGCCACGCGTGGCAGCCGTGGGCGTGGTCGCGGACGGGGGCGCCCGCGCGGGCGAGGGGCCAAAGCCAATGGAACTAGGAGTGCAGATACGATTCATGACTCGGACAACGAAGGCAGCGACGACGACGAGTCCAAGAAGAAGAAAGGCGGGGGACTGTCCAAAGAGTATGTCTTGAGGTGTGTGTCTCGTACCCCTGTCTCGTTCATTCATGATTTCGTAATGTTCCTGCTGCAAAAGCGAACCCCTGGCGGCACTCGTCCAGCAAGACACCCTTTCCCGACCACAGGTAGTCAAGAAGTTGTGGGCGTATATTAAATCTAACAGCCTACAAAACCCGACAAACGGGCGAGAAATATTGTGCGACGGTGCCTTGAGGGCCGTATTCAACACAGAGAAAATTGACATGTTCAAGATGAACAAAGAGCTTGGAAAGTGAGCACTTGTGTCGTATTTTTAGTCCTTTGAAGTGTGCTGACGGTGGCTTGAAGACACCTATCGGAGCCCTCGGAAACTACGGCCTAGGTCGCTTTCCTCTTGCTCTACTCCTTATCCTTGGACTTCTCTCTCTTCCTCCCAATTACACACACCTCACCTCTCCCCCCCTTCATCATCAGATTATTTGATACTCATTTCTATTTCCTCCTGTGCCAAGCCCTTGATCCAACGACTCGGGTTTCACCGGTGAAAAACTGTACGCCTGTAGCGCCTTCATAATTGCCTCATCTGTACGAAACGTCCCTCTAAACTCTCTTGGGATCCACTCTTATTTGTAGCATGCTTGTCTGCATTCTTCCTCAGTTTCATACGCTCCCTACACATCCGTCGTGCCGTCTAGAAGCTGCTGCGCGATTAGCATCGAATCGTACGTTTGGGGCGGGACTTTGTCACCTGCGTGACGATCTTCCCGATTCCTTTCATTTTCTTACACTCTTCCTGCGCATTTCTCGCGCGCGTCGTGTTGAGAATTCCCTGATCGGAAAACCTCTTGAGATATCTTTGTTTATCATGTCAGCGTCAACATTACCACCAAAAACTGTCAAGACCTGAGGCAGGCTTCCTCCTTGAAATCCGAATGTAGCCTGCGATTGTATTTGCGCTTTTTGGCCAATATATTCGTAACAATCAAGAATAGAGGGGGGATGCTTACTTCAGTCCTACGTGCTTCCTCTTCATACGCATGACTTTGGTGGATCAAGAAGTGGTCGCTTAACACATAGAACGAGACACCCGATAGGTACATCTCAAACAGACAGGCTGCCTTGTTGGCCCCGTAGCCTGTGAATCGTTCATCGCACCTAAGAGACACGTGTGAATCGCGTAGTTCCGATTTGAGCAATCTGAGGGAGCGCACCATCCACCGGCATTTTTCCTAACTATCACGTATGGTTCGTAAGCAGGCTGATATTGTGTCACCTTGTAGATCTCTCCGCCCTTAGCAGCATAAAACCGACGATAGTCGGTACTGCTGTGACCAGCAGCGAATGACGCATGAAAAGGGGCAACGCGATTTGCGCGTACCAAGTCCAGGAGTGCCTTAGCGAGTATGAACTCATCAGCACGCAAAGAAAATGAAGCAAAAAACACAAATTGCGCGCACACGCTTGTCTCGCGGAAATGCATTCTGGTTCTTGCCCTCTGCCTGCTTTACATATTCAAACGCGGGGAGCACCAGCGCAGCGCTCCCTTCTCTAACGCGCCTCGCCACGCCATTCTGTCCGTCGCGCAAGAGGGCGCGCACGGGCGCGCGCCAGTCAGTGCATAGCGCAAAGTCGACGTCGAGGAGCAGCGTGTACGTGGTGGGCGCGAGCAGACGCGCGAGATTACGCCAGGCGTTGAAGGCGCGCGGAAAGGGAGAGAGAACGAGGTGGATGTCGGCGCGTGCGGCGAGGTCAGGAGATTTAGAGACAAGGGCGTGTAGAGCGAGGATATTTTTATGTAGTGTTGGCGAGGTGGATCTGCCCGAGGACGTCGGGAGAGGGATGTGGACGGTCACCGAGAGTGGACCTTAGGTTCGGGGTAAGTAACGAGTCGAGATATAGCGCGTATTTTCATGAAGCCAGATGATGGACCTCTTCCAATGGAAGTAGTGAGCCATACCTTCGTATCGTAAGGCCAGTTTCCTCAACACCTCAAACCTATTCGGGGTGACCAACGTTGTGATGGTGATGTCGTCCTCATCAAAGGTTTCAGATGCCTTATAAAAGTAGGGGAATATTTTCATGGGATGCATGGAGCCTGAGAACGACTTCGACAAGAAGAGAGACTCGGACATGGTAAACCAACCAAGAGACCAATCTGGCTCAGTGAAAGGTGGACCTTGGAGCGTTTGACCGTGGTACGGTGGGACACCTTGAGAAGTAGTACTAGTAGGCCAGTATAAGACAGCATCCCCCGTAGCTGCATCGAGAGCAGACAAAAAATGGCCCATATCCTTGTAACCCGCCGCGAGTTGCGTCACCACAGCCTGGGTCGTCGGAGTCACAGCACGAATATGGCCGCCACTTGGGAAAGCCGAGAAAGCACCGCCGAAAAGTCGCCGAGTCCAGAGAAAGCGAGCGTGAAGCTTGGATATGTCAAGAGCGAAGGCGGATGAGCAGTCCCTGACGAAAGGACACAACAGCAAGAATGAGGTGGTGTAAAGGCACGAGAGAAACGCGTATATGAAAAGGCAGGCAGAACAGACACGAACGAAGGACATGGGAGAACGTCAGACAGAGAATGGACTCGGAAAAATAGAAAGTTGGCATGGGCGAGCTTGTGAATAGACAAACAGAAGTAGACAAAACTACGCCGAGCATCCCGGAGGGCCCGGGGACTACCACAGTACCACCACCACTATGAAACACCACACGCTGGCAAGAACTCAAGGTTCTCACACTCATACCGGTACTGGCAGTGTCGCCGTGACAGTTTCTCTGCAATGTACTCTTCCTATCATGTGTTCTCATCCGCTCGCCGTTTGCGTTTATGGAAAACTTGGGCTTCGCAGCCAGGTTTGGCTTATCGCAGAACGTGCAAAGGAAAGAGATTAAACACAAGTCATTCACACGTGGAAGAGTGCTCCTCCGGTGCTCCTCGTGCATCATGCGCAGCTGGCGCCGACCACTATGGGGACGCTAAAGGGGGATTTTCACCCTCCGGACGGGCGGGCATCGGATCGAACGGCGTTATTTGACCATTAACGGCTGGTTTATACCCTGTTATTCAGCGGCCGATTTATTTTAAGGGGTGAAATTCACCCTTCTAAAACGTCTA
>Ga0209488_10002244_pt1 | contig 16015 bp, 12 predicted proteins | sample Rivendell_Oct201_8_FD_188349 | JGI IMG/M metagenome (GOLD analysis project Ga0209488, IMG submission 188349) | Vadose zone soil microbial communities from the Eel River Critical Zone Observatory, Northern California, USA -... | ecosystem: Environmental > Terrestrial > Soil > Vadose zone >... | reverse complement strand
TCTACGTCATGGGAATCCAGACGGTTATGCTCCGCCGGAGGCGCCGCCCTGGCGCTGGCGTTTACTCCTCCCGGGGATCAGTCTCGGATTTCTCGCCGCGGCGACCGCGCTCTATGCTTGGGCGCGTCCGATCTACATGTCAGTCCTCACGGCACTGATGTTGAGACCGGGTGCTACGCCATTCTTCGATTTTGAGTTCCTTCTGACGAACGCAGTGTGTTGGCGACGCGGCGTAAATGTGTATATCAGTAATCCGTGCGACGCGATGAACCGCCCAATGGACTATTCGCCGCTTTGGCTACGGATGGATTTTCTAGCCGTTGATCGGAGTTGGTCGATATGGTTTGGATTAGCGCTTGCGATGCTGTTCTGCTTTTCGCTTGCCTTTTTGGTGCCGAGGGCGCGGTGGCGGGATCAACTAGTGATCGGATTGGCATCGATTTCTTCTGTCTCACTGTATGCGCTGGAGCGGGGAAATAACGATATAATTATGTTCGTCCTCGCCGTCGCTGCTGGGGTTATTCTCGCTCGACCCACGGCTCTGCGACTGGCCGGTTACGGCCTACTGCTCACCGGCAGTCTGCTGAAATTTTACCCTGCAGCTGCGTTGATTGTTGTCGCCCGAGAGCGATTAAAGATCTGTATGGGATTGGTGGTAGTAAGTGCTGCGGTCATCGTCGGCTTCGTTTCTCTTTATCACGGCGAACTCCTGGTAGCCCTGAAAAACATCCCTCGCGGCGGTTATTTCTGGGACACGATCGGAGCCAGGCAGCTCCCCGGCGGTATTGGAACTGTGTTGCATCCCATTCTGGTTCAGGTTGTCGGTGCCGGCTCGTACTCCGGACTAGCGGCCAGCCGCAGCTTGATATATCTCACTGCATTAACATTGATGGTGTCGTTGTGCGGCTTCGTCGTTTGGGTGACCCGCTCAGGAGAGTACAGGGGTTACATCGCTGGGCTACCAGCCCGTTACGCGACACTGTTTCAAATTGGCTCCGCTCTTATTGTTGGCATCTTCTTTACCGGCGAGAGCGTCAGTTATCGTGCGATCATGCTCCTGTTGGTCTTGCCGGCGCTGATTTTGCTCGATAGTTCGAAGGTGTGCCGGAGTCTACGCCTGCTCAGCCGCAGTACTGTTATCATTATACTTCTCGTGATGTTTCGCCTCGTTCCGGTCGGCGTCTTGGTGAACTATGATTTGAACATCAATAACTCGGCGATCGCGGCCCTGATATGGATTGGCTTTGAGGTGGCGTGGTGGTGGATCGTGACGGTCTTGCTGGCGCTGCTGATCTGCTCGCTCATGGAAAGTCAAGCGTGGCGGGAGGCGCGGTTACTCCTGAAGTAGTTCTCCCGAGCAGCGGGTCCGTTTCGCGATAAGTAAAAAATCGGGAGCTCCGTCCCGATAATCGCAGCATCTGCATCCTTGCTCACGTCATAGACGTGACCGAGCTGAATGATCGGGAAATTGTGCGGGCTCAAAGCCACTTTGGCTTGAGATTTAGGATCGGTTCTAACTCTGGGGCCGATGGTGTCAGTGGCTCGGTGCTGACCTCGGTCAACAGTCCCTCTGGAACTCGCTTCGGAGCGGTCATCTCGCGCAAGACGGACGGGAGCGCAATCAACAGCATGAAACCGTCATAATACGCCATGCTGAGCGCCGCGCCGCCGACGCAATACCCGATGATACCGATCCGGAGCATCTTCGTCAGATCATAGGCCCACAAGAGGTCGGGAGACCCTCGTGTCTGCCGTATAGTGACCCCGCAATTGCGCAATGCGAGAACCAGGATCAGGAGATAGATGCCCAGCCCAACAAATCCTTGGTCGCCAAGCACCTGGAAATAAATGCTGTGGGCTGCAAGTGGCGTGTGCTCCTGATCGTACCTGCGGAACATCTCAGGCCGTTGCCCGCCGTAGAAGCCGGCTCCAAAAGGGAATGCGTCCTCGGCGATGTTTATCGCAACATGCCAGGCATAAACACGACCCATGAACGAATTGTCGCTTTCAGCACTTTGTATCGTCTGCATCCGGTCAAAGTAGCCGGTTGACATGAAGCTCAGCGCCGCTGCGGCCAATGCAATACCTGCGCACGCATAGACGAGCTTCCGGCGCGCCGTTAACCAAAACATTCCAAAGACACTTGCCAACGCGACAGCCGCACCCCGCGACTGAGATCCAAGCACCGTCAGTGTTTCAAAAAAGATTGCCGCACCCAGACCAAGCTGTAGAGCGCGCAGTTTCGTGTGCAGTCGTAGATAGTTCAACAAGGGCAGACACATCACTATCGCCAACGCCAGCTGATTGTTATCGGCGATGAATGAACCGGGTGGGCCGAAAACTGCGAACTGCCCCCCGGAAACCATAGTGAATAATCCCCCCTTCAGGCCGTAAAACCCCAGGGATATAGCTACAATCCATACAAGCGCGTGCGCACGCACTTTTGTGTTAATGATGAAAAACACGAGAAACACGACGGCCCAGCTGCGTATCGTTTGTTCCCAAGCGGGCCATGAAGTATCTGGGAAAACCGCGAACCATGTGTTTAGAGTAGTCCAGAACAAGAAAATGAGCAGAAGCTTAGGAACAAGATCGGGGGTCCACCGCTTACGTTCGTGCGAGATCAGCCAGCCAGTTAAGGTGACCGCGGCAATAACCAGATTGAATTGCTGGCCGTAGGCGAATCCATAGACCAGCCGGTGCGGCGACATCAAAGAGAACCATGCCCAACAAATCGCGCCAGCGGCCGGGTACCGAAAGCACAGCGGCAGAAAGCCTAATGTCGCTAGGACCAGAAAGAGATCGCGCACCGAACTAGCCTTACCCTGAAACTGCTGGTAAAATCGTAAGACGCTTTCCTAGGAGGACCGTCAATGGAAGGGCTTTTCTTCCTATTATCAATCATTGCGGCTGGGCTGCTCATGCTTTGGGTTGTCCAAAACGACTCCGCTGAGATGAGTAATCCAACCGCCGGCATTTTCGCAATGCGATAAAGGTTGCCGCTCCTGCGTAATTCCGCCGCCGCATATCGAAAACCGGGGATCAGGAACCTGCAGCCACCTCCCGTTCCGCATCTGCCATCCAATGCAGTGTTTTAGATAAGCCCTGACGCAGTGAAAAGCGGGTATTGAATTTGAGCTGCTCGCGAGCCAGCCGAGGATCACCGACCGAAATTCTTACATCCCCGGGACGTGCCCCTGAATAGAGCGGCGAAAACGGGATCCCATTCATTTGGGCAATTACCTCGCCGAGCTCTCTTATCGTTGTACCGACACCGCTGCAGACATTGAAGACCCGCGATATCGGCTCAAGGCTCGCTAGTTCCATAGCTTGGCGCAGTGCCCGAACCGCGTCCGCGACGTAAACGAAATCGCGCACCTGCGCGCCATCGCCGTGCACTTCGATCGGCAGTTTCTCCAGCATCCGTGCGCAAAAAATCGAGATCACGCCTGAGTAAGGTGACTGAGGATCCTGCCGTGGACCATAGATGTTAAAAAAGCGGAGCCCGATCGTACTCATCTTGTACACACGCCCAGCGACCGCGGCGTGCAAATCGCAGCCCAGCTTGTCCACGCCATAGGCGCTCATCGGCCTCGTTAAGGCCTGCTCGGAGATCGGAGCTTGGCTGGGGTCGCCGTAAACAGCCGCCGACGAAGCATATACGATCGGCAGCGGCTTCCCAGACATATGCTGTCTCAAGCGTGCCTCTTCGAACACGGTTATCGTGCCTGAGAGATTGACCGAGTGGCTACGCAACCATTCCTGCGTGCCGCGTTCTACAGACGCAATTGCGGCGAGGTGAAAGCAGCCGTCGACACTATCAAGACCGCGTCGCACGGCTTGTTGCTCGGTAACATCTGACATCAGCAGTTCGACGCCAGGAGGCAAATTCTTGGCTTCTCCGCTGGACAGATCATCGAGAACCCGCACGCCGTGACCGTCCGCTATTAGGGAGTCTATCAGGTGCGATCCGATGAAGCCGGCACCGCCAGTCACCAAATATCGACCCATTTGCCCTCATCCAAAGCGCGGCTCAATCGAAGAATTATGCCTTGATAATTCGTGTGCTTATCAGTCCGCGCGTGGCACATGCATTACGAGTGTCGATTATCAGTCGCGCAGAGCCCACCAGCAAGGCGTAGTCTATGTCGTCGTGATCTGTGCAAATGAGCACTAGATCGAACTCTGCAGGTGCGGACGCTGTCAACGCTATCGACCGTCGGCCAGTCAAGCGCGCATGCGCTCGAGTCGGCGGGATTTCAGCTAAAAGGGGGTCATGGAAGGATACGAGGGCGCCGCGCTTTTCCAACAGGTCCATAATCTCAAGGGCAGGGCTCTCGCGCGTGTCGTCGACATTCTTTTTGTAACCGACTCCGATGACAAGGATGCGGGCGTTCTGCAAGGCGCGCTCCGCTCGCTGGCTAAGCGCCTCGGCAATCTTCTCGACGACCCGTTGCGGCATCGCCGTGTTGATCTCGCCCGCCAGTTCAATGAACCGCGTTGCGATATTGAATTCGCGTGCCTTCCACGTCAGATAAAAAGGGTCGATTGGGATGCAATGTCCACCGAGCCCGGGGCCGGGATAAAAAGGCATATAGCCAAACGGCTTTGTCTTGGCGGCCTCAATAACCTCCCAGATATCGATGTCCATCGCCTCGAAAACGACCTTCATCTCATTTACCAAGGCGATGTTGACAGCACGAAAAATGTTCTCGGTCAGCTTTACGGCCTCGGCCGTCTCCAGCGACGACACTGGGACGGTCGATGTGACGAGTTGGCTGTAAAGGGAACTCGCCAGAGACAATGCTTCGGGTCCGTCGGCACCTATGACCTTTGGGATTTTGTGGGTAAGGAACGAGATGTTTCCGGGGTCCTCACGCTCAGGTGAATACGCAAGAAAGAAATCCCGGCCGGAACGCAACCCCGAACGCTCAAGTATCGGACGCATAACATCGCGCGTTGTACCGGGATAGGTGGTCGACTCGAGCACGATCAATTGACCCGGCCTTAGGTATCTTGCGACGGTTTCTGTGGTTCGTACAACGTAGCTGAGATCCGGCTCCCGCTGTGGGGTAAGCGGGGTTGGTACGCACACTAAGACCGCATCCGCCTCGACGAGGCGCGAGAAATCAGCCGTGACATTCAGACGTCGGGTTTGGCGTAACGCGCTGATCGCGCGCGGGCTGACGTGGCGGATGTACGATTCGCCAGCGTTTAACAGCTCGATCTTACGGGGATCAATATCGAACCCTAAGGCGGAAAAACCTCGTTCGGCAGCCGCGCATAGCAAAGGGAGCCCCACGTAACCGAGGCCAATCACGCCAATGGTAGCTGCGCGGTCACGAAGGAGCGCCGCAGAGCCTTCGAAGTCCACCGGAGATCCGAATTCTCGCGGAGAAGAATGAGTCTCGTTCATATATGGCAATTCCGAGTTGGGCTTTGGGCGGCCGGGAAAGGCGAACCCAACGAGCATAAAATGCTTTCAAACAGTTCGATCTGCCCAGCAGTCGTGGACCGCCAATCAAATGCTTCGGCATAGTGCCGTGTGTCTACACGTGTCGGGGGCGCCGCGAAAATACTGCGGATAGTCTCCGCAAGGCAGTCGGGCGTGGCTTCCCGCAGGACCCGGCCAGCTTGCGGCGCCGCGACGATGTCGCTGACCCCATCAAATGGGGTGACCACAACTGCCGTGCCGCAGGCCATGCTTTCGAGGAGCACGTTGGGCCAACCCTCGCGCGAAGATGGGTGTACGAGAAGGTCCGCCGCGCCGTACACGGCCGGAAGCGATGCTTGTGTCATTCGGGCGAGAAAACGAACTTGGTCGCCGACCCCAAGTTGATGGGCGCGCGCCTCAATGTGCGACCGCTCGGGCCCGTCCCCGACAATTACGAGATCGAAACCGGGCAACTGTGGCAGCGCCTCGACGACTAGGGAATGTCGCTTTTTAGGCACCAGATTGCCGACCGCAAGAAGCGTAGGTTTGGTAAAACCGAGCAAACGCCTCGCAATTTCGCGGTTGCAAGGCCGAAAGGCGGTCAGATCAACACCATTACGCAGCATGCGCACCCGGTGCGGCGGAACACCCAATGATTCCAAACGCCGTTTTAGCCCGCCCGATACCGTGATTAGTCCCGATGCGTGTTTTGCAGCCCACTGTATCCATCGGCGCGGAATCCGATAAGTCGAAACCAGGTCCAGATCGTCACCGCGCGCCGTGATAACTACCGGTCTTCCCAGCGTCCGCCCGAGTAGTACGGCAGCAACCCCATCCGGATAGAAATAATGAGCATCGATCAAATCAAAATCCTGGTCACTCGCTATTTGTCGACGCAGCAGCGGTAATGCTCCGGCGAACAGCGTCAAAGGCGCTGAGCTCATGCTTATTTTCGGCAATAGGGCAAATCGCGGATGATCAATATGAAGCTCGTGCCGAACCTCGGTTTGCGGTGTGCGAGCAAACACCGAATAACTGCCAAAACAGGACGAGGTGAATGGAAACCATGGGCAGGGCGCCACCACGCGAGCTTTAATGGCACCACTCTCGACCAGCTTTCTCAGCCTAGTCTCTACGAAAATGCCATGCGTCGGCCGCACCACACTTGGATATAATGTACTGAATGTTAGGATTCGCACGCTACGACCAGAAAATCACGGGGTAGCAAGTTTTTAGCACCCGACATGCCGGTATACAAGAACCCCGACTTCCGCCGGCCACCACCCGGCCTGGCCGCCATTTTTGCCGGTGCGGGCCAACAAAGCTTTTTCAGCCTTCCCCAATGGTATGATTTGTTAACACGCTTCGGCCTCCCCGAAGGGACTGAAATTCGCGTCTATACCGACGAGCGCTCGGGGCTTGCGATGCCCTTAAAAGTCTCGAGAAATGGAGGCCTCCACTCGCTCTCGAGCTTGGCCAATTTCTACAGTGTCGAACACGATCTGATCGCCTCTGCCGATGCCGATCTCGCTCGTGGCCTTACCGCGATCCTTTCCGAGATCGTTGCCGAGCGGCCCCGCTGGAGTTGCGTACGCTTTTCCGAGCTCGATCCAGGCGCGGCGAGCTATCAGGTGTTAGTTCACCAGTTACGCCATGCTGGGCTAGCCGTAGACTGCACGCCTGGTGCGGCTACATGGTACGAGACGACCAATAATCTTGATTTCGAGAAGTACTTAGCTGCGCGCCCGTCGCAGCTTCGAAACACCTGGCGTCGTAAATACCGGAAGATTACGGCTTCGCAAACTTTAGAATTCTCATTTTTTTCCAATCCGTCAGGCATCGAGCGAGGTGTTTCCGATTATGAAAGAGTTTATGCAGCAAGCTGGAAAGAACGGGAACCCTTTCCCGAGTTCATACCGAGCCTGATCCGATTGGCAGCTGAACTAGACGCGCTGCGACTTGGCATTTATTACGTGGATGAGATTCCGGCGGCGGCGCAGTTCTGGATTTTCTGGCATGGGCGGGCTATCATCTACAAGCTGGCCCATGATAAGAGATTTGATGAATTCTCGCTCGGAACACTGCTGACCATGGGAATGGTAGAACGTATACTAAGGTCCGACTCCCCTCACGAAATCAACCTAGGCCGCGGGGATGATCTCTACAAGAGCCTCTGGCTTTCGAAGCGCCGCGAGCGTTGGGGTATAACGGCGGCGAACCTACGCACTGCGCGCGGTTTTAGGCTTGGGCTAGAGCGCGAGATGGCCAAAATTTATCATCGACTGCGCGGCCAACCGATCGTGCCACCAGCCGCCACGATCTATCCGCGCAAGCAATAGTAGAAGGCGGGCGGGTTTGGCGCCTGCCGATTTGGCGGGTTTTGTTGCCTTGTTTTGAGCCCACGAGCCGGTCGCGGTGTCAAACCTGCCATTCTCGAAGGTCTCAGCGTTACCTGGACCATTTCGAGCACTAATATCTGGATATCTGAAGACTGTTGACTAAAACGCCAGAAAACTCCGGCTTACGAGCAATAAATCATTCAGGAAGTTGGCCGATGTAGGTGTAATGTGGAAGCCGAACGAGACGCAGCCGGTTCTGACTGCAGAAGCGCGGTCTGATATTGATGTCGCGCAGACCCGCGCCTCGCAGGAGGGCTGCAAACTGTGGCCTGGACTTGCCGAGCAAGCGTTAGCCTCCAGGGACAAAACATGGCAATGGCCGGGGCTCGAGGATCGATTTCTGCCGCTCCCGGGCTTTGTCTGGGGTAGCTTCACTACCGATGACGGCGCGCAGCTCCGTTGGGGACATCAGCCGGTCAACCCAGCACGCGCTCAATGCGTGCTCGTCGGCGGTTTTGGCGAATTTATCGAGAAGCAGTTTGAAACAATACGCGATCTGGCGGCGCGTGGTATTGAGGTCTGGTGCCTCGACTGGCGTGGCCAAGGTCACTCGGCTCGCCCACGGCACCTACCAACACGGCCGCGGGCCAGAAATTACGAGCGTGATGCTGCCGACCTGGCTGCTTTTGCTACGGCCAAGCTGACCCTGTCATTGCCGCGCCTGCTGGTCGCGCACTCGATGGGTGGTGCTATTGGACTGATTTGCATGCGACAGTTTCCAAGCTTATTCGCGGGTGCAATTCTTTGTTCGCCGATGTTGGGCCTCCGCACCGGCAAGCTACCGCCGATGCTGCTGCGCTGCATTACCATGCCTCTTCGGGTCCTGGGCCTTGGACTATGCTTCATTCCGGGCGTGCGGAGGTGGAGTCAAAGCTGTACGCCCTCGCCCGATCGCAGCAGAGTATCAAACGACGCCAAGCGCTGCCGGGTGACCCACGCCTGGGTCTCCGCCGATCCATCACTTCGGTTGGACGGAGCAACCTTCAGCTGGCTAGATAGCGCTCTCGCCTTGATTGCGCGAATCCGTAAGCCGACATTTCTCGCTATTATCCGTACGCCTATTCTGCTTGGCACACCGGAACGTGAGTTCGTCGTCTCAACGGCGGCGCAGCGCCTAGCAGCCCGCCTTCTGCAGGATTGCACGTTGGTCGAGCTGTCCGAATCAAAACACGATCCGTTTCTCGAATGCGATGAGATCCGAGAGGAGTGGCTGCGTCGGATTGATGCCTTCATCGCCGAACGGTTTCCTCTGCAATCAGGCTCCCATTTTTTGATGCGAGGCGTCCGCACTGGGCTAGTTAGCGTCGAAAATGCTAACCACCTGAACCAGCGTTCAGACGGAAGCGCTCAGGATGGAATGGATATCGCGCGCGATCGGCGTGCAATCCGCTCAGGGAACCCGCCAGTCTCGACGAACAGATCGACCGTGATTTCGTCTACCATACGCCTGCGGCGCAACCACAGATCGGCATCGGCATGAGGGCGGGTGATCTGAGAAGCGCACACTGGGGCAGTTCCGGATGCTGAATGCCGAGCGTACTATCAGGTAGCCAGCTCCGAACCCTTCGCTGCCACCCGTCATAGCGTGTACTGTGTGATTAGACGAGATTGACCATGGGTACCGTCCGCTGCCGCGCTAGCTGGTGTTTCGTCGGAACGATGCTCGCTGCTTTTGTGGTGCATCTCGGGAATGCCCATGATGCGACGCCAATTTCAAACGACAAGTCGCCGATACCATCAACCGCTTCGCGCTTAATCTCAGATACAAACCCCTGCACTGCGAAACCGCTCGGGGAAATTACCGTCGCCACGCTCAATAACGCTCCGATCATCACATTGTTGGCCAATGGACATCCGGTAGTCCTTCTTCTAGATACTGGGGCGAACACCACAACCTTGCGCCCAGACGTCGCTGAACGGATCGGTGCGCAGCCGCCGCGTGTTCAATTTCAGCGACAGCTTCACGGAATCTCGAGCACCATGGCGATGCGGGAAGTCGAATTGCGCAGGTTCGTGGCCGGAGGCGTGTCCCTTCCTTGGCGGCGAGTCGCCGTCGCACCGGTTACAACTGCAGCTGTATTCTCTGCGCCGCTGGACGGGTTGCTCGGTGCCGACGTACTCAGTGGGTTCGACATCGATCTCGACATACCACATCACCGCATGACGTTTTACCAGAAGGGATCCTGTCCGAACGGCCCCCCTTGGAACAGCCGATATGTAGCTATCCCTGTGGGCCAATCAGCCGACAGGCATCTATTTTTTCCTGTCCAACTCGATGGTCGTACGATCACCGGCATCATCGATACGGGTGCGCAAAGAAGCTTTCTCTCGGAGGCAGCGGCACGCTCGTTGGGCGTAACCGAGGCGGCTCTAGCGCGCGATCCGTCGAGCATAACGCAGGGTATCTCAGCCGAACGGTTGCCCTCACGGATGCACCGATTTTCGGGACTCAAAATTGGTTCGGAGCTTATTCGCGATCCTGAATTCGCCGTCGGCAACGCAAAGCTAGGAGGAGCCGACGCAATATTAGGTATTGATTTTGTTCTCTCACGACGTATCTGGCTTTCCTATGGGTCTTTCGCGATCTTCTTGTCGGCGCGATAAAAGGCTCCCGGGTAAAATTTTCCGGTCAGCCGCGCTTCAGCTCGTCGAGTAGCTTTTCGGCTTTGTCCTTGCTCGAAAAAGATGCGCCCGAACCGAGTAACTGCTCCAGCATCGCGCGGGCATCGGCTGTCCGACCGAGCCGATCCAACGCCACGGCGACGTGATAACGAATTTCCGGATCGCCTGGGTTTGCAGAGCTTGCAGCCTGCAAATGGGTTAAAGCCTTCTCTGCCTCGCCCTGACCGAGAAGAATCCATCCGAGCGTGTCCGCGATCGATCCGTTGCCGGGCGCGATGCTGGAGGCCTTCTTGGCAAGCTCAAGCGCTTTCGGCAAATCCCCCATCTGCTGGTATAGCCAAGCTAAATTATTGAGGATCGCGGGATCATCGGGCCTTGCGGCAACGAGTGCCGCTTCCTCGCGAAGGGCAGCATCAAATTTATTATTCCTGATATAGAAATCGCCGAGGACCGCACGAATGGAAGTAGCGTCTGGCTGATCCTTCAATCGGCTGCTCAGCACCGCCTCCGCTTTCTCCGAATTCCCGGCTCGACTGTAAAGGCCCGAGAGCGCGATGGTAACGTCGTTATCAGATGGACGTGCCGAAGCACGCTTCTGGAGCAGGTTAATTGCATCCGAACGCTTACCAGCGCGTTCGTACAGCTCAGCGGAAACCAGATCGTATACCGAGCTGTCGGGCTCGTCCTTGGCAAAACTCCGGGCCTTCGCGAGGCCGGCTTCTAGCCCGCCAATTTCTGCTTCGGTACGGACGAGCTGCGCCTTTAGGCTCCGGTTCCCTGGATCTTTGTCAAGGCGCGATTGCAGAATGGTCCGGTACTCGGGGAAGCGCTTTGCCGCGCCGAGCGCTGATAAATAACGAGAAAGGATCGGCGTCGATTTGGGGGCGAGCTCAAAAGCGCGCCGATACGACTCTATCGCCCCATCAGGGTCACCGCTGGCAGCCAGGATGCGTCCCTGGGCTTCGGCGATTTCAGCATTCGAGGGAAACTGGACGGAAAGCTCCGACGCCAAGCGCTTTGCTTGCTCCCAATCTTGCTGGGCGGCGTAAAGATCTAACAGCTTGAGCCCAGGTGCGGGATTAGAGGATGCCGCCGTACGAGCCCGATTTGCGTACGCCACTGCCTCGTTCCACTTCTTCTCGCGCGCAGCAACATCGGCAACCCCAAGCAACACCGAGACATCGTTCGGATTGCGCACCAGAAAATCCTGATAGGTTTTTCGCGCTTCATCGATGTTTCCGGCAAGAACATAGACTTGGGCAAGGTTGGCTCGTGCCGGACCAAAATCCGGCGCCTTATCGACCAGTGCTTTGAAGATGGTTTCAGCTGCAGGGTAGTTCCGCTGCGCCGTTTTCACTATCCCGAGAAGCACCTGATAGAGTTGGTTATTACTATCACGCTTGATCAGCTCCTCGGCTACTTGGGCGGCCTTATCGACTTGGCCCGCGCGCAAATCGGTAAGCACAAGCGTCGGCCCCGCAATCGTTGCACCGCTGTCCGTCGAGAAGACCTGTTCGAGTTCTTCAAGCCCTTTTTGGCCAGCGCCAGTATCGATCTCCGATGCTGCCACCATTGTTTTGATCGTCGGGTTTTCGGGTTCGAGAGCCGCCGCCTTTTGGTATTGCTCGAGCGCGAGCGTCGGCTTTCGGATCGTCGCATAGATATTCCCTAGGAGTGTCAGGGTTCCCGGGTCAGGTTGCGCTTTCTCAAGATAACCTGTGAGATATTGGATAGCCACATCGGGGGCGCCCCGACGGACTGCAATCAATGCAGCGAGACGAGCGCCAAAAGGGTTCCCGGGAACACGAGCAACATACTTCGCTATAGCGTCGCTAGCCTGTCCATACTGACCCAGACTGTATTTGGTCGCGGCTTGGACATAGAGCCCCTCAGCCAGGTTGGAGAAGCCGGGGCTCAATCGATCGAGAACCTTGTCTGCCGCACCAAAATCTTTCTTTTTAAAATGCTCGAGCGCCCGAAGATAATTGGCTGCAAAATTCTCGGGAGAGGCTTTAAGGATAGGGTCAATATCGTTATCGACGCTTCCGTAGTCGCCGCGGCTCAGATTGACATTGGCGCGACCCAAGCGTGCACTTTGACTATTGGGGTCGATCGCTAACGCTTCGCCAAATCGTTGAATGGCACCATCTGTGTCCCCTTTCACAATCAGAATTTCGCCCTTTACTGCAATTGCTTCCGTCGAGCGAGGATCCTTCGCGAGAACTTCCTCAACGAGCTTTTCCGATTCTGGAATATTCTTACCGAGGAGTTGTCGAGCGAGTGCAATCTTTGGGCCTGGAGTATTGGGGTCCACAGCGACCGCCTCCCGCAAGAGCGCTTCGCTTTTGGCGCGATCGCCCATGCCCGCGGCAGCCATTGCGAGAAATAGCCGAACTTTGCTTTCCAGCTCTGGTGCGCGATTGCCGGGTTTAATCTCAACGGGAATGTCGGCGAACTTACTTTGACGACTCATGGCGTCAGCTAGCGTCAGCAGGTAATCCGATTCGGCACCATTCAGACCTCGCGCTGAACGCGCCTCCCGTTCCGCGGAAGAAAACTCGCCCAGTCTCAGGTAAACCTGCGCGAGTAGCGCGTGGATGTGGGCATCCTGCGGTGCCTCACGCACCGCATTGCGCAGCTCAATCTCAGCTGCCTTTAAGTTGCCTTTCTCCGCGTATGTTTGAGCAGTTCCGACGTATGACTGCGCGTCTTTAGCCAGAACCGACGAATTGTCCAGCCCAGCGAATGCTAGGAGTACCAGCCCCAACGTTGCGCCGTTTTTGGTCCACAGACACTGTCGATCGGACATCAATTTTCGTCCCCTTTCTACTCCGCTCCTCGGCTCACCTGCCGACAGCGCGAAGCCGTGATGCATTTATTAGTCTGGCACGAGATTTCAGTCATTCCTTGCTCCACCAATAATGGAGCGGAAATGAAGATAATAGCAGGCCGCCATGGCAGCCATCAAGCTTGTGTAGGGATGCGGCTGCAGCCTGTGGTAGCGGACGATAATGTCCTAAAAATGGCGAAGCCTGAAAGCTACCGTCTCCGGGTGTATTGGGCGGACAAAAGGATCGCAGGATGGAGCATGAAAATTTTACCAGCTTGGCAATCGCAAAGCCGCGTCGCTTACTGGCCGTCCTTTCAAACGATAGCGTGCCAGCTCGAAGTGGGATTACCGAGGCTGCCGCCGCCAGCGCTGTGGAAAGCCCGTTAATCTCCCACAGAAAAACCCCGCCGCTGTTGTTCTGCAGCACGATGTCGGATTTGGCCATCGCCGCCGAAGCCGTCGGCTTATTTTGCACGCCAGTTCGGGATTTACCTTTTTTGCTGACACTGGGCAGCCGCGCTTAATCGCGCCATGTATCGCTCCTAGTTTCTCATCATACCGCTACTCAGATGAAGGAACGAACGAGTGGGCGCCGTAACTGCCGCAAAATCCCTGGCGAACTAACCAGCCAGATCAGACACTTCTAATTTTGAACCATCCCGGACGGCTCAAGGAAGACATCGACGCGCAGCCCCACCGGTAACCGAACCCCGGGATCATCAAGGTCAATCAGGACGTTGAGGACGTTGGTATCATTTTTCTCTGTGGGTTCATCGCTCCGCACAGTTTTGCGACCCATTCTTTGACCGATCCGGGAGATTACGCCACTGAACCGCCGGTTTGGATAAGCGGGAGCGGTCGCCCAAGCGCGTTGCCCCAACTTCAATTGGCCAACCTCAGTCTCATCTACTTCAGCCCGAACCCGCAATCGGCTTGTGTCGGCCACCTGCAAGATCGGCATAAGCGGCTGAATGCTGACGGTTTCGCCGGTCTTCAGATATCGCCGTAACACCACACCGCTGACGGGAGAATGGAGCTGTGTCTTCTGAAACATGACCCGCTGTTCATCGAGATTGGCCGCGGCAAGCGCCAGATTAGCCTGCGCCATCGCGACATCCTCGGCTCGGGGCGGGGCATTGATCAGCTCCAGCGCCGCGCGATTTGCAATGTCACTGGCTTCGGCGACCTGCACGGAGGAGACGGCCTGCTCCAAGGATTGCTGGCTGGCAACACCGGTGGCGGCGAGCGGCCGGCGACGCGCAAGCTCCTGCTTAGCAAGAGTGGCTCCCGCCGCAGTCTTTTCGACTTGCGCGGCAGCCTGGCGACGTTCTTCCGGGCGCGCTCCGTGCATCAGCTTCTCTAGCTCAGCGTTTCGTAGGCTCACCTGAGCTTTAGCCTCGGTGACACGAGCCTGCTGGTCCCCATTTACTAGCTCAGCAAGGAGCTGGCCCTGTTTGACGGTGTCGCCCTCATCGACGTAGACGGCGCCCAGCGTCCCAACTAGTCCGATTGCCAGATCCAGCTCCTCGGAAATCGGTTCGACGCGACCTCGTGCGGCGATCCGGAATGAGGATACGGAGGGGGGCGCATTGCTCAGCTCGGCCGCCTCAAGCCGCCCGGTTTCGCCCCGCCAGTTTTGACTGAATAGCGACCAGCCGGCAAAGACCGGCGAGGAAATAACCGTAGCGCACCCCAGTACCGCGAGTAGCCGCCGTGATCGCATGCGCTGCCCCAGTCAGTGCGCCGTGCCTTCGGAGACGATACGTCCATCTTCGATGGTCACTGAGCGATCGGCAACCGAGGTCAGCCGGTTGTCGTGGGTCACGAACACGACCGCCCGGTCGTGCCGATCAGCTTGCTGCCGGAAGAGCTGCGTTACCTGCCAGCCCGCTGCGCTGTCGAGCGAGGCGGTCGGCTCGTCGGCGAGGATCACCGGCGCGTCAAGCGCGCATGCCCGTGCTATAGCAACTCGCTGCCTTTGCCCGCCGCTGAGCTCAGCAGGGTACGCTTCCGCCCGGCTTGACAACCCAAAATCATCAAGGAGTTCGCGGCTACGCCGTTCCGCGATGCTGCGGCGAATACCCTTCAAATCGAGGGCCAAAGCAACATTTTCCCACGCGCGCAACGTGGAGATGAGATGGTGCGCCTGAAATACAAATCCGAAGAAATCCAATCGCAGTTGGCGCAAGGCGCCCGGCGAAAGGTGGTTGACTGAGTGTCCGTCAACTTGCACGGCGCCCGTCGTTGGCCGTATGAGCACGCCAAGGATCTGCAGCAGAGTCGTCTTGCCGCTCCCCGATGGCCCAAGGATCATCAGCAATTCGCCGCGTCGAACCTCGAGTGAGACCCCGTTGAGCGCCCTAACCCCAGCCGACCCGGTACCGTATTGGACACGGACATCGTCGATGGACACGGCCGTCGTCGTCATCGAAAGACCATCGTGGGATCGATCCGCTTTATCTTGTGGATCGCCAGCAGTGAGGCGATGCTGCACATCGTTATCGCCACGATCCCCACCACGATGACGAGCTGCCAGGGTAGAACTAGAGACGCGGTACTGCTAGCCGCAGCACGCACTGTTACTGCGGCAACAGTGATGCCGATGCCATAGCCGACAAGACCGCTGATCAGCCCTTGCCGCAGCACAATCTGATTGAGGTAGCGGTTCGGTGCCCCGATAGCCGCAAGCGTCGCATACTCCGGCAGCCGCTCGACGGTTGCGGCATAGAG
>Ga0209488_10002243_pt1 | contig 16023 bp, 14 predicted proteins | sample Rivendell_Oct201_8_FD_188349 | JGI IMG/M metagenome (GOLD analysis project Ga0209488, IMG submission 188349) | Vadose zone soil microbial communities from the Eel River Critical Zone Observatory, Northern California, USA -... | ecosystem: Environmental > Terrestrial > Soil > Vadose zone >... | reverse complement strand
CCGCTCGCCACGTCACTGTCGTTGCCACCTTCCTGGGCGCCCGCCACGCCACACTTATCGACCGCTTACGTTTCCACTCCGGTCATGTCTTCCCACAATCTCCAGCCTGCCGCTCCGGCACCGGGGGTTGTTGGGTGGCAGCCCTATCCTCAACAGCAACCCGGAATGTCCCCGTACTGGGCTGTGGGGGCTTCAATGACCCCGGCCATTCCAACCACTCCGCTGACACCTGGCCAGATGCTGGCCGTGCCCGGCGGCATCCCGCTTCCAGGCACGCAACCTTTCTCGACCTCTGTCGAGTCGTGGCCGCCGCCCTTTCGCACCCTTCCGCTGCACCTCGCTCCATGGCTTGCGCCGAATCCTGTCAATCCTGACCGACCACATGTCGTGTGGGATGTCTCGCAGCCGCCGTCCACAGCAAAGCGCATCTCGGGCAAGGATATTTTCGTTGATATGCACGATGCGTTCTCACCGGACGCGACCGCGGTGTTTCCCGAGACGAACGAGGTCGTGGTCGTGTGCAACACGGGGGTTGGGCAAGATATGTGGCCGCCTATCAGGATTAGGAAGAACAAGGTCACGTCTGGAGACGTGTTCTGGGGGATCTACCAGTTCTTCCAGAAGGCGATCACGTGTGACGAGGTCAACCTCATCAAGGCTCGATCGGAAGATGATTATCGGAAAATACTCGAAGCCTGTTATCAGCGGTGTCGGCGCACGCCTGGTTTGGCAGATATCACAAGGAGGCAAGGGGTGAAACGCATCGACTGCCTGGAAGATCGCACCGCTTGGTGGGGGCTTTGGCCTGTATGGGCCCCAGATGGGACGTGGTGTCTACACCTTGGTCTGATGGTATCTTCTCGTGCGTGATACATAACGATCTCTTCCTTTCAAAAATTATCCTCTTCCGGGTTTTCTTGATCGTATACGGATCGTTAGATTTTTGCCCCCCCGCTGTAGTCTCTGAGATTTCGGATCGTAGATTGATATAATGTTCAAGTACTGTACACCCCTCTGCCCTAGCATCATGTTTCTTGGTTACTCTGGGCGTTCGTTCGTTGGTTCGTTATTGGGTATGTTGTATTCAGTGCTGTACAGATGCCATACGTTTGAATGCCTTGACCGCGTGTATACCGTACGTTGGAAAAGATACCCTTGTAATTCAACTGATTGGCAATTGGCATTTTTGCGCCGCAAATTCGAATGGTGCTTGCTGGCCATCCAGTGCCGATTCCATCGGTGTAGCAGATGGTACAGCGCTGTATCCTCGCAACGAACCTTGACCCACAAGGTTAATACTAAAAACAGAACTTAATGAATCTACGCCACTGGAGCACAGGAATTACAGACCATTCGGGGCTTAGAAAATTTCGGTGCCGGGGACTGACTTGAGACCTATGCCTGCGTTGGCGGGGCAAGGGTTTCCATAACCTCCCCTTCTCCCTGACCACCACCCACAAGCACTGCGCTCTCCTCCCTCAGTTGCCAGGCAAATTCAGACGTCAGAGAATCGCGCCCAGTCGCCTATCAAACGCGATGCTACAGCACTGTAGCCCCTTTTCGCGGCTGCCGCAGGCAGGCAAGGCAGTTGACAATTCGCTTAGCGCCCGGTCACGATTTACTCAAGTTTACGGCTATGCGCGATGCGGGCCATGGGTCTGCAGATCGCCTGCCAGCATGCCTACGTGTCGTGTGCATTTTTGCATATCGCATAAGCGTCCGTACCGAGTCGGCTCTTTGGTAGTCCCGTAACCCCTCCCTACGTGCGTACTATGCATTGCGGCACCCCAAAGCCGTCAGTCAGCAGGAAAAAAAAGGGGGGACTTACGAGTTTAGTGTGCGTGTATGGGAGGGGAAGGGCCCTACTGACTGAACTTAATTCAGTTTTAGTTCTAAGCTAAGCAGACTCGTGGGTTTTCGAGGGGGCTCACCTTTTGTTACGTGACGTGCACTTCTTGCCTGGCGGCCTTGTCTTCTCATTCATTCACCCCTGTTCTCCCGAGTCCCGGCCGGGCATCTCGTTAGTGTTTGAGAGGGATTTTTGATGGATTGATTGCTCCAATACAGCGATGCGTATCCCCTACTTTTTGAATGGTCCATCTCATTACCCTCTTCAGAGCGTAGAGCGTTGGCGGTTGTGTGCGGTAGTAAGCTGCCAGTGGCTCGAGTGTGCGCTCTAGTGAATCTCGATCTTTTTGATCGTAATTCCATACCTATCGGCAGGGCGTCACGTCAAAGGTAAAGAAGGGGTCCAGAATGTTCAGACCCCATCTCGATCTAGAATAGAACAAAACAGCGATGGGGATGCGCACACAGCTGAATGATAGGCGCAATTACTTACACCACCACGCACCTGCGTTCGGGTACCTTGGTTGTTGTCTCCTTCGCCCTTGTGTGTACTAGCACCTGATCATCCCTAACCATACGTACTAGATCGTCCGCCCTCCCGCCTCATTGACCCCCTAATCGGACTCTCCCCTCCCCTCCTCGCTCTTCGGAGCGTAACCGCCGCTGCCAATGCTCGCAAGATCTCGATTTCATTTCTAATCGGCTCGGGTAGCTTCGGGCGCGCGCGTCGTGTCGTTCGCGACGAAAAGAAGGACTAGGAAATGACAAAGTGATCAGGGATCCTCCCTGTGCTGTTTTTCATTTTGCCAGCGTTTAGTTCATTTCGCGTCTGTATGTATAACGCGTTGATGCGAACGAAGGACTTGCAAGTTTCGGTGCTTTTGAGACTGCCGCTCTTTTCTGTCATTCCTCTTTCTCTTCCCACATAGTGATGGTGGGGCTCGCTCGTTGGCTGTGCTTATCAGTGGAGTGGAACTCGGAGGGGAGCGTACGGCAGCTGATGTAGTATCGGATCCTACTTTTCAGTGGCATGTCTAGGCCGGTCTAGCTCTCGACAAAATCCGCATCGCATCCACGGACCGACGGGCTGTAGTCATCATCATATTGTTTTTCCTTCTTCTCGGCCTCGTGTTGTGGCCATCCCATCACACGTTCCTTGATCCCATCTGGCAGTCGAACTTCCGCCTTGGTGTAACATCACCGTATCGCCTTGGGCTCTGCGTTCTTCACTTCTTCGTCTTTTTTTTTTTTTGGGCACACTAGGACCGCTGTTGTATTCAGACGTCAGTCAGTCGCATGGGATCGCTCGCGTCGCCTGCTTCTCTCGGTGCCAGTTCGTCCGATGGCTTCCATCGGCAGCTCAGTTTACCGTCGTCTGCATATGAGATTGAACATCTCGCCGTTCTCCGTACTTTGTTTACTGTATTTATCAACGTTGCGCCGCGTTGGTGTTTCACTGATCCACTCAGAGTGCCGACAGTGATGCGATAGCCACCTACCCCGATTTCCGCCCTCGGTCTTATCGACGATCCTCGCATGCATTTCGACGCCATGGGTCATCTGAACCTGAATCAAGGGCTGAGCTCACATGAAGGAGTAGGTGGTCGTTCAATCCGAGTACTTCGCAGGCTTTGAAAGGGAAAGCGCCCCTGGACCTGAAAAAAAAAAGACCTTGCCTTTCGCGGTCTGTCTGTATGTCATGTTTTTGTCAGTGCTGCGCAAGGCGACATTCTCATTTGAGTCTGCTGCCCTGAGCTACCTGCTGAGCATACGACTTCTCTCCAGCAGGCGTCGCGTTCTATTACTGTAGTTGGGGGGGCCCATCAGTCTGGACAATAACGAGGCTAACGCTATGGGTATGCTATTCATGGTTATCACGTCCCTATCCATTCCTTCCTGAGTCTTCTTTTCTACGTCATTAGCCAGTACTATTTCCCCCTCTGCTAGCGAGCCAATGCGCCCCCAATGTGCCAGGCTCGCAATAGGGTCCATTACGGCTGTTTTTCCCGAGTGAGTGCCGGACAAGCTGTGTGTCTGAGCTGTAGGGAAAAAGTCCCACACCCAGAGAGCTCTGGGCTGCGGCGGAGGCGGTGGACGAAAAAGGCAAGAACGCGCCATGTCAGAAATTGGCACGTACACGCGCTGAACACGTTGAACAGACATGTGTTCCTCCGACTCGTTCAGAAAAAGAACAGTGTCATTTTCATCAGATCCGTTTCGTTTTGATGAATTCACAACAGACGTGCGTTACATCAACGGTTACTGCATGCCCCTGCCTTCCCGCGCCACCCCTTTTCTTCAACGTGCGAATTTCCAGACAAGACGAGATGCCAATACGCGGGCTCAACGGATCCATCAGTAAGCGTTCCAGATTCTGGACCGTCTGCCTCGTTGTCGCCCAATTTTAGAGTGCCAGCCATCTGGTCAACAGGCCAGCCTGTCGTATCGTCGCTTCTCCCTTTGCACGCACAATCACTCCCTCCCTCTGATGAGATGAGGCACGCATCGGTAATCCCGGCTATTCTTCTCCCTCAGCACCCTCCATTTTCCTTTACGACATCACTCCCGAGAGTCCAGAACCAGAACCCGAGGAAACCCCATTCGCGTCAAGGCCGTGCTAATGGATCAGTGGCCCTTGACGCCTCTGTTTATAAGACTCGTCTCATCTGTTTCATTCAAGGCGTCACGACAACCCTCTCTCCCTCGTCCAACACTCCCTTCTATCCCGTCCCACCTCTTCGCGCCCTCCTTTGTGCGTTGTAACGTACCCTGACGACATCTCACGACTCCTGGGAAAGTATCTCTCAGCACTTCACGCCTTTCAAACCTTCCAAACCTTTTGGCCAATTTTCTTCTCTTTTCGTTCGCGATGGCATCATACCTCCGCAGCCTCTTTGGAAATGGTCAGCCTACTCCCGTACACGGAAAGGCCAAGTCGCGCAGTCGCACTGCGTCATCTCCCGCGCCTTCTCCCTTCTACGTCTACACCCCCCCTGTGAGGACGACGCCATCGACGTCAACCTCGGGAACGTCACTAAGTAAAGTTCACCGCGCGAACAGCTACAACACCCCCGCTTTGGTATCGTCACCTCTTCGTTATCCGACCCATGATTCGCGTCATTCCCACGAAGATAGCCGCCCATCTCCCTATCGGGCCGCTGGACATAAGCCACCACCTGATATGAACGGTCCGTATCATTTTCATACCCTTGACCCGTTATCGTCTCATCCGAAGCTCATGTACGAACCGCGGAATCTGCAGGGCGCCTCGCTCAAATCCCGCAGGGTGGATACGTAACGCCAGGAAGCTCACGATCAAACTCCAGCTCTTCGCTCTATCCTGGCCCGGTGTATGGTGGCTTTGTGCCGTCTCCACTCGTTCCAAGTCCGCCTCGCTCCAAAACGTCTGATGACCTCCCCACAAAGACTGTGGAGCAGAACAAGAATAGCAACAGCACTGCTGCCTGGCAAGTTGGCGTGAGCACCAGCGCAAGTGGATCATCGACCTGTACGTCCCCTTTCTTCTTTCCGCCCTCGCTTGTTCCAAGTCTCCCTAACGCACAACTCTATTACCCCACAGACGGCCCGGAGCCATCACCCTCAAAATCCCAAGCCCGTGCTCCCCGCTTCCACATGCACCCACTCCTCTCTTACACCCGACTCCACCACGCCCCTATCTCCTACGACGTAGCTTTCACCCCATCCGCACGCACCGTCGTCGACCGCACGATGCACTCTCCCCTCCCAGCCGTCACACTCGCACAACCCGCAACGGAGCCCCCGATCGCAGCAAGCTCCCGTCTCATCCTACGCTCGCCCAAGCTCCCCTGGGTCGTCGCCGTCGGGCCGATCGGCTCCCCGCCCAAATTCTTCATCGGGAAGGGCGGCGAGCAGCGCAAGGTCAACACCTCAGCGGCGCTGACGAACCTGGACGTGCTCTACGCCGTGCACACCACCCTCATGACCTGCGTCACGCCCGAGGAGTGGCACGGCCTCGGGGAGGGCTCGCGCGCGCAGCGCCGCGTCGCCGAGGCGTACAAGGAGCGCTGTACGCGTATGGGCGGCGGATGGGAGGGCGGCATTCGGAGGGTTGATTGGCTCGGCTCTAAAACGCATCTCGTCGGCGTCGAGATTGATAAAGGCAACGAGGGCGGCGAGAATGTCGGCAGGCTCGTGTTTGCGCGGCCTTCGACGAGCGAGCGTTGATGATGATCGATCGACTGCCTCTCTCACAAAACCGTTTTTTTTTCGAATAGGGTTGCTGAGCACCCTCTCTAACATAGCCCTCTCCTTTCCGTTATTCATTTTTTGTGGTCTTGTATTCCATTCTCGTATTTCTCTCTCTGGCATAACTTCTCGGTTCGCGCATATTTCACACCACCACTTAGGATAACGATAGGACAGTCTCTATTCTCTCGCTCTCTCTTTGGATCTCACACTTGTACTATTCAGCAATGCATGACACGTTTCTCTCCACCAGATTCTCTCCCCCATTTTTTCCCCCCACGTTGTTTTTGCACGCGTCGGGCTCGCTCTGCTCGGTGTATACTTTAATCTCTGACCTTATGTCGCCATACCTGCATGATCGAATAAATCTGGGCCATGGTCGCCCCTGCTTCTCGTGGCACGTCATTCACCTTTCAAAAAAAGGAACGCGATGGGATCTTATCGGAGGGAGGACGCAGAGTCAACCTTGTTCGCGGGCGCAGGAAGCCCACCATATTCGTCCGCTCCGCAAGGAATAGGCAGTGCAGTGTGTTCTAAAAACCTTGCGTGAACAGGCTTGCAGACGAGGGTTGCGATGCCCTACGGGAGCTCCGCGTGGGGACTCGCAAAAACAGACTCGACGATTGAGCTACGTGCTGATGGTGATCTGCGCCACCCCCGAAATGCGACTGAGGTGCAAGCTCGGAGAAGGGGAGTGGAGGTGCCTGTCTGCCTGCCATTGTGTCATCAGTGAACCCTCAAACGTTTGTTCAAGGAGGGGGGGAAAGTCATTTGTGTGTGTGTGTGTGTGAAAATGTTTCACCGGGTCGGAAACAAACTTTGAACAAGTATTCGTCATTCCATTTCTTTGACCCGCGGACGTGCATAACGATAAATGCAAAAAGGGGCACAACAGCTGTCATATGCGCAGCTCCTCGAGCTGATAACAACGGAAGGAGGGTCTAGGTGGTCCAGAACCGCAAGGGGCGGTTTGTTAAGAACATTGGGTCGTGCGTCCTCACTCCAGCAACGCTACAGAGAAACACTATTCGGTCCACCTCGTGCTGGGCCAGAAGGGGACTAGGATGCAGTCGGCGTTGGTGCGGTGCCGCCACATGCTGGCGAAGGAAAGGTAAGAGTTACTTTACTTGCCCATTCCGTAATGGCCAACCTTCTTCTTCACTGTTCCCGTTCCTGGACCCAAGATGATAAACTCGTCTGCCATCCGCAACAGAGAGAGATAAGTTAGTTATTGATGACGTGTGGCGTGCGCACCCCTCCCTCTACTCACAGGGACTGACGTGACGTCTTCTCGCGCCGCATGACAGGTTTTAAAAAACACCGAACGCTCGCAAGGGGAGCTCTTGGACCGGGAATTGGGAAGGTGTCGTCACATCTAGGTCCATAAGTCGTGCATATCGCGGCCAAAGTTCTGGGCGTTCATGATAAGGACTGGAATTACGACCACGTCTTGTCCGGACGTATCCGAATTCCTACTGGCTGTTCAACGCCGCACAGTAGACTGCGCAAGAACCCCTACACGCGCGAGTTGCACGCACCGTACGGTCTTGACTGGGCCAGTCCTTGCTGTGTTTATTATTGAGTTTCGAGTCAAGGGCAGAATTCTGTTCTGTACAAAGCGTTTGTTGTTCCCACGGCCATCACCACACGTGATGCGTTTGTTGTGCCGACGAATTGGAGGGAGCCTCACCTTTATCGTGCTTTTCTCTCTTCTCGTCTCGTCAGTATCAAATCTCCGAGAATCAGTGCCCAACAACAAAAAATGTGATAGAAGAAAGGACGATAGCATCGGAAAGGTATGTGCTGTCCGGTCTAATGAGTGGCCCAGCGCTTTAGTTCAGTGGTGCTGATGTGTGCGACTACAGTCAGTGATAAGGGCAGGAACAAGGCAATCGGTTTAGCACCGACTAAGCAAAATTCTCCATTGTCTTCACATCGACAGGGTCCCAGACGCCATACCTTCGAGTTCAGTCCGCGCTCGTCGGTCATCCATCCATGGGGTACCTCCATCTCTGCCCATTCCTGGAAGGATCGTTTGATATTCACGTAGACGATCGTGATGTATCGTTTCCTGTTTCGGCTCTCGAGCATAACTGGTGGTGCTGGTGGCGGAGATACGGAAGATGTATGTGTGGGAAGGGGCTTTGTGTGGGAGGGAGGACAAGGACTCACAAGCAGAGGGTGATACTCCGAGGTAAGTGCATCCAGTTGCCACTGATCGACGCATCTTACCGGATTAGAGAATCGCCGACCAGCTCGAGCTTTGAACAAGGACCGATACGTACGTGGGATCCGCACCCCGTGGACAAGCTTTGTGAAGGAGATGCTAGAACGTTCACGAACGAAACCGTGCAAACTTTTTTCTATCATATGTCCATGAGGAGGATGTCAGTTCCAGCACAGAGGATCGTCACGACTACGCCACGAGGTCCAATAGCAAGCGCATGGATCAACTGAAGTTCCTTTCAAAGGCCCATGAGGCTAATCAGGGCTCCAATCGTCTCCAGATATCACTTGACCTTGAAGGCTTCACGAACGCCTTGCTTCGCCATTCTAAAGATGTCAGTTCTGGTGACCCTCACTTTTCACCCTCAATCGTTGTGCATGGTGGCGTCGTCATTCTTCCAAAGTTACCACGCTCATCCCTCCTGATACAGTAAGCCAATCAGACGTGTTTCTCAGGGGAGCTAAGGTGGAGATGAAGATGATCAAGAGTGTCGGACTGACGGAACTCCCGGTGACTAGTTTCATTTCGGAAAAGGAACGAAACGACGTTGATACGACTCTCCGAGCGCCGTCTTGACTTGTACGCTATGTACGGTGTCGTGGGATATTTCGAGTAGGCAAGGGACGTGATGTGGCGTTGTAGCTTCATGATCATGAATGATGGCAATCCTGATGTGATCATGTGCTCTCTCTTGCGCTCGACGCGACTTTTTTTTCTTTCTTTTCAAATTTAGGGGCGCTTTGAATGCTGAGAGGAAGATGTTTTTGCGTAGAAGAGGTGAGCGGTTTGCGTGAAAGGGCAGTGCTAGTACTGTGGGAGGTGAATTCGCATTTCCCGGGCGTGAAACATCCTTGGTCTCTTCCTGGAAAAAAAGTCGTCAACCATCGAGTTGGAAACCGACATCACATCATCCCCCTTTGCGCCCTCCCTTATCCCTTTTGCGTGACCGTGTTAATCAAGTGAAAGATGAGACCACGTCTCTTGTTGCCAGAGAAAGGCCGCCCACCACGTGGATTGTCCTTGTCCTGACCATAACCATTCATTTTTTCCCTTTGGGGTCCCCCAACTGATGGCTGGCTGCAGATAGTATAGCGCATTCGCATTCGAGCGCAGAGAGCAGGCCAGACCGGCCGCCGGAGGAACTTCCCCGTCGTGTACGGCAGCAGTACTATTCCATGCTACATGTCCACGCGTGTCCTCCGGTGATGTTCGATCAAGGTTCAGAGCATTCAAGGGACAGGGGAGACGATGTTAGAAGGGGTTAAACATTGGGACTCAGCGGGTGAACTTCCTCTTCATCTCCACCAACCGCCGACCGGTGGTGCACACTCCGGTACGTGCACCTTACAACGACCACAGCCACAGACTAAGCTGGGCAAATGCCGGCTACCCGCAAGCGCACCGCCCCGGGTCTGCTCTGCTGCTTCGCGTTGACTGACATGTCAACCGGTAATGGCGGTGCGGTTATTGCCGTCGGCCGATGGGCGCGCCAGCTGGCGCTCAGTGGTTGGCCTAGGCCCTGTCGCTCATCGCTGACTGACCTTGAGGCCGCCTGAGGGGACCACCTGCTTAGTGATCGCATTCAAATTCCCTATTCTCTGCTTCCATTGAAACCGTTTGCCAGAGGGACCCCGGAAAGCACTACAGCGCAGGTCGGAGATTCCCCCAAAGTGTGTCAAATGCAATATGGCATGCCAGAGGTGAGAGCGCCGTCGGGATCAGGGCCACGGCCACGCGGGTCCATAAATACATAAAACAATTGTTCTCGATAGTGAGCTTCGTCTTTCCCTCCCCTCGTCTATCACGGTACTACATCACACACTCTTACCCCTCGACAGCGTCGACGGCGCGATTTGGCGATTTTTTGATCGATCTCAAATGGGCACCTGTTTCAGCGCCATTGTTCCCCGTAGCGTGTTCGGCACGCCTCGTGGTAGGGGTAGGGTTAGCCCCGAAGGAAGTACGCACCCGAGTCTCGAAGTCGACAGTTTGAAGAAGGACAGTCAAGTCCATGGTCTGAACAATGAAGGTTATCAAGTCGACAGTTTGAAGAAAGAAAGTCAAGTCCATGGTTTGAACAATGAAGGTTATCAGGTCGACAGTTTGAAGAAAGAAAGTCAAGGCGACAGGCCGGGTTTGAAGAGAGACGGTCAAGTCGACGACGTGAAGAAAGACGCCCCAACGATGAAGCGACGGGCTCTGCTCATTGGTATTACGTATTCTAATGCTAAACTGTGGTCGCAGTTGGAGGGCCCTCACAAAGATGTGGATCAATATCAGGAATTGCTCTTCTGTGCGTAATCATGCACAACTCATCGATGCTTGCCCTTCAACTCTTGCAGCTACATATGACTATCGCCTGGAAGACGTCGTCGTGCTCAAGGACGACCCAAAACTCCCTGAACACCTTCAGCCCACTCGCGTTAACATAGTGCGTAGATACCGAGTCACCGCCAATCTGCGATCCGCATTGATATGCCGACACAGATCCGTGAACTGAAAGCGCTGGTTTTTGATGCAGTATCAGGCGACAGATTCACCTTGTTTTGTATGTCTCTGTCCAATTCAAACTTCCCAGGACGTCACTGAAAAACCCAGACTCTGGACATTCCGATCAGCAGGACGCTAAAAGCGACATGAACGAGGAAGATGGGTTGGACGAAAGTGCGTATTCTTTCTCCCTAACAAGTCCCTCTCTCATGCTTGTTCGTATAGTGCTTATTACAAGTGACGAGAAGTCCGTTATCGATAACGTGAACTTGCGCTCTAGTCCATCTTGACGGCCTGGATCCACTAACAACTTTCCAGGAGCTCAGAGAAATCCTCGTTCTCCCCCTTCCAGTTGGGTGCTCCCTCCTAGTACGTAGCTCTTTATTATGCGGCAACCTTCATATCCCCTTATATTGTGTCCAAGGCTGTCCTTGACACGTGTCATTCGGGAACGATGCTCGACCTCCCCCACCACCACTGCAACAATGTCTACGTACCATGGCAGTCCAAGGGCGAGCGCCGAACGATGACCATGCAGAATGCAAACGGTTCGTCTCCGAATCACGCGTAGTTTTCATATGCTTATGTCCACTCAGTGCGTAGTCAAGCGACCGGCTTCGTCGATTCGACATCCGGGGAGCCACTATCGATCGAAACTGTGATAGAAGAAGGGCGGCCGTCTGTTGAAGTGTCGTCAGGTCTACCCCTACAACTGAATACCAAGCTTGGCGAAAGTCGCACTGCAGGCCAGCTCTCAATGTCTCCGACGTCGACGGCTGCGTCTCCTGGAGGGCAGTCACGTGCACGACGAGGGGTCCGAATGTCACGAGATCGAGAGCGTATGAGTATGAGTATGATGTTCACTCAGACTCGAAGCGCTTCACCAGAGCCTGAGGCTCGCTTCGCTTGCGATGGTTGGTGCAAGCACAGCGAAGTCTCACATCCAAACGTCGTGAGTATTTCGCCGTCTCCTGATAGAAATACGATGAGGCCTCATGCTTGCTGACAGCTCTCTCTCTCTGCCTGCTCGGACTGGCAGCGCGCATGGGAAGGCCCAAATGGTTCGCTGACCACCATCGTGTGCAATTACCTAAGTCAGTGTATATTAATTATTGTGGAAATGCTGCATGCCAGGATCTGACATATCCCATCAGAGAAAAACAGTGTCCCGTCGTACAGCGCCTTGATGTCTCACATAAAGTACGTAGGCACGCATGACGTGCGTTGTTCTCACAAGCGCTGATCGCGCCACACCATCTGCGTTTTTCTTTCATTTCAGTTTCCAATTGCATGATAATGGTCTTGCGCTGCATCAGTACACACGTCAGCAGAGGAAGATGGCTCACGGGGGCCAGGGAGACGGCTTTGATGGGGAGCTTGATGCCTTCCAAGAGCCAGAGTTGAGCAGCCTTGGGAGATTGGTGCGTTTGCGTGTTGGTTGGGCTTCTGTGCGCCGCTTGAGCTGACATGTCTCGTTCGTAGAATATGGAAGATATCCTGCGGCTATGATATTCTTTGCTCCATCCGATTTCCTCCGGTGATATTGCTGTTTATTTTCTCTCTCTCTCACTGCAAGAACAGATCCAATGATTGTACCGATACCATATTTTCTGACACAAGTATAGTTCATGTCGCACACATCGCCTTTTACTCCTCGCTTTGAACTCATGTTTTGTTGTATGTAATAATCATATGTAATTAAAACCAGCACCACCCTGGGGGCAATCGGATGTTTCTTTACTTTTACGGTGACGCGCCCCTACAGGTGCAACCTGTGGCTCTCGATCATCCATCACCCGTAGGGCACGGGTGCGAGTTCATAGACGCGGTATCTATTATTTGATGAAAAGCGAACAGGGTATTCATGCTCACGCGACCGCGGCGATGCAGGAACGAGTGCGAGTGTGATACTCGTCGCCTGGATCACCTGCCTGCTTCCGCTGACGAACTCCTGCGGGCAGATACGCCCACCTAAACGCCCAGCGATCAGACCTGTCGATGGAGTGGGGCGCGAGTAGAAAGTTGATCGACATCATGGCCATTAGCACTGGCTGCGACCGACCTCGGACCCTAAAATTTCGTTTTGTGAGGCAAAGGCGTCAGGTGCCACTGGCAATCCACTGGTTGCGCCCTGGATGGTCCTACTATTCTTGGCGATGAGGGCTGAGCGAGTGATTGACAACTTGCTATTGCCAGTTAGTTCAACACGTGGATTGTAGGACACGCACAAACGGGCCCGCATGAGAGTGTCACTGGCAGTGTTGTCACACAGCAATATTAATCACAGCCACTGTCCCTTCACCACACCCATTCCTCCAGCCACTTGCGTAGCGGTTAATACTTCACATTGCGTTACAGATATACAGGGTGGCCACAAAATAGCGAGCCAAGTCGGCAGTCACGGGCTGTTGATGCCTCTCAAAGGCCAAAGGCCACAGCCCCAAGTCGGAGTTGTAGAGCCACTTGACACCTGACAAACCCAAAGAACACCACGCGCCCGTGTGCGTGGTCACCTTGTGTTGATGCCCTCGTACTTGCATCTGTATCCTATATCTACTCTCTCTCTGAAATTCGTCTGGCCATGGAATTCGACCTAACCCCTATACCATCACCCCATGGGTTCTTGCGTCAGTATTTCTTTTCCCCGCGATTCCGCTCCAAAGCTTGTGCTTCCGCCCGGCGCTTCGGAGGCGACGATCAGTGTGGCTCAGGGCAGCACGTCGCCGGCAATATCATCCCAGGCTACTCTGGTATCACCCGTATCCGCGCATGGAAATGGAGAGCTCAACTCTCTCGCATCCGTACCATCTGGAGTCGGGGCACCGCCAACGCAACCCCCGTCAATCGCGATCCCCGGTATAAACCGAGTGCCAGCTAAAGGCAATGAAAACCGCCCGCCCTCCACCTCCACCGTGCAGGGCGTACTTCTGGACGACTTCAGGTATATGGTCATATGTCGTCCCATCGATCATAACCACTACTACCACCTACAGATTCAGAATTCTCGTTGTGGGCGAGGTGCGCCTAACCTATTTGACAAGTTCTAGAAGAAATTGATACATGTTTCATCGTAGCGGGACTCCGGCAAGTCTTCACTCATCAACGCTGTCTTCAAAGTAAACATGTCGGTCGGTACCCCATCTGCCTCCCTGCATCACCAACTTGAACTGCGACGTTGATTGAACCATTATAAGGAGGCACCAGTGAATATATCCGGCGATATGAATAACGGATTTCGTCCACGCAACAGCCTTTATCTTATGCTTCACGAGTATTCCGGATTTGATCATACGGACTTGCAAACCATCAAAAATGTCGTGACTCGGAGAGGTACGAACCGCTCAGAGTCGGAAAGATTACACGCTATCTGGTAAAGTAATATATAGGTGTCCATGAATCTTTCTTACTGATGGACGCGGGCTTAGGATATGTGTTTCGGTGTTGGACCTTATTGATGAAAAACTCGATTTGGAGGTAAAGGTAATTCTGAGTCTAGGAGGTGAGCGCCACTTGAGAATACCCTTCCTACCGATCTGACCTGACGGCCATTAGTACCCGTTGTCTTTGTTTTCACCAAGTTCGACATATACGTCTCTAGAGTTGAATCTGATACCAAACCCGGGGACCATGAACGTGGAGCGAGTTATACTGCTTACGCGGTGTGCGAACAGTCTTATCGCTCCTTGTTTCATAAGAATACCGGGGATGTGCCAGTTGCGATTGTTTCTAGTAATTCTTCATTTACACGCCCTACTGATCTGTCGTCTGACGCCCTCGTTTGTATTCAGCTGAGCCTGGGTTCAGCAGCCTCATTAACAAACTAGTCACGACAACAGACCAGCTCATCATGGTACACCCGCGCAATACCCTCCAATTGCCCAGGGCACAAAGAGCACAGTCACGAATGTCCCCCGTGCTGCTCGCGTGGTCGATATCACAGCGAGCAAGCCATGACGTTATCATTCAAACGGTCATCGAGTGTGTAACTTCGTTTTCATTCTTGAACTCATTTTCCCATACCGTCCCACAGGGTTGGGCGAAGCAGTGAGCCAACTATATCTTCCCCATGACCAAGGTTGATCTAACCCAAATCACCTAGAATACTGGCGTGGCCTCTCGTCTGATGAAGACTTTGCTGGATACACCCTAGGATCCTACCTCGATGCTATTCATACAGATATCGTTGATGTCTGGAACTTTCCTGGTACGGACAAGGTGTGTCTTTCTTCTCTTCCTGATAGTTTTGTTTGTCTGAGGAGATCAGTACTTGTGGTCTGAAATGTTCAAGGCTGAAATGTTTTACCTTGTCAAAGATTTAAATCACATCGTCGTTTCGTCAAGGTGCGCACCACCGTGAATAAAGATCAAACGTTTTTTTTTTAATTTCGAGTTCTAACAGTCCTAAACGAAAGGGCATACAAGGCACGAGACCTGCTGGCGTTGCAGCACCGCGGCTGAAGGACCCATACCAGAACACGTAGGCACCATTTTCTCGGATTATCTATTCGACCTCATTCCTTTGTTCAGCAACGAGAACATCTGCTGTGTGATGGGCTATATCGTGGACCTCACTGCCATCCTCTGTGCCCTTTTCACGTCTCCCGGCGACGTGAAAACCAATGGGGTTCGGTCGACGATGAATGACTTTGCCGATTCCAGTCTCATGTTGACCATCCATGCCGAGATTTGTAGTTTCATTGCGGCAGAGCCAGCGTTGATGCACCTCGAAAGGGATGTGGTTATGGAAAAAGTTATTGACCTGATCAAACAGTTTTGTGTTCCGCCCCATAGCGATAATTAGTAAATGACTCGTCCAGATGCCAGTCAACGGTCTGTCTTTCTGACCTAACCCGGTGTCAATATTTTCGAGGCAAGTTGGCCTTATTTGATCGTGTCACCGTCTATCTGATCTCAACACCCCAGCCCTTCCACCTTCTTTCTTAACCTCTGGTTTCATGTCCGCTCTTTTCGCTTGTTACCTATTAAAAATGTGCGCTGTAACATCATCCGACCAGATACTGGCAACAGCGTAGATAATCAGTCATAACGTATTGGTCCTATATCAACTGGCTACAGTCTTTCGCGCACTGAGTGCGTCGCGTAATTGAATTCTTCTGCCCTAACATGATGGCAATGACCCTGCCCAACCTTCGCTTTGTGAGAAACAGTTGCCAACAGTTCCCGCACCTTCGGTGCGACTAAGGGGTCAACACTGGTCATTGGCGGCAGCG
>Ga0209488_10002241_pt1 | contig 16037 bp, 19 predicted proteins | sample Rivendell_Oct201_8_FD_188349 | JGI IMG/M metagenome (GOLD analysis project Ga0209488, IMG submission 188349) | Vadose zone soil microbial communities from the Eel River Critical Zone Observatory, Northern California, USA -... | ecosystem: Environmental > Terrestrial > Soil > Vadose zone >... | reverse complement strand
CGATGTGCTCATATCATCGTTAGCGTCCTCTTCGACACGTAACCGAGTACGCTTCTCCCGATATTCCGCGCGGATCCTCGCTGCGTCCAACACGCGCGCGACGGACTTGGGGATGCGCTCGCTGCTGATTCCGTTGTTACCGCCAGACGGGGCAAGATCTGCGCCTCTAGGCAAATAAGAGAAGGACGGATTACGAAAATCTGGTCTATTGCTGACCTTTCCTTCTGCTGCTGCTCACGCACGGAGCGTTTCGCGCGTTTATGGGGCATTGCTCGGTGCTCACAAGAGAGAGGACAACTCGAACGTTAATTACAAATTGAGGCTTTTTTCGATATTACATAATAACATAGCAATGGTCTTGCCGCCTGGGCAGCCTGAGCCTGAGTGTGCAAAATAACGTAGCCAGGACCTCGTATGTAACGTACTGCGTAGCGAGCGTGTAAGCATATAATTCGTGATGTGTATCGTAAGTCCAAAGTGCTACAAGATGTGGATATACTCCAAACCGTGGCCCCACTCGAGAACCCTGCGACCGCACCCAATTTAAATCGAGCAACAAACACAACAGCAAGGAAATATATTAAAAAAGAAGAGCAGAACCAAAATATTTAGAACATTCGTCGAGTAGGGCTCACCAGCAATGTACATCAGTTTGCTGCCTTTTCCGCGTCCGTCGGCATCAGCAAGCCCACAGTGTTCCCGAACCCGGCAAGAAAACACGTCCGCCCACCGACGAGCGGACGAACGCGCGTAAACGGCAGCCGCGGCGTCTCCCGCGTGACCGCGGGGCGCGCGACAAACGCAGGCGCGGGGACTGGCTCGAGGGCCGCCAGGGGCGATGCGCTGACGCGTGCCTCGACAGGGTCGAACGTCCACGCCTCCCATCGTTCGAGCGATGCCGTGCTAAGCCCGCGGTCACGCACATGTGTGTGAGCGGACAGCTGCGCGGTATCACTTGTCCCCGCTCCGCTCGCGCCCGAGTCTGGCGGCTTCCGAGAACGCCTCCGCAGGCCGACCACCGTCGACCCCGTGACGTCCCATGCGCCGCGCTCACAAGTCGTGTCCGCGATCCGGGAGATCACGAGAGAGCGCCAGCGAGCTGGTATTTGTGGGGGTTCTAATGGACCTAATGGTGCGTCGTCCACGGTCTCTGGAACCACGAGTGTATCTTGAGCGACTGCGCGACGCAAGAAGTCCTTCTCGGACGCACGTCGCGAGAGTACGCCGTGTCCTGAAATGGGGAACGGTGCGCTCTCCTCCGATATGGACGCATGTCGTGAACGAGGTGGTATAGGCGTCGAGGGCGCCGTACTGGGATTATGCGAGTGAAGCCCGAGGGAGGAGACCCACGGTGATGCGGATGGAGACGATGAGTTGTGCTGGCAGGTGAGGCGCGAGGACGAAGCGGCAGTCGAGAGGGAGTTGTCAAGGGGGAGAAACAAGCGGAAAAAGTGGACGAGAGGCCCGGCAGTGAGAATGAGAACGAATCCATTGGACGGAGACACGCCACAGCGAATGCATGGCTTGCACGGAGCCACGCAGAGACGCAGAGATTTAAGTGTTCCATAAGGCTCGTCGAGGAGTGCGATGCAGGAGCCTGTTTTACCGTCCCAGAGGGAAACGATACCCGCTTCTGTTGCTGCTGCAATGACGAGCGTACGCAAGCCGCTTAGTTCTACTGTGCATGCGTGGAAGTTGGCAACCGTGTCAGACGGGTTACCAGGATTTAGGCGACATTCGGAAGCGAGGAGTGGGTCAAAACCAGGAACGAGGTCTACGATATCAAGAGTGCCGTCTTCGTTGGCGAAGCCCCCTACGAGGCGACTGGTACCCGGGATGCGTAACGTGGTGGACCAGACCACGCGACGCCCTTGAGAGGGAGTTACCACGACGGGGCAGTCGGGGTTTGAGCCATTCCATTCGACCATCTTCCCATTCTCATATGTTGTAAAAATAGTTGGTAATTGATCCGGGCGATTGAGAGATACGGGGTTTGACTTCTGGGTGTTCACAATGTGCAAACCAGTGACGGCTGACGACGCGCCGCGTAACACTCGTTGTGGTCGTCCACCTGCGGGTGCTGGTAAAGCCCAGATAGCCACTACCCCCGCCCCAGTTCCTGCCGCGCAGTAAGAGCCCATATCATCCAGTGTAAGTGCGGTAATAACGGCACTTAAATTTGACGGTCCTACATCGAGCACATCTGCCGCGTTAAGCGCAATCGGCGCCGCGGAACCATTGTTCCACAGGACGAGCTCGTTCGCAATGCTCACAGCGGCGACCGTTCGTCCATCCGCACTCGCTGCCAACAGTTCAATGTCCGTCGAATGAGCACGGGGTAGTGAAGCAAAAGCGAGGGGGGCCTTTGGGGGATCAGTGCTTAGCGATTGTGGTTCAGCCTCGGCGCGATGACGTTGCGCTTCAAGACGCTCGGCATCTTTGAGCAGATATAGAAGGAGGGCGTAGAGCGCGGCGACAGTGGCCGCGATCGGGAGAACGACGATGCGGACCATCCAAGCAGAGGTGCGCATGATCCAGGAGTAAGATAATATGTGAGATGGCTGAGGACGTGTGATAGGATGGGTGGCGTCTGCAGGACGAAACATAAGAAGAGTGGGTGCCTCGATGCGCAAATGCACCAGGGGGTCCTCTCTTGGGTTCAGTAACCGCCAAGTGTGCCATGCGGGGTCCTCTGCATCTGAAAGGAGATCCTGTTTACGTTGCCGAGCAAGGGGAATTGATGTCGGTATGATAGGGGTGTCAGAGAGGCGAGTAGCAGGGGATGTTACAAAGTAAAGAGTCCCAGTCGTCGCGAGAAGCTGAAAAAAATGTACATGATCAAAACCACAACAGCTAGAAGAGTCAGCACATACCAAGAACAAGCTAATGTTTTTGTTCGCACGTCCACGGAGCAGTCTTCGCAGAGTCGCCATAACTTTACGACCCATGCCATCAGGTTGGACAGCCTGCCCCGGAGTCGCAGGCTGAATTGATGGCGCAAAACTCGCGTTTTGCTGCAAGAGCTCCTCGAGTTCCAAACGCTGAATGTCGATAGACAGAACGGCGACGAAGAACGTATGAACGAGAAACCAATGTGCGACAAGTACAACGACAGAAAAGGCGCAGAACTGGCGCGTTGCACCGCGAGCAAAAAACGCGATTATCCCGAGAATGATATTGTACGTAAGAACCTTCAGCGAGTTGGAAGTTCCAGCCCGTGACAGACCCTCAGCGATGCGCTCTTTGACGGGAAGGGTTATGGAGGTCTTGACAACAGCTTCGACCTGAGATCTGATAAGAAACAAAAGGAAAATCTTAACTATAGGAACAATACGGACCAGACTGAACATATTCTCTGCGCCAATGTACATGATCACCAGAGGAAAGATTCCCCTGTGATGAATAGTTATAGAAAAGGTTCCTAACTTGGATAGGCACTCACCAGGGTATCATGGTGACTCGGAAGCCCACGAGAGCACAGACGCTCAAGCTGGTGATAGTACTAACAAGCACTTCAATAGCGCCTGTGAAAATAAGACCTATTCCATTATGCACCGGAAGTCCTTTCCGTATGGACTGGCCAAAAGTGACTGCAAAAGCCAAGTAGGCGAGATAGATGAACACGGTTAGTACAGACGTATCAATAAAGGAAGATTTGCGTGTCGTGTACTGTAGCAGTAGGTGAGACCATAAGTTCCAGCGCAAAAGGAACGACATACCTCCAAGGCGATGAGCTTCGGCTGCTGGGTCTCAGTGATCAAGTCGGCGCTGTCCTTCGAAGCCTCCTCTAGGATATGAAGCCACAAAGTATGTCCCGCCTTCCCAAGGCAGTCTTGTTCAGGAAAGAAGTATGTAAGTGCTAAGAACACCGAGGACCCGAGGTCTACACTCGAAAAGTCGCGCCACGCAACTACCATTTGCGATTCGATCGGGACACCAGCGAAAGAGAAATTATTTGAAGGCGCAAGGGTACGCAGTACATTTTTGTCTGACATGAGCGCGCGTTCGTCATGATGCCAGAACATCAGGGGAGAGACCACGAGACATTGACCGTCGGGGCGTTGCAAGCAGGGTAGCCTCCGCCTGGCAAGGGTATCTGAAACCTTGCGCTCGAGGTGCAGGGTTGCGCGCAGGAGCCGGTGGCTCAGCACGGCGGAATCAGTGGAGGCGGAGCTGTGCACGAGCACGCGTTCCACGCGTAACGTCTGTTCGACGCCACAGCGCGCGCGGACGACAGAGTCCTCACGGACGTGGAAGCCGTCATGAACAGCCCATATATCGCGGAGGTGATGTTGAGCGTCATAGCTGGAGATAGCGTCTGCGGCAAGGAAAGGGTCGAGAATCTGGGAGGAGAAGTGGGCAAGGAAGCGAGGCTGGGAGGATGAATAGATTGCAAGGGCGGGGTAGAAGAGTGAGGTGATGACGACAGCAGAGATAAGGATAACGCGTATTTGATGTGTGGCGCAGTGCCTTTATAAAGAGTCGTGGCTTTTATTTAGCGCATGGTAAGGGAGAAGGATAAGAGTGACATACAATCCGAACCGATGGAAGAGTCTGTGCCCCGTTGTGCGAACGCGGAGCAGCAGGAGCGGACCCAGGGTGTCCATGGAGAGTAAGTGGTACGTTGCTACACGAGGTTGGTGGGCTAACTTTCAATGTGGCACGATTGAGACGGCGAGCCAAACCCTGGTAAAATGAATAATTGCGCAGCAGTTGCTAGTTTAAGCAGGTCGAACGCAGTAGAGGGTTGATATAAATGTCAATGGGGATGCCGTGTGTGTAATAGAACCATGAGAGCGAGTTGGGCTGGTGTGTGGGTTTGTCAACAAGTCATGAAGAGAAAAATGGAGGTGCTAACCGCGCACTTTCCAACTTTGAGTCTCTGGCGCCCGTAAAAAAGGAGAAAGTAGACGCTGGGTGCACAATGTTATGTTAACAGCCCCCAGCAATGTTGACCCGTGGAGACCGATTCGCCCGAAATGGCCGACTCAACCGGAAGCGGAGGTGGCTCTCGGCCCGCTCCTGCTCCGTTGGCGTCGGGTCCCTTCGCATCGCTTCCCCAGCAAGAGGAACCTTTCTGCCATGTCACCATTACCATCGCTCAGGTCAACCCTCTACCAGTCACGAAGATGTACATTTCTCTATTCTGTTTCTCCGCATACAGCTGGATCTTACGCACTTAACGCTAGGGCTCAGCGCTACATCCGCGTCTCGCGCCATTACCAAGTTCACGATGCCCGCTATGTCCCCGACCATGACAGAAGGAGGAATTGCATCATGGAAGAAAAGGGAGGGCGAGAGTTTTACATCTGGTGACGTGCTGCTTGAGATTGTACGCTATGAGCAACATCCTGCATTTGGAACCTCGCCGATGACCTGTACAGGAAACGGACAAGGCAGTCATTGACGTAGAGGCACAGGATGACGGGATCATTGGCAAAATTCTGGTTCGCTGTCCACAGCAATGATTTTGACCCGCATCCTGACGACGATACGTACATGATAGGTTCAGGATGGGCAGAAGAGCATCCCCGTTGGAAAGGTCATTGCACTCTTAGCGGAAGAGGGTGATGATATCTCCAACATTGACGTTTCTGAGGACGTGCTTGAGACCTCTGACCCTCCCGCTCGTAAGCAGGAACAAGAGCAGGCACCCACGGCAGCTTCCCCACAACCTGGTCCAACTCAGACCCCAACCCCCAAACTAACACATCACGTTTCACATTCTCGACCTCTTTTCCCGTCTGTGGCGCGTTTGCTTCAAGAATATGGTGTTCATGATCCCGAAAAAATTAAAGGCACCGGTGTCCGTGGTATGTTGACCAAGGGCGACGTCCTCGCTTTCCTTGGCAAGGCCTCTAGCCCGACGGGCACATTCAAGCAAGCAGAACTCAAGCCAGGTTCAGGAGCTCCCAAGGCTGCGGAGGTGAAAATAGAGAAGGTACGTCCCAGTTTATTTTTTTACCATCTCCGTAATCAATACAGCATGATGATCTTAGCCATTGGATGGACTGGCGATTCGTCAGCTTATTGTACAAAATATGTATCAGACAGCGGCTAAGGCGCGCGCTGCAGCAGGTGAGTGCTTCCATCCATAAATTCGTTCCACGTACCCCAGATCTGACTTTTGGGAAGCACCTCCGTTGTTGGCCGAGTTCGACTCCATCATTGCGGACTATCTCCCTCCAACATCCACACCTCCAACCAGGACAATACCATCTGTCTTGCCTTCAAAACCGACGTCGTCTGACTTCCTTGACGGTCTCGTGTAAAGCCCGGCGCTGTTGCTTATTCACCTATATAACCCCGCATAATATTAGACGCGGGTACTGCTCTCATGGCGTATAACATCGAAAGCTTCATGTGCGACACCGTTAAAAGTGATACGTGGCTCGTGCTGGTCAATCTATTCAGCCTCATCGAGCGGAAGAAACTGAAAACCATTTGGCGCGTCAGTTGTGGTCAGGTACTAATAGTAGTGGTTTACCCGGAACGATATAAAAGCCTCGCTGGTCCCACCCCGGGCAAGTGGTGACGATACAAGAAATTGCATATTCATGGTCCCGTCATTTCCCACACGTAGTGATGTTTTGCTCGAGTTCTGCAGTGCACGCAGTGCCCTTGCGATGTGCGCCACTCGGTAACTGTACAGCATTCATCATTATCATTTTAATGCCATGTCATCAGACGGGCATCCAGACCTAAAAGAAACCGGTTCCGTGCAGTGCACTGTCTCGAGCACCTCGCGATCATTCGGATAATCCATCTGAGATGCACTTGTGAGCTTCCTGCGGGTATGACAGCAACCGGAGACACGTACTTCTGTGCTTCCAAAGACTCCTTGAGCAAGAATCCGAAAAACTGGTGCCGACGCCGTCGTACGGGGCCTCCGCGCTGGTTCACCCTGCTCGGGAGGAGTCCCAATGAAGGTGATCTTCTCGCACGAGGAATCAATCTCGGAAAGGGCATCGCGAAGCCAAGATGACTATGAATGGTGGGTCTGAGCCTTGCGTCGACAATGCATCCACTCACCTTTAAAATGAGTTGGAAAATGCTACCATGTAATGAGCGGCGGTTCGGTGAATACATTCTCCCAACTGGGCTCTGCTTACGTTTGTTCAATGTCAAAAGATATGTCAGGTTGGGCCTCGACAGTATATGTCGTGACCTCGAACTTTGCATCCGGTTCTACCGAACCTTCCGCGCTACGCATCGGGAATAAGGTATCCATGTGCATAAAAGGAGGGGGTACGTACATAAGTAAGGACAAAGGATGTCCCTCACCGGCGTAGGACAACCGCATTCCAACTGTTTTCCCCGCCGCTGCACCAAAGTAGGACTCGATTCTCCCTCGCGGCACGTCGTCATCTCCGCGGTGCTCGCGATCCCGTGCCCGCCTCCAGTTCTGTGCCCGCCCCTCCGGGGCACTGGGCGCCGAACCGGTGGAGAAGATGGACAGAGAATCTATAAATGTATGCAAAGGGAACTCTAACACTGTCGTTTCCTCCGTCTGCGACGGTCCCGGCTGTGTCGGGGATGAAGATGGGGTTTGAATCGGAGGACTGTAAGTAAACTCGTCGAATATTTGTGCAGGAATATATGCAGCGGCTACTTGAGATGAGAAACTCCACGTCTGTCTGCGTGGCGGAGTCACATACCTGCCACCAAGCTGGACTCTTCAACGTAAACAGTCAGACCACCACTGGTGATCACCATTGTCGCAATCTGGGTTGTATGTCAGCCCCGCGAGTTGACCGTAGTTGCAATGTCGACTAGCTCACGTTTACGAAGTTCACGCCTCTCAGAAGAGTACCGAAATGGCGGAGGTCATGCACCGATGCCACCAGAACCTCACGTGGAGCAGACGTTGACCACCACAGAGAAATTTTTTACGGAACGCTCACTGTTGGAGTATGATGCTGCCCATGATGACCTGCATTTGACATGTTCTTGAAGAAAAGAAGAGTGGAGATAGCACCTTGCATGGTGGGGCCTGATCGTAAAGGGTGATGTGACCTAATTCACGTGACTGTGATGACGCGTGATCCACTCCTCCGCAACCATAGACAGGCGGCATGGATGTTTACCTCTTTAACCTTACAAATAAGCCCCTTTTTGTTAAGCATGTCGAGCTCATCGTCCATCCGAACGACTTCGCTATACTTCCCGCATGCCGGAATAACTTTATTTTGTCACCGGTGGGAGGAAGATCGGAGGTCACACCTATGGATCGAGCCAGTATGTCATTTGAGGTAGCCCCGCAGTATGTGGAACCAAAGTTGTCCCGTCGCTCCCGATGGAGTAACATCTCAACGCCGGAAGATTGTCCATGGCGCATATATCGGGATCAGGTACCTTCTTCGGTTCCATTACGATGAACGTGTAAAATGCTCACGAAGAATGCCGTAGGCATCCAGGAAGCGAGTGGATATCCTGGTTCTGCCAAAGCGACCCTTGCGAGCTTTCCTCTCGGACTTGCCAGACACTACTCCTATTTATTCTCTCTGTTTGCCAGGCAGGTCCACATTATGGCCGCTACTCCAAGGAATCTGACTGTTGAGCACAGGCACCCATGACTCGTAAGCGCTCCATGGTCTCAAAAGTGTCTGCTCCTCACATTTTTGCAGCATGGCCTTTTATGGCTGGCCGTTCTCTCAGTGTCAGTCCGCGGCCACTCCGCTCCCAGCGCAGCTTGCCGATGGCATTCGCGTTCTCGATATCCGCCTTGCTATCATAAACAGGCGGCTCATCGCCTACCATGGCTGGTATCCACAACGCACAGCCTTTCATTCCATCCTGCGCGACATTCATACCTTCCTCACCTCACCTACCTCTGCGCGAGAGACTGTTATTGTCTCGATAAAACAGGAAGATTTTGAGACTGAAAGCCCCAAAGCGTTCTCGAGTTTAGTACGTGAAGAGATCGAGGCTAGCCCAGGAGGGATGGGCATGTGGTTCCTGGAAAATCGCATCCCAAATCTAGGCGAGGTGCGCGGGAAGGCGATCATGTTTAGCAGATTCGGCGGTGATGGCGCAGCCTGGGAGGGTGAGCTAGAGGGACTGGGGATTCATCCAACGAAATGGCCAGATAGTGCGAGGCAAGGCTTTTCATGGACATGCAAGGACGTTCTTGTACGGACACAGGACTGGTGCGTCGCTCCTCTCATTTTCCTCAGACATCACCAATATATGATATCACAGGTATCATATCCCTTCCTTCCTATCCATTCCCGAGAAAGCACAGCTTTCCGTTGACTTTATCCTCCCCCCACCCGCCAATGCCGTCCAACCAGTTCTCTCTATCACATACTTATCTGCCTATTCCCTCCCGTTTGCAACACCCCCAATTGTCTCGACAGGCTTTGGGTGGCCGGGTATTGGTTTGGGGTTTGAAGGGGTAAATTCGCGCACTGCTCGCTTCTTGCTTGCCGCCCTCAAAAAGAATCTGGTGCTACGTGCATGGGTGCTGATGGACTTTTACGACGAACCGGTTGAAAGTGGCCTGGTGCCGCTGCTGATAGAGTGTAATTTCAGAGGACGCTAAAGAGACGCTCATACCGTGATTATTTCTGATCGGACACATACGCATAAGTTAAAAAACTGTACGTCTGTTCTATATTCACCGCGCAATAACCATCGGTTGTTTGTCTCGATGGGTGCTATCACAGGACCGATCCCAAAGCTACAGGGATGGACTAGTTACAGCGCATCACGTCGTTCCGTTTTCAACGCTTGGCGATCTTATGCCGACGGCTTTTCGTCATGACATAGTTCGCTAGGAGTTTTCCTTAATAATGACCCGCGAGAAGCAAATCACGGTGCGCACCAGTGGTTGCGACGAACGAAGGGGTGAACGGGCGGAGGCCGTCGCATTTGCTACCTGCACGCAGGAGGCTGGCATGTATCTCTCCTAACGAATCTTCTACAGAAGGCTGCCTCGCTGCAGTTAGCAGCGATCGTAACATGCCGTCTACGTAAACATTAGCAGACAGCGATAGGATGGCGGCTCCTGACGGACCAAATGCGGAAGTCGAAGAACCCTGTTGGAACAACCGCCGTCACCCATGTTTCTTTTGCTGGTTGGAAAGGGACGTCAAGTTTACAAAACTTGAAACTCGTTTGGAAGAAGAGGGCTGCAAGACATTCTGCTTTTCATGTTATAAATGAAAGGGAGCACACTGAGAGGTGCGGCTAACACGCTACTCCCCTCCTGTCTCCAGAGACTTTCTGCACCGTAAACCCCAGCAAGTGAGTGTTCAGTTTTCCAAAGATGCCCTGGGGAATGAAGTGTCATCACAGTCCAATTTACGGAGAGTATTAAGAAATTCGAATTTTACCCGACAATGGATCTCCGGAGCGAGGCCGGTTTTTGGACTATCCATGACCTTGCGGAGGGTCTATTTGTGGTTCGTTTTGAGTGTGATACACCGGGTAACGATAACTCACGCTGATCACACCACAGGATTCCCCAGCCAGCTGTGCGGAGAGTCCCTGGGAGGTAGCTTCAGATGCATGTGGGCAGGAATGTGTGTTCTGGCATTAAGAGTTGAACTTTTTTCCGATAACTAACGCCCGTGTGGATCCAGCGTCTGCGGAAGCTTCTCAGGACGGGAGGAATCGGGCGCCCAGTCCTTCAATTGCTTGCATCGACCCGAGACTAACATTGCTGTGGCCATCACCACCTGCGTCACCCAGTGAAGTGGAGTCGTCTGTAGATGGGGACTGGAGCACCTATGACGGCTTGCTCCAAGACCCCACCCTCACACGTGTTCAAGTTGGAGGTACAGATAGATATCTTCGCACTGCGCGGCAGCTAACTCACCAGCCTCAACACTAGAGGGAGAGGGGATTGCTCTGACCTTGGACGTGGAGACCGGGTCTAATGGGCCGAACACGCAAAGGCCGAACACTGGCAAGTCGTCTCCAGGCAGCGAGCGCAGGACGACGAGGTCGACCGTAAGTCCCCGTTTATAACGCGCCGGAGACGCAGGAACAGATAATGATACGGCTTGACCTCGTACGGCAGACGCAGGTTACTACTCGCGCTGCCGCCAGGAACTCCGCTGACAAGGCGATGGTCAAGGGCCCGGACAAGACCCACACGAAATGGAAGTGGCGCGCAAAGGGAGAGGGCGCCGCTCCCTCCGGCCCATCCACCAGCATATCGCGCATAGGGCGTTATCCGGGCCCAGGAGCTATCGGCAAGGGAGAAGGCCAGCAGGCAGAGGGTATCGAGAAGATCCACATGAAGTTGTGGAAGTGCCGGATCGGTGGATGCAACAAGACGTTTCATAGGAAAGGGGACGCTGTGCGACACTTGCAGACGACTGCCAGGCATAACGGCAGGGCGGTCATTTGCAGTTGCGGTGCGCCATTTTCGAGGCACGACGCTTTGAAGCGGCACCAACGCCTCTGTAATGGACCTGTCGATTAGTTAAGAGGTGGGCCCTCAGCTGGACAATTCGATCTTGATAGGCAACACGGGTTTAGGGTACCCCAAGTAGTGGCACTTGAGGCCCATCATGATGTATGAGGGAAATGCGTTGTTGTTAATGAAGACGAAGGAGTTGTCGATATCTGCTCGGCTCAGCCAAACCATCCTTTCGAGGAGAGTGCGAGCAACCCCTTAACGCTAACACCGTGACCCAAGTGAGCGCCCGGGTCTTGACGTCGTGTTGACGAGATTTGGTGAACGCGCGACGCACGTGTACTACAGCAGCACGGATGACAGAAACGCGCCGGGCGCCACAAAGATGGGGAGAGTCACGGTGAAACAATGGGCGGCCGCGGCGGAGGCGGCGAGTGGCTATCGAGATTGGGACGAGTTTTGCCAAGGCGCCAGGTGGCCTCACGCTTTTGTTCTGTTCACTTCACTAGTAATAAGTTCATCCCCCGTGGTAGAAACACTGGCAGGGAGAGAAGGCACAAGTCTAATTCAAGTTGAACCCCTAACGTGGTAACCCCGGGAACGTCGGACAAGATCGTGGCATGTTCTGTCCCTGTCGGCGTCGCCCTGACCGCTGTCGTACGTTTTGACATGCACACCCAGCAAGTTTGGAAAGTGATCGTACTCTGCTGGAATACAAAGCATCTAGTAGGCGATCCCCCTTCAGGCTTCGGCTTGCCAGCCAAATCATTACTTGCTCGCAATAGTCCCTCGTTTCACAGACCCCTTGTGATGGTTACGCCGTGCCTCTGAATCGAAAATGTCCTAGCTGCTTCATTCACAGCCTTGCAGCCTTGGATAGTCTCTTGTACTCGTGTGGCCCTTTCTCGTCACGGTATCACACAGGCAAGGCTGCTGTAAGCCTGGGGACTGGAGTTAAAGGTTATGTCCGATGTGCCGCTCCGAGTCACGGTCGTGTTCCTGGGGGGATACCACAACTCCGCACTAGCGAGGGCAGGCGAGAGATGAAATTTGAAATGAATCACGTCCCTTCTATTAGCTCTATCCCCTGATGCGCCTCGTTCCTCGAGCGGTCGAATTGAAAATGGAATGTATCATGCCAAGCTAGTTCAGATGGATATCCCACCATTGGATGCCTCCCCACTACAATCTCCTACGCCGCAGCTCCACTTCTGCACGCATTTCCAAATAATACTACTCGAAGCGCCATGGAGCTCTATCTCATTCCCAACGATCCGGTCAATACCACGTTCATATCCTCCGACGGTTTCCTCCGCTATTGGGTCCGTACAACGCGGCCCCTTTCGTCACTTCGGACATGTAGCTCCATTATCCAGCGGCCGTCAGCTCGTGGCAACAATGGAGAGGAGACTCTTGGGGAAATCATATGGGGCGGGCTCGGCAGACATTCAGTCGTCCATAGTGATATTCTCAAGGGACGCTCTGATGTCGCGGACAGCAGGGTTGTCAGAGTGAAAGACCTCCTATGGAAACTTGACACTTTTGGCACGTAGGTGGTACTATTTCCCAGCCTTAGGTCATTGCACTAACTGGGGCCTTTGCTTAGCTCGAGATGTTTCATTGGGAATGATGAAGAAGAGTATGTTTGGAAGCTCTGTAAGAGCACGGGATTCCAGGTAAGCCTCTTGCATTCCTGAGATGCCAGTGGCCGTAGTTAAATGCCTCCTTAGCTCCTTCATGTCCGTAGTGGGAGCGTCAAAGCCATATATGAGCACAGCCCTTCACATGTCGCCAGGGGCATATTCAAGGGCCAATTTCAAACGTGTCTTCGCATTCACCCATCCTGCACTCTCGATCCTGACATTCTCGTGTTAACCTTCGTCGTTATGGAGAAGAAGCGAAGAAATAGCCTCGGTGACCAAGTGAACGTTACCGCCAGCAAAGAGGAGAGCGGACTGGAAGGCCGTGGCGGCTCGATCGATGTAAACGGCAACGGTTTGGTTCCTGCTATTATTTCAAATTGGATTTATGAGTTCCCGCGATTATTTGGTCGAATGTGCTGTCTACATTATTAATCGATAATACCAGCGGTTTCGAACGTTAGAACGTGTCATTCGCATTTTCCAAACGCCGCCAAGCAGGGAGAGACATTCATAATCTTGATGTCGATGTGAGCCTGACGAAATTGTGCACGGGCCATCGTAATGCCTCCGGAAATACGCTTGAGAAAACGCAGGACGGTCTTCGAACGAGAAGGAAACATGAATGCCGCAACAGCGGGGTTAGACCTACTGTAGCTTCTGACGCAGCTCCGGAACGCCTGCTCCATCACTCGTGTCGACCGCGTTTCTGTGTTCAAGACGATCAGGGAATCGAGCGGCGAAAAAGTCCAACATTAGCTTCTCGCACGAAAGGCTTGGGAATGATGGGCACGTGCGAGTCACGGTGAGATCACGAGGTCGCGTTCCTCGCTCGTCATAATTGCCGTCTGCATCGGCAGTGCGCGCCGAACACGACACCTTCTCCAATCGCCATGTCTCGACCTTCCTGCTTTCATCTTATCCGGCCTAGTCTGAACAACTGACCTTCCTTACTAACCCACTCTGCTCTTCCACTCACACACAGATCATGAGCCTTTCTTGCACGTTCACGGAATCATCAACTATCTTCCTGAGTCCTAGGCCGCTTGCTCGTTCGCCGGGAAGTTTTATTTTACTACCTCTATTACCTCGGCCGCGGCCGGTCAAACCACTTCCCGCGGAGGTGTGGTCGAAGGTCCTGTCGTACGTTGTTCACGATGGAGAGGATAATCCGATGGGGGTTCCTGAGAGACACGCTCTCTTGAGGGAGAAGTGGAAGTTATTGTTTGTGTGCAAATCCTGGGCGGTGAGTACTGTATCTTTTGACGTGCAAAAGAATCGTATGGTAGTGATTGACCAGTGTACGCTGACGGCGGCACTAGAGGAGAGCCTATTTTTTCACCACGTGTTTGACTTTTACTCATCTTATGTTGCTAGAACGTCATTCTTCCTTTGCTCTATTCTCGCGTGCATATTTTCACTGTTCCCGCACTCGAAAAGTTTGTTTCCCACCTATGCTCCTCGGATCAACGCTGGGACTCCATCCGACGCATCCCATACTCCACCCCCGGGCGCTGGGTGCAGATGCTGGACCTTTCTGAGATAGTGCTCGTCCGCTCCACAGATTTCCTCTCTGTGGACTCCAATCTCACGCGTCTGTTCCCACTTCTGCCCTTCCTGGCGAGCCTCTACTTTGTTCCCGAGATGTTCCTCAGCAACCGGGCTCTGGGCGCGTTGCAGATCAAGGATGGCATCGGTGAGCTGCGCTCGCTTAAAGGCATCAAAATTTCCGTGCCTGTCGGGCACGCCTCAACTCTACCTCTCGCCTCCAGCCACGACGCCCTTATTCAGCTCCTCCGGAACTGCCCGCGCCTGGAGCAGCTCGAGATAGCCTGTTCCGACGCTCTCAGCCCAGAGCTTGAATCTACTATCACTGACCTAGACCTCAGCTCACTCCGAGACGAGAGCGCGGCACTCCCACCTCCACTATGCCTACCTCATCTCAAGTTCCTCTGCCTATCCGCAGTACCCATCTGCCAGCTTTTCCTCACGTTCCTGGGTACGCCGCTACCGAAGTTACGCCACCTCGCTGTGACTCCTTACAGCGGCCATCACACCGCGCAGTTAAGTGCGCTACTCACAACCCATGGGCGCAGCCTCGTCTCGCTGCGCATCAACACACCACGGCACTTACCCGGATCCATGGGTGACGGGCCGCCACCGCCGATACTTACGTCCTGTCCAGAGCTACATTATCTCTCTCTGAGCCAGCCTCTGCCGGCACTGGCGCTGCCGGCACCTGTGCAGGACGACGAGTTGCTGCATCCACACCCACTGCGCGTGCTAACGATCCCACGGCCGAACGCGCGTTTCCTCCGCAGTGTTGAGGCGCTGCTGCACCGCTTTCCCTCGCTCATCGTCGTACGTGTGAGAGCCGTGCGGTGGCTGCGTCCGGGTGTATCAGGGAAGGCGCTGGAAACGGGCGTGCAGGGCGAGATGCACGGGTGGCGACGCAAGTTTGCGCGCGGAGGCGTGCGACTCGTTGATGGCGAATGGCGCGATCCCGAGTGAAGGTAGGATGGGGGACCTTTGTCACGGTCGTGAGTGCTACTGATCCCTTTTGGATGCGATGTACGTACTGTGCGTATTTTTTTGAGTTGCATCTGTCGTGACGTTTCACCCCTTTGTTAGTTCGTGATGTTGCAAGTATATATGTGGCTGCCTGCGGATCATTCGATGAATCCCGTGTTTTCAATTGAGAACCGCGTTTAAGATCCGACAGTGTTAGAGAGCAAGAGAGTATTCTCATTCACTGATGCATCCCGCCAGCAGTTCAATACAGTATTCAGGTTCGGGATGTATACTATAGCCAGAAATACTAGTTATCGATCTGCATGCGTCTGCAAACGTCCGAGCCTCGCTTATCTGGTCCTCGTCCTTGTTTCGTCCTTCAGCTTTCATCTAGCATTCTTCCGGCGTACAACCATGCCGCGACGAACTTACAAACAAATGGTCCTGTTATCGGTCCGTCCGTAAACCGTCGTTTTTGGCGTGCCGATGCTTCACCATCCCCTCCTTCATCCGTCGTG
>Ga0209488_10002239_pt1 | contig 16040 bp, 12 predicted proteins | sample Rivendell_Oct201_8_FD_188349 | JGI IMG/M metagenome (GOLD analysis project Ga0209488, IMG submission 188349) | Vadose zone soil microbial communities from the Eel River Critical Zone Observatory, Northern California, USA -... | ecosystem: Environmental > Terrestrial > Soil > Vadose zone >... | reverse complement strand
GGAGTTGTTCGGCCATGAGAAAGGGGCGTTTACGGGTGCCATGCAGCGCCGGCTCGGCCGCTTCGAAATGGCTGACGGCGGAACGATCTTTCTGGACGAAGTGGGCGAACTCTCTCCCGAGACCCAGGTCGCGCTACTCAGAGTGCTGCAGGAACGGGAGTTCGAGCGGGTTGGGGGAGGACATCCGATCCGTGTCGACGTTCGCATCATCGCTGCCACGAATCGTAATTTAGAGGCAGCGGTAGCCAGTGGGACGTTCCGGCAGGACCTCTTTTACCGGTTCAATGTATTTCCCATTGACGTGCCACCTCTCCGAGAACGGAAGGACGATATTCTCATGCTGGTCGAGTATTTCGCGCAACGCTACGCCACGCGGGCAGGTAAGAAGATCCGATTGATCGAAAAGAAGACACTGGATCTGCTGCAGTCCTACGAATGGCCGGGCAACATCCGAGAGTTACAGAACGTAATTGAGAGGTCCATGATTTTGAGTTCCGGCGAAGTTCTTTCGGTTGACGAATTGTGGCTTTCAAAAGAAACATCGCCGTCGGAATCCCGTGTTGAAACGTCACCCCGGTTGAATCGTAATGCTGAGCCGGGCAGCGAGCGGGAGATTATCGAGGCGGCGCTGGTTGAAAGCAGAGGGAGAGTGTCCGGACCGTCAGGGGCGGCAGCCAAGCTTCGAATTCCACCATCAACTCTTGACCACAGGATCAAAGCCTTAAACATTCCTAAAAAACAGTTCAAGTTCCGCTGAAGTCTGGGTAAAGAGGCTCAGCAAATCAGTTCGTGCGCGTCTGTTTTTCCAGCCTGGCATACTCGGCTTTGGCTTGTTGATAGATGGGAATGTCGGGATCGGCGTTCTTCCACAAATCCAAGAAAGTCTCGTAGGACTTCCGTGCAGCGGCTTCATCGCCCATCATTTTCTGCGCGCGGCCGAGCTGGAGCCAGGCCAACGGCCCAGTGACATGTCTCACGGTAAAGCCGGGATTGTCGATTAGCTTTTGGAACTGAGCCGCGGCCGATCGGCCATCGCCGAGCTCCAGGTATGCGAGTCCGCGGATGTAGGCAGGGTACACAGAATCGACCGATCCCGTAAACGCCAGATCGTACTTGGCAGTGCCGCGGAGCAGATCGATGGCTGCCGCCGGATCGTGCTGCCGCAGCTTGATCGCGGCCCGGATGGTGGGAATGAAGTAATGCTGCACGAGCGTGTCCTCGGGCCTTTCCGCGCTGATCTGGTCTGCGAGTTTACCGGCTTCGGCTGTTCGTCCTGATCGCGCGAGCGCGAGCGCCAGGGCGATCTTGCTTTTGCGATCCAGTGGGTTTCCAGCTGCCTTGCTTTCATAGCGTCGAGCTTGCATGTCCTTTCCCACTTCGGCATCCTCCAGGGCCGAGAAGACCACCCACCAGTCAGTATTGCTAGCCGTCGAGGTCCGCCCCAAAGCTTGCTGGCGCAGACGTTCGGCGAAGTGAAAGCGACCCTGCTGAATCTCAATCAAGGAATGTTCACACAGGAAGTCTTCTCGATAGCTGCCTCGCTCCTCCTCTTTGAGGATCTTTTCGATGTTGTCCCGGTCGCCTGTAGCGAATGCCACAATTAGTCTCTCCCGCCGGATTAGTAAACTGTCGAGCTTAAGGGCGTCCGCTTTGGCGAGCCATGACTTTGCCTCATTGAATCTGCTTGCGTACCTGATGGACTGTATCGCGCTACCGAAATAATATGAGCTTGGCCGCAACCGTGCAGTCTCAGCCGCTTCGTCAGCGGCGCGGTCGGGCTGACCGAGATGCACAAATGCAGCCCTGAGGTTGGCATGAGCGAGCACATCCCGGGGAAATATTTCTAAGAAACGAAGCACGGAAGAATATTCTTTCTCCCAGTCGCCGGTCACCCAGGCATAATAGTCGATTTCGTTATTCAACCGGTCTTTCTCGGTCAACCGGTCACGGAGTTGGTACGCACGCGTGTACGAAGCCACCGACAACTCACTGTTACCCAGGAAAAGGTAGGCCGCGCCCATGCGCCAATATATTAGGGCAAAGTTTGGATCCAGTTCGACGGCTCGCTGATTGAGTTTGAGCGCTCCCTCAGCGTCGCCGGCGAGGTAGAGTTTGGCCCCTTGAGTGCCGGCCTGCAAAGCTTCGAGCGAAGCACTGAGTGCCTTTTCCAGCGGCTGATTGAAGCGCACCAGCGATTCGGCCGGCTCTCCCAGCTTCGAGCGAAGGCGTGCGGCTGTGACTCCCAATTCGTGTACCACTTCATTCCGGTTACCGATGTCGGCCTGCTCCCTGGCCAAGGTTGCTCCCGACCCGCAGTCGAGCGCCCGCATCTGCAAATGGTAGCCATTGCCAGCATCGCCGATCGATTGGGAGATCACCAGCTTGCTGTTGGTCTTGCCGCAGATCTGGCGGGCGACCTCGGACGTCAGCCTTGTAGTTGGCGGCAGCTTGAGTTGCTGCAGGGTCCCGGAGACTTTATCGATTCCCAGAATGTTCAGATAGGGCGTCTGCGCCATTCCGTAGCGCAAAGCTGTGTTTAATGCATCGTCGAACACCGGATCGCTGGTCTCATTTTTGATGTCGGCGAGAACAATGGTGTCCGTGGCGGAGAGTGTCACCAGACGGCGGTTGCTCCAGTACAACCAGAAGGCCGCAGTGATAACGGCCAAAAGCGCGGCCGCCCCGAACCATCTGCGCAAGCGGAGACGAGATGGCTGTACTAGCCGCTGAACTCGCGCCAGGTCCGCGCTCATCTCCGCGGCAGACTGGTAACGGCGTTCGCGGTCCTTTTCCAGGGCCTTGCTGATGACTGCATCCAGAGCGCGAGGAACACAGGGATTTGCGTCGTGTGCAGGAGCGGCCGTCTGGTGGAGAATTGCATCGTGAATCTCCGCTACCGTTTCGCCCGCGAACGCGCGTCGGCCAGCCGCCATCTCGTACAGCACCATGCCAAAGGAAAACAGGTCGGTTCGGGCGTCCAACTTTTCCTTGCGCACCTGCTCCGGCGACATGTACCCGGCGGTGCCCGCCGTAGTCCCAGGCCGCGTCAGGCTGGCATCGATCTTTGCCTCCTCGCTTACTCTCTGCGCACTCGACCGATCATGGTGGTTCCGTGATGCCTCAGCCGGATCAATTCCGTCGGTCTCTTCGCTTGCCACCAGCTTCGCCAGCCCGAAGTCGAGTATCTTCACCGTGCCTTGCGTCGTCAGAAAGATGTTGGCCGGCTTTATGTCGCGGTGAACGATCCCCTTGTCATGGGCAGCCTGCAGGGCGTCGCAAACCTGGAGCGCGATGCCAAAAACCTCAACCAACGGAAGGGTCTCAAACTCGGATCCAGAGATGCGGCTACCCAGGGTGTCTCCTTGCAGCAGTTCCATGACAATAAAAGGCTGTCCTTCATGCTCTTCAATTTCGTAAATGGTGCAGATATTGAGATGGTTCAACGCCGACGCGGTTTGAGCCTCTCGTTCAAACCGCTGCAGAGTAACCGGATCGCCAGTCAGGTCTTCCGGCAGAAATTTGAGGGCAACGCTGCGCCCCAGCTTGAGATCCTCCGCCTTGTACACCATCCCCATGCCGCCGGCCCCAATGACCTCCAACACGCGATAGTGAGCGACCTTCCTGCCAATCAGACCACCGGGGCCCGGGAAAGCTGGCGCACTTGGAACCTGGCCGCGACGCGATCCTGTGGTGGACTCCAGCCACTCAACTGGAAGACGAAGGCGATACCCCCGCCGCGCTAAAGTCTCGATGTACTGAGGGTTGTCCGCAGAATCCCCCAGCGTCCGCCGAAGAGTTTTGATGGTGGCATTGATGCTATGGTCGAAATCTACAATCGTGTCATTGGGCCAGAGCTTTTTCTTGATCTCCTCGCGGGTTACGATCTTGCCCTTACGCTCAATGAGCATTCGCAGAACGAGGAGTGATTGCTTCCTCAGAAGGACCTTATTATTAGCTTCCGCAGTGCCAACCGAGCGCAGTTCACCCGACTCAAGATCAAGCTCAAAACTTCCAAAGCGGACGCGAGTTAAGCGGGTGTTTTCCATGAAATGCTTTGGGATTGCTCAAAGTGTACTACCTGGGGTGTTTCTAAAGAAGCGGCAAGGGATGCCGAGAACCGCACGACGACTTTGGACTAATCCTTTCGGATCAATTAGTTACAGAACTGATCCTAATTTCACCGCCAAATCACCCCCAAATCACCGCCAGTGCATTTATGCCCGGACCGGCATTTGCGAGCATGCGATTGATGTTGCATGTAGCGGATCCAGACCAAAGGGGATGGCGCGCAAACAAAGAAATAAGAATTGCCTGGGTTCCTGGAGGATGGCCGTGAATTTTACTCGTACTTCTGATCTTGGAATCCGCAACGGAGATGACCAGTCCGCCGGTGTTGTCGCGAACCATGCCGGCACGAATGAAGGGATCTACGAGCAGGAAGAAAGCACCGGGAATAGCTTTCCGGGCATTGTGGAACGAAGCGCAGGCTTGCGGGACGTCCTGCAACAGGTCGAGAGGGTGGCGCCAACCGATTCGACTGTTCTCCTGTTGGGAGAAACCGGGACCGGTAAGGAACTGATTGCGCGCGCGATTCATGATCGCAGCAGCCGGAAGAACCGGACGCTGGTTAACGTCAATTGCGCTGCCATTCCCGGCGGCCTTCTCGAAAGCGAGCTCTTTGGTCATGAGCGCGGCGCGTATACCGGCGCGATACGCCAGAAGATAGGCCGGATTGAGCTGGCAGATGAAGGCTCCCTGTTTCTGGACGAGATCGGCGACATCCCGTTGGAGATGCAGCCGAAACTCCTTCGCGTGCTGCAAGAGCGAGAAATCGAGCGGTTGGGCAGTGCGCTGAAAAGAAAAGTCAATGTCCGGGTTGTGGCAGCTACTCACCGCCACCTGAAAGAAATGGTCCGGCAGAAACAGTTTCGCAGCGACCTCTACTACCGCATTAACGTTTTCCCGATCTACATTCCTCCGTTGCGAGAGCGCCCCGAAGACATTCCGCTGCTGGTGCGGCATTTCGTCTCCAGGTTCGCACGGCGGATGAACAAGACCATCGGCGCTATTTCCTCAGCGCTCATGGAGACGCTGATTCAATATCCGTGGCCCGGAAACATTCGTGAGTTACAAAATGTGATTGAAAGGTCCGTAATCCTGAGTTCCGGTGAAGTTTTCTCGATTGATGAATTTTGGATTCCCAAGGAGACATCGCGGCCGGCATCTCGGGTTGAAGCGACACCGCGGTTGAACCGTGATGCTGAGCCGCGCAGCGAGCGGGAGATTATCGAGGCGGCGCTGGCCGAGACCAGAGGCAGGGTGTCCGGTCGCTCAGGGGCGGCAGCCAAACTTGGAATCCCAGCATCGACTCTAGATCGCTGGATCAACGCCCTGGGAATTCAGAAAAAACAGTTCAAGTTCCGGGGAACTACTGATCAGAATCACCAGAATTCACCAGAATTCACCAGAATCACCAGATTCCGCCAAAATTGTCCGCATTTCGACGCGGTGTGATCGTGTTGTCCGTTTCTTTTCAGAATATTACGAGTGGCACGGGATTTGCTTTTAGAGAAAGCGTGCCGATAGTAACGGACATCGGCTCATCTGGAAGGAACAAATGAACACCAGCGTTGAAACACTCGCTCAGATCGATGTGACGGCTGCACTAGGTTTGCCCCTCCTGTTTCTGCTGAGACCGGGCTCACCGCAAACGAAATCCAGGGATCTTGGGCTGCCGTGGACGCCTAATCTGGGCAAGGCTCTTCGCTGCAGCCACGACGCGCAGAGAGAAGAGCGCAACGGGTTTATTTATGCCGCAGCCATGAAGTGGCGCAGTGCCGCCGAACTGTTTGCTCCCAATACGCGAACTGTCGAGTACTGCTGGCGCGAGTGGGAGCGCATCATGCACTTGCCGCGTCGACTGGCGGGACCGGCCGGCGCTGTTCCGATGATCGCCAGAGTAATCTAAGGCTGGCGCATGACGTAAGACATCCGCAACCGAAAAAGTTCGCGGGTAAAAACTTAAGCTGGAAATCCATATGATAACGAAATCACCGATTGAACCTGATGAGCTAGCGATCTTGGCGTTGCAGCGCTTTAGTACAGGCGCTGACGTGCATGAAACCAATGGACTCATATACAGCTATCGCCTTCACTGCGCTTTCGGGAACGTCGGGGATGCGGGTGAAGCCAAACGGACAATGTATCGCCGGGCTCGCGAACTGATGCGGCGGCACGATAGAGCGTAAAGAATTACGCGAAGTGTGGTAACTGCAATGGCAATCGTGATTGATTATTACGTACCTGAGAAATTCCGGAAACAGAGCGGAAAATGGATTCCGTCCGAACAACGCGGGAAGATCATTTTGTTTCCCGCATCGGAGAAGAAGTCGGCATGAACGCCCGCCTTGCGCCGCGTACATGCCTCGGGAAATCCGGTGCTTCGCAAGCGGCTCGGGAACGGCAAGGAACAGAAGGGTTCGAAAGGTAAACCTACAATGACCTGCAGAATCGACCGCCTTGTTGGGGGAGACCATCTTGTGATTTTGCGCATCAGCGGACGGATCACAGGAGACGATGTGAACATGCTACGGGCCTCGCTGGAACAGGAAAGCTGCGCAGCAGCGATCGACCTTAAAGACGTAATCCTCGTGGATCGCGACGTTGTAAAACTCCTGGCACTTTGCGAATCAAACGGAAATGAACTCAGAAACTGCCCGTTGTATATCCGCGAGTGGATTACGCGAGAAAGAAAAGCGCGTAAAGCCTGATCGCTCTTGGCCAGGTGACAACATTGTGACGTACGCAGTTTTTAAGACAGTTTGCTATATGGAGCCTTGTTATGGAATGGAATGATCTCTCTTTACGGAGCACAGAAGAAAGCAACTCGCGATTCACCTATGGCGCCTTGTCTGCGCCGGCGGAGGTCTTCGAAACGACAAGCGGCCCTGAGCCGGGTGTTCGCGCCGAGTTGCGGGGCGAAAAGGCAGGCCTCAAGTTGCTGCTCGAAGTGGCGAACCAGATCGTCTCCAACCGGGAACTTCGGGATGTTGTGCGGGCCCTGATGATGAGTATCAGGAACGGCATTCGATGCGATGGTGTCTGCATTTCCCTGGCATCCCCGGAGGGCGGGGAGCTGCAGGTTTACACGCTCGACTTCCCTGGCGAAGCCGAGTTTCAAGAAAGTACCACTATCCCTGTTTCCGGTACGATCTCCCAGCATGTGTTCCAAACTGCCAAACCTTGGTTCGGCAGTTGCGAAGAACGGCGTGCGCACTTCCCTGGACAACTCTTGCTGCCACAGGAGTGCAGAAGCACGTGCATGCTGCCAATTCCTGGTCGTAAATCGGTAGTGGGAACGTTGGGGTTAGTTCGTAGTGAGGACTCTTTCAGCCAGGACGAAATTGGTTTCCTTATGCAGGTCTCGAATCAGATCGGCATCGCGTTGGATAATGCCCTGGCCTACCAGCAGATCCGCGAACTCAAAGAGAAGCTCGGCCACGAAAACGTCTATCTCCAGGATGAGATTCGTAATGAGACGAATTTTGAGGAGATCGTGGGTACGAGCACGGTGCTACGTCGTGTCCTTGCCCAGGTCGAGACCGTTGCCCCTACTGATTCTACCGTGCTCATCTGCGGCGAAACCGGAACCGGCAAAGAGTTGATTGCGCGAGCAATCCATAATCTCAGCCCGCGTCATAATAATGCATTCGTCAAGCTCAATTGCGCTGCTATTCCCACGGGCTTGCTGGAAAGCGAACTCTTTGGCCACGAGAAAGGCGCCTTCACGGGCGCCATCGCGCAGCGCGTCGGACGCTTTGAACTTGCCAATCGAGGAACGGTATTTCTCGATGAAGTAGGAGAAATCCCGCTCGAACTGCAGACCAAGCTCCTGCGTGTGCTGCAAGAGCGGGAGTTCGAGCGCCTGGGCAGTTCGCGTACCATTCGCACTGATGCACGCCTGATAGCCGCCACCAATCGGGACTTGGCAGAAATGGTGGAAGACCAAAGATTTCGTTCCGATCTGTTCTACCGCTTGAACGTGTTTCCCGTTCGCGTTCCCGCACTGCGCGAGCGCCAGGAAGATATTCCGCTGCTGGTGCGGCACTTCGTCCAGCACTTCGCCCGGCGCATGAACCGGGCAATCGATACCATTCCTTCCGAAACCATGAGCGCCCTCGTGCGTTATCCCTGGCCCGGTAATATCCGCGAATTGCAAAACCTGATTGAACGGGCGGTGATCCTTTCCTCCGGGCCAGTGTTGCGGGTCCCTCTCAAGGATTTGCCGAATCGGGCGCCTGTGGGTTCCACCCAAGGCAGACCGCAAACCCTGGAAGAATCCGAACGAGCGCACATCCTGGCAGCATTGAAGGAGACGAAATGGGTGATTGCTGGGCCCAATGGCGCGGCCGCACGTTTGGGAATGAACCGGTCGACCGTACAATTCAGGATGAAGAAACTTGGGATCGTTAAGCCCTGGAAGATGGAGGAGTAAAGCCGTTCCCAAATCCTCACGCGATTTCGCGGCTATCCGCTCGGAAAAAAACAGTGCTTAGAATCACGCTGCTCGACGGCTTGGAACAGGTCACACTGAAGCTCGAAGGCAGCCTCGTTGGAGTATGGGTAAAAGAGACGGAAGCTGCCTGGCGATCGGCAAAGGCGGCTACGGCTGAACGTTCGCTGGTCGTGGATTTGAGGGCAGTGAACCGCGTTGATCAGGCTGGCGTTTATCTTCTAGCGCTTCTTCGCCAGCGCGGGGTGCGGTTAGTTGCATCCGGAACCGCGATGGCGGAGATCGTACGAACGATCGACAAAGAATGGCCCCGGAACGAGGGCGAATCCATCAACGGAAGAGCAACTGAAAAGAAGAAAGAATGAACAACCGCACTTTCTTTTCACCTCCTGACACCAATCTGCGAGCAAATGCCAGCAGGTTGGCACAACCGGAAGAATTCGCGGGGTGCAACCTCAAGTCCCCTGCTCCGCGCCCAGATCGGATATCGAAGCGCCGATTTTCTCTGCTGGCCCACCCGTCCGCTCGGGCCACGCTGCGGTCAGTCCCAGGCCAACGACAACACCTATCGAGACCTCGAAGAAACGGTGCATCGCTATCACCCATACATTCCCGGCCCGAGGCACGAGCATTACGATCGCCAGTGTGAAGCCGGCGTGGCGATAAGCGCCGCGGTCCATCTTCAGCGCGGCACAAAGAAGTCCTATGGCAAACACGGCCACGCCGAAGGCAGCCACGTTGCCCGGAAAATACATTCCGACGAACCCTCCGAAAATGGCCCCTACGGCCGTCCCAACGAAGCGCTGTGCCGAGATCGGCAGGGCCTCGCCGAGATTTGGTTGCATCACGATCAGGGTTGAAATCGCAGCCCAGTAGGTTTCAGGCAGCGGAAACAAGCGGGCGACGAGCAGTGAAACCATGACGGCGACGGCAGTCCGTGCCGAATTCGTCAGCGTTGGCGGGTTCTCTTTGGCAATGATTAGTTGCCGTAATCGTTCAAATGTCATCTTGTGGGCCATTCTATTTTGGGGTTCGTCCGATGGCGTGCGTGACCTCGTCCTGGGCCTGAATGTAATCCAACTGCGATTTCAACAGCGATGTCCGGGCATCCAGTTCCTGAGCTGCGGCGGAATCGGTTTGTGACTTGAGAGCGACTCCGCGCTCAAGCTGTTGCCCCGACACCCGGCTGGATTCCTCACGCAACGCCACCAGTTCCTCGGAAACTTTCACCATCTGCCTGGTGCGCTCCAGCTTGTTGTAAGCAGTCTGTACTCTCAACTCCACTTCGTCTTTCACACGGGCCAGGTTTTCCGTTGCCTGGGCAAGTTGCGCATCGCGTTCACGCAGAGTTGAGCGCTTTTTGCCCCCGTCGAAGAGATCGTAGCTTAACTGAACGCCGAAGCTGCCGAAATTGTGGGCCAGAAAAGGAACGTTATGTTGGTAGCTTTGGCGGGCGAAGGCAGTGACGTCCGGCACATACTCGGCTTTGGCTAGACGCACACCGGCAGAAGCTTTGTCCACCTCCTGCATCGCTCCCATAACTTCGGGATGCGAATCCAGCGCAAGCTGAATACATTCGTCCAGCCGGCAGGTAGACTGCGCCGGTGGAACGTTGGGGTCGAGCGACAATTGCGTTTTCAACGGCAACCCAATCGCATCATTGAGCGCTATGGTCAGGTCGGAAATCTGGAGTTCTGTAGTCAACAGCTCTTGTTTGGCCTGAAGATACTGTACGCGGCTGTCAATCAAATCCTCCTGAAGCGCACTTCCGTACTTCACCTGTTGTAGACGCTCGGCCTGGAGGTCATCATTGGCCTTGATCCTGGACAGGGTTGCGCTTCTGTGCAGTTGCGCGATCAAGAGCTGGTAGTAGATCTGGTGAACCTTGAGCGCAACATCATTCTCCGTCTGCCGGGCTTGGTCGCGCGTGGCATTGAGTTCAGCGCGTGCGATATCGTTCTGCGGCTTGAATTTGAAGTATTGCGTAAGCGGCTGCGTCAACTGAGTTCCGCTCGTAACGGAGGTCTTCCCGCCCTGGTTGAGGACCACGGTGCGACCTGGGATTGGAGTGTTGGCCGGGCTGCCAAGACTGCCGGGCTGAATTGCAACGAACTCCGTGTCAGTCAGATGGCGAACGCTGCTGTCATTGCGCAGCGTCGGCAAATACGAGCTTCTGGCCACCTCCTTGGCGTGTTGCTTCTCCTCGACCTGAAATCCGGCGATGCGCACTACGTGATTGTGACGCAAAGCAAGCTGCACAGCTTCCTGCACCGTGATGTGGCGCGCCGCAGGCGTTCCCGCGCCGTCCTGCGCGAAGGAAGCCGCAGCCAGGACTACAGAAAGAGCGAAGACAAGCCAGAAGTATGGTTTCATTTTTTTCCATCCTGTTCGGAAACCTGTATTTCCTGAAAAGCGCCCAAGTCACCGTAACTGAGTGAAAATCTGCGAATAAGAGTAATCACCAGCAACGCCAGAACACAGGCGCCAGCAATGAGGTAGAAGCTGTCAATGAAAGTGAGCGTGTACGCCTGAAGGCGAATCCGGCTGCTCATCAGCCCTAAAGCCTGGCCACTCGCCGTGGCAATGCCGGATGACTTTGCCAACAGTCCAGCCGTAAGTGAATGGAGGCTGTCGGTGATCCAGCTTCCACTCTGAACATGAAGCCCCAGCAGATTTGAGTGCAGTTTTTCCCGCACTGCGATGAAGTGGGTCATGAAAGAGACGCCCAACTCACCGCCCAGCAATCGCACCATATGAAAGTATGCGGAATAGGTGAGCACGGCCTGCGGTTTGTCCATAGCGCCCGAGATAACTGCGTTAAGAACGATCGTGCCTACCAACCCAATGAAAGCAAACGACTGGCCGACTGCCATAAGCAGTTCAGATTGGTAGTAGTTTTCGGCCGCCCAGGAACTCGTGTACGTGGCATTCAGGCACGAAGCAAAGGCCATGCAGGCAAATCCAATGGCCATCAGAAGCCGCGAATCAATCTTGCGCAGCAGAAGCAACGCAGCTATACACGCGATAACGAGCTGGGGCACGGCGACCCAGATCACCGCCGGCGCAATCTGATCTGCTTCAAAACCATGGATCGAGAGCGACTGCGGCACCAGAATAATGGTAGCCAACAGGCAGAAACGAAAGAGTATGAGCGCGCTTCCCGACAGCAACGTATTGCGGCGCAGAAGAAATTGCAGATCCACCAAAGGATTGGGGCCAAGGAGCCGCCGCACCATTGTTGCCAGGAGCAACAATCCGGCGCCGATCGCCAGGGCAGTGATGGTTCCCGATCGCCACCAATCGAGACGTTCACCTTGATCGAGCAGCGCATAGAGCATTGCAAAAGCAGCACTTGCATAGAGAAATCCGGCAAAGCTGGGGGCCGTGCCGGACTTCTTTGGCGCAGGTAACGCGGGAATCCCCCAGTAGATGCACGCCATCATCAGCGGCGTAATGAGCGCCGAATTCCAGAACATCCAATGCCACGAGAGATGGTCCCGATACCATCCGTACAGAGTAGGAGCGATGTTTACCCCCATGTCGACGAAGGTGGCATAGAACGCCAATGTGAACGGCAAGAAACGCAGAGGAATATTCCGCAGCGCAAAGGTGAGAGTAAGTGGGTAAAACGTTCCCGATGTGAGTCCGGCCAGCACCAGCGCGGCGATCAGCAAACTGTAATTGTGGATAAAAGGGAGTAAGCCGCAAACCAGGGTGAAGCCCGTCGCGCTCACCAAAAGAATGCGCCGAGGACCAAACAAGCCGCCAAGATAGACGGTCAATGGCCCCATAAACATCAGGGAGATGTTGTAGACGCTGGAGATCCAGGCGCCGTCGTCGAAGCTGATTCCAAGATGCCCCTTCAGGTCGGGGAGGCCAAGCGTGATCATCCGCGCGGTGAGCGTGACGATTCCCGCACCAGTAATCACGCCTAAGATTCCCAACAGCGGCGACTTAGAGAGCTCGGACGGTGCCGCTGCTGCCAGAGCGCGAACTTGTTGTGCTGGTCCGGGAAGAGGGAGTGTGGTGGTTGAAGCGGCCATCGGCAGCGTGCCCCTTAGCGCCTGGTGCGGACGGTTGCGATCACGGAAAGTCCGGGACGCAACTTGGTCGCAAGTTCTGAATCATCCAACGCAATCTTCACCGGTACCCTTTGCACCACTTTGGTGTAGTTGCCCGTGGCGTTGTCGGGTGGCAGAAGTGCGAATTGCGATCCGCTGGCCGGCGCGATCTCAATGACCCTACCGTGAATGACTTGTCCGGGATAGGCATCAATCCGTATTTCCGCCGGGTCGCCGACCTTCATGTTTGTCAGTTGTGTCTCGCGATAGTTCCCCTGTATCCACTTTGTGTTGGCAACGAAACTCAGTACCTGCGTTCCGGGAGAAACGAGCTGCCCCGGGCGCACCTGTCTTTCGCCCACGTTGCCGTCTCCAGGAGAATAGATTCGCGTGTAACCAAGGTTAATTTGAGCCGCGGCGAGCGCGGCTTCCTTGGCATGCAAATCGGCCAACAGCTGCAGATCCTGCGATTCGAGCACGGCTTTGCTGCGTCGTTCGGTTTCGACGTTGATTTCGTTTGTGCGAAGAAATGTTCTTGCCTGTTCAAGATCGGCATCGCGGCTGGCAGCTTGAGCAACATTGCGCTGCTCGTCAGCCACGGCTTGCTCCACTTTCTGCGTAGTAGTGGACTGAGTCTGGATGAGGCCCTCTTGCCGGTTTCGTTCGGCGCGCGTGCGCACTACGTCTGCCCATGTTGCCTCTTTGCCGGCCTGCGCCGCGGCAATCTGCGCCTTCGCCTGATCGATTCCAGCGAATGCCTTCTGAATACGCGTGTCTTGAAGTTCGCGCTGGCGCCGATTGTTCTCCAGCGCAGCTTTGGCTGCTTCCACGGCAGCATTGGCCTGGGCGACCTGGGCCTTAAAGTCATCATCTTGTAACTCGACCAGCAGATCTCCCTTGTGCACCTTCTGGAAATCTGAAACTTTCACGTCTTTGACGATTCCGGCCCCTTTAGTGCTGAGCGGCGTTAGATCGCCGCGCACATAAGCGTCGTCTGTTGCCTGCTCAACTCGTCCTCCCTCCCATGCATTCCAATTGCGGGTGATCGTGGTCACGACTGCGACTGCCAGCAAGACCGCCACTACAGGCGTCGAATATTTTTGCCAACGTGGTGACGGTTTGGCAGGCGCTGGCTCCGTCTTCCCAGCGGGGGCAGGAGCCGCCGCGTTAACAGCGGCCTGTGGGGGAGGACTTTGAACAGGAGTTGACGCGGACGTGGATGTGGGCGTAGCGGCCATCATGAATGTCCTTTCATTCCTTTTGTTGCGATTTTCATTGCGAGACCCCTGAAGCCATGTCTCTCCACAATCAATTGCGTAATGACTACGCATTCAGCACTTGAAGTCCCAAACCGCCTGGTCCACCATGTTCTTGAAGAAGCGAGCTTTTTAATTTTGTTGATAGTGCTTGATGCAGCCGTTGATGCCAACATGCTCGCAGTTGCAAAGATATCGGCATTGTTCCTCGGAATTTGATTAGGCGCTGCAGGGAATGCTCGGTTTGGGGTTTTCGGCAATAGTTTTGGTTCTCACTAAGCACTCCTCAAGGAGCCGGGCTTCCGATGCAAAAGACCTTACAAATTGAGGGCAACCCGCAAAACCTAATCAGGCTTTGTAACCAATTTGAAGTTGTAACTCGGGCATTCCTTACCACCAGGACTGGTTGACGTGAGCTTCTCTCATACCGCACAGGAAACCGATTGCGCCAGACGATCTCAATTTTTGGTCTCCGCGCCAGTCTTTGGATCGCCAACATCGGTCCATCAAAACCCTCCGTCCGAGGAAATGCAAATCAATGGCCATTCCTTGGCTGCATTTCGATGCCTTGAATTCATCACTGAACGCTTCTATGTCAATGCGAGAGTGCCAGCATGCTGACAAGCGCTGGACTACTGGCACTGCATCGTGCACGACGACGGATGCAATCTCCCGCATCGCACGCCCGATCTTCTTTACTCTCAACAGGTTTCGATTTCGCGTTGATGGCCGGCACAATTTGGCAGGCTCTGTGCTCATAGACAAGTCGGCTGGCGGGCAAAGAATCGGTTGAGGAGCTGACGTTCATGTGGATGAGATTGTGCGCAATATGCAAAGCAGTCCTCAAGAAGTTGAAGGTGATCGACTCCATTCGCTGCGAGTGCGGATGGGAAGGGCGGAGTTAATTGACTGCAACTGTCGGAGCCAACGAATTCTTCTGCTTAAGCTGTTGCCTGACCGCAGAGCTGAACATGCATGGCCGCTGCGCAACCTGCGGATCAGATGCTGTAACGTATCCGCTTCGCTATCGAATGGTCCTTTCGACAGTGGACGACTGCTGCATCAGGGAGAAGAAAGTGCCGCTTGAGTTGAGTCTGAGGAATAGCGAAGAAAGCCGCCGCAGGCCGTGTTTATCGGTATAGCGCCGGGAAATTGTGATGAGTTTTTGGCAACCACCAATCTTGATTCCAGTCAAAAGGGGATGAGCGGGACGGAATGAAGAGGCTGCAGTTGATTTCGCAGCCAAGGAAGTGATTAAGGAGTTCCATATGACAAACCTGGCGAATAGGCGTTGCTACAACTTTAGCGACACTTTCGGTGAGCCAGTGGAAACTGATTCCAGTCCTAGCCGTGCGACAGCAGAAGGTCCGTGGTGCAACCAACCCGACGGGCATCTTTGAGCAGGATGATGCAGTCCGGGAGCAGCGTGGCGAGGCAAACCTCCAAGGAATGAAAAATCATCAATTAGCAAGGAAAACTCCCATGATGCGCATGAATCTTAAATTGCTCGTATGTACAGCGGTGGTCTTCACTACATTCATCGCAGGCCGTGGAATGGCCTACGGCCAGGACGCCATTTCCCAACCGGTTGCATCGTCGACCGCTGACTCGAGCAGCGCCGATCAATACATTGAGATGCTGCGCAAGGATGTGCGCTCTCTCAAGAAACAGATCGTTGCTGCCAACCTGGATCTCACCGATGATGAAGCCGTGAAATTCTGGCCCATCTACGATCAGTACACAGCCGACTTGGGCAAAATCAACGACACCAAGATCGCACTTATCAAAGACTACGCACGGAATTACACAACCATGACGGACGAGCAGGCTGAGGCATATGTTAGAGGACGGGCAGACGTTGACCAGTCCGTGAACCGCCTGCGGTTGAAATACTTCCCCGCTTTCCATCGGGTGCTTCCGGGTAAAACGGCTGCAACATTCTTTCAAATAGAGTGGCGGATAAGCCTGATGATTGATCTGCAATTGGCTTCACAGATGCCGCTGATTCAGCCGTAGATCCCATCGAAACACGCTGGAGACAGCAAGCTTCCTGTTTTGCTGATCTGGACGGTGCGAGTACCTCGTATCGTCCAGGGTCCATTTGATTTGAGAACGATACTCAGATCTTGAATACCCCCAATCACTTCAATCCCCCGACATACAGAGCAATATCTTCACTTCTGATTGCCGATCTTTCTTCCTTGCTCCCAA
>Ga0209488_10002238_pt1 | contig 16041 bp, 17 predicted proteins | sample Rivendell_Oct201_8_FD_188349 | JGI IMG/M metagenome (GOLD analysis project Ga0209488, IMG submission 188349) | Vadose zone soil microbial communities from the Eel River Critical Zone Observatory, Northern California, USA -... | ecosystem: Environmental > Terrestrial > Soil > Vadose zone >... | reverse complement strand
CATTCGGAGGGGTCCAGGGAAATCGATTCCAGGGAGATATGATGCGGAAATGAAACCAACCATGAACAAAGGAAGGCTAGTGCACATGTGAATCTTTCCGCCTTTCAAACCTATGTGAATTTTCGAGCAAAATACATTGACACTTTATGGGGTATGGGTTATGACAGAGTCGACTGTATTGCCGAATAGATCATCCAGGGGCCGAAAATTGCCGCACAACCATGTGCTATCTCTATGCTTGTCAGACATCTTGACGGGTAATCGAAATCTCGGATATGTGCGACCCTTGCAGCGACTCGAGCCTGAGAGTACGACGTGCGACCGACAATCGCAGCTTAATGCGGTGACTGCGGCACCATACCCTAAACCTGGAACAAAGGCAGCTAAGGATTCTCTTCGAGTACACCACGATCGAGCCTGTCTACTCAATGAGCCCTTATCGATCTAAAAGAAACCATTCACTAGCACTGTGCCAACTGCGGCAAAGTCGCGTTCCAGAACCAGAACCAAGGCCGCAGCACACATACACACGCAACTTCGTCAAAAAACCATGATGACCAAAACAAACAAAAACCGGGCCCCGTATCCGTCTTCTATTCCAGAACCCATCAGCCACACCGGGTGTCGCGTAGCAACTCCTCATCTCACTGGTGAACCGAACTGGCCTGCCTTTGACCGTGTTTTGGAACAAAGCACGGGGCTTTTCTCTTCTGGACCGTTTATATTGTCCCTGAATGAGTACCTGCCTACGGAGCGGCAGAAGTAACTTACGGCAGCACAGAAGCACTGTAACTTAGCTCCGCAACGGGCAGGGCCGACCGACGGCTCAACTACTCTCCCACCGCTTTTACGCGAGCTGCGCGGGGTAGAGGAGTCGGAAGTCGTACAGTACCGCTCATGCGCATACTGCCCTTCTCTGTCGACTCGACGACTCTGGACTTAAGATTCAACTTCGCCCTGAAGTACTCGCTTTCTGCGGGTGCTTAATGTTATGGGTGGTGATCACAGTAAGGACGAGTATACGTGCGGTATATGTTCAGACGCCAGGAGCACCTCCTGTGCGACTGCGTCTTGAGCGCGAGTAGATCAGTTGGTTATCTGGTTGAGTGGGCGCGGGGATGTGGGCTTCCCCAGCTTCAGCCCCAGCCCTAGACATTAGTTACTATCGTCATGCCATCAACGCCGAACGGACGCGCCACCGTCGAGCGGATGGAGGAGAATCAGTGGGACAGTCCGTGACATCAGTTCTCCGTGAAACTCAGAGTCGCAGTGTGCGATGAGAGTGTTGGCAGAGGCTACACCCATTGTGATGAGGCATAAATGTGAGCAATCAACATTTACTCGGACTTGTCTTTGTCCTTGTCGTGGTTTGCGCAAGAGCTAAGGGAAGACTGTCATGCGTGCCGTGGGCGAACGCGATTGTGCACCCCAGCGACCTCGGGATAACAGAACGACCAAAAGCGAGCGTTTGTTCTCGTGTTGAGTATCACACCTTTAGTAAACGGGTCAGGACATCCATCCATGAACTGTGAAGCACGACGAAGGGTTAGTTTGCACGCAAAAAAAATCATTTCTAGATCTTTAGCAAAACAAGAAAAATGCGAGCCAGGGATGGAATGGAATATATGGATGGAATCACAACAAGGTATTAGTCGTCATGCGGCAGTTACACCTAAAAAAAAGCAAACAGACAAAATGGCAAGAAGGGTCAGTTCCAAGTTAGTCAGGTCATTAAAGGTCGTCAGGATGGGGGAGCAAAAACACAAAAAAAAAATACTTAGATATGTTTACAACTATCACCTCCGAGTCAAGTCGATAACGCGCGCACATAGCGTGTCACCGCGCAATCAAGAAAGCCAATAGCAGCAGCAACAGCAGCAGCAACGTCCAAACCCTGCAAACCAGGGGGCAAAAAACAGAAAAAAAAAATCCACCAAAAATCACCAAGGACCAACCCTCCCCATTCCCTCAGCTCTTGTCGAAATACGCGACCAGCTCGCCGACCGGCGCCCGCGGCCTCCCAGCAAAAACCTTAGGCGGCGGCTGCGCGGTCTTAGCGCGGGCCTCAGTCTCCTCACGCCGCACGACGAGCGGGTCTCGGAATCCCGCAGCACCAGCGCCAGCACCCGCACCACCCGCAACAGCAACCGTCGCAGACCGCGGCGGGCGCGGATCCCGCAGAGCGACGCGGCCGGTGCTCAGCGCGCGCCCATGCACCCGCAGCGGATTCGTTCGCGAGGCGGCGGTGGCCACGCGTGGCGGGTCGCTCGGGCTGGGACTTGACTGCGTGTGTGCGCGTGGGCGTACGAGTCGCGGGGGCGTGCGCGGGTCCGGCGCCCAGTCGGACGCGCTCGTATCGGTGTCATCTCCACCACCACCGCCTCCATTCCTATTCCCAATTCCAATGCCTAGACCGTTCCTCCTTTGATTTTGCTGGGCGGTGGTGTACCGTCCGGATGAACGGCCGATCGTGCGGTCGACCGCGACCACCTCTTCTTCGTCGTCTTCCTCAGTATCGTCGTCGCCGACGGATATCGGGGAAGGAGACGTGGACGTGTGCGGCTTCATGATTGGTTCACCCAGCGCAACAGTGTAGCGTTTGCGTGGTGTCGGGCTAATGCTCGACGAGCGTGCGCGCGGTGGCGGCGGTGGCGGCAGCGCCAACGTGCCTCCTGTCCGTGGTAAGCCCGAAGGAGCAGGGCCGGACACCGGGGGCGGTGGGGAGGGCGCGGGCGCAGGAAGGCCCGCAACGGAGACGGGACGCGAACGCGCGACGGCGGCTGGCGAGACGGACGCCGAGTTGGTCGTAGGTGGCGACTGCGGCGGTGAGAGCGCGCCTTGGCCGACGACCACAGAGCCCGGGGGAGACGTGTAGTCTCCGGTTGGATATGGTAGTCGCGAGCGAGGCTGCTCCGCGCGGATAGCTGAGGGCGGGATGAACGGCGGACTGACCGAGTCGCGCCGGCGGAGGTCGCTGAACGAGGAGATGCGGGAGACTGAGGCCTGCGGCGTGCCTGGAGGGAGAGAATGGGAGTGGACCGTGATGGAGGAACTCGTTTGCGCGTGGATCGCGAAGGACGAGTTCGTCTGAGGCGCGGTGGATACGGCTTGGGCGGAAACACGCGTCGGCGTGGCAGAAAGGATGGCGGGTGAGGTGGCGAACTTGGCCATTTCGCGTCCTAGCTCGCCGATGCGGCCTTGCATCTCCATGAGTTCATCTCGCATCTCGCCCACAGACTCTTCCAATGCGGAAGACTCGTTATCAGCCTTGGAGGAATCGGCAACTTCAGGCCCCTTTTCGTTCTCCCTGTCGACGAGCCATCGCTCGACATCGCTCATGCGTTCTTCCAACGCGCGAACGTGTCCAACGGTCCACTTTTCGAGCTTCTCGAAACGCCGTGCAATGACAAGGAGCGTGCCGGGAACATCAAGCGTACCCTGTTCGTTGAACTGGGTATAGAGCGGAGGGGGTTCACGGGATGGCGAGCGAGATGGTGACCCAGTACGACTGTCCGGGGGACGCAGGGGACTTGGTGCTAAACTAGGCGGTAGACTGGATGGAAGCCCTTGAGATCCTGGTGTTGGCGATGCCGGAGCAGAAAGCGACGCGTGCTTTGGTTCGGCCTTGGGTGGCGTAGCGAGGCTAAGGAGAGCCGGGTTAGAATACTTGCTCTCTGGTGTGGTGGGCCAATCTGCGGAACGTTTCCTATCCTTTTCTGCCTTTTTTGCTTCCTTCTTTTCGCGCCTTTCTTTCTCTTTAGCTTCTTGAATGACTTGCTGAGCGGCGGTGAGGGGCTCTTTTGTCGGCGTGAGGCGGTTCTTGGCGGCAGACCACCAGGAGACGCCACTGTCGCGCTGGGAAGGAGTGGGGGATGGGTTCTCGAAGGTGGTGGGCGCGGGCATGGACTGCGAGCGAGCGGGGGAGATAGGCTGTGGGGGGCTATGCTTAGTGGTTAGCATTGCAAGGACCTTCTCCTCCATGAGGCGACGTTCTTCGGCCTCTCGTGTGAGAATCCGTTCTGCCTCGCGACGGGAATGCTCACGGTGACGCTCGGCTTCTCGTTCAAGTTGTTCGTCCGTGGGTAAGGGAGGAGAGACGACACTACCCACGCTACTGACCAAAGAACCAACGCGTTGGGCAAAGCTGGACGCGAACAGGGAAATGGACGGGGTTGGAGAGTGAGCACGAAAGCCCCCCCATGCATCGGGGTCATCGTGCTCGTCATCGGAACCATCCTCGCTTTGTATTTCACCCGTGTCAGGATTGACCTTGAAAGCAGAGCGGAGAGGAGATGGAGACCTCGGACGAGGATAGTTATTACCGTACACGGGCTGAGGCTAATACCAACCGCGAGTTGAGTGAAGGTCAGTGAGGGTCGGATCGACTCACGATGTTGATGACCGAAGGAGGCGGTGGCGACAAAACGGGTGCAGGAACGCGACGTTGCTGCTTGTACTTCGAATCCGGAGGGGGTGGAGGTGCGAGATTGTCTTGAGGTGAAGCCATGGTTGGTTGAATGAATAAGAGCGCGACCGCGACTGACCAAAGAGAGGGAGGGAACTAAGCCGTCTCTACTCTCAACCACAATGGACAGCTCCGTCTCTCCTCTAGAGCCCCTCTTTACTTTTCTCTCTTATGCCCTCATCCAGGCAGAGTCAGCTTTCTTCAAATTACCTGGTTCTCATGTCATTGCCCGCTATGTAAAATCTTCCCATCAGAACGATCCAGGTCGCACCCTCCTCGAAATCCTCCTTGCTCTCTTTGCCATTCGTACCCTTCTTCAGTCTCGTACTCGTGCAGACAGTGCCGAAAAACATTTCATTCAATTTTCGGACAAGGCATGTCTGCCGCGTTTTCTCGAGCCACGCGTACTCTGACCCCTCTCGCTTTCTAGGAAATCGATGAGCTCGTGGATGAATGGACCCCAGAGCCTCTAGGCATTCCTCTCACAACCGAAGAGCAAACTGATCTTGCGTCCATCCCAGTCGTCTCTGGTGCCAATGGACCCAAGCCTAAGCTCGTCAACACTGGAAAGCAGGTCCTTAATCTCGCCAGTTACAACTTTACAGGCCTTGCGAGCAACGAAATCATCAAGGAACGCGCCATCGAGACTCTCCGGAAGTATGGTGTGGGTAGCTGTGGTCCACCTGGGTTTTATGGCACTATCGGTATGTCTCTATCCTTCACACGACACCCCCCGTCGGGCTAACGAGCATTCCCAGACGTGCACATGAACCTCGAGCGTGACATCGCCGACTTTCTTGGTACAGAGGCTGCCATTCTTTACTCTCAGGCCTTTGCCGCAGTTCCTTCAGTCATCTCTGCCTTTGCAAAGCGTGGTGATATCATCGTAGCCGATCGAGGTGTCAACTTTGCTCTTCAGAAGGGCATGCAGATTTCCCGCTCCACCATTCGGTGGTTTGATCATAATGATCTTAAGAGCCTCGAGGAAGTCCTCCAGGGTGTTGAAAAGGAGCGCCGCAAACGCCGCGGCCCTCTCACGAGACGGTTCATTGTCACAGAAGGTATCTTTGAGAAAGACGGTTCTATATCGGATTTACCAAAACTGGTGAGTGACTGGTCACTGATGGATACGGGTGATATTTAACTCCGCTCCCAGATTGAGCTCAAGCAAAAATACAAGTATCGCCTCATTCTCGACGAGAGTATCTCCTTTGGCACTGTAGGCCGAACTGGACGTGGTCTTACTGAATTATATAATGTTCCCGTATGCCTCATCCCGTTTTGTTCTTGTTTTCACTCAACGACATGTTGGCTAGGCCTCACAAATCGACATCCTCCTTGGCTCGGTCGCTAACGGCCTCAATGCAGCAGGTGGCTTCTGCGCGGGCTCGGACATCGTGGTCAACCACCAACGCATCAACGGCACCTCCTTTGTCTTCTCCGCCGCCGTCCCAGCGCTTCTTGCCGTCTCCGCCTCAGAGGGGATCAACATCCTGCGCAACACGCCCTCGATCCTCAGCACGCTGCAAGAGAACGTCCGCGCGATGCGCGCCGTCTTCGAGCGCGTCGACTGCATCACGATACCTTCACACCCGGCCTCGCCAATAATCCACATCCACGTGCGCACCCCGCCCGCCACGCACCTGCACCCGCTCGCGCCCCCCAGCTCCGCCGCCGCCAAGCCGTCGAACCCCGCTAGCCCTGTGGCGCGCGACGCGCCGGCGTTCGACATCGCGGCGGAGGAGCGACTGCTGCAGGACATCGTGGACGAGGCGCTCGCGCAGGGCATGTGGATCACGCGCGCGAGGCGGCTCAGAGGCCAGGAGGCCGTCGAGGCGCGCCCGAGTATTCGTCTCGCTGTCACTGCTGCGCTATCGCGGAAGGAGTGTGAGCGCGCGGCGGGCGTTGTCAAGGCTGCTGCTGTGAAGGTGCTTACGAAACGCAAGTGAGCGCTGTGACTGACTGCTCCGCGCGATGATACCAATACCGAGAGGATAAAATTTATTCATCTTATTGACGCGGGCTGTGCTTTGCTTTATCATACATACAGTTAACCGATACAGTAGTGAAGAATAGATTGGTCTTGGACTGCATAACGATGCTCTCGGCGTGCAGCTACCACGACCGCGACCGAACGGTCAGAGAACTAAATTTGAATGGACCTGTGGCCCACCGATTGTTGTGGCCGGGCGTGGATAGTTCCCCTCCGGTACGTGACCGAATTTACAAAGTTCGAGCAGCGTATTCGGTCAGAGGTTCTTCCGGGATTCGGAGCCATGTTCACGCTCGCGGATGGTACCGGGTGCTCTGTTCTATTCGTGTCTCTGATTCTCCGAGAAGATAGATAGCGATGGACTGTTTCCGGCTTGACCCGTGCCTGTATTGTATTCGTCCCGGACTCCAGCGCTGTCGTGACTGGTCAGTGTTTCGAGTCAAGCACGTGAACGTCCACACTTCAAAATTATAGGCTCATAGACCGTACGTGACTGGTAGATATCACGTCCACGTCATCAGATGTATTCCGAGATAGTGCATGTACTGTACTATACCTCGGGAGTCCAGCGTTTGAGGTTTGTTTGTTTGTTTGTTTGAATCGGGAGGGGGGGTCAACCCTCATGGGGATGGTGAACGAGATCACAAGGGGGATGCCAGCGATAGTAAGAACGTTCATGGGTGTGGGTGCGTCTGAAGTGCAGCGCCGTCCCGATTCGGGTGGGGGAACGGTATGACGGGAACTTGTGATGTGGGTGAGTGGGGAGGGAGGGGGGCGTCATCGACCCCATGGGGAGGGGGTTTCCCTTTCTTTCGCAGACCGGCGCGGCCCCGCTCGTAGGCACAGCGCGCCGATATGGCAAGTTGTAAAGCAATACTGTAACCACCTTTGACGTGAAACCTTCTCTCTCACATCACAGAAGCAGATGCTTAAATGACGCTTTTTCGTGCAGGGACGAGCTCGCCATTGACACTGCCGGGGGGAAGGCCAAAAAGAAAAACAAGGAGAGTGTGCCTTGGCATCATTGGCCATCATTGAAGCTGATGTTGGCAAAGAGCCTGACGGGATGGACGGGCCGATGGCAAGAGAGGACGGGCTGGGGCTCACTGTGCGATGGGACTCAATTTGGTGATCCCTTTGTCGCAGAGACAATTAGGGCGCATAGCACGCACGCGGTGCACCACTGTAGTTTAGGCTTTAATTCGGCGCCGTATATGGGATAGGTCGGGGGGGTGATGATCGACATTCACTTTTTCAACAGTTGCGTCGGTGTCGCGCTCGCTGTGGTTTTGATAGATTAGAGAAGCCGATGGTAGCTGGCTAAACCAGCTAGGGAATAAAGGGCGGTAGGTACGAAATAAAGGTAGGCCCTTGCATGGTCTAGCACTCAGCTGTCGCTGTCGCTCCTAGTGAGGAGGAGTAGGGACGCGTAACGAATCGGACTATGAAGTACAGTAGTCTTTGGCGAGGCGAGTCAACTCTAAGTGGCACGAAGCCTTGGGCGACGAATCTCCCATGATCCCACAGTCTAGTGGCGGCGTACGCCATCAGAGCTTCAGGCACAAACTGAATTTAGATACCAAAACAAGCAGAGTGTTTCCTCGTTTATGGCAGGGTCGTTATGATGTGGAAAGGGAAGTCGAGAGATGCCTAAGCCAGTGTTGATGGTGAATCACTGTTGAGTGGCAACGCAGACAATAGCAAGTATGTATTGACTCGCAACGACTCACACGTCGGGCACATACGCGGTGATGCATCACGTGATGTAATATAGTCTGTGCAATGGGGGCCACCGAGATAATGAATAAATCTATTAAAAGTAAGATCAAGGGAGATGACTCTTGGCGCGTATCTGTAATTGGGATCTGGAAGGCCGACCGAAGCGGTCCCAGGCGATAATTTCTGGCGACACTGGCAGAGTGCAGCGTGCTACGAGGAGATAAGCGGACTAGAGTGAGTTTGAAAAAAACAAGAGTCAACGGGTAATAGTATGACAGGAGCTGTCGGATTAAGAGCTAATATGAGTCGAGCTGAGATTTGGTAGTGGGTGGAATATCGATTCCGACGACAACAACGGGGGAGTACAAGGGATTGTAGACTTGGAAAGGAAAGGCTTGTCAAAGCAACTAGGGACGACTTTAAAAGGAGGAGGGTACAAGGGATTCCATCGGTAGTGCGACTTTCCAAATAGGGCAACAAACGAATACCCAAAAGAGCCCTTGCTGCTCTCGTCCACGCTCAATCCGTTGTTCTTCTTCTAGCTTTCGCTTTCCTTCCTCTCTTTATATTTAAACCTTTACCTCTTTCCGCTTTGCTACTTTGCTCAGGGAGCTCTCATCAAACGGATTCTCATCTACTCCACACCATATATCCACATATCCCTCTTAACCTACTCCAATCCCCCCGACATGTTCCACGTTCAGACCCGCCCAGGACAGCACTACCACCACGAGATGTATCAGCACCAACACCCCGCGGCACCTCTCCCCAATCTTCAACTCCCGCGCACCCTTAATCGCCCAGCATTCGCAGAGGTGCAGCGCGAGGCTATTCTCGCCGTGGAGCCCAACCTCGGCCAGGTGCCCTTCGAGTACATTCGGAAAGGCCTTCATGCACGGGGAGACGAGTACGTCCAACCCGATCCATGCCAACTCTGAACAATCCAAACTGACCGCCCCTCTTTTCTTCTTTTTTTTTGCGTCTTTTTTGCACTTTTTTTTTTTCATTTGACAGAATGATGGCCTCAGTCACCGCGGCAGTAGTACCACCGCAACTCCCGCGCTCCCGCGTCCCAGCTTCCTTTGACGTCGCGCTGACCCGCGGCGCAGCGCCCCCAACCCACATCCTCGCCGTGCAATCGAGCCCATCCTCCAAGCACCCCGTCTCTGATTCTGTCTTCCTCATCCCAACCCACCACATCGTGCTCGCAGCCAACTGCGCGCACATCCCGCGCATCCCCGTCTCACGCCCCCAAATGCGCTCCAACGGCATGCTCGCCGTGCCCGTCATGCCCCTTGTCGTCCCCCACGCAGAGGCCTTCGCCCCACTCCACTCCTTCCTCATCGCGCACCGGCTGGACCGGCTGATGAGCGCGCTCCTCCCCGTCCCACCCCATATGCTCTCTGGCGCCCGCGCCGGCTCCAGCGCCGCCGGCGGACCCTTTGCCCACATTTCCGCACCCCAGGTTGCCACCTTCCTCGCGGCAAGCGCCTCGGGCGACAAGATGAGCGCGCTCATGGCTCTCACCCGCACCGTCAGCGCCATCTGGCGCAATGCGTGCGCCCTCGGCATCTTTGATCGCGACCTCTGGGCCGCACTCGACTTTTCTTGGGAGGTCATCCTCGGCGCGATGAACATGGTCGCCACCGGCGCCGTCTAGAGAAAAAGTACCCGTGACGGCCGAACAAAGAACCCCGCCTTTACGAGGTTTTTTTTTAGATTCCATTTTCTTTCTCCTCTCATGGGACCGCCGTGTCGTGCCCCGCCCTTGCCGCGCGGCGCGATGGAACTGGGCACATGCATATCCTTCCTACTGCTGTATCTCTAGCTGTTTTTACCCCCCTCAAAACTCTTCCCCTGGGCCCGCGTATATACCTCGTCATAGGAAGTTTCTAGTACTCTAATACCCTTCGCATACAGTTAATCATTTCGAACCCTGACCGTTTCTCCTTTTTCTCCTCCCGCGCGCGATATTAGCTGCAAACACAATGTTAAATTATCGTGTATTGTCGTGTTTTTACAGAGGCAACAAAGCAATTGTATCTTTTTTTCTTATATTTTGCTACCCTTCCGAACTGGGGTGCTACGGGGACATGAAAATTCCGAGATCTCGGATTCAATGTATCTGTCTCTTAGACATCTGTCCACTGTCCATCCATGACAGGTAGACGGTCGCCGACGCCGCACGTGGCGCAGCAGGGGGTGGGGTGCTGCCGCATGACGCGCAAAATGACGTCCGAGGTCGGAGTATGATTGTAGCCCCACAATCGCGCCGCACTGGGACCCCCTCGCAATTTCTACCCAGCACCGCACCACGGGTCGGGCCATCATGCGTCACGGTCATTGCATGCCACGAGAACGAGAGTAGACAATAGCATTAGCACTTACAACTGGCTGGGCAACCCCCCCGGCAGTACGTTATTGCCGGTGTACCGGCGCTGTGTCCTGCCTTGTGTGCATGCATGGGATGACGCGTCTTTTCTTTTCTTTTTTTTCTCTTCTCTTTTGTTTTACGGGTGGCTTGTCAATGTTGCTTTGTGCGTGGCTATGATATGCGATAATGATAGTGATGGGCAGTGCGCATGGCTCGGGACCCGTCGCGGGCGCGGGGTCAAACGGCGGATGGGAGGGCACGCGCGATAACTGATTTTGATCGCATCAATATCATTCCGACTCCAAGGTGGATGCTACGAGCTAGTGGCTGTGACAGACAGATATCCCTCCCGCCCTAACAGACAGACAGACAGGCAGGAACCAAACAATGTCCAAGGCAGACAAAAACGAGAAGGATAGTCTCAGGTGGTGCAAGTAAGTTATCGAGTAAACTGACTCGTGAAACCGACGAGTTGGGTTTGATGACTCGCGATTTCGATGTTGGGGTTGGGGAACGAGATCATGGACTCGGGGATGGTGACGAACCCAATAGATCAATGAAATTGACGTGGACTCGATGATGATCGGGACTTGACAATAAAGGATCACGCTATATCAAAAGCTATCATAGGTTTTGCGCTGATGCGTGCTTTGTGCGGGCTACGAAAGTTTTCAGGGCCGAGTCAGGGACTGGCAGGCTGCCTGACTTGCATGAGAACGAAGCCTCACCGGGAGCGTGATAGAAAGAAAAACCAATGAGGAATGCTCTGTTCTACCGGTGCGCGCGGCGCCAAAGCACATGTTGTGGCACTGTCAGGTCCCAAGTATCACGGGAACCCTTGCCCTTGGGAATCGAGCGGATTGAGAATCCGTTCGGGTACTAGTGTCGGCCACATGCTCACCTCCAACTGGTGATTTGAAACCCAAGGCAAGGCCCCCCCATGACTGCACCTGACTCCAGCTGCGCAGGGCAAAGTGGCGTCGACTTGGCGTGCGCCAGACATTCGTGCTCTTCATAATACTGGGAAAGACGAATCTCGAGCCAATCGAGAGGTACGACTGTAACGTAAACTCACCTGAACCGGGTTACGTGCTCCAAGTGGTGCGGAGCCCGATTGCTATCGATGTGATGTAGCGTAGAGAGAGAACCACGCGGCGTACGACTTAATCTTACGTGTTCTCTCTTTCCGAAAAGAGGCCTAGAAATGTAAAAGGTGAAGTAGAGATATGGCGATGGGAAAATTTCACCCATGCCACGGCGAGGAGATGTAGGCTCAGGCTACAGGAGATCAGTCTCTTGAGCCTATAAGATCTTACCGCAGGTGCTTTGCTCGAATGAAAATATGCGAGATAGGGACAGGGTGGTCATTGAGACGCTTTTCGGGGTCTTGATGGTATTGGGAATGTTATGATACACTCTCCTATTTCACTGCTGCAAAGCATCCAATTGTCAGGAAACTCGACGTGGGTTTTCTGTCAATTGGAAGCTCTGGGACAGTGTTTCGTCTGTGAGCAGAGGGAGCATTCTCTCGCCGAGTTGTTGCTAGAAATTTGAACGTGGGACAAACGGGTGGGTAGGAGTGGGACAAACGGGAAGGGGCGGATACAAGCCCGTGGGAAGTTTTCGGGTGGTACCGTATACCTTCAGACTGTGTCATGGGCCTCACCAGTAGTGGATGGAGGAAAGCTTGTCGTTGTAGGGATTAAAGGCGGCAGTCCAATCGTATTTACCTGGCGTATACCTAGGGACATTGAAAAATAGCTTTTTGATTTGACCAATTGAGCATCCGCACCTTTCTGTGTCGTCGCCCGCGTTCAAATTTGTTGGTTCGTCCTAGTAGCCACATCCTTCCCAGGTTCACGATACGCTCAGGCGAGTTTCTGAAAAGCTCGGACAGGTGGATACTGTAGAGAGAGAGAAGCAACAAGCAAGAAGAGACGGAGAAGGACGTTCGTTGCTGAGATCGGACTATGTGATCCGAGACCGACGGACGAGTGGTCCGTGGAACAAATATGACACAACCAACACCAATAAGAAATGTCACGTGCCCTATGCGCATTTATTGATGCGAGTCGAGAGGTTGGACACTAAAGACACCGGGGACGTCCTCACGCCTACCACTGTGGCGTATTCTACGGCGTTGATCATCCGAGGGGGCTCCGTCCCTTCCCCGAATTAGATGGGTGGAACAGACTAAAGACTCGGAGACCCCCGCAGTGGGCCAGAGAAAGGAAACCGAGGTCGCAGGAGACAATCCCGCGCCTGAAAGAACAATAGGAGCACCTACACTACCGTAGTGGCTATACCTGTAACCTGAATATTGTAACTCAGTCCCCGTGCCAGTTCAAGTTGGACGTTGTACAACATCCTCTCGCTGAACCCCGAAGCCGGAGCCGACAACTGTACTTCATTCTAATATTCTGTTGGTGCCTCTGATATTTGCCAGCGGAAGCGACCCGTCAGATGATGACCTCGCTACCGTGACATACAGGATTCGAACCTGTGCAGATTTCTTGTCTGCCTTCTCAGAGGAAATAGATTTATTGTCTGTTACTGAACCACTCGGTTATGGTGTCATGTACATAGTAGAAAGGCCCGGGGGAAATGCTATGAACGATATGACAAAGGGTTTCAAATACCTCATCTCGAGCATGGCTGCGGTTAATTAGTCAAGATATTGAATAGAGAAGAAGTCATCTACATGCTCCTTCCATCGATAATGACAGCCAGGGTATCTCTCATAGAGTATTTATACCCGACCACTGGCAGAGGACACACGTCAACTGTGACCGGACTCGGACTGGCTGAACCATTCAATCAAAACGATAACACTTGTCTCACGATAAAGATAAAAGAAAAGTCAAACAACAGCAGGATTCAAACCTGCACTCCCAGAGATGAACAGATTTCTCGTCTGCACAATCAAAGCGAAACTGATTTCTTGTCTGTTATTGCAACCATTGTGTTATAGTGTCTCATACTCAGTGGTGGAACACCTGTATCATAACAACGACTTACTACCCCCTCATCTCGAGCGTTCCTGAAGTCAGTCAGCCGTAGTATATTGCCCAGGTAAGCCACCGTCTATTGACAATTGCCGACAGGGTATTTCTCACTCCGTATCAAGTGGTACTAAACACCAACATCATAGGTCGAAAGGCAGCCTTGCCGTACATACAAGCCTGGAGGCCAGGAATCGAAGGAGGTTCTTGAGGTCACGAAAGGCCAAGGTGGTGAAAACCAAACGTCAAGTGAGGCTTGGTACAGGATGAAAGGGGACCAGAACAGAGTTGCTGTCAAGAGTACGGTGCAATGTGGAGAGGGGGCCTGAGGAGCGGCAGACACGAGGCCCACAAGGCAAGAGGAATGTAGGTACCATAAAACGGGAGAAAGTATGTAACATCAGCAAATGAGTGTGCGTGTTATCGCTCGTACAAGGGATGAGTGGGGGTGGGCAAGGCGGCGAGGTCGGGCAGAAGGGAACATGGCTCTGGCAATATTTGTCAGCGAGCAAATGACACGCACTTTTGCTTGCTTGCTTGCTTGCTTTGTTGCTCCGGCTCCGCTTTGTGCCACTCATTGTTGGTTCCTCGACTTCTGCTGTCAAGTTCTGTCAAACTGCGGGAGCACATCGCATGGGACATACAACTTTGCCTTTTCTGCAGAGGTACCATCGGCGCGTGTATGCATAATGTCGTAAATCTTGCTATGGTAGATCGCGAACGGTCACATACACATATCCGGGTTTATGGAATTACTGATGGCTTTACTTCATTTCATGAAATTTACTCATCACTTCAGGCGGCTTCAGGCTCACGGTTGTAATCATTGGCGCTGGTCTGCAGGCATCTGTAACTGGTCGTCAACCCATCCGACTCCGAGTCAGGTTGTGAACGACAAGACTGCGTTTCTGCCCCCGCTGTACCTCAACGATGCTGTCATCGCACTGGTGGGTCAGAAGAGCCCGTGCGACACTTGGCTACCCAATAGTGTTGCCGCAGCTCAGCTTGATAGCCCCGTGACCGCGCATCAGTGTTCATACATTCTCGTCATGCCGCTAGTACAGAGCCGCCCATGTCCCAACTTCTACTTCGGCAGCTTTTGTGAGTATATAAAGATGGATCTTTCTCCCGTAACTATGTTTCTTTACCGCTTTAATCATGTTGGGACCAACTTTTCTGTGGAATCGTGCTGGCCAGGCACAGTCGTCCTCACAAGACAATTACAGGGCCACGTGCGAAAATATCGCCAAGTCCATCACTTCTGCGTCCCAAGTGTTTTACCCGCGTGAGTGCTTTTGTGATCCGAGTCAAATCCTGCATTTACGATGGGTTACTAGAGTTACGGGGCTTCGACTCGGACATTGCTCACTGGGCCAACTCTAGCTCTCAAGTTCCTGTGTGTTCTGTAGAGCCAGTTACCCCAGCTGACGTCGGTTCCATCGTAAACAGTCTCTTTCTGCAATTAAACTCTCCTGACGTTCTCCGCCCCCACAACTATAGCTTCACGAGATCGGCCTCGCTCGCGTGCCATTTGCAATTAAATGTGGTGGACACGCCTTCAACCCTGGAGTTTCTTCGACCCTTGGCGTGCACGTATCTATGGCTCGGTTCAAGGACATTGTCATTCATGAAGACCTCGGAACTGTCGAGATTGGCGCCGGGCTTACCTGGACCGTGGTGTACGCATACCTTGTTCCCGGGGGCTTCAATGTTGTTGGCGGTCGCCTGAACGGTGTTGGCGTGGCTGGCCTTACCCTTGGTGGAGGTAAGTGCTATTCCTTCATCCAGCTCGCCCATCGTACAAACTCAAGAATATATGTGTATCGCAGGGTATTCTTGGAAGACAAACCAGTATGGAGTCACTGTGGACACTGTTACTGGATTCGAGCTCGTGTTACGATCTGGAGAGGTAAAAGTAGTGACAGCAGGACGAAGATCTTTGGTTCGCGCTCAAGGTATGTCTGAACTGTGGCAGAGGGTTGTTGTTCACTTATCCTGTGGACTACAGGGTGCATTCAACAACTATGTGAATTTCCAAACTTCAATCTAAAGACGACGAACTGACCACCTCCTTGTACTAACGAAAGGGAATTGTCACCAAGTTCACCCTGAAATTACATCGGCAAACTGACGTTTGGGTGTGTCTTTCTCTTATATTAATATTCTCTTAAGAGATGAAGTCCCAACATGAATGGAGTAGGCTGCCTTTGCTCAGCTTTGCAGGAGATCTTGCGGATCAGGCCCAAACAGCCTTTGCCAAGTTCCTTGCGCAGCAGCATGACGACAGGGCAGCGCAATTAAGTAAGTTAGGTAGCCTGTTTAGGTCACATGTCCGTACTATACGCGCGATGGCATGTCCAACCCGGACTTCCGCACCGTCAACAACACGGGTGCCTTCAACGCCCTGGCCGACGCCGTGTTCTACAACGCGCTCGCCTGGCCATCAACGGGTCCTCCCAGTACGCCACGAATGTCGCGAGCTGGATAA
>Ga0209488_10002237_pt1 | contig 16042 bp, 16 predicted proteins | sample Rivendell_Oct201_8_FD_188349 | JGI IMG/M metagenome (GOLD analysis project Ga0209488, IMG submission 188349) | Vadose zone soil microbial communities from the Eel River Critical Zone Observatory, Northern California, USA -... | ecosystem: Environmental > Terrestrial > Soil > Vadose zone >... | reverse complement strand
ACCCGCCGGCCGTTTCGAGCCAAGACACGGCGCCCCCACCGGCCGTTTCGAGCCAAGACACGGCACCCGCACTGGCCGTTTCGATCAACGACGCCGCGCCCCCGCCTGAGGTGATACCAGCCGCCACCGACATCTGGCCACCTGATCCGCCCACCGAGCACACCATGCCTGCCTGGCCCCCGTCCTCCACGATCAATGACGACCTGCCTGAGCCCGAAACGATCCCCGAGGGCGAGGCGATCGACAGCTGGCCGGATTCGTTCGACGCGGTGTCCGCGCCACCCGTCAAACCGGCGTCCACCGCCCAAAGGAGGGAGCTGAAGACGCAGCCACCGGCTGCAAGCACCCCACCCGCCATCGCGAGCACCCCACCCGCCATCGCGAGCACCCCACCCGCCATCGCGAAGACGGTTCCACCGGCCCCAACCACCCCACCAGCCAAGACCGCACCTCCTGTCGAAACGACACCGCCAGCAGCGACCGAACCGCCCATGATCGCGCCGACCGTGCCACCCGCGCCGGCCGCCGCCGCGGCTGCACGGGTCGCTCCGCAAATCGCCTCGACGCCGCCAGTGCCCCAGCCGCCGGCCACCCCGCCGACCAGCTCACCTGCACCCACCGCGCCTGCGCGTGCATCGTCTGACCCATCGGTCGAGTGGCCGGCCGCCGTGCCGATCCCCGCCTGGGCGCCTCGCATACATATCGGTTCGACCCACACCGACGAGTGGAACCCCGGTCCCGCCCAGCCCGCGGCTCAGGCACCCCAACCCGCGCCAGCCGCACCACTGCCCGCACCGCCCAAACCTCCGGCTGTCCCTCAACCGCCGGCCATCAAACAGCCGACTGCCCAGCCGGCGGCGGCAACCTCGAGCAAGAGCACGTGGGAGGTCGTCGAGCAGAAGCAGAAGGCCGGCCGGGCGAAGGTCGTCCCGACCCCGGAGGATCGCTCGTATGCCGAGTGGTTCTCGTGGGCCAAGCGCGGCGGCGCGCCGGCGAGCGCCTGTCACGCCGCCGCGCAGGGCGCCTTCCAGGCGCTGTCGAGCGGCAAGGATGTGGCGACCGCCGTTCAATGGGCGACGGCTGCGATGTCCCGGCCGCCTGTCCCGGTATCAGCGGACAGGCAGAGCTACTGCGCCTGGTTCTCGCTCGCGAACATCGACCTGAATCTCGACCAGCACAAGGCGCATTCGTTTGCCACCGCCGCCGTGCACGCGCTGGACGCCGGCGCCGACGCCGCCGCTGCGCACGCCGCGGGCTTGGCGGCGGCCGGGATTCGCTAGCGCAGCGTTCGGACGGTTCGGCTTGCTCCGGTTCCGATGGCGCACAGCAGGATCATTCCGCCCGCAACCAGAAACAGCAGCGTCGGGTTGACCTCAGCGATCACTCCCGAAGCCGCGTAGGCAATTGGGGTCAGGCCCATCGAGGCGAGCATGACCAGGGACATGACTCGCCCTTGCATGGCGGGATCCGTTCGGCGCTGCAGCCAGCTCACCGCATAGGTGTTGGTCACGCCGGTGCCTACACCTGTGAAGGCCATCAGCAGCGCGGCGGGTACGAGTGAGGGCACGAGGCCAACGCCTACGAAGCCGACCCCAAGCCACGCGCAGATGAACACGATCAACCAACCAAATCGTTTTGGCGGGGGAAAAAAACCTGCGCCCAAGGCGCCAGCTGTGGCGCCCACGCCCCAAGCGCCGAGCATGATGCCGAGGCCTTCAGCCCCTGCCGCGAATCGCCCGTGGACGAGGGTGGGTAGGCCAACGCCGAGCGCCCCGTTGGCGGCGAAGTCGACGACCGCGATGACGATCAGGGTCACCCGAATCCCCATCTCCGCCCAGGCGTATCGAATCCCGGCTGCGATCTGCCCGCCCAGACCCCCGTCGGGATGCTCTTTACCCGCGGCAGAGCGAGCCGCCGTGGGCAGCCAGAGGACGAACAGGAAGCCGACCACGAAACAGGCGGCGTCTCCTGCGAAGGCCCACCCGATTCCGAGCACGGCCACGATCACGCCGCCGAGAACCGGACCGAGGATGACCGACGCCTGTCCGGTCACGTTCAGGACCGCGTTACCCGGCTCGAGCTCGTGGTCGGCGACGACGTTGGGCAGGATCGAGCCGCGCGCCGGCATGAAGAATGCGTCGACGATGCCGAACACCACCGCAACCGAGTAGACCTCCCACATCTGCACTCGACCGTTGAGCACGAGCACAGCGAGGGGCGCGACAACAACGGCGCGCAGGCCCATCGACCCCAGCATCGTCAGCCGCGGCGAGAGTCGGTCTGCAAGCGCGCCACCAACGACCATGAGCACGGCTCTCGGAAGGGCCTGCACCACGAGCACAGTGCCCAGGGCAAGGCTCGAGCCGGTGAGTTGAAGGACCAGCCACGCCATCGCGATGTAGTTGAAGAAATCGCCGAAGAGCGATACGGTCGTCGCCACCCACAGCTTGCGGAACGACCCTGACGAGAACACCGTCCACGGGCGCGGCCTCGGAGTTTCGACAGCCGGGATCGGAACCAGCTCCTTCATCGCCATCACCGCATCTCGCGACGGGCTTCGCCGGTCGGGTCGATGCGGTCTGCCATCCCCTGCAAGAAGCGGGCGAGAAGACCAGAGCGCGAGTGGGCGTAGTAGACGAGGGCTTCCGCTTCACGCATGCGCGTGCGCTGCTCCGCAAGGCGGCGCGCGAACTCCTCAGGGGCGTGATCGGCTTCCATCGGGTTCATGTGAAGACCTCCTTCTAGTTACCGTCGATACGCCGCAAGGCTTCGTCGATATCGATCTCGCCCCGGGCAACTTGCTCCATCAGCTCGACCCGGCTCGGTGCGGGGGCGGATGGGCGGTCGATGCCGATCTTGGCCAGCAGCGAGTCGAATCGCGCGCGTGCGGTCGGGTAGCTGACCCCGAGGTGCCGCTCGAGCTCCTTCATGTTTCCTCGCGAGGCGAGGAAGACACGCAAGACGTCGCGGTCCTCGTCGGACAGCACACAGAACTCGCACGTGGAAAAGCCACCGGAGAGCTCTGTATCGCACGCCGGGCAGCTGAGCCTTGTCAGCGCGAGACGTTCGTTGCAGACGGGGCAGTTGAGAGGTGGGCGGCGGCTTCGGTCTTTGGCCATCAGTCCGCCGAAACCTTGACGTTGCCCATCGTGCAGTCGATGGAGAGACTGGCGGCACCCGACCCGACGGTCACCTCTCGGGCTGAACGGCCACCGCCGCCAAGCTCTGCACCGTCGCCCTCGATGGCGACCTTGCCCAGCGTCGTGTGGGCAGTGATGCGGACGCTCGAACCCTTCTCGAGGTTGATCTTGACCTGCCCCATCTCGCACCGCACCTTGCTCGACCCGCTGTCGAGACGGCCGCTGGCGGTCACGTTTCCCGCCTGGACGACGAGGTTCAAGGTGCCGCGGAAATCCGAGACCTTGAAATTGCCTGCCTGCACCTCGCCCGTGATCGGTCCGTGCACGCCGTCCACCCGAACATTGCCCGCCTGCACATCCGCGGTCAGGGCGAGGTCGGGGTTCATCCGCACGGTCAGGTTGCGACGGGCAATCGTGGTCCCGTTGAGGACGATCCGGGATCGGGATGCGCCCTGACCGAACGCGAAGCTGTCGTCCTCGTCGAAGGGCTGGTGCTCGATGACCATCGTGTCGCCTTCCTGGCGCGCCCGGTGCGGCCCATCGGCGACGGCGAACGCAACGCTTGGATCGCCGACGATCTCCGCGCTGCCGAACTGGGAGATCACCTTCACAAAGCGTCCCTTGAGCCCGGTGACCGGGGCAGCGGGGGCCGGGGCGGGGGTGGCCGAGGTCTCGAGCGATTCGAGCCGGGCGGCGCCTTCCTCCGCCGTGATGGTTCCGGCGGCGACCTGGGTCACAATTTCACGGCGTAAGTCGTTCATGGAGCAAATTAGAATGCCGACCTTGCCAATTTGTCAAGCTATTTTATAAAAATGGAAGATACGAAGCTCAAGTTAAGCTGTGCGAGGTGACCAAGCGCATCGGAGTCGTGGCGGATACGCACCACCCCGAGTTCGTAGCTCAGCTTCCGGCTCGCGTGTTCGAAAGTCTTGAGGGCGTCGACCTGATCATTCACGCCGGCGACATCAACGGGAAAGAGGCGCTCGACGCCCTGCGCGGCATCGCTCATGTCGAGGCGGTGCGAGGAGACCACGACCAGAGGCTGGACCTTCCGCTGTCGCGAGAGATCGAGGTCGAAGACAAGCGCATCGCGATCGTGCACGGCAACCGAAGCCGCTGGCTCGAGGAGCCGAACACCCTCCTGTGGACTTTGAGCCTGGGTTACTTCAGGCCACATCGGGGATTGGCGCGCGACCTGCGCCGCCGGTTCCCGGACGTCGATGCGATCGTCTTCGGGCACACGCATCGCCCGCACGCCGAGACCATCGACGGGGTGCTGATGTTCAATCCCGGCGGTGTGCACCAATGGAACCCCAGCACGGCGAGCCGGCGCCTCGCGCAGCATCCCGGCTGGTTCGAATGGTGCTGGCTGCAGGTGGCGCGTCACCTGCGGCGCTTCGAGTCCCCGTCAGTGGGCATCCTCGAGGTCAGCCCCGAAGGTATCGTGCCATCGGTGATTAAGTTATGAAGATGGGAGAACCCGTGATCCGCCACGCGACTCTCGACGACTCGGCGCTGGCCGCGGATCTGATGACAGCCTCATACCCGGCTCACCCGGAAGACCCGGTCGTCATCCGCTATCGATGGGGCCAGACCCGTCGAGGCTGGGCGGTGGGCAGGTACATCGCCGAGCTCGATGGTCAACCGGTTGCGTACCTCGACTGGATGCATGGGCCGCCGGAGCAGGACCCCGAGAGGCACTGCATGGTCGAGGTCGCGCTCGACAGGGAGCACCTCGATGTCGACTTGCTGACTTCCCTGTATCGGTGGATCGCGGTCGAGGCCGAGGCGACCGGCTCCATGAAGCTGGAAGCCTACGCCGGGGAGGATCAACCCGAAGCGATCGAGGCTCTCGACCGGGCAGGCTTCGAGCGCGACCGGCTGGAAAAAGTGTGGGAGCTGGACCTAAACGAGCGGCGGGATCAGCTGGTGCGCGATGCAAGGGAAGCGCGTAGCGAGGCCGCTAAAAAAGGCATCGAGCTGTTGACGGTGGCCGAGTGGAGCGATCCCGAGGCGATGCCGAAGCTCCACGAGCTCGATGACTCGACACGGAAGGACATACCGACCACCTTTCCGATCCTGCCCGAACCCCTCGAAGATTTCACGCGACGCGCGGGCGCACCCGATCGGCCGCACGATGTCTGGTGGATAGCCGTGGCCGGCGACCGACCGGTCGCAATGTCGTACCTGCGCATTCCGCCCGTGCGCGGCAACGCATGGACCGGCTACACATGCTGCGATCGCGAGTACCGAGGTCGTGGGCTGGCTCGCGCAGTCAAGCTTCAGTCGCTGGCCCAGGCGGCTGAGCGGGGCGTACCCGTGGTCTACACCGACAACGACTCGGAGAACGCCCCGATGCTTCACATCAACGAGGAGCTCGGGTACCGGCCGCGGCCGGGATTCGTAAGCCTCCTCAAGCGGGTAAGTAAGTAGTCCAGATGCCAAAGGTCAAGGACTATTACGAGGTGCTTGGCGTGCCACGCACGGCGAGCCAAAAGGAGATCTCGACCGCCTTCCGCAAGCTCGCGCGCAAGCACCATCCCGACCTGAACGCTGGCGACAAGCAGGCCGAAGCTCGCTTCAAGGAAGTCTCCGAGGCGCACGACGTGCTGCACGATCCCAAGAAACGCAAGCTCTACGACCAGTTCGGACCGGATTGGGCGGCCGCGCAAGCGGCGGGGGCGCAGCCGGGCGGGCGCGGGGGCGCCGGCGGATTCCGCCCGGATGCCGGCCCGAGCGCGCAGTACCGCACGGTCACGCCCGAGGAGATGGAGGACCTGTTCGGAGACGAGGGAGGCTTTGGCGACATCTTCGGCTCGATCTTCGGGGCGAACCGTGGCCGCGCGCGGCAGCAATCGGCAATCGACGTCGAGGCCCCGATCACGGTCAGCCTCCCTGAGATCTACCGCGGGACGAGCCGGACCGTCGAGCTTCCCGGAGGCCGTCGCGTCGAGGTCAAAGTTCCGGCCGGCGTCAAGGAAGGCACGGTCTTACGGGTTCCAGGTCTTCGCGCCAGGGTGCAGATCGCGCCCGACCCGGTGTTTACTCGTGAGGGCAAGGACCTTCGGGTCACGGTTCCGGTTCCGCTGCACGTAGCGCTGCGTGGTGGAGAGGTTGCCGCTCCCTCCCTGAAGGGCGGGCAGGTCCAGTTCAAGGTTCCACCCGAGACGCAGAACGGTACGAAGATCCGCCTTCGCGGGCTGGGTCTGCCCGATCCGAAAGGTGGGCCTCCCGGCGACCTGTATGCGGAAGTCCGCGTGCAGCTGCCCGTGCCGATGGACGAGCGGACCCGCAAGTGGGCGGCCGATCAACCCCTGGGTCAATAACTCCTAGTAGTTAATCTCTACGGCGCGTTGCCCACCTTGCGATCCCGACGGATCCTCCTGCCGCTCGTGTTCGTCTCCGGCATGGCCTCACTTGGAGTCGAGTTCGGCGCGTCACGCCTTCTCGCGCCTTATTTCGGCACGAGCCTTTACGTCTGGGGCGTCCTGATCGGGCTGATCCTCATCTACCTTTCCGCGGGGTATGTCATCGGCGGCCGGCTGGCGGACCGCCGTCCCCGCGCCGAGGTCCTCTATCAACTCACAGCCTGGGCCGGCCTGTGGATCGGCCTGATCCCGCTTGTCAGCTACCCGATCCTGCTCGCATCTCAGCAGGGGTTCAAGACGCTGAGCGTGGGCCTGGTGGCGGGGACTCTGCTCGCCGTAGTGCTTCTGTTTGCGGTTCCAATCGTCCTGCTCGGCTGCGTGAGCCCGTTCGCGATCCGTCTCCTCTTGAAGGACGTCGAGACCGGCGGCAACACCGCCGGTCGCGTCTACGCGCTGTCCACCGCGGGCAGCATTCTTGGCACGTTCCTGCCGGTGTTCTGGTTCATTCCAACGTTCGGGACCCGACCGACGCTGGAGGGTTTCGGCCTGGCGCTCGTCCTTGTGTCGCTGGTCGGGCTGTGGCCGCGCCGACGCCTGTACGCCGTGTTCGCGCTTGCGGTCATCCTAGCGTGGATCCTTCTCCCGTCAGGGATCAAGCCGCCCGAGGTCGGCAAGCTCCTCTACGAGAAGGAGTCCGCGTACCACTACATCCAGGTCGTGCAGGTCGGGACGAAGACCGAGCTGATCCTAAACGAGGGCCAGGCCGTGCACTCGATCTACGACTCGCAGGACCTGCTCACCCGCGGACCTTGGGACTACATGGTCATTGCCGACGCGTTCAAGCCGGCGCAGGCAACCGAGCCACAGCCGCACAGCGTCGCCATTCTTGGCCTGGCCGGCGGCACCGCTGCTCGCCAGTACACGGCTGCCTACGGCACACAGGTACAGATCACCGGCGTGGAGATCGACCCCGACATCATCGACGTCGCCCATCGGTACTTCCATCTCGACGAGCCCAACGTCCACCCGGTCGCGTCTGATGCGCGCTACTGGCTGAACACCCAGGCCGGGCGGTATGACGTGATCATCATGGACGCGTACCGGCAGCCTTACATCCCGTTTCACCTGACGACGCGCGAATTCTTCAGCGAGGTCCGCAGCCATTTGAACCCGGGCGGCGTTGCCGTGGTGAACGCCGGGCGCACGTCAACCGACTACAGGCTGGTCGATGCGATCGCGAGCACGATGGCCGCCGTCTATCCGAGCGTCTTCCTGGTCGACGTGCCGGAATTCGCGAACACTCTGGTCTACGGCTCGACGCAACCGGTGACGATCGATGACGTAAGGCACAACCTGGGTCTGATCAGCCGGCCTGTGGCCAGCACCGTCGCGACGAGCGCGATCAGCGAAGGCAACCTGCGCGTTTCGCCCTACCACGGGCAGGTGTACACCGATGACCTCGCGCCGGTCGAGCGGCTGATCGACCAGATCATCTTCAGCTACGCCACAGCCCGTTAAATTTCTCGGCTAGCTCTTCTCCGGGTGAAGCACTCCCTTCACCTGCTCACCGGCGAGCTCCTGCTCCTGCTCCAGGCACAGGAGCCTCACGCGACCCATCGCGACGAGCCGCTCCTGATCGTCGAGAACTCGCGCCTCCCACACCTGGGTGCGGCGGCCTCGCGTGATGGGCGTCGACACCGCGTGAAGCCGGGCGCCCGCGCGCACAGCTCGTACAAAGGTCGTGTTGTTCTCGAGTCCGACCACTGACTGGTTTCGCGGCAGCGCAACGAGCGCGGCACCGATCGAGGCCAGGGATTCGATGAGCCCGCAGTGCACACCTCCGTGGACGATGCCGTAGCCCTGCAGATGCTCAGGTCCGACCGTCAGCTCGGCGCGAACCTCATCCGACGTGGCGCGAGTGATGGTGATCCCCATCGCCTTGAGCCAGCCTTCCGGCAGCTCGTTCAGGCGCTCCGAAAAATCCTGGCCCACGTTAGAAGACTAAAAGACAAGGGCCCGGAAGATCCGGGCCCCTGTTGTCGACGTTCGCAGTGCTTCCGCCTCCGACTCCAGGAGCCGGTTTCGGAATGGAAGCCCTAGAGGCTAACGTCCTCCCGAGCTCCCGGCTGGCAAACGAGGCGGCTGGCACCACGATTCGGTTTATCCAAGCTTCCGCCTCACCTCCTTTGCCCCACGGGCGTTGAACTTCGCCCCGAAGTGTACCAGCCAAAATGCCGGCTGGGCTGCCACTAGACTCTTCGAGAGTTTGAAAACCATGCGGCTCAAAAAGCGTGTAGTCCAGAAGCCCGACGGTCGCTATCTCATCTACTACGAAAAAGTTTGAGCGAGCTCCGCTGGCATCCCCTTCTCGAAGAGTGGGTCACCGTTGCGCCCTGGCGGCAGGACCGGACCTATCATCCGCCGGCCGATCACTGTCCGCTCTGCCCGACGCGTCCGGGCAAGCTCGAGACCGAAATCCCCGAGGGTGACTATCACATTGCGGTTTTCGAAAATCGCTTTCCGTCCTACACGGGCGAGCAGGGCCGCTGTGAGGTGGTGTGCTACACACCGGACCACGACTCATCGCTGGGCGAGCAGAGCGTCGATCACATCCGTGATCTCATCGAGGTCTGGCGCGATCGCACCAAGGAGCTGGGCCGGCTGCCAAACGTCCGCTACGTCTACGTCTTCGAGAACCGCGGTGAGGTGATCGGCGTCACGCTGAGCCATCCCCACGGACAGATCTACGCCTACCCCTTCGTACCTCCAGTCATCCAGCGCGAGCTCGGCGCTGAGGCGCGACACATGCGCAAGACCGGCCGCTGCCTTTACTGCGACGTCATCGAGGGCGAGCGCGGCGGCGAGCGGATCGTCCTCGCCGATGATCGCTGGATCGCATTCGTCCCGCCGTTCGCGCGCTGGCCTTACGAGGTGCATCTCGCGCCGATCAATCATCGCGGCGGGCTGGCGGACCTCGACGAGGACGATGACGAGTCGTTTGCCAACAACCTCAAGGGCCTGCTGCAGAAGTACGACCGCCTTTTCGAGCGCCCGCTGCCTTACGTGATGGCGATGCACCAGAAACCACCTGGTCGCGGCGGCCGCCATCACCACTTCCACGTCGAGTTCTATCCACCGAACCGAAGCCGGGACAAATTGAAATACCTCGCCGGATCGGAGCTGGGCGCCGGCGCGTTCATCCTTGATGCGCGCGCCGAGGACACCGCGGCCGAGCTGCGTGGCATCTAGTTACATTGAGGGCGCCTGGCGCGGACGCGCGCCCGGCCGGGTGAATCTCATCGGCGAGCATGTGGACTACATGGGCGGCGTCGTCCTGCCCGCGGCGGTCGACCGGCACACCGAGGCACACGGACAGCCGGCGTCTGAGTGGTCTGTACGGAGCGACGTCGAGGGCGGCCTCGCCTATGTGCGCGCGGTGGGCGAGGAGCTTGGCTTCGGTCCTCAATCGGTTCAGGTCGCCTCGGACGTTCCGCCTGCGGCAGGCATCAGCTCTTCCGCCGCACTCCTGGTGGCGGTGGCCGCCGGCCTCAATCCGGAGATGGATGGCAAAGATGCAGCGCTCGCATGCCAGCGCGCGGAGCAGCGGGCCACGGGCGTGCAGGTCGGTGTCATGGACCAGTTCGCGTCAGCGCTTGGGCGCCGTGGACATGCGCTCTTGCTCGATTGCACGACGCTGGAATTTCAAGCAGTGCCATTTCCGGACGAGATCGCGATCGCGGTAATCGATTCGGGCGAGCACCGGTCGCTCGCGGGGACGCCTTACAACGAGCGGCGGCGTGAGGCGGAGTCGGGCGATCCGAAACGTCGCCGGCACGTGGACTCGGAGATCGCGCGCGTGCACGCATTCGTGACCGCGCTGCATGAGCGAGACTTCGATGAGCTCGGGCGGCTTTTGAAGAAGTCGCACGAAAGCCTGCGGGACGATTTCGAGGTGTCCACACCCACTGTAGATGCGCTCGTTGAGAGGGCATGGGCCTCGGCGGGATGCTACGGCGCGCGCATCATGGGCGCCGGATTTGGGGGCAGCGTCCTGGCCCTCGTTGAGCGCGAGCAAACCAAGCCGTTCGCGGAATCCATTGGGAGTCCGGTCTTCTTCTGCGCCACAGCCGACGGCGCCTTCGTGCCGGGCAGTAACCAGCGGCGATGAGCGACTGTCTCTTCCTCCCGATGCAGCAGCGGACCGCGGGTATCCGAGAGCTGAGCTCGTGGGAGGCAGTATGGATGCCGCTCGGCGAAGGCGAGGCTGAACGCCTGACCATCGGCCGCGGGTCAGGATGGAAACCGGTCGAGGTTCCCCGCCAGCTGGCGGCGCGCGAGGGTCGCCAGTCTGTCTGGTACCGCACCGAATTTCCGCGGCCGGATCATGCCGGCCGCGTCGTGCTGCGCATTGGCGGCGCATTTCTCGCGACCAATGCGTGGCTCAACGGCAAGCTGCTTGGATCGCATTACGGATACTTCGCCCCGTTTGGTTTCGACCTCACTCCATATCTCAAAGCGGAGAACCTGCTCGTCATCTGCTGCGAGTCACCGGTCGAGATGCAGCCGGAAAAGAAGCATCACATCATGGGTTGGTTCAACGACGGCGACCTGAAGCCTTACCCGTCATCGGCCTATTCGAGCCTGCCCGACCCATACGTCCCGGAGGTGCCGGTCGGCCTGTGGCGTCCAGTCGAGCTCGAGTACGTGGGCCCTACCACCATCGACTGGATGCGGCTCAAGCCGCGCTTCGAAGGTGGCGACGGCCGCCTTGACGTCGAGGCCCGGCTGCGCAACCTCGATGGGCGACAGATGGAAGGCGAGGTCGAGCTCATCGTCCCAGTGCCAGGTCGTGAAGCTTTGCGCCTGAAGCGCGAGGTGCGCCTGGCCGGAGGCGCGGACCAGACACTCACTATGCGGCTCGCATTTCCAGGCGCGCGGCGCTGGGACCCGTGGCGGCTGGGCGAACAGCCGATCTATGGCGCGGAGCTGGTCACGCGTGATGCGCAAGGGAGCGAGTCCGCCAGGGTCGATGACACGTTCGCGTTTCGCGAGCTCACGTGGGACATCGGCGCGCGTCGCTGGGCGCTGTCGGTGAACGGTCGCCCGCTCTTTCTGCGAGGCGCCTGCTATGCACCGTCACACCGGCTCGATGAGCTGACGTCGGAAGGGTTTGACGCCGATCTGGCGATTGCGAAAGAGGCCAACCTCGACGCGCTGCGCGTGGTCGCAAACGTGCTGCCTGCCGAGTTCTATAGGCGCGCCGATGCCGCCGGCATGCTCGTGCTGCAGGACCTGCCACTGACGGGAACGTATGCGTATCACGCAAGCGTTAACGACGCTCGATTCTTCGAGCAGGCCGCCCGCGAACAGCAGGCGGAGATGGTTGAGTTGCTGTACAACCGCCCGTCGGTCGCAGTCTGGATCGCGCACGACGACCCTCCGTGGCTGGCCACGAACTCAGATCTCGGTGAGGTTCACGCGGTGCGGCAGAACCACCCGATCGACCAGGACCTCAAGGCTTCATTCGACCGGCTCGACCCGAGCCGACCCTCCCTTGCGGCTTCAGGCGACGTTGACCTGCACATGATGTTGGGATGGGCCGGCGGTTCTTGGGCGGACCTGGCGCATGTCGAACCGTTGATGGTCACCGCCTTTGGCGCCCAGTCGCTCCCGGACCTGGATTCTCCGGCGTGGGAACACATCGGAACCCGGTGGCCGGCGGCGGATGACGAGCCGTCGTGGCGCTATGCGGGATTTCAACCCGTCAACTGGGCGGAGCGCGGCACCGGGCTGCCATCCGCCCACTCGAGCCTCGAGTCCTATATCGAAGCGTCGCAGCGCTACCAGGCTGATGTCGTACGTTTCGCGGCCGAGCACATGCGGACGCGAAAGTTCGAATCGTGCTGGGGGGCCTTCGCGTATCACCTGGTCGATCCATTTCCGGGAATCGGTTTTGGCCTGCTCGACGGTGCCCGGCGTCCGAAGCGGGCACTCGAGGCGCTGGCGCGCGCATTCAAGCCGACGCGCGTGATCATCGAGCCGCTCGGTTTCGAGCCTGACCGGCCGTTCGGGATCCTGCAGAAATCGAAGGTGCCGTTTGCCGGCCGGATGGTCATCGTCAACGATGATCCGGAAGTTTCCGGCCGCGGCACCATAAGGTGGTCGCTGTCGCGCGAGCGTGCCCCGAAGGGCAAGGGCGTCAGGCGCCTGCGCGATGTGATGCTGAAAAAGTCGTACTCCGGGACGGCCGAGGTGGAGATCCCGACCGCGTTCGAACCCGCGGTGAGCGCAACGTCATTGAGCCTTCCCCTGCCCGCCGAGGGTTACTACCGGCTCGAAGCCACGCTCACATCGTCGGGGCGTGAGCTGGATCGCGCTGAGCTTTTCTTCACGGTGACCTCGAACCTTCCAGCGCCGAGACCGCGGCCAGAGATACCCCGCTACCTCGCCGAGCGCCTCGCCGACCTGACGAGCCTGGGAAGCGAGCAAGGCGGCATGAGCTTCGCGATCGAGAACCAGACTCGGCCGGCCGTGCTTGCCGGCATGTCAGGACTCCGCCTTGACGGAGTGCTTCTAACGGGCCATCAGCTGCAGATTGAGACCAACGCCGGCCTTGCTCCGCTGCCTCGTCGACTGGATCTTCCGATCGGAAGGCGCATTGTCGTGCACGTCGTCACTGGCCAGCCCCTGGGAAATGGTGCCCACTCTCTCGAGGCGGACATCACGGTGCCGGGCGTCGCTTCGGGTCGCCTTGTTGTCGAGGGAACGGTCGGCTCATAGCCAAGTCCTGGGCCTCCGAGTTACGCTCAATCTGCATTGATTCTGGTACCTCGGATGCCATACTTCAGGGCTACGCGCTGCTGCTTTGAGTCACTGACACACAGCCGAAATCGGCGAAAGGGAGGCCCTCCACCGGATGCCAGTTGAATACGCCGACATAATCCTGGCGGTTGCCGCACTCCTCGCCGCCTTCCTCTATCTGCGGACCCGCCGGCGACGCAAACACAAGAAATCCGCGCCTCCAGTTCGTCCCGCCGCACCAAGCGGCCAGAGCGCGGGCGTCGCCTCGACCTGGGCTCCGCCGCCGGCGGCGAGGCCTGCCGTCGCGCCGACGGTGGTCGTCCAGCCGGGTACGTCGCCGAGCTGGGACCAGCCGGCCTCATCGCAGGCAAAGCCAGGCAATGCCTCCCCTGCATGGGGGGCGCCGGCTGCGCCACCTGGGGCTCCGTCGCCGACGTGGGGCTCGCCCGCGGCGCCGGCCGGCCCTCCCGGCGCAGCGCCGGCTCCAACATGGGGATCGCCCGCGCCCGCCTCGCCTCCCGCCGCGGCGGGTCCTTCTTGGGGTGCGCCGCCACCGCCGTCGGCGCAGCCGCCAACGCCAGCGCCAGCGCTCGCGCCTCCGCCGTCCGCCGCTCCACCGCCACCCGCGCCGGCTCCTTCCTGGGGGGCGCCTGCCGCGCCAGCTCCTTCATGGGGAGAGCCGGCCCCGGCCGCCTCAGCTGTACCGGCTGAGCCGGCCAAACCCGCCTTCCCGACCGCGCCTTCGTGGAACCCGCCAACACCGGCGTGGGACCCGCCTAAACCCGATGCCGCGGCGCCGCCGGCGCCTTCATCGAGCGACTGGGGGCCCCCGCCGCCAGCAGCCAGCGCGCCACCTCCAACCGTCGCCCCCTCGTGGGAGGCTCCTGGTGCACCCGCCGCACCGAAGTCAGGTTCCTGGAACGAGCCGGCCCCGCCGGCCTGGGACTTGCCGAAGACCGAAGAACCGGCTGCCCCGGCTGCACCTTCCTGGGGAGCTCCGGCCGGGCCTCCTGTCGACAAGGCGCCAGCTCCCCCGTGGAACCCGCCCGCCGCTCCCATCCCGACATCGTCATGGTCGGCGCCGGCGGCGCCCCCTGCGCCATCGCCCGCCGCCCCGGCTGAGCCCAGCCCCACGGATGCGGCTCTTGCCGCCGGCGCGGGGGCGGCCGCCGCCGAGCCCGCTCCGCAGTCGTCCAACCCGCCATGGGAGGCTCCCAAGTCCAACGCCTCGCAGGGCAACGTCGCCGAGACCATGGTGGTCTCACCGGACATGGCCGCGGCAGCGATGAATTCCGAATCAGGCGGCGGACATGAATCGACGACCCTGATGCCGGCGTGGCAGCCGCCTCCGGCAGTCCCCGCGAGTGGGGGCATCGCCGAAACCGCGCCAATGGACAGCAGGAATCAGCCGATGATCGGCACCGCGCCAGGTGCCGGTCGGCAGGCCGAGCTCACGATCGAAACCGGACCTGACGCGGGTCACAGTCACCGCGCGGGCGACCGTGCCTTGCGCCTGGGCCGCTCCCCGGATAACGACATCATCCTGCGTGACCCGGCGACCAGCGGCCACCATGCACGCGTCGAGCGGCGAGGGGACACGTTCTGGATCGTCGACCTCGGCAGCACGAACGGGACCCTCGTCAACGGTGAGCCGATCCAGGAGAAAGAGCTCAACGGTGGCGACCGAGTGACCATCGGCCAGAATGCGGTTACGTTCTCAGTGATCGGGTCTTAGTCGGTCTACTGATGCGGCTTCGGATCGCCTGGGCGACCGATCCCGGTCTCGAGCGAGAAGAGAATGAGGACGCGGTCGTCGTCTGGCGCAACAAGGCGGGCCTCGACACGCTGCTCGTGGTGTGCGATGGCATGGGTGGGCATGCGGCGGGTCAGACCGCCAGCTCGATCGCATCCAAAACGGTGACGAGGATCCTCGCCGAGGATGGGGACGAAGGACCTGACATCGAGCGCTTGAAGCGCGCTTGCAAAGAGGCCAACACAGCGGTGTTCGAAGCGGCGCGCGACAACCCTGACTGGTCCGGGATGGGCAGCACCATGGTCATCGCCGCGATCCGATCCGGCGAGGTCGCTCTGCTCAACGTGGGCGACAGCCCCGCCTATCTCTTTCGCAACGGGTTCCCGAAGCTCGTGTCGCAGGATCACTCGTGGCCCGCGGAGCAGGTCCGGCTCGGCCTGATCAGGCCCGAGGAGGTCGCTGCTCATCCGCTGAAGCACCGACTCACGCGTGCGGTCGGAGTGTGGGAGCAGATCCAGCCGTTCACCGACAAGATGAAACTCGAGGAAGGCGACGCGGTCGTGCTCTGCAGTGACGGTGTCGAGACCGCGGGCGTGAGCGTCGAGGAGATGGGGCGACTGCTGCTGAAGGACGGCAATCTCGACCGGGGGGCGGAGCGGGTGATCGAGAGGTGTCGGGAGCTTGGTGCGCCCGACAACGTAACGCTTGCGGTGGCACGCGTTGAGGTCGACGTCACGAAGACGGCTGTGCTTCCGAGGTTGAAGCTCTAACCGCCCCAGGGTGCCTCAGTAGGCGCTGGCGAGCAGCTCCGTCACGTGCTGCACTTTCATCGGTGATCTGCGCGCGCGGAGCCCCGCTTCCAGTTGCATCTGACAACCCGGGTTCGCGCTGACCACCACGTCGGCTCGCGTTGCGATCAGGTCGTCCAGCTTTTCTTGCAGGATCCGGTTCGACATCGACGGCTCGAGCGTGCTGTCCAG